>FWPU01000052.1_pt1 | contig 333187 bp, 341 predicted proteins | sample 2228361 | NCBI WGS metagenome assembly FWPU01 (sample SAMEA103939777, study PRJEB20133) | metagenome
AAAACAGCGCCGGCTCGGCCTCGGCTACCTCGGCGCCGACCGCGGTCGTGCAGGCGGCGGCGAGCGCGACCAGCACCACCAGCACGACCAGCACCACGAGCGGCTTCGCCACCAACGTGGTGGCAGGAGCCACCATCGCCACGCCGTTCCTCTGGACCTTCTCCCCGGGCGAGCCGGCGGTCAAGGGCTACTTCTGGGCCGACGGTAAGCTCCTCGCCACCGTGGATGGGGCGGGGCCGTACACCTGGACCCTCCCGGCCGGGCTTCTCTCGTCCGGCTCGCACCTCCTCGGCCACTCCTGGGATACGCCGCAAGGAGTGCGGCACGCCCCCTCCTCCCCCTACAGCGTGACCATCGTCAATCCCGCTACGGCACCGTCGCCGCCCACGAGCACCTCGCTTCCCACCATCTCGGGCCCGGCCGTGGTGGGAAAGACCCTCACCGCCTCCCCCGGCACCTGGTCAGGGAGCCCGACGAGCTACGCCTACCAGTGGCGCCGCTGCGACTCGGCCGGCCAGGCCTGCGCCGACATCGGCGGCGCCGCCGCCCAGACCTACCTCCTTGTTCGCGAGGACGAGGGCCGCACCCTGCGGGTGGTGGTGAAGGCCGCCAACGCCGGCGGCTCCACCACGGCTACCTCCGAGCCGACCAAGGTGGTTCGCTAGAGTCCAGGGCATGAGCCAGGGGGACGAGCCCGCCGCGCGGGTGGACATCCCCTTCATCGACCTCGCCCCCGTCAACCAGGGCCTCAAGGAGCAGGTGCTGGCGCAGGTGGCCCAGATCATCGATACCGGCGCGTTCACCAACGGGCCGGCGGTGAAAGCCTTCGAGGAGGCTTTCGCCTCCTACTGCGGCAGCCGCTTCTGCGTGGGCACCGCCAGCGGCCTCGACGCCCTCCGCCTCTCTCTCCTCGCTACCGGGATCGAGGAGGGCGACGAGGTCATCCTGCCGGCCATGACCTTCGTGGCCACCCTGGAGGCGGTCGAGCAAGCCGGAGGCCGGCCCGTGCCCGTAGACGTGAGCGAGCTCGACTACGGGCTGGATGCGGATGCCGCCGCCGCCTCCATCACATCCCGCACCCGCTTCCTCATGCCCGTCCACCTGTACGGCCAGATGGCCGACATGAGGGCTCTCACCGCAGTGGCGGAGCGCCACAGCCTCGTCCTGGTCGAGGACGCCTGCCAGGCCCACGGCGCCCGCCGGGACGGGTATCGGGCGGGGACGGTGGGGGTAGCCGGGGCGTTCAGCTTCTACCCCACCAAGAACCTGGGGGCCTTCGGCGACGCCGGGGCCCTCATCACCGGCGACGAGGCCATCGCCGCCCGGGCGCGGGCCCTGCGCGAGCACGGGCAGACGGCCAAGAACCGCCACCAGGCGAGCGGCTACACAGCCCGCCTGGACACGATTCAGGCAGCCGTCCTCCTGACCAAGCTCCCCCTCCTCGACCGCTGGAACGAGAAACGTGGGCGTCTCGCTGCCATGTACGACCAGGCCCTGGCCGGAGTGGGCGACCTCGTCCTCCCTCCCCGACCGCCGGGCAGCGAGCCCGTGTGGCACGTGTACGTGGTGCGCACGGGGAGAGCCCGGGGGCTGGAGCGGTTCCTGGCCGAGCGGGGGATCGCTAGCGGACGCCACTACCCCTGCCCGCCGCCCTTGACCCCCGCCTTCGCCCGGCTCGGCTATCGCCAAGGCGACTTCCCAGTGGCAGAGAGCCTGGCCCGGGAGTCCCTGTCCCTCCCCTTCTTCCCGGGAATGACAGACCACCAGGTGGAGCGGGTGGCAGAGACGGTGCACGAGTTCTTTCGCCGTGGCTGACCGTCCCTGTAACGACGCCCCCTTCCGGATCATCGAGGACGTGGAGCTCGGGCCCAACGTCGTCGTCCAGGCCTTCACCAACCTCTACGGCTGCCGCATCGGCGCCAATACCAGGATCGGGCCGTTCGTGGAGATCCAGCGCGGCGCCGTCATCGGCGCCAACTGCAAGATCCAGAGCCACACCTTCATCTGTGACGGCGTGGAGATCGAGGACGAGGTGTTCGTCGGTCACGGGGTGATGTTCATCAACGACAACTACCCGCGGGCGACGACCGCGAAAGGCGTGTTGCAGGGTGTCGGCGACTGGACCCTCCTGCGCACCCGCATCGGGCGGCGGGCCTCCCTCGGCTCAGGAGCGGTGATCCTGGGCGGCGTCCACGTCGGCGAGGGGGCCATCGTGGGGGCGGGGGCGGTGGTGACGAAGGACGTTCCTGCTGGAAGCGTCGTCGTCGGCAACCCCGCGCGGGCTCGGCCGCTCCGTCGGGCCCGGGCGAACGGCTGAGATCTCAGACTCGGGATGGCGACGCCCCCGGGGAGCGAGAGCGCGAAGGATGGCCGCGTACCTCTCCGCTTGCACGCTCCACCGATACCGCTCGTACCGGCGGTAGGCGGCGTCGGCGCGCCGTGCGGCCCCCTCCGGGTCCTGGGCCACCTGCCGGATGGCCTCGGCCAGGCGATCGGGGTCGCCGGGGGGGAAGAAGAGCAGCTCCTCGTCGCCGAAGTGCTGGCGAATGGTGGGCAAATCCGCACAGACGACAGGAATCCTCATGGCCACGTACTCGAACAGCTTGGAGGAGAGGGCGAACCTGTTGAGCCGGGATGGGAGGTTGGGAATCACGCCCAGGGACGCTCCTTGGACACGCTCGAGCACGGCTCGGTAGGGAAGGTAGCGTCCGCTGAGGATCAGGCGGTCGGCCACGCCCAAGGCCTGCGCACGGGCCTGGATGGCGGGAACGGAGTCGCCCTCCCCGTACACCTCCACGCGCAGGCCCGGGATGTCCCCTCTCACCCGGGCGGCAGCCTCGACCAAGAGCTCGACCCCGTAGGGAGGGGTAACTGTGCCGTGGTAGACAACACGGAACCCGGTCTTCTCCCGGCCGCCCGTCGCCTGAGGAAGGAGAGCCTCATCGGGCGTGTTCATCACCACCGTCACCTTGTCGAGGGGAACGCCCCGCCTTGCCAGCTCCTGCCGGTACGGCTCGTGGACGGTGATGACAGCATCGGCCAGCCGCGCCGACCACCGCTCGACGGCCCGAAGGGCAGCGTCGGCCACGGCGAGGCCCGGAAAGGCAGGGAAGCGCATGGCAAACATGTCGGTGGAGAGGTCGTGGACATCGAGGATGACGCGGGCGCCGCGCAGCTTGGGGAGGAGCGCGCAGGCGACGAGGAAGTCGGGCGGAGCGTGTACTTGCACGATCGCGTACCGCCGCCTCAGGGCGAGAAGCGCCACCCGCAGCGACGCAAGCGCCGTAAAGCCGAGGTACTCAGCGGCGGCGCGGCCAAGACTCGCTCCCCGCTGGTGGGACAGGGGAAGCCGGATCACTTGCCCCCCCTCGATCCGCTCCTGCCTTGGCTCCCCCGGGCGGCGGAGGGCCACCACGTCTACCTCAAACCCCTCCTCGAGCGCCCGCCTGACCTCACGCGCCACCCGAGGCTCGCCCACCGGGTAGGGGCCGTGGACGACCATGCACAGCCGTCGGCGTCCCTCTCTCACCCGCTCTCCTCCGTCCGCTGCACCACCGCCCGATAGATCTCCCTCATCCTCTCGGCGATACCCATGGGGGAGAAGGGCTCCACCCGCCGACGGAGGGCGGGATCGCGGGGCGCGTCGAGAGCGCGCAGGACAGCGTCGGCCAGGAGGCCAGGATCCCGGGGCACGATCTCGCATCCGGGAAGCCCAGCCAAGAGCTCGGGCACATCGCCCACGGCCACCGACACCACCGGCGTGAGGCAGGCAAGCGACTCCTTCACCGCCACCGGAGAGCCCTCCCGCCAGGAGGTCATGAGCGTTACGTCCACGGCGTTCATGACCAGCCCCACCTGCCGGCGCGAGAGGCCTTCCAGGCTGACCGCCCGGAGATCGGGCGCCCGCCGGCGTGCCTGCTCGACCGCCCTATCGAAGAGGGGAGCACCCTTCACCGGATTGCCGCGGGCTCCCGGTAGGAGTACGTAGCGTCCCTCTTCGCTCCAGCCCAGAGCCTGCCGGGCCTGGCGGCGCTCGACCGGTTGGAAGAGGCGAAGGTCGACCGAGCTGGGAACGACGAAGGCGCCCGGGCAGCCCAGGCGCCGGGCCGCCTCGGCGCTCACGAACACGGGCGTCGTAAGCCGGGCCACCGCCCACGACACCGCCCGCTGCCAGGGAACGACGGTATCGCTGCCGTGGAAGGTCGTCACCACCGGCGCCCGGCGCTGGCTGAGGGCGACGGCACCGGTCAAGCCGTAGTGGGCATGGACGAGGTCGAAGGAGCGCTGCTCGAGCCGGGCACGCACCCTGCCCGCCGCGGCCACGTACGCCTTCCAGTCGCCCCGGCCGTCGAAGGCGAGGACCTCCACCTCCACCCCCAGGCTGCGAAGGCCCTCCTCCTGCTCCTTGACGAAGCACCCGAACCAGGGCTCAGCCTGGGTGGGGTACATGTTGGTGAGAAGGAGCACCCTCACCCGTGCACAGCCTGGAGGAGAGCGAGCATGCCCTTATGGGCGAGAGCGCGAGCGCGCGCCGCCGGCGTGTCGTAGGAGCGCCAGCGGCGGGCGGCCTGCCGGAAGTCGGGTACCCCCGTTAGGCGGTAGAGCACCTCCAGCTGGTCGGCGTGGAGGCGATGGTAGAAGGGCTGGGCCACGTCCTCGACAGGGCCTGGAAGCAGGCTGTACCTGCTCCACCACCCGAGGTCGTAGCGGGGAAGCAGCGCTCGCAGACAGGCGAGGGTCGCCGCCAGGGTGTCGGCCACTCGGCCCAGGCCGAGGCCGATCTGGACCTCCCACAGACCCCAGACGGCGTAGATCCAGCCGTTGAGGATGTGGCTGGCAGGCCGGCCGGGAGCCTCCTCCAACACAGGGCCGAAGGGAGTCGCCGACACGAGCTCCGAGGCCGAGCCGACGAGGAGGGGAGCCGCCGCCAGCTCGGCGGTGAGCGCGTACTCGTCGCGCCCGCTCCGCAGGTGAGCCCGGACGAACACGGAGGCGATCTGCCCCTGAGCGAGGGCCGAGTACCACGGCGGCTCCAGACCGTACTTGGGCACCCGCACCGAGTAGGGCCAGCGAAGCTCGCCCGGGCGCCGCTCGGCGGTGGCCTGGAGCAGACGGCAGAGCTCGAAGAACCGCTCCTCGGCCGCGCCGTCTCCGGCCAGGCTGCGTTCCCACCAGCCGAGGGCAAGCTGGGCCAGGTCGGCGGGGAGGAGGCGCTGGGGACGGCGGGCAGAAGGCGCCACCGTCTTCGCCCTGAGGTCGAGGAAGTAGCCCCGCACCGCCCGGTCGTCGAAGAACACGCCCGGTGGCTGAGGCTCGTAGCCTTCCCCGCGGGAGAAGGCCGCCTTCAGGGCCCGCCTCACCATCCCTTCTTGCCTCCCCCTCAGGCGGGCTCGGAGGCGACCCGAAGAGCAGACCGGGGGGCGGCGGCAGGGGCGGGCTCTCGCCCGGCCATGAGCGCCGAGGGGAGCACGAGAAGCGTCCAGATGGTGAGCAGGCTGGAGGGCGAGCTGAGGGTGACGCCGGAGGCGACGTTCACCAAGAAGGCAAACAGGGCAAGACCCGACCAGAGGAGGAGCACCCGCTCTCTCTGCTCGGAGGCAGCTCGCAGCGCCCGCCAGGCCTGCTGCACGTACCGCGCGAGCACGAGGACAAACGCCCCCAGGGTCAGAGCGCCGCCGCCGGCGAGCAGGTAGAGGAACCCGTTGTGGGGGTCTTGACCCACGGTGTGGCGCCGCGGGATGGTGATGCCCCGCACCTTCTCCTCGAAGATGAAGCTCTCGTCGCGACCGAAGCCGACCCCGATGAGGGGCGACTCCTCCACCTGCCGCCAGACGGCCCCGGCGGCGGCCACCCGCCAGCGGGCATTGACGTCGCTCGTGGGCGAGGCGGTGAGGCGATGGACGAGCTGGGGGCCGACGTCGGGAACGAGGCGGGGCACGAGCAGGGCGGCGAGAACGAGGAAGGGAAGACACAGAGGCAGCATGCCGAGCACCGCCGTGCGCACGCGGGGAGCGGCGACGGCGAGGAGGGGCAGGACGACGCCCACGGCCAGGAAGGTGCTACGGCCGAGGGCGAGAACGATGCCGAAGGCGGCCAGGGCCGCCACGCCGAGGTGGAGAGCCCGGCGACGGACGGCGCGGTCGACTTGCAGGTTGAGAAGGGCGAGGAAGAGGGCGGCGGCCAGGTACATGGCCACCGTCAGCGACACGTAGCGAAAGCCGCCGGTGGAGACGTCGGTCTGGTCGGTCTGGGACTGCCCGGTGGCCACGAAGTAGGCGGCGTTGAGGAGCATCCACACGGTGCCGGCGTAGAAGACGACCACGACGCCCTTGTACAACCGCCGCGGGTCGCAGTCGCTCACCGCCAGAGCGATGGAGGCGTAGAGGAGGAGCCGAAGGGGCTGGGAGACGAGGTCGAGCCCGTAGTGCTCGTGCCCCCGGATGACGGCCTGGATGACCCCCGCGGCCAAGAGCAGGAACGGCCAGCCGAGAGCGGAAGCCCGCGGCATCCGGGCCGTCGGGCTACGCAGGACCCGGGCGAGCACCCAGGAGGAGAGGGCGAGCATGGCGATGAGGTCGGCCGCGTAGATGCTCGGCCCCAGGGGCAGGGGGCTGGTGAGGGGGGCGGCGGTCATGTTTAGGCCCAGCGCGGCGTAGACGAGGATCTCCCGGTTGGAGGCGACGAGCGCCCCCAGGCCGACGAGGAGGGCGGGGAGGAAGGCGACGAGGGCGGTCGACCCCGACAGGCCGTGGTCGACGAGCCGGCCGGCGAGCAGGGCGTTGACGGGCAGAAGCAGGAGGACAAGGGCCACCGCGACCAAGCGGGGGGAGCGGGCCAGCCCGACCAGCTCGGCCACAGCCTCAGCGGTAGCCGTAGTACAGCGCCGGCCGGCCGTGGCGGTTGGCCACGACTCCCACCACGCTCGCCTCCACCAGCTCCAGCTCGCGCAGGGCGTGGCGAATGGCCCGGCGGCGGGTGGAGCCGTTGACCACCAGCACCACGTCCACGCAGGGATGGGAGGCGAGGCCGACGGCGTCGGCAGCATGGAGCACGGGCGGCGAGTCGAGCACCACCAGCTCGTACAGCTCGAGCGCCGTCTCGATGACCTCCCGCATCCGCTTGGAGGCAGCGAGATCGCCCGCCCGCAGCACCGACCGGCCGGCGGCAAGAACCTCCAGGGTGCCCGCCCGCTGGACGAAGTCGGCCAGTGCTACCTGGGGCGCAGCCAGGAGCTCTACTAGACCCGGCAGCCGGTGGACGCCCAGCCGCTCGTGCATCACGGGGTGGTGCAGGTCGGCGTCGATGAGGAGGACCCGCTGGCCCAGGGAGGCGACGAGGGCCAGGTTGCCGGCGATGGTCGACTTGCCCTCCTCGATCCCCGGGCTCGTGAACAGGACCGCCCGCCGCTGGCCGCCTGCCGAGCGGAGGCCGAGCGCCAGGCGTAGGGTGCGGAAGGGCTCGGCGGAGGGCGAGGCGGGATCGATGAGAGCGGCACCCGACCGCCCCTTCCTCCCGAGGGCGATCCTAGCCGCCACGCGCCCTCCCCACGGATCGGGCCGTCGGGGGCCCTGCTCCGCCCTCGCCTGCCAAGCGTGGTCGCGCCGGCACCTTCCGCGCTGCCTCCGGGCGGAGCTCCAGGATGGGGACGGTGGCCAGGATGGGCCGGCCGGCTACCCGCTCCAGCTCGTCCAGGCTGGAGACGCGGTCGAGGAGGAGCTCCAGCACGAGGGCCACGCCGCCGTTCAAGATGAGGCCGAGGAGAAGCGCCATGAGGAGGTTGTAGGTGAGATCGGGGGAGCTAGGCGACCGAGGCACGGTGGCCGACTGGACGGTAATGACCTGGTCACGGGTGGTGCCCGTGCGGGCGATGAAGCTCCGTAGGGCCTCCGGAGCGGCGTTGGCGATGAGGGCGGCGTGGCTCGGGTCGCGGCTGCGGGCGGTGATGCTGAGAAGCTCCAGATCCTCCACCTGGTGGGCGCGAATGGCCCCGAACACCTCCTCAGCCGGCACCCGACCCTCCAGCTGGCGGGCGATGGTGGCGGCGATGGTGCGGGTCCTGGCGATGCGGGCGTAGGTGCGGACGAGACGCTCGCCCGTCTGGAGCGCCCCCAGCGCCTGGGTGGGATCGGTGATGCGCTGCTGTACCCGGATCAGGGCCGAGGCCTGGTAGACCTTGGGCTTGGTGGAGGTCAGGTACCAAGCGATGCCGAGGACGATGGCCGTCCCGGCCAGGATGAAGAGCTTGTGGCGCCACAGGGCCCGATAGACGTCGGCGACGGTCATCGCTCACCTCACGGTACTCGTCGGAGAGCCGTCTGGCAATGGGCATCGCCGCCGCCGGCCGCGACCGTCCGGCCGCGGCTCGCCGGGGTAGGTCGGGCGTGCGGGTGCTGATCGCCTCCGGCCAGTGGTTTCCCGACCGGACGAGCGGCTACGCCCGCGCCGTGTCGGAGACAGCATGGGGTCTCGCCAGGAGGGGGCACGAGGTGACCGTCCTCGTGCCGACATGCCCCGGCAAGCCCGTCGAGGAGCAAGAAGGCAGGCTGACCGTCGTTCGAGCCGTGCGCAGAAGCGTGCTGCCTCTCACCTTCACAGACATCTGGGAGACGAGGCGCCTCTCGTCCATGCTGGCGGCGGACTTCGACCTGGCCGTGGCCCACTCAGAGACTCAGGCGGTAGGGCTCCTGTGGGCAGGCCTGGGCCTACCCCTCGTCCTCGTCTACCACGCCCCCGTGCCCCTGGAGGCCCGGTTCGATCGCTCCTTTCGTCCCTTTGGTCTCCGCTGGATGGCGGCAGCTGCGCTCGGGCCGGCCCTGGCCGCCCTGGAGCGCATGGCGGTGCGCCGGGCCACCCGTATCCTCGTACTCAGCGACTACGTGCGCCAGCTTCTCCTCGCCCGCTATCCAGCGGCTGCCGACCGCGTACGCCGCGTCTCCGGGGGGGTGGATGTGGATTGGTTCTCCCCCGGCGACCGGGCCCAGGCTCGGTCGCGGCTGGGCGTCGGCGAGGGACGGTTGCTCCTCTTCACCGCCCGCCGCTTGGAGCCGAGGATGGGCCTGGAGAACCTCCTCGTCGCCGTCTCCCGCCTGCGGCGCTCGCTCCCGGTGGTGTTGGCCGTGGCCGGCGAGGGATCCCTGCGGGAGATCCTCGCCCGGCGGGTGGCCGGCCTGGGTCTGGAGGAGACCGTGCGCCTGCTTGGACGCGTGTCCGAGGAGGAGCTACGGGACTGGTACCGGGCAGCAGACCTGTTCGTGCTGCCCACGGTCGCCTACGAGGGCTTCGGGCTGGTAACGGTGGAGGCCCTCGCCTGCGGCACCCCTGTCGTCGGTACGCCGGTGGGGGCGACGCCCGAGATCCTCGCCCCTCTCGACCCCGATCTCGTCGCCGCCGACAGCGACCCAGCCGCTCTGGAGGAGGCGATCCGCCGCTGCCTTGGTAAGACCGGCGACCTCCTTCGGCAGCGCTGTCGCGAGTACGCGTGCGGGCGGTTCTCGTGGAGGGGCGTCCTCCCAAGCTGGGAGAGAGCTCTGGCCGAGGTCGCAGCCCGACAGGAGCCCATCAGGCCTGAAGGCGCCGGCCCAACGGGCTCCTGAGCAGCGGCAGGCGACGGGCCGCCCGGAGGAGGGCAAGGGCTACCCGGCCCGCCCACCCGTTTGCCCACAGCACGTCCTCCCGCCCGGGGTCGGCGTCGGCCAGCCGGTACTTGTAGGCGCCCCCGCCGGGCCCCAGGTCGTATTCGTCCATGCCCTCCTCGATGGCCGCCCGGATGGAGCGGGCCAAGAGCAGCAGACCGGGCGAGAACCGGGCCCAGGTGGGGGCGCGGCCGGCCTGGTAGTAGTACTCGACGCCGGCGAAGCGGAGTCCGTACAAGGCTGCCGCCGCCTCCCCGCCCACCTCGAGGAGCCACAGGCGGAGCCAGCCGCGCTGGAAGGCTTGGCGGGCGAAGGCCCGGTGGAAGTCCTCGGCCGTCGAGAACGGCGTCTCTCCCCCCCAGCGGGCGCGGTGAAGCGAGAGCAGGGTGTCCAGATCGGCCTCCAGGCGCTCAGGGTCGCTAGCCAGGCGGTAGCAGACCTCCCCCTGCCGGCCCAGGGAGCGCTCCTTGCGCCGTAGCTCCTGGCGGAAGTTGGCGCTGCGGCCGGCCAGGAGCTCGTCCCAGCAGCGGAAGGGACGGAGCGACAGCCGGGGGCTGGCGGTGCGGCGCCAGGCCCGGCGACCGAGGAGGGCCGGCCAGCCGACGGCGCCGTCGAGACCGTCGGCCACGCACACGTGGAAGCGGCTGGCCTCGAGCGCCCGCGCCAGGGCGAGAGCCGCCAGCGGCCTGTCGGCAGGGGCGCAGATGGGGCCCAGCCTGCTCCCCATGAGGTGTCCGAGGAAGCGGAGGACGCGGAGCGGGCGCCCTGCCCACACGTACAGGGGCAGGACGGCCGCCCGTCGCCCATCCGCCGTCCGGGCCACCCACAGGGCGAGCTCCCGCCCCGCCCCGAAGTGGCGCCACCAGGTGGATGCCCACTCCCAGGTGCCGAATACGCTTCCGCCCGCGGCGGCAAGCTCGTTCCACTCCTCCGGCCGGAGGCTATCCAGACCGGCCGGCTCCACCGCCACCCGGCCCGATGGGGGCGACATACCGGCTACCCGGGGGCGAGTCATGGCACGCGCTCGGTCCAGAAGAACTCGTGGCGCTTGACGAAGGCGCGCATGTAGCCGCAGGAGGGGTGATAGCGGCCCGAGCCATCCCGCCGGCAGAGGATCTGGGAGCGGTATCGGGAGATGACCTGCCACTTGAGGTTGCGGGCAGGATCCGGGTGGCGCATGGGGCCGGGCACCTCCACCAGCTCGTCGGGCGCCCCCCCAGGCCCCCAGTCGCGCCCGCCCGCCGCGCCTCCCCCCGCCGCCGGGGGCGGCTGGAAGGCGAGCTCGGGGGTGAAGCGGTCGAAGGGGGTGGCTACCTCGTCTTGGGCGGGGTTGGGCCACTCGTAGGCCGACTCATACATGCGGTGGCGGGTCCCCGGCGGATGGATGAGCGTCGCGTGGAGGAGCACCGGCATGGCCAGCCGCGTGAGCGCCGCCACCACCTGCCGGTGGGTCTCGGCGTGGTCGGGGTGGCCGTCGAAGGCGGCATGGGTGTAGACGTCGACAGGATGGACGATCTCGAGCAGGGCCTCCATGTCTCGGGCCAGGTGGGCGGCGCAGAGGGAGGAGGGCCGTCCGTCCAGGAGGCGCCGGAGATCGCCGTCGCACCTCCGCCAGCTCCGCCCCGGGGCGTAGGTGTGGTGGAGTCCGGCCGGGTCGCCCTGCCAAGGCTCCTCACAGGTGGCTATCGTCTCCAGGGCGTAGTTCGGGTAGCCGAGGAAGAAGACGTCGGACTCCCGAGGATCGAGGGACCAGCGCAGACCGAGGAGGGCCATCGCCTTCACCGTCTCTCGGGCCCGGAGGACACCGTAGCGGGCCACTCGGGCGGGCCGGCCGCGGGGGGCGCCGCAGAAGCGGAGCGGCATCCTGCCCTTGCCTTGCGCATCGCCGTTGGTGACGACGGCCACCCGCACCTGCCGTCCCTGGGCCCGGTGGTGGTAAATGATCCCGGCGAACCCCAGAGCCTCGTCGTCGGGATGGGCCACCACCACCAACACCGGCCCCTTGCCCCCGTCCCGGGTCACGACGACCGAAAGGCGGCGGTAATGGCCCTCACCTCTCCCCGGGCAAGCATGGCCAGGGACGCCCCGTAGACGAGGCCGCCGCTTGCGAGGAGCGCGCCCAGACGGGCGGCGGGAGTAACCTCGCCCAAGGACACGCTGACCGCAACCAGCACGGCGGCCAGAGGCAGCGAGCAGAGAAGAGGCCGCTCCAGGCTGGAGAGGAGGCGCCGCAGGGGAAGCTCGAGGATACGGAGGGCGAGACGGTAGGCGGGAAGGAGGGATGCCACCGCGGCCACGGTCACGGCCGCCGCCGCGCCCTCCAGCCCCAGCGCCGGCGTGAGCGTGAACAGGGCAGCGCAGAGGACGGCTAGGTGCCACACGTTGAGCCAGGTGACGAGCTGGGGCCGTCCGGCCGCCTGGAAGACAGCCCCCGTGGTCCCGGAGAAGGCGCGCACGATGCCGAACACGGCCAGGATCTGGAGCGGCACCACCGCCGGCCTCCACGCCGAGCCGAACACGCCCACCACTATGGGCTCGGCGGCGACGAGGATGCCTACCCCCACCGGCAGGGAGACCAGGGCGACCCGGCGCACGTTGGTGAGGAAGGCCCCTCGGAACGCCGGCAGGTCGTCTTGGAGAGTGGCGTAGGCGGGGAACATCACCCGGCCGAGCACGTACCCGATACCGGTGGCAGGGAGGTTGCTGAGCCGCCAGGCCAGGTTGTAGAAGCCGACGTCCGCGGCCCCGAGCAGGCGGCCGACGGTGGCGGTGTCGACGTTCTGGTCGACGAGGGCAACGAGGTTGGCCGCTGTCACGTGGCGGCCGTACACGGCCAGCTCCCGCAGCAGCCGCCAGGAGAAGAGCCGCGGCGAGGGGCGGAAGGGCGACACCAGCCAGTACACGAGGGCGGTCACCACCGCAGCCGCGAGCTGACCGGCCACGAGACTCCACACCCCGAGCCCGGCCACGGCCAGAGGGATGGCGGTCGTCGCCTGCACGGCGGCCCCCGCCAGCTCTCCCTTGGCTCTGGCTGCGAACCGAAGCTGGCGCTCGATGAGGACCCCCGGCACCATGCCCACCCCGCGGGGGATGAGTACCAGGGTGAGAACGCGGAGGACATCGGTCAGATCCTCCTCGCCGAAGGCCGAGGCAACGAGGGGAGCGAGGGCGAAGGCGACCCCGTACAGGAGGAAGCCCATGACCACGGAGAAGACGAGGGTCGTCCCCGCCGCCCGCTCCACCTCGCTCCGCTTGTAGATCATGGCCAGGCCCAGGCCCGACTGCTGGAGCGTGGTGATGGCCACGATGACGAGGGAGGCAAGAGCTACCAAGCCGAAGGCGGACGGGGCGACGAAGCGGGCGAGGACGGCGGTGGAGACGAGCGACACCACTTGGCTTCCCCCGTAGCTGAGGGCAAGCCAGGCAGAGCCGCGAACGATCTGGCGGTCGAGATCGGGCATCAGCCGGTACGGGAAGCCGACGGCACGCCGACGAGCTGCCGGTAGTAGCCGGCCAGCCTTCGCGCCTGCGCCTCCCAGGTGAACCGCTCGCGCACGAGCTCCCGGCCGCGGCGGCCGAGCGCCGCCCGCAGCCTGCTTCGGCGGCAGAGCTCCTCCAGAGCGTCGGCCATGGCCGCGGCGTCGTGGGCGGGAACGAGCCTGCCGCTCTCTCCATCTCGCACCACCTCGGGCAGGCCCCCTCGGCGGGTGGCGACGACTGCCAGCCCGCAGGCCATGGCCTCCAGCACGGGCAACGGGAACGGCTCTTCCCCCGTGGAGGGCATGACGAGCAGGTCGGCCGCCCCGTACCAGTCGGGAAGCTCGGCGTGGGACCGAGGGCCGGCGAAGACGACCCGATCGCCGAGCGGCGCCGCCAGCCGCCTCACCTCGGCGGCGTAGCCGCGCTGCCGCCTGCGCAGCGCCGCCCGGGCCTTGCGTCCCTTGGGGGCCCGCACCTGGAAGTAGCGGGCGGGGGCGCCCACGATGACCAGCCTGGGCGAGGGGAGCCGCCGGCAGAGGCGGGCGAAGGCGGAGACGAGGACATCCACCCCCTTCTCGGGAGCAATGGTGCCGACGTACAGGAGGAGCGGCCCCTCCCCCACCCCCCACCGGTGGCGCAGCTCCTGCCGCCTCTCCGGCTGCGGCCGAAAGAGGTCGGTATCCGCGCCGTTGTGGAGGGTGCGCACCGGAAGAGGGAGGTCGGGAAAGCCGTCCCGGATGCGGCCGGCGATGTAGTCGCTCACGGCCACAACGAGGTCGGCGTGCCGCAGCCAGCGACGGGCGGTGCGGGGAGGAAGCTGGCGCAGCCAGTCGCAGTGCATGTGCAGGACGATGCGCGCCCCGGGAACGAGGCGCCGGGCCAGGGGCAGGAACTGGCTCACGTTCTGGAGGTGGACGATGTCCGGATGGTGGTCGGCCAGACGGAGGAGCCCGTTGCGGGCGTAGTCGCGGGCGTAGAAGGGAAGCCCCTGGAGCTCGCGGTGAGGAAGATCCAGGCGGCGGAGGAGGCGGAGAAGGTGGGCGTAGGCGGCATGCCGGCGAGGATCCCGCCCCGCCCCGACTCGCAGGTAGCGCACTCCCTCGTGGACGCCCTCCTCCAGGGAGGGGTGGGGGAGGGAGCACACGGTCACGTCGAGAGCGAAGGCGGGAAGCCGGCGGGCAAGCTCGTACACCACCCGGGCCACCGACCCGCCCGGCACCGGGGGAGGCACCGGCAGGTTCTCCTGGGCGAGGAAGGCGACCCGCAGGGGCCGCTCCCCCGGACGGGCAAGAGGCGTCCGGGCCGATCCCGTCTCCACCATGGCTCTGACGGTAGCCTGCCCTCCTGGGAGGAGCAAGCAGGCACGTATCCTGGCATGGAGCCGGTGAGGATCTGCATCGTCACCCGGTCGGGGCCCATGCACGGCATCGGCGGCATGGAGGACCATGCCCGCGATCTCGCCGTCGGTCTTGTCCGGGCCGGCCACGAGGTGGAGGTCATCACCAGCCGCCACCCCCAGGGGCTCCGGGAGGACCTCGCGGACGGCGTCCGTTGGCGTTTCGTCGACGCCCCCAGCCACGACCTCGCTCACCCTTCCTGGCGGGAGCGCTCTCTCCAGGCCTTCCGCCGGGCCCACGCCCAGCGGCCCTTCCATGTCATCCACAGCGAGGGATCGAGCGCCCTCGAGCTCGTCCGCCGCGGCCTGCACCAGACGGTTCCCGTGGTGGTCATGTTCCACGGCAACTTCCTCGGCCTGGTCAAGGCCAGCTTCCGCCGGCAGCTCCGCTCCCGTCGGCCGCTTGCCGTCCTCCAGGAGCAATGGAGCCTTCTCCACCTCGCCCGAAGCCACTTGGCTCACGGGAACTGGCGTCTGTTTCGGGCCTGCGAGGCAATCGTTCCCTCCCGCCAGCAGGTGGCCGACACCTGCCGCTCCCACCGCCTCGACCCGGCCCGCGTCCACGTGGTGCCGAACGGAGTGGACACGGCGGTCTTCCGTCCCCGGCCGGGCCGGCGGCTGCGCGCCGAGCTCGGCCTTCCGCCGGGGCTGCTCTTCGCCTGCGCGGGCCGGCTGACCGCCGACAAGGGAACCCACCACGCCGTGGCCGCCCTCGCCTCCCTCCGGCAGCGAGGGTGCGACGCCCGCCTCCTCATCGTGGGCGACGGGGCCGAGCGGCCCCGCCTCGAGCAGCTGGCCCGGGACCTCCGGGTCGCCGACTGGGTCCTCTTCGTCGGCCGGCAGCCCCCCGAGCGCATGCCCTCCTACCTGGCGGCGGCGGACGTGTTCCTGTTCCCCACCGAGCGGGACGAGGCAGCGCCCCTCGTCCTCCCTCAGGCCATGGCCTGCGGTCTGCCGGTGGTCGCCTCCACCGCCGGCAGCGTGCCCGAGGTCATCGACCGCCCGGGCGAGAACGGCCTGCTGGTGCCGGCCGGCGATGTGCCCGCCCTGGCCGAGGCCATGCACACCCTCGCTCGCGACCGGGCCCTGCGAGAGCGTCTGGCCGGGGCGGCCCGAGCGAGGGTCGAGGACGAGTACACCCTGGAGCGGATGGTGGAGCGGACGTTGGCCGTCTACCGCGCCGCCCGCCGGCGGCTGGCAGCGGTCGAGACCGCCCTTGACGGGGCCTGATACCGTGCTTACATGGGGAGAATGGAGCGCACCGCCGGCGGCGGCGATAGGCGGCTGCTCGGGATCGAGGGCATGCGGGCGGTGGCCGCCACCAGCGTCCTCGTCTACCACGTGTGGCTGATCGGCAAGATCACCGCCGATCAGCCCCACGGCGTCGACCTGGGGCCCCTCTCCCAGCTCTTCTGGCACCTCCAGTCGGGCGTCACCCTGTTCTTCGTCCTGTCCGGCTTCCTCCTCTATCGGCCCTACGTGGCGGCGGCCGTCCGGGCCCGGCCAAGTCCCTCTCTCCGCGGCTACCTCATCAACCGGGCGCTCCGCATCCTCCCCGCCTACTGGACGATCCTGCTGGTGGTGGCCGTCGCCTTCCAGCGCGACCTCCTCAGCCATCCCGAGCGGCTGGTGGCCAACCTCTTCTTCTCCCACATCTACGTTCCCGACCTTGTCCACACCGGGATCATTCCCGCCTGGTCGCTGGCCGTGGAGGTGACCTTCTATCTCCTGCTACCGCTCCTCGGGGGCGTGCTGCTCCGGCGGCTCGTGGCCCTCGGCCTCCCCGCCCCGGCGGCCGCCTTCGCCCCTGCCCTCCTCCTCCTCGCCGTCGGCCTTATGGCCAAGGGCATCTACGGCGCCTTCGACCTGGGCATCGTGTGGGAGACGGCCCTTCCCATTCGGGCCGACTGGTTCTCGTTCGGCATGGCCCTAGCTGTCGCGCGTGTCCTGTGGGAGGATGGGCGCGTTCGCTTCCCCTCCGGCTCCGCCCCGCTTGCGGTGGCCGCCATCGCCGCTCTTCTTGCCGCCGCCGTCCTCCTCCGCGACCAAGGTTTGCTGTCGGCGCTCGACATCCAGACGCCCATCGCCGCCGCCTGCGCCCTTACCCTCGCCCTGGTCGTCTTCTCCGGCTCCCGTCGCCTCCTCGTCCGCTTCTTGGCCTGGCGGCCGGTGTTCGCTCTCGGCGTCGCCTCCTACAGCGTGTTCCTCTGGCACTACCCCCTCATCCAGTGGCTGGACAGCCAGGGCGCCACGCTGGCCGGCGGGGCCGGCTTCGCCGCCAACCTGGCTCTGGTCGCAACCCTGACCGTGCTCCTGTCCACCCTCACTTACCGACTGGTAGAGCGCCCCGCCCTCGCCCGCAAGCACAGCTGGTACCGAGGAGGGGAGGCCGTCCCCTCGCTGACCCAGACCGCCGACAGCGGCCCCAAGCCGACCCCGGCGCGGGCTCCCTCTCGCCTCTGAGGTGGGGCTCTACCCCGGCTTCTCCACCAGGTCGGGCTGGACGTCCTCCAGCGTCGCTCCCCGCCGGAAGCCGTCGTGGTAGAGGACGCTGGGCGGCTGAACGCCAGCGCGGCGGGCAGGATCGCCGGCGCAGCCGAGCTGCACCGGAAGGCGGCAGAAGCTCTGCCGGTACAGGCCCTGCTTGATCAGGCCGATCGGGTCGGCGGCGCCCCCCTTGTAGCCGGGGTTGTAGCGGAGGGTGGGGATGCCGTCCACCCAGACGGCCCGCCGCCACCAGCCGGAGCCGACCCGGTGCCAGATGTGGAGGAAGCCGCTGCCATCGGCCGCCCAGCGAACGTGGACGACGAGGTCGTTCCACCGCCCCGGATTGAGGGTGGGTGCGATGAGGAAGGAGCGCCGGTACTCCTGCCCGACCCGCGGGCCGGAGGCGATGGGGAAGCGCCCGGTGTGGACCTGCGCCCTGAGCTCGCGGGCGCCGGCGTCGATGGAGATGGGGGGCGGGCCCAGGAACACCGAGAAGCTCTGGGTATAGAACTGGACGATGAGGGCCCAGCCCTTGGGGTCGAGCCAGTCCTCGGGGACGAGAAAGCTAAAGGCGTAGTAGTACTCGCTCCCTGCCCCCTGGTCGGAGAAGCCACGCGCCACCTCGGTGGACTCGTCCCAGCCGAAGGGGCTGTAGCCGTGGCGGACGATGAACTGGGCGGCGTAGCGGCCTTGGCGCACGGGCGCCGTGACCACGTTGAAGCTCTCCGACACCGGCCGGTCGAACTCGTACTGGAGGCTCCCCCACTGCCTGTAGTCGCCGGTCTCGTAGTCGCCGACGAAGCTGACGGCGCCCCCCCTGGCCTCGGCGCCGCCGCTGGCAAGAGCGAGGGAAAGCGCGACCGCCGCTCCGGAAAGACGCGCCGGCAGCGAGAATAGCGAGCCCACCCTCGCCCGTCTCCTCCTGCCCCCTCTTGCTCCCGTGGAGCGCAAGCGCTCGGCCCCCTTTGGCTCTCCCCGCCTACCTGGCCGACAAGACTACCCGCTGGCAGGGGCGCCTGCCGCCCAGATCGGCAGCCCCGCGCCGGCCGGACGGGGTCAGCCGGGAAGATCGCGGCCGACCACGATCGGCTCCCGGCGTCCTGACCACCGCCTCCGTTCTCCTTCCCGGCGCAGGAAGTGGCACTGCCAGGGGCCGAGACGGACGACGCCCACCCTACCGATCCGTCGATAGCCTGCCCGCAGCACCGGCCCAAAACCGGGGCGGTTCTCGGGCGCCACGAAGGCGACGAGGCGCCGGTACCCCGCCTCCTGGAGGTAGCGGAGCCGTGCAAGCAGCATGGCTGTGGCCACTCCCTGTCCCCGGGCGCCGGGATGGGTGTACACCCACCAGCCGAGGGCCTCGTCCGGCGCGAGGAGGAACGGCCGGCCGAGCATGTCCACCTCCCCGAACTTGACCCAGGCGACGCCCAGGGGGCGTCCGCCGCTCCAGGCGGCAAGGCAGGTAGCCCCGGCGTCGAGCCGCTGGCGGACGACCGCCTCGGTGAGGGCAGGGTGCAGCGCGCTGAGGAGGGGCGCCTCCTCCGCTCGGAGCAGGCGCACCTCCACCGGTAGGCGGGATGAGGGCTCGGGGATGGGCTGGCGGAGGTCGCGGGCGAGCAGCACCAGCTCCTGGTAGACGGGCGAGAGGGCCCTGCGCAGCAGCCGGTGGCCGAGGGAGACCACCCCTTCCCTGCGGACAATGTCGAGGCATCGACGCAGGCGCCGCCACCGGGCAGGAGGCTCCTCCACGGGCGTCGCTCGCCGCCGGCGAAGCAGGCCCGGGAGCCCTCGCCGGAGGAACCCCCACACCCCGCTTGCCTTGACCACCAGCTCGGAAAGGCCGTCGGCGTCGTCCACGACCAGCCGGCGCAGCCGGTAGAGGTCCGTTCCGGGCCCGTTGAAGCCGGGGTCGGCGGTGAGAGCGCACAAGTAGCCTGCCTCCCTCGCCAAGGCGGCGTCACGGGGAGAGTACTCCCCATTCGGGTAGGCGAGCGCGTACACGTCCAGGCCGTATCTCTCCTCCAGATCCCGCTTGGAGCCGGCGATCTCCCTGCGCGCCGCCTCCTCCGAGCAGACCGGGAGCCTGGCGTGGGTTCTGGTATGGGACTGGAGGTCCACGACCGCCCGCATGCGCCCGATCTCCTCCGCCGACAGGCCGAAGTGCCTAGCCTCCTGGCAAGGGCCCGAGAAGGGACGGCGCCGACCGCCCAGGGAGAAGGGAAACGGCCGCTCCGTGGCGACGATGGCGCTGCACAGGAAGATGGTCACGGGGAGGCGGTAGCCCTCGATCACCGGCAGGAGCCGGGCGTTGCCCCGATGGCCGTCGTCCAGGGTGAGGACGAGAGGCTTGGGCGGCAGGGTGCGCGTCCTCCCTTCGCGCAGCGCCTCCACCAGCTCCCGGAGGGAGATGGGCGTATACAGCCGGCGCAGGAGGCGCACGTGGCGCTCGAACGTGTCCGGGTCGGGGTCGTGCCAGACGAGGATGGTGGCCCGGCGGCGCTGGAGGAGCTCCCGGACGAGGGCGGGCACCATGGTGGTCCGGACAAGGAGGAAGACGGCCCGCCGCATGCCTCCGTCCACCCGTTACGGCACCGCCGCCACCGGACGATCGCGCCGACCCGGCGACGCTCCCGCCAGGGTCGAGGAGACGAGGGCGAGCAAGCGGGCGACCCTTGCCTCCCAGGTGTTGGCCTCGGCAATGGCCGCCCGACGGGCCTGGTCGTCCGGGCCCGTGCGGCCGAGAGCCAGCTCCACCGCCTCGATGAAGGCTCTCCCCTGTGCGGCGGCCACGACCACGTCCGGCTCCAGGCCGCGGAGCTCGGGGAGGCCGGTCGCCACCACCGGCTTTCCCGCCGCCAGGTACTCGTACACCTTGAGAGGAAAGCAGCTCCGCGTGTAGGCCGTCTCCCGGTAAGGGATGAGGGCAACGTCGAAGGCGGCGACGTAGCGGGGAAGCTCCTCGTGGGCCTTGGGCCCCACCCAGCGCAGATTGGGGAGCCGGAGGAGGCGCTCCAGCTCGCGGGCGCAGTCGCGCCGCCGAGGGCCGACGAGAAGCACGGTCCAGCCCGGCCGCGCCCGCGCCAGCTCCTCCAGGAGGGCGAAGTCGACCTTGACGGCGGTCAGGTTGCCGGCGAAGCCGAGCACCGGGCGGGGAAGGCCGGCCACCTCGGGCGCGGCGGCGCCCCGGTCGCCGGCCATGCGGAAGCGGCGGGCATCGCCGGCGTTGGGGACGTGGTGGGTTGCCGGGTTGAGCCTGAGCTTGCGCTCGTACAGGGAGCGGGTGGTGGCGAAGACGAGGGCCGAGCAGCGGGCGGCGTACTCGTCTGCCGCCGCCGCCAGCCTGCGCCGCCGTCCCCCCCCAGCCTGCTCCACGTAGTCGTCCACACAGTCGTACACGGCCAGCCGCTCCCCGCAGGAGCCGATGAGCCAGGCGGCGGTGGGGTCGTACACCCACAGCACCACCGGCTGGGGCAGGCGGCGGACGAGGCGGCGGAGGACGAGGCCGGTGACCCGGCAGTTGACGGCGGCAGCGGCCCGGTACTTGGTGCGCCAGGGCAGGAGATTGACGGCCCGGCGCACCCGCACCCCAGGGGCTGCGACCTCGGTGGCGACGAGGCGCCTGGCCAGCGAGCGTCTCCCGGGCCCGGCCACGAGCTGCCAGAGGAGGGCCCCGAGGAAGGAGCCCGTCTCGACGAACAGCACCTGGTGGCCGCGCTCGGCTGCCCGGCGCATCACCTGCTGGCGGTTGGTGGGCAGGTCGGCTGCCCACTCCTGGCTGGACAGGCAGACGATAGAGAAGGGCTGAGCCGTGCCGGCGGTGCCCATGGACCTGAGCGTAGTCGCGGGGGAGGGGGCACGCTAGGGGCGCCGGTAGAGGTAGAGGGCAGCTCCCGGACGGCGGACGAGCTCCGCCCGGACAGCGCCCCGCAGACGAACGGGCAGGGCGCCGAGCTCGGCCTCGGGCAGGTGCGACAGGAGCACCCACAGCCGCGGCCTCTCCCCGAGGAGCGCCCGAACCCGGGCGACGAGGCGCTCGCCCGTCTCGTCCTCCACCCGGCCCACCACCAGCGCCGGCGGGCGCGAGCGTAGGGCCGGTGCCTCTGCTGACCGCCCCCCGGGAGCGGGGACGAGCGGCCACAGCGCCCGTCCCTCCTCGCCCACCGCCATGCCCCTGTACTGGCTGTAGTAGCGGAAGGCGTACTGGGCGGAGGCGTTCAGGTACAGCGTGTCCCCGGGCCGCCACCGCTGGGCCAGGCGGCGGAGGAGAGGCTCCATCTCCTCCACCGTGCGCGGCGCGACCAGGTGGTAGGCGGCCTTCCCCACCGGCACGGCCAGGACGAGGGCGGCGACGGCCGCGGCGACCAGCCGCCCTTGGCCCCCCATCTCCCCCAAGCGGCCGATGCCGGCAGCCACGGCCAGGAGGAGGAAGGGGATGAGAAAGAGGGTGAACCGCCCGCCCCACGGGTACCGGTCGAGGGCCGAGGCCAGGAGGACGGCGGCAAACAGGAGCGCCCAGAGGAGGACGAAGAAGGGCCGGCGGCGGGCCAGCGACCAAGCTCCAAGGAGGACAAGCGCGCCGGCGACCACCGCCACCGGCCGGGGAAGACCGACGCCCACGGGGTGGGTGAAGAGCTCGGCGGCCGCCCCCACCAGCCGGCCCAGGTCTCCCCAGGAGGAGGGGGGCAAGGGAAGGTAGTAGGGCCTGAACGCCGTCTCCTGGAGGTGGTGGACGTGGGGGACGAGGAGGAAGTAGACGGCGGCCAGGGCTCCCAGCCAGGGCGCCACCGCCGCCGTCAGGCCGGGCACCGCCGCCCGGCGCCGCTCCACCGCCACCGCCACCAGGCCGGCGGCAGCCGCTGCTGCCAACGCGAACAGAGCCCCATAGGAGACGAGCACGGCCGCCAGCCCCGAGGCGCCCACGAGCGCCCCGTCCCGGAGGGCCAGACCCCTCCGCCACCGAGACAAGAAGACCCAGGCGATGAAAAGGGTAGCCGCCACGTCCACCGCGTAGGGCTTGAGCTCGGAGGAGTAGCGGATGAGCCCGCCACCCACCGCGAACAGACAGAGAGCGAGGTTGGCCGCCCACGGCGCCAGCGTCAGCCTGGCCAGCCCATGGAAGAGAGGGAGGGCGGCCAGGCCGGCCGCCAAGGCCGTTGCCCGCAGCGCCTCCTCGCTGCCGCCGAGGACGTCGCTGAACAGCTTCACGGCGAGGAGGAAGCCGGGCGGAGCCCCCTGGGCGTAGTCGAGGGTGCCGAGGAGCCCACCGTAGGAGCGCTGGAGCACGTTGAGAGCCAGGTAGGACTCGTCCAGCCACAGGGAGCGCCCGGAGGCGAACTGGGCCAGCCTCAGCCCTGCCCCCACCGCCAGGAGGAGCCCGGCGACAGGAAGCGACCCGGCCAGCTCCCCCAAGGCGGCGAGGGGCGCTGAGGAGGGCACGGCGGCGCGGAGGGCGGAGGCGGTGCGGGCGGCGATGTCCGGCCAGGAGAGCCTCTCCGCCACCTCGTAGGCTCGACGTCCGCGCTCTACAGCGCCGGGGCGGTCGCCGGCGGCGTCCATGAGGCGGGCCGCCAGCGAGCCGGGATCGCCGGGGGAGAAGAGCCACCCCGCTCTCCCTCCGTCGAGGAGGTCCCGGTAGGCGGGACGGTCGGCCGCCACCACGGGGAGTCCCAGGGACATGGCGAGGATGAGCGAGCCCGACGTCCCTCCGTCCGACCGCGCCACTACGGCCGCGTCGCAGGCCCCGAACAGCTCGGCCACGCCGCTGTCGGCGATCCAGCCGAGGAGGGGCACGATGCGGGCATCGGCGGCCGCGGCCTCCCGGACAACCCTCTCCACGCGAGGGTCCTTGGGGTGCCCGGCTACGACCAGCCGGGCCCCGGACAGGCCGGAGCCCTGGAAGGCCTCGATGAGAAGGCCCAGGTCCTTGTAGGCCCGCAGCTCGCCGAAGCTGAGGAACACGAAGGCGTCCTCGGGAATGCCCAGCTCCCGCCGCACCGCCTGGCGGCTGCGGCCGGGAGGGTACACGCCCACGTAGGAACCGTGGGGTACCACCTGGAGCCGGTCGCCCACCTCGGGAAGGGCCTCCCGAATGGCGTCGGCGGTAGCCCGGTCGTGGGCAAGAAGCAGGCTCGAGGCCCGACCGAGAAGGCGGGCAGCCAGCCGATCGCCCAGGCGGCTCTCCCGCTCGTGGGGGTAGAGCTGGTGGACGGTCCACACGATCCGGTAGCCGAGCAGCCGAGCCCAGGCGAGCCGGGCAGCGAAGAGAGCGAGCTTGACCCAGGAGAGGAGGGGCCGGAGGAGGCGCGGGCCGCGCCGGAAGCGGTACAGGCTCTCGGGCCAGTGGACGTGGAGGAACCCGGCCCGGCGGCGGTTCCGCCACAGCCAGCCGGCTCTCAGGCGAGGCTCGGGCACCGGGTGGAAGCCGTACTCGGCCAGGTGGCGGTAGAGGAGCCGCAGGTACGGGTTCCAGGGGGCGGTGGAGAGGCAGGCGATGCCGCCCCAGCGCCCAGGGACGGCGGCCTCCGGCGGCGACCCGCCCGGACATGACATCGCTGCCCCGCTGCGTGGATCCATGACCCGATCGTAGAGAGATAGGGCGACAGGGCTGCCCAGGCCGACTACCATCAGCCTCCCGGTGCCTGCATGACCTGGATCCTGCGAATCCTGGAGTGGGTGGAGCGGTGGACCGAGCGGGTGGTGGGCGGCGTTCTCGTCGGCCTCGCGCACATGGTCACCTTCGCCACCCGCAGGGGCCGCTACCGCCGCTGGCGACGGGAGCAGGAGCGGCGGGCGGCGGCCCGGGCGCGTCGGCCGTGAGCGCTCGTACATGACGAGGCCGGTGCGGATCGCCGGTCACACCTACGCCTTCCGCCACCTGCCCTTGGACGAGGCGCTGGGGGAGCTCGAGCGCCTGGGCTTCGCCTGGGTCGAGGTCTGGCTCGGCCATGTTCCCGGACCGGCCGTGGCGGCCGCCGAGGCTGTGGCCAGGCGGGGCCTCCGGGTAGCGGCGGTGAGCGCGGGAGGGTTCTACGACCGCGGCGGCGCCTCGCCGGAGGAGGCTCTCGACCTCGTGCAGGCGCTGGCGGCCCCCGTCCTCGTAGCCTGTGTGGCGCCGGCGCGGCTGGCCGAGATCGCCGCCCTCCTGCCCCCCGAAGTCACGCTCTGCCTGGAGAACCACTGGGACCAGGCGCTGGCCACTCCTGCCGAGGTCGCCCAGGCCCTCCGCCGGCTACAGGGGGCAGCCGCCTGCTTGGACACGGGGCATGCCCTCCTGGCGGGGGTGGCGCCCGAGCGCTTCGCCCGCTTGCTCGACCGGCGTCTGGGGCACGTGCACCTGAAAGACGCCCGCAGGCCCACGGTCGTCGAGCGGCTGGTGGGCAGGCGTATTCGTCGCCGTCTCCTCCCCCGTCCCCAGCCGGTCTTCCCCGGTCGCGGCCATCTCGATGCCGGCCGCCTGGGCTCCGCTCTCCGGGAGATCGGCTATGAGGGGACGGTCACCCTCGAGCACGAAGGGGCGGAGCCGGCAGCCGCCCTGGCCGAGCTGTTGGCAGCCTGGCAGCGGGCGGCGGAGCCTGCCTGAGCGGTCATCCTCCCTTCTCGGCGCGGGCGGCGATGAGCAGGGGAAAGTAGGGATCGTGCTCTGCCAGCTCGCGGGGGCGAAGCTCCTCCGCGGCCAGGCCGGCCAGGAAGGCGATGCCGGCGAGGACGTTGCCGTACGACCGCACGGCGATCCTGTCCGGGGGGAAGACCTCGGCCAGGAGGGCTCGGCAGGAAGCAACGGTGAGCCGCCAGTACTCGTCCTCCAGGCAGCCCGGCTCGATGCGGCTCAGGGCGGGCACCGTGACGAGGAGAGCCCCTCGCGGGCGGAGGATGCGATGGATGTGGACGACCGCGGCCCGCAGGTCATAGATGTACTGGAGAGTCTGGGTGAGGATGAAGCAGTCGAAGGACTCGCTCGGGACGGCGTCCGCCGCCGCCAGATCGGCGACGATGGTCGCCTGCGGGTTGGCAGGGTCGACGTCGAGCACGTCCTGCTCGTGGACGTCGGCTCCGAAACGCTCCGTGTAGCCGGAGTCCTTTACCTCCAGCACACGGCCACGAATGGCATCCCGGTTCTCCCCCAGGAAGCGCTCGATGTAGTAGCGGTCGACGGGAGTGCCCCGGTCGTAGCCCCAGGCGTCGCTGAGCGGCCTCGTCCGCCGCAGCGTGCCGAGGAACGCCGGGCGGCGGAGGCGGCGGAGGCGCTGGGGCGAGATCACCGATGTCGAAGCCTACGACGTGGCCGGGGGGAAAGCCACTACCCTTGCGGCGCGTGGTGGAGACGGTGAAGAGGGCGGCGCTGAGCAGCCTGGACAGGGTAGGGCTGGCGGCGGCGGCCTTGGACGCCCGAGCGCGGGCCCGGTACGCGGCCGATGCGGGCATGAGGCGACGCAACGCCCGCTTCCGGGCCTCGGATGACCACGACGGGCTGCCTCTGCCGCCGCCATACCTCGTCTACCTCGTGGCCGGCCACTTCGACCTGAGGGAGTACTACGAGTCGGGGCGCTTTCACGCCGCCTTCGTGCGGCGGCTTCTGACCGAGCACGGCCTGGCCCTGAAAGAGGTGGGCTCCCTGCTCGACTTCGGCTGCGGCTGCGGGCGGGTCATCCGCCACTGGCGGGAGCTGGATGGGAGCTCCGTGCACGGCTGCGACTGGAACCGGCGCCTCATCCGCTGGTGCCGCCGGGCCCTCCCCTTCGCCGACTTCCGCCTCAACGGGCTCCGCCCTCCCCTGCCCTACAGGGATGCCCAGTTCGGCCTCGTGTACGCCATCTCTGTGCTCACCCACCTCACCGAGGAGCTCCAGCTGGCGTGGATGGGAGAGCTGCGGCGGGTGCTTGCCCCAGGCGGTCTTCTTCTCATCACCACCAAGGGCCTCTCCCGCCTCGGCTGCCTCAACGCCGACGAGCGCGCCCGCTTCCAGCGCGGGGGGCTCGTATGCCAGGCCGAGCGCTACGTTGGGCGGAACCTCTGTGCCGCCTACCACCCCGAGAGCTACGTGCGCCACCGCCTGGCCCGAGACTTCCGCGTCCTCGCCTTCGTCCCCGCAGCGGGGGACCAGACCCAGGACGCCTACCTCCTCCAGAAGCCGTGACAAGGTTCCAGGCGCCCCCTGCGGAGGGTCCGCTTCCGCCCCGCCCGGCCCCCACCTTCTCGGTGGTCATCCCTGCCTACCAGGCGGCAGCCACCGTGGCCGAGGCGGTGCGCTCCGCCCTTGTCCAGACCCTGCCGCCGCTGGAGGTGATCGTCTGCGACGACGGCTCCACCGATGACCTGTCGGCCGCTGTCGAGCCCTATCGGCGCCAGATCGTCCTCCTCGGCGGCCCCCACCAGGGCGCGGCGGCAGCCAAGAACAGGGGGCTGTACCGAGCCCGGGGGGAGTTCGTGATCTTCCTTGACGCCGACGACTGCATGCTGCCCCAGCGCCTCCAGGCCCTGGCGGAGCTTGCCTCCCTGCGGCCGGACCTGGACATCCTGGCCACCGACGCCCTGGTGGAGGACGCCCAGGGCGGAGGCCGGGGTCGCTGGTACCAGGGCATGACCTTCCCGGTGAGAGACCAGCGGCGAGCGATCCTGGAGCGGTGCTTCCTCCTCCAGCACTCGGCCGCTCGGCGGGAACGGCTTCTGGCCGAGGACGGCTTCGACCCCGCCACGGAGCCGGCCGAGGATTGGGATCTGTGGATTCGGCTGATCCTGGCCGGGGCCCGGGCAGGCCTGGTCGACCAGCCGCTGGCTCGGTACCGGTTGCGGCCGGATAGCTTGACCGCCCATCGTCCCCGAGCTCTGCGGAGCCGGGTGGTCGTCCTGGAGAAGACCTGCCGCCACCCCGCCCTTACCGGGAAGGAGCGCACCGCCCTCCTCCGCTCTCTGGCCCGCTACCGGCAGCGGGCCGCTCTCGCCGAGGCCGAGGAGGCGCTCCGCCGGCGAGCGCCCGATGCCAGAAGGCGGGCCCTGGCAGTCGCCTTGGGGCGCGGATTCCCTCTCGCAGGCAGGGGAAAAGCCCTGGCCGCCGCCTTGGCGCCCACCCTCGCCGGCCGCTACCTGGATCGGCGGGAGCGGCACCGAGGCCGATCCTCCCTGGATCGCAGCTCCCCCCCCGCCTGATCCCCTCCGACGGGACGCTCACCGGGTGGACGACAACGCCCGGCTCCTCCCTAGGCGACCCAGCCACGTCCTCCCCCAGGCCTCCATGGCCGCTCGGTAGCAGGCCTCCCTCTCGGCGGCGATCTCGTCCGGGGAGCAGTGTCGAGCCACGAGCGCTTGGCCCCTCCGCCCCGCCTCCGCGGCCGAGCGGGCATCGGCCAGGAAGGGGTACAGGGCCTCGGCCAGGGCGTCAGGGTCCTGGGGAGGGACGACGGCTCCCGCCCCCGATCCCCGGACGAGCTCAGCGGTGCCTGTGGCGGTGGTGCAAACCAGGGGTCTCGCTGCCGCCAGCGCCTCCAGCGCCGCTACCGGGAAGTTGTCGAACCGGGCGGTCAGCGCCGCCACCCGCGAGCGCTCGTACAGGAGAGGAATCCTCGACCGGGGCACCCGACCCAGGAAGGTGCAGGGAGCGGCCAACCGATGGGCCAGCGCCCTCGTCCACTCGAGATACGGCCTCCCCTCCCGCCGGTAGTTGGAGCCACCGACGAAGACGACCTCCAGGCCGTCCACCTCCCGCGCCAGCTGGGCGGCCGCCTCGACCAGGGTCTCGGGCGCCTTTCTCGGCTCCAGCCGGCCGACCCAGAGGACGCGAGGAGGCGCCCGGTCGGCCCCCTCCAGCCCCTCCCAGCGGTGGAGATGGAGGGGGTAGCGGATGACCCGCACCTGCCGCCCGCTCAGCCACCCGGCCCGGACGAGATGGGCGAGGAGTAGGCGGGAGGGGGAGGTGACGGCATGGGCCCGCCGCATGGTGATGCGCTCCAAGGCGTCGCCGAGCCGGCGGTCCCAGCTGGCGTCCTTGTCGTTGTGACGCGCCAACACGAGGAGAGGGGTGTGAAGGTGGCCCACGAGGGGAGCGCTCCCGGTGAGGGCGAAGATCAGGCCCTCGGCCATCCAGTCGGGCGACTCCACCACGTCGAACCGGCCCAGGCGACGGGCCTCGCGAAAGCAGGCCACGGCCACCTCGAGCCGCAGGGCGGCCTTCCCCGAGCGCGCCAGGTGGGCTAGCTGGGGCCGGCGAGACACGTCGCGGCGGTGGATCCACACCCGTCCATCTCGGTAGTCGTGCCGCCCTTGGCCGGGCACGCAGGAGAGCACGTGCACCTCGTGACCCCTGGCCGCCAGCACGGCCGCCATCTCGGCCACGTAGGAGCCGATCCCGCCCCCGCCTGTCTGGGGAGGGTACTCCATGGAGAGAAAGAGGATCCTCATCCCCGCCCTGAGGCTACGCCGAGGAGTCCCGTCCCCAGGGAAGGAGCCACCGATTTCCCGACCAGACGGACAGGGCGAAGCGGAGCAGGGAGTCGGTTCCCCTCACCTCCACGCGGCGCAGGGCGTAGTCGGGAGTCCTCAGGCTCGTGGCGCCCTCGTCGGTGGAGCAGGCGACTTGGAACCCTTCCTCCTCCACCACCTTGGCCACCCCCTCCTCCCAGCCTCCGTACGGATAGGCAAACAGGCTGACGGAGTAGCCCAGCCCGCTCTCGACGGCGCGACGGGAGCCTGCCACCTCGTCCCTCACCCGTTCCAGGGGAAGCGAGGGGAGCAAGGGATGGGTGAGGGTATGGGCCCCGAAGGCGATCCCCTCGCCGGCTGCGCCCCGAGCCTCCTCCCAGGAGAGAAGAGGCCGGCCCCGAAGCTGCGGATGATCGGTCCAGTCGCAGCGCCCCCCCACCTTGCCGGCCACGAGGAAGAGGGCGGCGGGAAAGCGGTAGCGCCGGAGGACGGAGAGGGCGAGGCCTGCGTCCTGGAAGCCGTCGTCGATAGTGATCACCACCGAGCGGGCGGGAGGGGGCTCGTACCGGCGCCGGTAGCGGACGTACTCGTCGAGGCTCAGCACCCGGTACCGGGCCAAGCGGAGCCAGGCCATCTGGCGACGGAACCGGCGAACGGGAACGACGTACCGTCCCCGAGCCTCCCTCCCGTCGGCGAAGGCGTGGTACATGAGGATCACGCTGGGGCTGTTGAGCCGGCGCCACAGGTCGCCACCGCCGACCGCCCTCCTCACTCCCTGCCAGTAGAGGTAGTGAGCGAGGAAGCGGTACCAGCGCCGGCGCCGGTCCGGATGGCGGACAAGCGGGCCCACCAAGGCGAGGGGGCGCACCGGTCCCCCCAGGGCTGAGAGCAGCCGGCGGGCGAGATAGGCGCGCAGGCTGTAGGGGCGAGGGTCGGCCAGATCGAGCTCCCGGACGAGCGAGGGGTGCCGGAGGTAGATCTCCACGTCTCCCACCCCCGTCCGCTGCGAGCGGACGGCGTTGTCGATGAACCGGGGCCGGGAACGCTCGCAGGCCACGGCAGCGGGCAGGTAGACGAACCGGAGGCCGTGCCGCTCGAGCCGGTAGCCGAGCTCCAGATCCTCGTTGGCGGAGAGATCGGGCGAGAAGCCTCCCACAGCCAAGAGGGCTTCCCGAGGAACGGACATGTTGCCCGCATAGCAGTCCCGCCAGGACGGAGACCGCGACCCGTCAGCCAGGCGGGAGAAGTGGTACTCCCGGCAGGCGGCCATGTAGCGGGCGAACCCGCCGGCCCGGGGGCCGGGGTCGAGGACGAGGCGACCCAAGCCGACGATCCCTTCGTCGGCCCTATGCGCCCGCATGTGCTCGGCAACCAGGTTGGGGTCGGCCACCACGTCGTCGTCGAGGAAGAGGCACCACCGGCCCTGGGCAAGCTCGACTCCCCGATTGCGGGCGACCCCAGGGCCGCCCGCAGCCTGCACGACGACCCGGGCGCGCCCCTGAAGCTGCGGCGGGAGCTCCACAGCCGTCCTGCCACCATCGACGACGACGATGATCTCGAAGTCCTCCGCCGGCTGAGTCTGCGCCGCCAGCGAGCCGAGGCAGCGGTGAACCTCGTGCGGACGGTCCCGGGTGGGAATGATCACGCTCAGCTCGACAGGGCTCACCGGGGCTTCGCCAGCCTCGTCCTACCTCCCCCCCAGGGCTCGCACGAGGCCCGTCATCTCCTCCTGCCGGCGAAGGACGAGCACCCGCTTTCCTCGGCCGTACTCGGCGATCAAGGCCAGATAGGCAGGTCTGTGGTCGTGCGGAAACGTCCAGATCCAGCGGAAGAGGCGGAGGTTGAACATGGGCCGACATCCCTCCGGCCGGCCGGGGACGCGCCGGAAGGCCTCCATGAGGCGGCGCTTGACCGCCCGGGCCAGGCAGACCCACCGAGGCGGGTCGAGGTAGATGATCGTGTCCGCCGCCCGCAGACGCTCGGCCAGGGAGGAAGTGAAGTTGCCGTCCACGATCCAGGCATCGGTGGCGACGATCCGGCCGAGGCGCTCCCTCCATTCCGGCTCCGGCGTAGGCGTCCAGCGGGGCTGCCAGTACAAGGCGTCGAGGTGGTAGACGGGAAGACCGAGGGCCTTCCCCAGCCGGACAGCGAGCGTCGACTTGCCGGCGCTGCTCGGTCCGACGATCACGATCCGCTTCACCAGCGTGCCGCCGCCGCCATGGTCGGTCTCATGGTAGGTGCCATCCGGCCCGTCGGGGGAGGGCTGCCCCGTTCATACTCAGTGAGGAAGAAGCCATGATCGCCGTCGTCCTGCTCACCCACAATCGGCTCCACCTCCTCCGCCGCTGCGTGGACCACGTCCTCGCCCGCACCTCGCCCCTGACGACGGAGATCGTGATCTGGAACAACGGCTCGGAGGACGGGACCCACGAGTACCTGAACAGCCTCGCCGAGCCTCGTCTCCACGTCGTGCACTCGCGGCGGAACCTGGCCATGAACGCCCTCCCGCGGGCCATCGCCCACACCGCCGCGCCCTACCTGGTCGAGCTGGACGACGATGTGGTGGACGCTCCCCAGGGCTGGGACGAGACGCTCCTCGACGCCTACGTGCGCCTTGGCACGTTTGGGTTCCTGGCCGCCTCCCTGGCCTACGACCCGGAGGACACCGCCAGCCGGTACCTAGCCTTCATGCGCGAGATGGGCGCCTACACCCTCGTCGAGATCGACGGCCTCCGCGTGCTCGAGGGCTCGGTGGGAGGGGCCTGCACCATGACCTCGCGGCAGCTCTACGAGCGGGTGGGAGGGTTCCGACAGCACCGCCGCTACCCCTACTGGCGGCCCGAGATCCCCTACCAGCGAGCTGTCCGCAAGCTCGGCTACCGCACCGGCTTCCTGCTCGACCTCGAGGTCCTCCACGCCGGCGGTCGCTCCTCCTGGCCGAAGGAGAAGGATGCCTGGCACCGGCACGAGGCGCGGGTACGTGCCCGTAAGGACGCCGTTAAGCGGGTACTGCTCCGCGTCCCTCTGGTGGCCGCCCTCAACCGCCGCCACCGCTGGTTCGATCCGCCCCTCCCCCGCTACGACCCGGCCAGGTACCGTCCCCCGGAGGCGGAGCAAGGAGAGTCCTGACGTCGGCCGAGGCCAAGCGGGTAGAGGCCTGTCGGTAGACGGAGGAGCTCTCTCCCGCCGTGAGAAGCGCCCTCAGCCTGAGTACGCCGACGAGAAAGCGACGCGCTCGCTCGGCGCGCTCCATCCCCTGGTGCTTGGCGAGCAGGCGCAGGTGGCTTCGCACCTGCTCCCAGTAGGCCGCCGGCCAGTCCTGGCGGCTGGAAGCGCCGCCCACGTGGACGAACACGGCCTGAGGGCAGACCGCCAGCCGCCACCCAGCCCGGCGCAGCCGCAGGCAGAGGTCGATCTCCTCGGCGAAGAGGAAGAAGTCGGGGTCGAAGCCGCCTACCTGCTCGAGCGCCTGCCGGCGGAGGAGGAGCGCGGCTCCGACGAGGAAGGTCTGGCGTCGGAGCCGGGGAAGGCGGAGCGAGGGGCGCGAGCTGACGGCAGGGGTGCCCGGCCACCACCGGGAGGGAACCCCGAGCTCCGTCGCCTGCTCTCGTCCCGCCAGGTCGACGAGCGTGGGCCCGACCACGGCCAGGCGGGGATCGCGGTCGGCGCAGGCGAGGAGAGCGTCCACGGCCCCTTCCTCAGCCGGCCAGGCATCGGCGTTGAGGAGGAGGATGAAGGGGGCCGTGGACGCCTCGATCCCTGTTTGGGCGGCCGTGGCGAAGCCGGCGTTGTCGGCACGGACGAGGAGGCGGACAGAGGGGAAGCGCTCGCGGACGAGAACGGGGCTCCCGTCCTCGGAGGCGTTGTCCACTACGATCACCTGGTGGCCCCTGCCGTCGACCGCGGCCAAGCAGCGCTCCAGGAAGCGGCGCGTGTTGTACGAGACGACCACGATGGAGAGGGTGGCCACGTCGAGCCTCATGATCCATGACCGCGGCCGCGCTCCGCCTCCTCTTCCTCCTCCCCTTCGCTCCCCGCCCGGATGCCCGTCACGGGGGCAAAGCCACCGCCCAGCTCCTGGCTCGCCTCGCCCGGCGCCACCGCTGCGCCCTCCTCTACCTGCGAGCGCCCGACGAGGAGTCCCTAGGCTCGGATCTGGCCTCGTGCCTCGACCGGGTGGAGGAGCTCAGGGCCCCGGCCCGGGCCGGCTGGCGCCGCCGTCTGCGCCTGGCTTGGACGCTCGCCCGCGGCGCTCCCGCCCAGGTCGCCGACACGTGGACGCGAGCGGCCGTGAGGCGGATCCGCCGGGTGGCCGAGGAGTGGCGGCCAGACGTGGTGCACCTGGCGATGGAGCGGGTGCTTCCCTACCTCCCCGCCCTCGACTCAGCAAGCCGGGCGCGGCTCCTCGTCGCCCACGAGCCGGCCGCCCAGGCAGCGCTCGATCGGCTACGGGCGGCTCGCGGCCCAGAGCGGATCCTTCCCTTGCTCGACCTTCGTGCCTGGCGGAGGCTGGAGCGGCTGTACCTCCCCCGGCTGGACGCCGTCGTCGCCTACACCGAGCGGGACCGGCGCATCCTCTCAAAGCTCGCCCCAGGCCTTCCCGTGGAGACCATCCCCTTGCGGATCGACCTCCCCCCGGAGCCCCTCGACCCGGTGGGAGCAGAACCCCCCTGCCTCCTGTTCGTGGGCGGCTTCGGGCACCCGCCCAATGTGGACGCCGCCCTGCGGCTCGCTCGGCACATCCTGCCTCGGGTGGGCGAGCGCTTCCCTGACGCCAGCCTCCTCCTCGTCGGGGACAGGCCGCCGCGGGCAGTGCGGCGGCTGGCCGGCCCCCGGGTGGCGGTGGCAGGAGGGGTGCCGGATGTGACTCCCTACCTCGACCGAGCGGCCGTGGTCCTGGCCCCGCTACGGCTGGGCGGGGGAGCGCGGATCAAGGTCATGGAGGCGCTGGGGGCTGGGAAGGCCGTCGTCGCCTCCTCCCTGGCGGTGGAGGGCCTAGGGGTGGTCCACGGACAAGAGCTGCTCGTCGCCGACTCCGAGGACGACGTAGCCGACGCCGTCTGCCGCCTCCTCGGCGACCGGGAGGCGCGAGCCGCTCTCGCTGCCCGCGCCCGCGCCTGGGCGGAGCAGGCCCTCGACTGGGCACCGGTGGTGACAGCCTACGAGGCCCTGTACCGCCGCCTCCTCGCCCGGTAGCGCAACAGCCTTTCCACCTTGTCATATGGTGGCCGGCGTGGCTGCTGGGGACGGAGAAAGGCCGGAGAGCGCGGGGGGGCCTATCGCCGGCCGGGATCCCCATGCCGTGGCGGCGCTGGGCGGGCTGCTTCTGGCCACCGGCGGCCTCCACGTCGCCTGGCTAGCCCGGTTCCGGTACGGCTACCTCCCCGAGTGGGACGAGGCAGGGTACATCCAGATCGCCCTCCTCGACCGGATCGGCCTCTCCCGGGCGGGCCTGCGCGGGCTGGCGGAGATGGTGGTGAGCCAGCCCGGCCAGGCGCCCTTCGTCCCCCTGGCCACGGTACCCGTGTACCTCGTGGCCGGGGAGGGTGTCTTCCAGAGCCTCCTCGTCATCCCCTTCTTCTTCCTCTGGCTGGTGGCAGCCACCTACGCTCTGGCCCGCACCCTCCTTCCCCCCGGCATGGCTCTCCTCTCCGCCCTCACCGTCGCCGCCATGCCGGTTGTGACCGACTTCACCCGCCTGTACCACTTCTCCGTCCCGGCCGCAGCGGCCATGACCACCTGCCTGTGGGCCCTGCTGCGATCGCGGGGGCTGCGCTCGAGGCGGTGGGTGATCGTCGCCGGGGTGTCGGCAGGCCTCACCGTGCTCTCCCGCACCATGACCCTCGCCTACCTCCCCGGCCTCGCCTTGGCCTGCGTCGCCCTCTTGGCTCTCGATCCCGGCTGCCGCCGGCGCCGACTTGTCAACCTCGGCCTGGGCGGTCTGGCCGGCGCAGCCCTGGCGTCGATGTGGTACGTGCCCAACGCTGGCAGCGTGTCGGGGTACCTGGTCGAGGCCGGGTACGGGTCGCGGTCCGGCCTGTACGGGCAGTCCCAGCCCATCCTCTCCTTCTCCTTCTGGACGGAGGAGCTGGAGGTGTTGGCGCGTCAGCTCTACCTCCCTCTCGCTCTTGCCCTCCTCCTGGCCCTGCTCAGCGGCGGCGCCGCTCTCGTCGCCAGGCCCAGGCTGCCGAGGGGCCCCAGGTGCGCTGCCCTCATCGCGCTTCTCCTGGTGGTGCTGGAGGGCTACGCGGCCCTCACCTCGTCCAAGAACGAGGGGACCGCCTTCGCCCTGCCCTGGCTGCCAGCCCTGGCGGTCGTGGCCGGAGCGGCGGTAGCGGGCACCCCTTGGCGCCCTCTCCGCCACGCCCTGGTTGCTCTCCTGGTCGCCGTGAGCCTCGTCGACGTGACCATGAAGGCAGGTTTCCCGTCTCCCCTGACCGCCGTCCGTTTGGCCCAGGTGCCGGCGGTGGGCACCGTGCCCATCACCGACGGCACCGGCATCATTCAGCGGGAGGTGGAGGCTGCCGGGTACCCCGTGGGAGCGCCCACCGAGCCGCTGCCTTCTCTGCACAGGCGCTGGCTTCCCTTCCTGCGCGAGGTGACGGGCCTCGCCCTTCGCTACGCCCGGCGCCGGGGCGTGGAGCCCCACGTGGTCGTGGCCGTGGATGATCTCCTTTTCAATAACACCGGTATCCGGCTGGCGGGAGCCCTCTGGTACCGCCGGTACGTCCAGGCCGGCCGACTGGAGCTGTCCGGCGCCGACCCGGGGGAGTACCGGTCGTCCCTCCTCCAGAGAGGGGTCAACCTCCTCGTCACAGGCGAGAGCAGGGCCGACACCCCGGCTTCCCGGAAGGCGAGGCGGGCCGTGGAGGAAGCGGCCCGCTCCGTCGGCTTCCGGCGGCTACGCTCGTTGCGGATGCCTGACGGGCGACTCCTCTGGCTATGGTGGCGCAGCGCCGGCGGGGGATGAGACGGGGGATGAGACGGCTGCTCGCTCCGCCTGGCATCTCCGCCGTATCCTCGGCCGCGCCTCCCACCTTCTCCGTCATCATCGCCGCCTACCAGGCCGCCGACCTCGTCGGGGAGGCGGTCGCCTCTGCCCTCTGTCAGACCCTTCCCCCGGTGGAGGTGATCGTCTGCGACGACGGCTCTACCGACAACGTGGAGGATGCCCTGGAGCCGTTTGGGGACGAGGTCGTCCTGATCCGCAAGGAGCACGGCGGGGAAGGGTCGGCCAAGAACGCAGCCGCTGCCGCCGCCAGCGGCGAGTTCGTGGCCATCCTCGACGCCGACGACGTCTACTTCCCCACCCGTCTCCAGGCGCTCGCCGACCTGGCCTCGGCCCGGCCCGATCTGGACATCCTCACTACAGATGCCTACCTGGAGGTGGACGGCCGCATCGTCCGCCGCTGCTACGACCGCCGGTGGAGGTTCGAGGTGGCAGACCAGCGCCGGGAGATCCTGCGCCGGAACTTCATCTTCGGCCTCGCCGCCGTCCGCCGCCGGCGCCTCCTCGAGGCGGGCGGGTTCGACGAGTCCATCCTGTGGACAACCGACTGGGACTGCTGGTTGCGTCTCATCCTGGCCGGCGCCCGAGCAGGGTGCGTGGACGAGCCTCTCGCCCGCTACCGCCTGCGGGAGTCGAGCCTGTCGGCGCGCCGAGAGGAGCTGGTGCGCGGGAAGATCGCCACCCTGGAGAAGGCGAGGGGAAACCCCCACCTGCGCCGCGACGAGCTGCCGGTGCTGGAGGCCGCTCTCCGCGGCTACCGGAGCGAGATGGCTGTCAGCCGGCTGCGCCGCAGCCTGGCCCGGGGAGAGCCGGGGGCCCGCCTCCTCGCCCGCAGGCTGGCGCGGACAGCGGACGTCCCTCTCCGTCACCGCCTGGGGGCCGTCGCCGCCGCCGCCGCTCCCGACCCCCTGGCACGTCTCGTCCGCCGGGCCGAGGAGCGGTGGTGGACGGGAGCGGGGGGGGTGCGCGTCCGCCGGCGCCGTCCCGCCGGCAGGAGACCCGCGCGGGTGGTCTTCTACACAGATGCCCGTGAGATCGGCGGCGCCGAGCGGAGCCTGGCCCACCTCGTGGCAGGCCTCTCGCCCCGCTTTCAGGCGGCCGTGGTGGGGGTCGCAGCCGAGGTCGTCGAGGCTGTGGCCGCCGGGCGGCCGCGCGCCGACAGGGTCGTCCTCCCCTTCATCCGCACCAGGTACGACGGGCCGGCCATCGCCGCCCACCTCCGCGCCTTGGCCGCCCTGCGGCCGCATGTGGTCCACGTCAGCTTGGCCAGCCCCTGGTCCTCTCAGGCGGCCATCCTCCTTGCCTCGCTGATGCCGCGGGTGCGGGTCGTCGCCGTGGAGCAACTCCCCTCCCCTGCTCTCCCAAGCGGGCAGCGCTGGATCAAGCGGCTGGCAGCGGCCCGTCTTGACGCCCATGTCGCCGTCGGGGAGCGATCGGCGCGGGAGGTGGAGATGCTGGCCGGTCTCCCCCCGGGATCGGTACAGACCATCTACAACGGCGTCCCTGACCTCCCTCTGCCGCCGACGGCCAGGGTGTCGGCGGGTCCCACCGTGGGCGCCGTCGGCCGTCTGGAGCAGCAGAAAGGGATCGACGTCCTCCTCCGCGCCCTGGCCGCTCTTCCCGGCGTTACAGCCCTCGTCATCGGCGACGGTCGGGAGGGAGAGCGCCTGCGGCGCTTGGCCCAGCGGCTGGGAATCGCGGAGCGGGTTCGCTGGCTCGGCTGGCAGCGGGAGCCTCGCCCGTTCTTGACGAGCATGGACGTGCTTGCCCTCCCCTCCCGTGCCGAGGGGTTCCCTCTGGCCGTGCTCGAAGCCCTCCTGGCGAGGGTGCCCGTGGTTGCCGCCGACGTCGGCAGCGTAGGCGAGGCCGTCGTCCACGGCCGCACCGGGCTCCTCGTGCCCCCCGACGACCCCGAGGCGCTGGCGCAGGCCATCGGCTCGCTCCTCGCCGATCCCGACCGCCGGGCGGCGATGGGAAGGCGAGGTCGGGCCCTCGTCCTCGCCCGCTTCACGGCCGAGGCCATGGCTCGCCGGTTCGAGGCCCTCTACGACCAGATCCTGACGTGACCGCCCCTTCCCGGGTGGACGCCCGCTTCCTCCTGCCCCGACCGGTGGGGCGGGCGGTGGTCCTGGGTGAGCTTCCCGCTTGGCGGGAGGGCCTGCGGCAGGTGGGGGTGGAGGTGGTGGAGCCGGGCTACTCGGCGCCCGACCTGGCCGTGGCGCCGGCGGCGCTGGCAGAGGAAGCAATCGCGTCGGGAGCAGACATGGTGGTGGTGGAAGGACCGGCCCGGCGGCCGCTTGCCCGGGCCGGCATGGCCCCGACACGCTTCCTCGCCCGCCCCGGCAGAGACGAGCCCGCCCTCCTTCTCCCTTTGGATCAGCCCCTGCCTGCCCGCTACGCGGCCCGCCGGCTGAGCCAGGTCGACCGGCGCTGGAAGGCGGTAAGGGCGGCGGCGGCGGCTCTCTTCCGCGTCCGCCTCTTTCCCCCCTTCCCCGGCACCATCACCGTAGCCGCCCGCCGGCCCGGCCCGCCCTACCTGGTCCAGGCGGCGGCAGAGGTGGGCCTCCCCCCCGACTGCGGCTGGGTACTCAGCCTGGGCTTGGGCGACGTGCTCAGCCGCAACGTCTTCCACCTCTTCCCCCCCGGCCAGCGGGAGCCCGCCTGGGTGCTCAAGTTCGTCCGGCTCCCCGGCTACGAGGAGCCCTTCGCTCGCGACCAGCGAGGCCTGGAGCTGGCCGCCCGGGCCGGCGGGCTCGTCGCCCGCCACGCCCCCCGCCTGCTCGGCCGCCTCCACGTTGGCGGCATCCATGCCAACCTGGAGACGGCTGCCCCCGGCCGTCGCCTCCGCGATCTCCTCCTCCGTCCCGGCCGGCGGGCGGGCAAGCTCGCCCTCATCGAGCGGGTGGCCGAGTGGATCGTGGCGGTGCAGGCGGCCACTCAGGCTCCTCCCCAGGCGCTCGTCCCCGAGCTCGACCGCCTGCGCCACTGGGTGGTTCCCTCCTGGCGGGCCCTGGGGGCCGGCCCGGAGCTCGTCGACCGCCTCCCTCCTCTGCCGGCCGTGCTCCAGCACAACGACCTCGGCTCATGGAACGTGGCCGTGGACGGGGCGGGGTTCACGGTGGTGGACTGGGAGTCGGCCCGAGAGCACGGCCTTCCCCTGTGGGACCTCTTCTACTTCCTGGCCGACGCCCTCGCCCTCCTCGACGGCGACCGTGGCGGCGAGGAGCGCCACCGCCACACCGTCCGCCTCTTCCGGGGCGATCTCCCCACCAGCCCCGTCCTCTACCGCTGGACGCGGGCCGCCGTGCAAGCCCTCCGCATCCCCCCCGACGCAGTCGGCCCCATTGCCGCCCTATGCTGGCTCCACCACTCCCTGTCCCCCGCTCGCCGCGCCCCGCTGCTCCACAAGTACGCTCCCGGCGCGACAGCCCCCATTCACGGCACCGAGCGGATGGCGTGGGCGTGGCTGTCCGACTCTCTCCTGGGACCCGGCTGGAGCCGGTGGTCGTGATCTCCAGGCCTCCTGGCCCCCACGGTGGCTGCCGATACTCTCACGGACCTTGACACCCCTTCGCTCAGTGGGACAGGCGTTTGCCGCAGCGGCGGGCCGACACGGAGGTACGTGGGCGCGAGCGACCTGGCTTGCCCGGGTGAGAGCCGTGGCCGACCTGGTGTGGACGCTGACGGAGTCGGACCTGCGCGTCCGGTATGGACGGGGGCCATGGCTCGTCCTGCGATGGCTGTTCGACCCCTTCGCCCTCGTGGGCGTGTACCTCCTCCTCATCACGGTGGTCCTCGACCGCCCCGGGCAGGCACCGGGGCTCAGCCTGGCCTGCGCCGTCGTGCCCTTCCAGCTGGTCATGCTTTCCGTCACCAACGCCATGGGAGCGGTGACGCTGCGGCGGCCCATCCTTACCAATATGGCCTTCCAGCGCACGTTGATCCCCGTCTCCTCGGTGCTCACGGAGTCGGCCGCCTTCGCCTCCAGCTTCTCCCTCATCGCGCTGATGATGGCCGTCTACGGGATTGCCCCCACGGCAGCTCTGCTCTGGCTGCCAGCGGTGGTGGTCTCGTGCCTGGTGCTGGCCACCGCCCTCGCCTACCCCGCCTCTCTGTTCGGGCTCTGGTACCGAGAGCTGAAGTCCTTCGGACTCAGCTTCGTCAGGGTCCTGTTCTTCATCGGCCCGGGCCTCGTGCCCCTGTCGCAGACGAGCCCGGAGGCGGCCGCCTACCTCCGCCTGAACCCCCTCACCGGCCTGTTCGAGGCCTTCCGGGACATCTTCCTCTACGGCGAGAGTCCGGCGGCCTGGGAGATCCTGTACCCCCTCGGCTGCGCGGCGCTCCTCCTCGCCGTCTTCGTCCCCGTCTACCGCCGGGAGCAGCGGGAGTTCGCCAAGGTGGTGGCATGATCCGCGCTCAGGGAGTGGGCGTCCGCTTCCTCTTCGACCGGCAGGCCAGAGTGCTGTCGGCCACGGCTGCTCGCCTGCGGCGCGTGCACTCCGAGGTCTGGGGGGTGAGGGAGGTCACCTTCTCCATCGGCCCAGGGGAGGGGGTGGCCCTCCTCGGGCCCAGCGGCTCGGGCAAGTCGACCTTGCTTCGCCTCCTGGCAGGGGTGTACGAGCCCGACGCCGGCCGCATCGAGGTCGAAGGGCGGGTCGCCTCCCTGCTGTCGGTGGAGGCCGGGATGCTCAGCCTCCTGACCGGCCGCGAGAACGCGCTCCACTTGGGGGTGCTGGCGGGGTTGTCGCGGGCCCAGGTGCGGGCGCACATGGAGGCGATCAAGCGCCTGAGCGGGTTGGGCGAGTACTTCGAGCGGCCGGTGGCCAGCTTCTCCCAGGGCATGCGGGCCCGGCTCGGATTCGCGGTCGCCCAGCAGGCGGGGGCGAGGATCATGCTCCTGGACGAGGTGCACGAGGCCTTCGACCATGAGTTCCGCGAGATCCTGGCCGAGCGGGCACATCTTCTCCTGGGGCAGGGCGGGGTCGTGGTGGCCGCCGGCCACGACCACCCCATGCTGGAGCACCTGTGCAGCCGGGCCATCTACCTGCGCGGTGGCACCATCCGAGACGACGGCCCCTTCGCCCAGGTGCAGGCCCGCTACCTGAGCGAGGCGCACGCCGAGCGGCTCCAGGTCCCCTGAGTCATTCCTCCCGCTCCCTGAGCATGGGGAAGAGAATGACGTCGCGGATGGTGTCCCGACCGGTGAGTACCATGGCCAGGCGGTCGATGCCCAAGCCGAGGCCGCCGGTAGGCGGCATGCCGTAGGCGAGAGCCTCCACGTAGTCGGGATCCCCCGTCTCGGCGGTGAGGTCGCCTGCCTCCCGCTCGGCCTGCTGCATGCGGAAGCGGTCGGCCTGCTCGTCGGGGTCGTTGATCTCGGTGAAGGCGTTGCCCAGCTCCATGCCGCCCACGAAGTACTCGAACCGCTCCACCAGCCGCGGGTCTGCATCGGTGGCCCGGGCGAAGGGGGAGAGCTCCACCGGATAGTCGTGGACGATGGTGGGCTGGACGAGGGCCGGCTCCACGGCGTGGGACAGAGCGTGGTCGACGAGCTGGGCCCAGGTGCGGTCGTGGCGGGTGTCCACCCCCCGCGCCTCCAGCCGGCGGCGCAGCTCCCCCTCGTCGCGGGTCCACAGCCCCTCCGCCTCCAGCGCCTCCGCCAGCAGCAGACGCCGCCAGGGCCGGCGGAGGTCGATGTGGTGGCCGCGGAAGACGACCCGGGTCGTGCCCAGCACCTCCACCGCCACCGTCTCCACCAGCGCCTCCAGCCGGTCCATGGTGTCCCGGTAGTCGGCGTAGGCCTCGTACCACTCGAGCATGGTGAACTCGGGCTGGTGCTTGTAGGACAGGCCCTCGTTGCGGAAGTCCTTGCCGATCTCGTACACCCGCTCCAAGCCGCCCACGATGAGGCGCTTGAGGTAGAGCTCGGTGGCGATGCGGAGGTAGACATCCTGATCGAGAGCGTGGTAGCGGGTGACGAAGGGGGTGGCGAAGGCACCGCCGTAGCGCGGCTGGAGAACGGGCGTCTCCACCTCCAGGAACCCCTCCCCGTCTAGGTAGCGGCGGACGGCGGCGACCATGCGACTGCGGAGCTGGAACGTCTTCCGCGCCTCCTCGTTGACCAAGAGGTCGAGGTGACGGTGCCGGTAACGGGTCTCGGGATCGCGCAGGCCGTGGAAGGTGTCGGGCAGGGGCCGGCGGGTCTTGGCCAGAAGCTGGATCTCGTGGACGGCCAGGGAAGGCTCGCCCCGGCGGGTGCGGGCAGGAGAGCCGGCGGCGCCGACGATGTCTCCTAGGTCGAGGCTCACCCGTCCCACCCGCTCCTCCTGGCAGAGGAGCTGGATGCGCCCCGACCGGTCGACGAGGTCGAGAAAGACGAGCTTCCCGTGCTCCCGGCGGGCCATGACCCGCCCCGCCACCCGGCGCAGGCCCTCTCCCTCCTCCCCCGGCGCCAGCCGCCCCGCCTCGGCGCGGACCGCAGCGATCTCGTCCCGGTCGGGGAAGCGCTTGGGGAGGCCGGCCACGGCCGCGAGTCTACGCGGCCTTGATGTCCAGGATCTTGAACTTGAGCGCGCCGCGGGGGGCGGCCACCTCCACCACCTCGCCCTTCTTGCGACCGAGGATGGCCTTGCCCACGGGCGACTCGTTGGAGAGCTTGTTCTGGGACGGGTTGGCCTCGGCCGAGCCCACGATCTGGTACTCGACCGTCTGGCCGGCCTCCAGGTCCTTGAGCCTCACCGTCGAGCCGACCGACACCACGTCCTTGGCCACGTCCTTCTCGTCGATGATCCGGGCGGAGCGGAGCCGCTCCTCGAGCATGGCGATACGGTGCTCGAGCATGGCCTGTTCGGTCTTGGCGTCGTCGTACTCGGCGTTCTCGTTGATGTCGCCGAACTCGCGGGCGTGGCGGATGCGCTCGGCCACCTCCCGCCGCTTCTCGGTGGAGAGGTACTCGATCTCCTTCTTGAGCTTCTCGTAGCCCTCTTTGGTGAGGATGACTTCCTTCACGTCCCTCGTCTCCTGGTACAAAAAAGGCGCGGCCTGGAAGCGCCGCCGCGGGCGGCCATTGTAGCCGGTGGCGAGCTCCCTGCGCAATAGCCGGGACGGCTAGGATTTCCCGCTCTGTGCAGGTAAAACTGGGCGCTTCTTGGTCGATCGGTCCGGTGCAGGTGCCAAGCCGGCTCGTCCTCGCCCCCATGGCGGGGGTGAGCGTGCAGTCCTTCCGCCGCCAGGGGAGGAGGTTCGGGGCCGGCCTGGTGTGCTCGGAGATGGTGAGCTGTGCCGGCCTTGCCCACGGGAGCGAGCGGAGCCTCGGCTACCTCCGCCTCGCCTCCGACGAGAGCCCCGTGGCGGTCCAGATCTTCGGCTCCGACCCGGCCCAGATGGCTCGGGCGGCCCGGATGGCCGAGGAGGCAGGGGCCGACCTGGTGGACATCAACCTGGGCTGCCCGGTAGACAAGGTCACCCGCACCGGGGCCGGCGCCTCCCTCCTCGACCAGCCCGATCTCGCCTGCCGGATCGTGGAGGCTGTGGCCGGGGCGGTACGGATACCGGTGACGGCCAAGATGCGGCGGGGCGTCGAGGAGGGGTCGCGGGCCTGCCTCGACCTGGGCCCGCGCCTGGCGGAGGCAGGAGCGGCCGCCCTCACCCTCCACCCTCGCTCCGCCCGCCAGATGTACCGGGGTCGGGCCGACCACGCCCTCACCGCCGAGCTCGTGGAGCGGGTGTCGGTACCCGTCATCGCCTCCGGCGACATCACCTGCCGAGCGGAGGCCGAGCGTGTCCTGGCCCAGACCGGCGCCGCCGCCGTCATGGTCGGCCGAGCCGCCCAGGGCAACCCCTGGGCCCTGCGCGAGATCGCCGGCGGCGGTAACGGCCACCCATCCCGAGAGGAGGTGGCGGCCGAGGTGGTGGCTTTCGTCCGGGACACGGCTCGGGAGCTGGGCGAGAGGCGGGCGGTGGGCTTCCTGAAGAAGTTCTACGGCTGGTACTTGCGCCGCCCGGGCTTCCCCAAGGAGCTGACCGCGGAGCTCGTGCGCCTGCCGACCACGGGCGAGGTCGTCGGCCGGATCCTCCGGCAGGCCCCCGCCGCCGCCTCCCTGGCCGAGGAGATCGAGGCCGGCCACCCCCGGCGGAGCGGGGTCATCCTGCCCCTGCCCGTGTCCGCGTATGGGGGCGGCTAGGCATCCTCCCGGTTGCGCTCCCAGATCAGGCGCAGCCCCTCCAGGGTGAGGAGCGGATCCACCCGCTCGATGGTGCGGGAGTGGGGGGCGATGAGGTCGGCCAGACCGCCGGTGGCGATGACCGGTGCTCGGCTCTCGAGCTCCCTTTGGATCTCCTCGGCGATCCGATCTACCTGGCCGGCGAAGCCGTAGACAAGACCCGCCTGGAGCGCGGCGGCGGTAGTCCTCCCGATCACCGACGGCGGCTCGGAGAAGTCCACCTTCACCAGCCGAGCGGCCCGCTGGAAGAGGGCCTCCATGGACGTCTCGATGCCGGGGGCCAGCACCCCGCCCACGTACTCCCCTTGGGGCGAGACCACGTCGAAGTTGGTGGAGGTACCGAAGTCCACCACGATGCAGGGCGCCCCGTACCGATCCTTGGCTGCCACGGCGTTGGCGATGCGGTCGGGGCCCACCTCGCGGGGGTCGTCGTAGCGAATGGGGATGCCGGTGCGGACGCCGGGGCCGACCACGAGCAGCGGCGCCCTCGCCCACCGCCGAGCGAAGACCTCGTACTCGCGCACCAAGGCGGGCACGGTGGAGGACAGGCACACCCCTCCCACGTCGCCCAAGTCGATGAACCGCCCGACGAGAGCGCCCAACTCGTCCCCCGTGCGGTGGGCCTCGGTGGCCACGCGCCAGTGCTCGCGCAACCGGCTGTCCTGGAACAGGCCGAACACGGTCTGGGTGTTGCCCACGTCCACGGCGAGAAGCGTTGACACGGCCGTCGAGCCTACCGAGAATGCCTCTGCTACGAGCGAAAGGAGGCCGTCATGGCCGACCACGCCCTACTCATCGGCTTCGGCCACCCGGTTCGGGGCCGCGAGGAGAAGGCGGCCCAGGTCTTCAACGAGGCCGTCGAGCTGTGGAGGCGGTGGCGCCAGGAGGGGAAGATCGAGGACTGGCAGGCGGTGTTGCTGGAGCCCCACGGGGGCGACCTGGGCGGCTTCTTCCTCCTCCGCGGTGACCGCGACGCCCTGGCTTCGGCCCGCGTGAGCGACGACATGCAGCGGCTCTCTACCCGGGCCAACCTCATCGTCGAGAGCCTCGGCATCGTGGGCGCCGTCACCGGCGACGAGATCGGCGCCCGCATGCAGCTCTTCCTGGAGAGCGCAGGCGAGCTCGCCTGACCCCGGCGGGGCGGGCGCGCGCCCGGCTCTCGGCATCGGCCCGAGTCCCGCCCCGCCGGGCTTTCCGGCCGTCTCGCTAGATCGACTCGAGCGGAACGACGCCCACCAGCCGCTCTGCCCGCCGGCGAGCGAGCGCCATCGGCGCCGCGGCTCGCCCCACGACTCCGGGATGGGAAGCTCGTGCGCGGCCGGCACCGCCCCCAAGGTCGGCCTCGTCGATGACGTGCTGAGCTCTCATGCGAGCAAGGGCCGAGCTCCCGCCGGGCAGCGCTGCCGGAGGTCTCTTCCTGAACCTAGAGGTCCTCGTCCCGGGGAAGGGGCTCGCCGATCCGCTCGGCGAGAGCCTCCGGGGTGAGGGCGGGCCCCTCACCCTCGCCGCGCAGCTCTTCCACGGTCACGTCGCCCGACGTGTACACCTCCGCTCGGGGAATCATGCGGGTGGGGCGGTTCTTGTCCCACACCCACACGTCCTCCATCCGCACGTGAAGGAAGGGGTAGCCGGGCTGGGGCGCGTAGGTCAGGTCGAGCTTGTTGCACAGGTAGGTCACATCCTGGGTGAGCACGCAGTAGCGAAAGAGAGGGAAGACGGTGGCGTACTCCTTCTTGAGCGCCAGCTCGAGCTCGGCCTCGTACTCGTCCAGCTCGTCGAGGTGGGACACGGGGTCAGTCTAGCGCCGCCAGCAGGGACTGCACGGAGCCCCTCCCCGGTACCACCAGGTCGGGGGCGAGCTCGCACAGAGGCTCGAGGGCGAACCGGCGCTCGTGCAGGCGGGGGTGGGGCACCGTCAGGCCCGGCTCCTCCAGCTCCAGGTCGCCGTAGACTAAGAGGTCGAGGTCGATGGTGCGGGGCCCTTGCGGGGGCCCTTCTCGCCTGCGCCCGAGCGTCCGCTCTACCGCCAGCAGCCGGTCGAGCAGCGTCCGGGGAGGAAGATCCGTCTCCACGGCCGCCGCCCCGTTCAGGAACCGAGGCTGGTCGACCACCCCCACGGGCTCCGTCTCCCGCAGGGTGGAGACAGCCACCACCGCCACTCCCGGCTGGCGGCCGAGCAGGTCGAGGGCACGCCGGATGGTGGCCTCCCGGTCGCCCAGGTTGGCCCCTAGACCGACGTAGGCCCGGGTCACGGCCGCTCCACCGTGGCCGCCGTGTACTCGGCCGGCGGCTCCAGCCGCACCTGCGGCTTGCGCACCCGCACCCGCACCCGCTCCAGGGGGAAGCGAGCGATGAGCTCGTCGGCCACGTCGGCAGCGAGGGTCTCCAGGAGCCGCAGCGGCCGCCGCTCCGACACCTCAGCCACGCAGGCGGCCACCTGCCGGTAGTCGACGGCGTCGGCGACCCGGTCGCCCACGGGCGGCCGCAGCGGCCGCAGCCACAGGTCGAACAGGAACACCTGCCCGTCCCGCCGCTCGTCAGCCTCCACGCCGTGGCGCCCGAACACGCGCAGGCCGTACACCTCGATCTCGGTCATCCCTCCACCGCCCGGACTACAGCCAGCGCCTCCACCGTCTCCTTGACGTCGTGGACGCGGAGGATGGCGGCGCCCCGCTGGACGGCGAGGACGGCGGCAGCTAGGCTGGCGGCGAGAGGCCCCGTGCGGGCGTGGGGATCGCCGAGCAGGCGGCCGAGCGTGCTCTTGCGGGAGAGGCCGATGAGCACCGGCCGGCCGAGGGCGCAGATGGCGTCCAGACCGCGTACCAGGGCCAGGTTGTGCTCCACCGTCTTGCCGAAGCCGATCCCCGGGTCGAGACAGATCCGCTCCTCGGCGATGCCCTGGGATACAGCGGCGGTCAAGCGCTCCTCCAGGAAGGCCGCCACCTCGGACACGACATCGTGGTAGCGGGGGTCGGCTTGCATGGTGCGGGGCTCGCCCTGCATGTGCATGAGACAGAGATAGGCATCGGCCTCGGCCACCACCTCCGCCATGCCGGGGTCGCCGCGGAGAGCGGTGACGTCGTTCACCATCTCCACGCCCAGGGCGACGGCCCGGCGGGCCACCTCCGCCTTGGAGGTGTCGATGGAGAGAGGAACCTCTCCCGCCACCGCCTCCAGCACGGGCAGCACCCGCCGTAGCTCCTCGTCCACGGAGACCGGTGCCGCTCCCGGCCGGGTCGACTCCCCCCCGATATCGACGATGGCCGCCCCCTCTGCCGCCATCCGCCGGGCCGCCGCCGCCGCCCGCTCGGGGTGGAGGTGCACGCCTCCGTCCGAGAAGGAGTCGGGGGTGACGTTGACGATGCCCATCACCGACGGACGGGGAAAGCGCTCCTCGATCGGCAACCGTGGCACGGGCGGAGCGTAGCGCGACCGCGGTAGCCTTCCCCCATGCTGGTAGCGTTCCTGGGAACCGGCGCCATGGGGGCGCCCATGGCCCGTCGCCTGGCCGAGGCAGGCCACGCCGTGCGGGCCTGGAATCGCACCCCGGAGAAGGCGCAGGGGCTGGGGGCGGAGGTAGCGGCCACGCCGGCGGAGGCGGTCGGGCAGGCGGAGGCGGTGGTCACCATGCTGGCCGACGGGCCGGCGGTGGAGGCGGTGATGGCGCAAGCCCTACCCGCCCTGACGCCGGGCTGCGTATGGCTCCAGATGAGCACCGTCGGCGTCGCCTGGGCCGACCGGCTGGCCGCCCTGGCCGCCGACCACGGCCTGGCCCTGGTGGACGCCCCCGTCATGGGCTCCCGTCCCGCCGCCGAGCAGGGCCGGCTCTTGCCCCTGGTCTCAGGAGCGGCCGAGGCCCGGGAGCGCTGCCGACCGCTGCTCGCTGCCCTGTCCCGGGCCGTCCTCGTCCTCGGCGACCGGCCCGGCCTCGGTAGCCGGCTCAAGGTGGTGCTCAACCTGTGGATCATGACCGCGGTGGAGAACCTGGCCGAGTGCCTGGCCTTGGCGGGAGCCCTCGGGGTCGATCCGGCTCGCTTCCTGGAGGCCATGAGGGGCGCTGCCTTCGACATGGAGTACGCCCACTGGAAGGGCGAGATGATGCTCAAGGAGGAGTTCCCGCCCGCCTTTACCCTCCGCTTGGCCAGGAAGGACGTGGGCCTGGCTTTGCAGGCGGCGACGGCCGTCGGCGTCGAGCTCCCGCTGGCTCAGGCCACCTTCGACCGCTTCGGCCGAGCCATCGAGCTCGGGCACGGGGACGAGGACTTCTCGGCCGTGTACCTCGTCGCCCGAGAGCGGAAGCCGTCCGCCTAGGGCTGGCTGGGCTCGGGCGGGGGGGCCTGCATGGTGGCCCCCGGCAGGGGGAAGGGCTTGGGCTGGGGAAGGGGCCGCTTCCTCGGCTCCTCGGCCGGCTTCGGCGGCACCGTCGGCTCCTCCTCCCGGAACACCTCCTCCTCGGGCTCTCCGGCCAGCAAGCGCTCGAACTGCTCCTTGTCGATGGTCTCCCGCTCGATGAGGATGGCGGACAGCCGGTGCAGCTCGTCCATGTGCTGGCGGAGGACGCGCAGGGCAGTCTCGTGGGCCTCCTCGATGACCCGGCGGATCTCGTCGTCGATCTCCCGGGCCATCTCCTCCGAGTAGTCGGGCTCGGCCGCCATCTCCCGGCCCAGGAAGGGGAGATCGTGGTTTCTGCCCAAGACGCGGGGCCCCAGCTTCTCCGACATGCCGTAGCGCATGATCATCTGCTTGGCGATGTGGGTCACCTTCTCCAGGTCGTTGGCAGCGCCGGTGGTGACCTCGTGGAAGACGAGCTCCTCCGCCGCCCGGCCGCCCAGGGTCATGGCCATCTGGCTCATCAGGGTGGACTTGGTGGTCAGGTAGCGGTCCTCCCGGGGCAGGGAGATGGTGTAGCCGAGGGCCTGCCCGCGGGAGATGATGGAGATCTTGTGGATCTCGTCGGTCTCGTCCAGATAGTGGCCGACGATGGCGTGGCCCATCTCGTGGTAGGCGGTGATCTTCCGCTCGGACTCGGACAAGAGCCGGGTCTTCTTCTCCGGGCCGGCGATGACCCGCATGATCCCCTCCTCCAGCTCCTCCTGCTCGATGGTCTTCTTCCCCTTGCGGGCGGCCAGAAGAGCGGCCTCGTTGACGAGGTTGGCGAGATCGGCGCCGGTGAAGCCGGGGGTGCCGGCGGCGAGGGTGTCGAGGTCGATGTCGGGGGCGAGGGGCTTGCCCTTGGTGTGGACCTCGAGGATCTTGCGGCGGCCCACCCGGTCGGGGCGGTCGACCACGATCTGGCGGTCGAAGCGGCCGGGACGGAGCAGGGCGGGATCGAGGATGTCGGGGCGGTTGGTGGCGGCGATGAGGATGATGTTGTCCTTCATCTCGAAGCCGTCCATCTCCACGAGGAGCTGGTTCAGGGTCTGCTCCCGCTCGTCGTGGCCTCCCCCTAGGCCGGCCCCGCGGTGGCGGCCGACGGCGTCGATCTCGTCCATGAACACGATGCAGGGGGCGGCCTGCTTGGCTTGCTCGAACAGGTCACGCACGCGGCTGGCGCCGACGCCGACGAACATCTCCACGAAGTCGGAGCCGGAGATGGAGAAGAAGGGCACCCCCGCCTCCCCGGCCACCGCCCGGGCGAGCAGGGTCTTCCCCGTCCCCGGCGGGCCGTAGAGCAAGACCCCCTTGGGGATGCGGGCACCCAGGGCCTGGAACTTCTTCGGGTTCTCCAGGAACTCCTTGATCTCCTGGAGCTCCTCCACCGCCTCGTCGCAGCCGGCCACGTCCTTGAAGGTCACCTTGGGCGAGTCGGGCGACATCCGCTTAGCCCGGCTCTTGCCGAAGCTCATGACCTTGGAGCCTCCCCCTTGGACCTGGTTCATGAGGAAGATCCAGAAGCCAAACAGGAGGACGAAGGGGAGGAGGGAGGTGAGGATGGACCACCACGGCGAGCCGCCGGTGCCCTTGGAGTCGAAGGTCACGCCCCTCCGCTGAAGGAGGTTCTGGAACTGGACCTGGGACTGGTCGCTGGGGTAGTTGACCTTCACCTTGGAGCCGTCGGCCAGAGTGGCTGTGATCTGCTGCTTGCCCGGGCTGAAGACCACGAGCTGGATGGAGCGGGGATCGTCCCGGACGCGCTGGATGAGCTGGGAGTAGGTGACCTTGTCGGCGCTCTTCTGCTTGGGAATGAGCGTCTGGCTCGCCAGGTAGACGAGCAGGACGATGACGAGGAGGGGGAAGAGAGCGCTGCGGAAGAAGCGGTTCACCCGAGTTCTATCGGCAGGGTAGCAGCCTTCCTTATCCCCTCCCGGCCGCCCCCACCGCCCTCAGGCGCCCTCCGGGACGAGGTCGTCGCTGAGGACGCCCACGTAGGGCAGGTTGCGGTAGCGCTCGGCGAAGTCGAGCCCGTAGCCGACCACGAACCGGTTGGGGATCTCAAACCCGATCCAGCGCACCGGCACCTCCAGCTGCCGGCGCCCTGCCTTGGTGAGGAGAGCGCACACCTCGAGCGAGGCCGGCTCCCGCGATCCCAGGTTGCGCATGAGGTAGGACAGGGTGAGCCCGGAGTCGATGATGTCCTCCACCACGAGCACGTTGCGGCCCTCGATGTTGATGTCCAGGTCCTTGAGGATGCGCACCACGCCGGAGGAGTCGGTGGCGGCGCCGTAGCTGGAGATGGCCATGAAATCGATCTCGCAGGGCACGGTGATGTGGCGCATGAGGTCGGCCATGAAGAAGACGGCCCCCTTGAGTACTCCCACCAGCAGCAGGTCGCGGCCGGCGTAGAAGTCGGACACCTCCTCGCCCAGCTCGGCCACCCGCGCGCGGAGGGTGTCGGCGTCGATGAGGATCTCGCCGACCCCGCGCTCGAGCTCGATCTCTGGCGGCGTCACTCTCGGCTCACCCGTACCTCGGGAGTTTCCACGATTCCGGGGATGCAGACAACCTCGTCGCCGCGGACGACGAGCGGCCAGGAGGCGCGGTGGCGGCGCGGCACCTTGGCATCGACGAATACGTCCTGGACCTTCTTCCTGCGACCGGCCAGGCGATCCCCCGGCCGCCATGCTCGTACTTCCAGATCAGGCTCGTCCGACTCGATCGTCCACGGCCCGACCCGCACCGGCCCCCGCTCCAGCCACAGGCGTCCGTACTCGCGGACGGCGGTCAACCCCCCCGCCAGCCGCACCTGCTTCGTCCCCGCGGCCGAGGACAGAAGCTCGGCCACGGCGGCCTCGACCTTGCGCGGCAGGCGCGGCCGCTCCTCGTCCGCCAGCGCCAGCAAGCTTGCCCGGGCCCGAGGGTCGAGCCGCTCGAGCAGGGGGAGGATCTCGCGTCGGATGAGCCCACGCTTGCTGTCGTCGTTGCTGGAGTCGCGGCGGAAGGGAAGGCCCACGGCCGCGCAGTACGCCTCCGTCTCCTCGCGCCAGACCGTGAGCAGGGGCCGCACCACGCCGTCCTCGCGGCGCCGCTTGATGCCGCCGGGGCGACCGCTGGACACGATCCGGTAGAGAACCGTCTCCACCTGGTCGCTCGCGGTGTGCCCCGTGGCGCGCAGGCGGTCGCGGGCGTAGGAGTAGCGGATGGCGCGCAGCTCCTCCTCCGTCCGGCCCGGCGGCGCCTCCACCACCTCGGCGCCGAGCACGTCCCGGCAGAAGCGAGCATCCTCCTCCGCCTCGGCACCGCGCAGCCCGTGGTTCACGTGCAGGGCGGACACGCGGAAGCCGAGGGCGCGGAGGACGTGCCACAGGCAGGTGGAGTCCGGGCCCCCGGAGACGAGGCAGGTGACCTCCCCCCGGCGGGGGATGAGCCGGTGGCGGCGGATGTGCTCGGCTACCCGCAAGCGGAGACGGTGGGGATCCATGGACCCATTGTGGCAGGAGACCGCCCCGGTACGGGCAGGGGGAGCTGCCACCGACCCCGAGCAGGGATCAGAAGATGAGGCTGCGGAAGGTGAGAGCGCGACGCATGCCGATGGCCTCGTACACCCGGATGGCGGGCGCGTTGTCGGCCCGCACGAACAGGCACACCCGCGGCACCCGGCGCAGGAGGCGGCGACAGAGGTCGCGCATGCCCCGTTGGCCGTAGCCGCGCCCCCGCACCTGCGGGTCCACCCACACCTGCTGGAGCTGGACGGCGTGCGGGGTCCAGGCGGAAGCCTCGGCCTTGAACAGGATCGTCCCCTCCTCCACCCACAGCCAGGAGCGGCCTTCCCCTATCTGGGCCCGGGTGCGCCAGCGGAAGCCGTCGGGATCGCGGCGGAGGGGATCGAGGCCGATCTCCTCCAGGTGGGCGCGGGCGCAGGCGGGCACGAGCAGGTCGAGGTCGGCGGGAGTGGCCTCGCGCAGGCCCGTTCCCCCCGGCTCAGGGGGCTCGTCGATAACGTACACGGGCTGGCCGGGCCGGTCGTAGCGGGGCGGCGGCAATAGCGCCGCCGCCCGCGCCCACAGCTCGCTCACCGCTCCCTCCTCGCCGATGATCATGCGGGGCCGCACCCGGGCGGCCATGCCGGCGAAGGCGGCGCATCCCCGTCCCGAGGGGACGACGTTGGCGCCCAGGTGGCAGAGGGCCACCAGCCCGCCCTCCCCGGCCACGGCCGCCAGCTTCCCCAGGCCGCGGCGGGCCACGTCCTCGAGGAAGACGCGCTCCACCGGCTCGGCCTGGCAGAAGGCGAGGACCTGGGCCAGAGACGGCTGGAACGGCCCAACCACGCCCTCATGGTGCACAACCGCCCCTCGGACGGCTAGGGTGGCGCCGTGCCCATCCACCTCCGCGCCCAGCCCGGCGACTACGCCGAGGCCTGCCTCCTCCCCGGCGACCCCCTGCGCGCCCGCTACATCGCCGACAACTTCCTCGACGACGCCCGCCAGGTGAACGCCGAGCGAGGCCTACTCGGCTACACGGGGACCTTTCGCGGCCGACCGGTGTCGGTGCAGGCAAGCGGCATGGGTTGCCCGTCGGCGGCCATCGTCATCGAGGAGCTGGTCATGCTGGGCGTGCGCCGCATCCTCCGGGTGGGGACCTGCGGCGGCTTGCAGCCGGACCTCGAGCTGGGCGATGTCATCGTGGCGGTGAGCGCGGTTCCCGCCGACTCCACCGCCCTCCACCTGGCCGGGGAGGCCCATGCCCCCACCGCCGACTGGGAGCTTGTCCACGGAGCGGTGCACGCCGCCAAGGAGGCCGGCATCCCCGTGCGGGTGGGCCCGGTGGTGTCCAGCGACCTCTTCTACAACCCCGACGGCAGCCAGTACCGCCGCTGGGCTGAGCGGGGCATCCTGGCCGTGGAGATGGAGGCAGCGGTGCTGTTCACCCTGGGAGCTCTGCGCAAGATCAAGACCGGCTGCCTCCTCACCGTCTCCGACGTCGTGGCGGAGGGCGGGCTCGTGCGTATCACGGACGAGGACATGCGGTCGGCCGTGAGCCGGATGACGGAGCTGGCCCTGCTCGCGATCACGGAGGGCGGCCGCTGAGCCGGGTCGTCTTCCTCGTCAACCCCGCCTCGGCCGGCGGCTCCACCGGCCGGCGGTGGCCCGAGCTGGCCCGACAGGCGGCCCGGCTCGGTCTCGCCGGCGATGCCCGTTTTTCCGAGCAGCCGGCCCACCTGCGCCAGCTGGCCCGGGAGGCGGCGGCGGCCGGAGCGGACCTGCTCGTGGCCGTGGGCGGCGACGGTACCGTCAACGAGGTGGTGAACGGCCTCATGGACGGAAACGGGGCTGAGCTCGCTCTCATCCCGCGCGGGACAGGTATCGACCTGGCCCGCACCCTCGGCATCCCGTCCCGGTTCGAGGAGGCCGTGCAGGTGGCGCTTCGAGGGCGCACCCGTACCATCGACCTGGGGCGGGCGGGATACCGCTCCTGGGCCGGGGAGGACGAGCAGGCCTACTTCGTCAACGTCGGCAGCGTGGGCATGAGCGGGGCGGTGGCCAGGCGCGTGAACGAGGGCAGCCGCGGTGTCGCCAAGCTCTCCTACCTGGCCGCCACCCTGGCCGTGCTCGCCCGCTGGCAGTGCGCGGAGATGCGGGTGACCGTGGACGGCCGGGCCCGGTCGGGTCGCATGTACGACGTCATCGTCGCCAACGGCCGCTACCTGGCCGGAGGAATGCTGATCTGCCCCCAGGCGGAGCCGGACGACGGCCTGCTCGACTGCCTGCTCATCGGCGACGTGACGAGGGCCGAGCTCGTGCGGACGCTCCCCAAGGTGTACCGGGGCACCCACCTTCCCCATCCCAAAGCCGAGCTTCTGCGCGGCCGGCGGGTGACCGTCGACGCCGACGATCCCCTGCCGGTGGAGCTGGACGGCGAGCAGCCCGGTACCACCCCCGCCTGGCTGGAGGCGGTGCCCCGGGCCCTGCGCGTGCGGGTACCTCCCGCCTAGTCTTCCCGCTCGGCCGGCTCGCGCCCGCCGGCCTTGACCTTCCGCTCCAGGGCTTGGAGGCGCTTCTCGACAGCGCTCACCCGCTTCTCCAGGGGATCGAGGGAGCGCAAGCGCACCAAGAGCTCGTCCAGCCGCTTGCGCAGGGTGGTGGCCGTCTCCACCACGGCCTTTCCGCCCGGTAGATCCTCCAGGCGGTGCAGGGCGTCCTCGCCGGCGTCGGCCAGTCTGGTGATGAGGTCCTTGTCGGGCTTGCGAGCCCGTCTCGTCTGCGCCATGTCCCCCGCCTTTCCTCCCGTGTTCAAGCTCACCATACCGCTCCGGCAGGGGGCACCGGAAGGGGTCGAGCTAGGAGCCCGGGTCAGTAACCGCTCCGTCCAGGCGAGGTCCTAGCCTCGGCCTTGGCGTCGAGTCAAGGAGGAGGCGATGGCGGCAGTGGCAGCAGTCGAGGCAGGTGAGGAGCAGGAGCGGCTGGCGGAGGGGGAGCCATCGGCGGTCGCCGAGGAGTGGCGGCCGGCGGGGGAGGAGAAGGCGTTTCGGCCTACGATCCGAGTCAGGTGCGCCGGGAGGCCGCGCCCGTCGGGCGCCAGCTCGTAGAGGTGCGCGGCCTCGCGTTCCAGATCGTGCGACGGCTGGAGCGCCTGGAGGAGGGCCTCACGTCCGAGCGCTTCCCCCGCGTCGACGACCTCGGCCTCCTCGTCGACCTCGCCTCCTCGCGGTGGAGAAGCGTGGACCAGCGCCTCGCGCGCATCGAGCAAGCGCTGGGCACCCGCGGCGCGACGGTTCACCGCCTCGGCGAGCGCAGGGCCGAGGCTGAGAAGGCCGCGGCAGGTCAGGTTTCGAGCCGCAGCCACACCGGAGGTCGCATCCCTCCGCTGCAAGACCTGACTCGCCCGAGATCTACGTGCTGGGAATTGGAGGTAGAGCCACGGTCGTCGTCAGCCCCCCTCGGAAGGTCACGCGCAGCGCGTCCGGCTGCACCGAGGTGCTAGGCATCTCGAAGAAGAACGCGTTGTTGCGGAGCGTGGCGGCGTACGCTGTCTCGCGCACGAGAACCTCGACGGCGACGACGTTGTTGGGCGCAAGGCCGGAGACGGTCAGGGGCGTGCCGCGTCCGAGCCCGTCGGGGTCGACCCGATCCACGGAGACCGGGCGCTCTCGTGTGAACGGGGGCGTGCCCAGGCACCCTCCTCCCCACCGATCGAAGACCGCGCAGATACCGCCCTTCTCGGAGGGGAAGGCGTAGAGGCTGACCCGAGTCGAGCCCATATCGGCAAGAAGAAGCCGGCTTTGATCGAGGTAGAGCCGGCCGTTGCGCAGCTCCTCGGGCACGTCCGGTCCGCCCGCCAAATAGGCGACGCGCGCCGCGAGCGCGGGCGGCAGGACGTCCTGGGACGTCCGCGGACGCGTGAAGACGGCCAGCGGGTCCGGGGAGGGAGCGGGGCTGGCCGTCGCGTCCTGTGTCTTAGGGGTTGAAGGCCCGCCGAGCGCTGCAAGACTCGCCGTCAGCAAGAGCCCGAGCCCCAGCGACAGCCCCAGCCAAAACGACTTCTTGGGAGCACGGTTCATCGCCACATCCCTCTCTACGTGGTTGTCTGGCAGATCCAGGTAACGCCGCTGTTGTCGTTCGTGTTGTGACACTGGGCCTTCGCGTAGCCGATCTCACCGCCCCATTCCGTGGGGTTCGATGTATTGCAGCGCTGCGCGACGATCGAGCCGTCGGTCAGCCTGTACCAAACGCACCAGGTGTAGCCTGAGGCATGCCAGACACGGTTGAAGTGCCGGTGGTCGAACCCGGCCGTGCTGAAGACACCGCCGACTCCGTACACTCCTTGCGCGTAGGTCAGGACGGAGTTCCAGTGCGCATAGGCGGTGGGCGGCAACAGAGCCAGGGCTGCGCATGCACAGGAGAGCACCAGCGCTTTGAGCCGACGCCTCAGAAATCCGGGGATGAATCGCATCGCGGCCTCCGCGTAAGTCCTTCATGCACAGATATGTCCGGACGCGGTAGCCAGCGTTTCAGCGGTGGCAAGTACCCATTGACCGAAGAGGGTGGCGGCGGAATCCTGAGCGCGGCTAGGCTAGGGGCAGAACGGGCCGCCGCGTGGAGCGCGAAGCGGGAGCGCGGCGAGACACGGGAAGCGACTGCCCCCGAGCGAATCGACCGTTGCCGTGTGGAGGATCTCGCCTCGGTGGCCGCGACCGACGACCGCGATTGCCTCGCTGCCGCGGTGGAGATGCACGGAGGGAATCTCGAAGAGCACGAACCCTCCTTGCGGACGGACGGCGGCCACGTCACCGTCGGCGAACCGCACCTCTATGCGGGCGACCTCGTGGGAGACAGCCCCGACGAGGAGCACGTCGTCGCTCGTCGGCACGAAGCGCACGGCAAATGGCCCGAACGTGTAGCCCTTCGGCAGGCACGGAACGAACCGAAGGCTCCGGCCGAGGAGCTCGAGCCACGCGCACCGCCCCTCGTAGCGGGTCGGGGCAACGACGACGGCAGCCTCCCCACGGCGCATCGCCAGCCGCAGGACGACGCGCTGCTTCTCCAGGATGGCGTCGGAAGGCGGCGCGCCGGCCGACTCCCCCGGCCGTCCCCGATCCTCGGCGATGACGCTTCCCGTACCGTCGAGGGCGACAACAGAGCTGATCCCACCGGCGCGACGGTCGCGCTCGGAAACCTCATAGACGAAGAAGCCGGCAGCGATGGGCTCGGACACCCAGATGATGCTCGGGCGAACGGCTGCGCCGTCGGCGAGCTGGATCTCCACCGCATCGGCGTAGTCCGAATCGACATGGCCGGCGACGACCCCAGCCGTTCGGCCCAGCTCGAGCGAGGCTCCCTCGGTGAGCTCCGTACCGCGCGGCCTTACCCAGGAGACGCCCAAGGGCTCGGTTCCGAGCCTCGCGCAGCCCCCTCCGAGCCCTTCCCATACGAGACAGAACCCACCCTGTCGCGTAGGCGCAACGAACAACGTGTGGGGTCCGTCGGAGAGGCGGAACGTCCCGACTCTGCGCGTCTCTTCGTGAATCGCGCGCGGATCCATCCCCGGCGGAGCGCCGATGCTCAGGCTCTCGAAGTGACGCTCGAGCCGAGCCGGGGCCCGATCGGCTTTCCAGAACGCCACCACCGGGATGCGGAGGCCGAGCGCCGGCGCCACGAGAAGGAAGGCTCCGATGGTAGCGAGCACGGCGACCGCAACCCGAACCGCGACCTTGCGATGCATCCGCGGGAGGAGAGATCCGGCATGTGAAGCCAACGTATGGTGCGAGTCGAGCGTCCGGGTCGCTCGCAAGCCCTCGAGCCGCTCGACGAGCCTCTCTCGCTCGGACGAAGGCACGGGGTTCGCCCGTCGCAGGAGCTCCAAGACATCGCGCTTCGTGCTCATAGGCTCGGTCCCGGTCTGAAGCGCGGCGCGCTCAGCTCGAGAGCGCTGTCCACAGTGGAACCCTCGAGCTCGGCAAGCGCTCGCGCGAGACGACGCCGCGCACGGTAGAGGCGCAGACGGAAGGCAGCGGGCGAGCATCCGACAACCTCGGCCGCCTCCGCGGGGCGAAGCTCCTCCCAGGCGACGAGGCGCAGGACCTCTTGATCCGCGCTCGACAGGCGGCTTAGCGCCTGGAGTATCGGTGGCCCGTCATCGACACGCGGCCAGCTCGACTGCTCCACTACCTGGGACGAAAGACGACCCACCAGAGCAGTCTGGCGACGGACAGCGCGGCGGTGGTTGGCGAGGACACGGCGCGCAACACCCAGAAGCCACGGAAGCGGATCGCTGGGCATCTCGCCGCGCCGGCGCCAGGCTATGGCGAAGGTCTCCGAGACGACGTCCTCCGCGAGCTGCCGACCCGCCCGGCGCAGGCAATAGGCGAGTATGTCGGGCCCGTGTGCTCGGAAGAGCTCCTCGAAACTGTCGTCGGCTCTCTCTCGCTGGTGAACCGTAGAGTCGATTCTACGCCCGGCGAGGCTTCTGACCGCGGCGCGCGCCGAGCGCGACGGCGAGCATGGGTTTGAGGGCCGTCCCCGGCGCGAGGAAGCGCGCCACGTCCTCGTCGTAGAACGTCGTCCCGGTCGCGCCGAGCCCACGGGCGACCGCGGCCACGTACAGTCGGCCTGTCCTGATCCCGCCCTCGAGCTGCACGGCGCGGTAGCCGCGCTCGCCGTGCCGCCTCGTCACCTTCTCGAGATCGGCCATGAGGAAGACGACGGCCGCGGCGAGCGCGCCGAGTGGTGCTCGAGGCAGAGGTAGCCGGCGTGGCGACCGAGCTCACCCGCCCCCAGGAGCTCCCACCGGTCGGGCGCATGGAAGCGGTACACGCTCGGCACGAGGTCGTCGAGCGCGTGGGCGATCACGAACGGCTCGCTGTCCGGCCGAACGTCCGCCGGGATCGGCCCCATGGCCCGTGCCGGCAGGTCGGTGACGACGTCGACGGGCACTGGCGCGCGCGAGCTCGCGCGTGGCGCCGCGCCGGTGCAGGGCGTCGTCAAGCGGAAGATCGGCAAGCAGATCGGACGCCTCGGGCGGCGTCCACCCTGCCCCCACGCGGTCCGCGACAGGATGCCCGTGAGCAGGAGTACGACGCCGGCGCGAGCCAGCTCGGGATCGGCGCCAGCACGGGCGAGGCGGCCGCGCAGGTCGCCGCCCGACAGGGGCGCCGGGACCGCGAGCTCCCGGGCGTGGAAGTGGAGGAGACCGTCCGGGCGGGCGGCGTAGACCTCGACCGGGTACAGCGCGCCCGCGCTCGCGTACGTGCGGAAGGCGTAGGAAACGCCGCAGGGGTAGGTGCGCGTGCGCACGACCCCGGCGCCGAGCCGTAGCAGCCGCTCCAGCTCCTCGGGCAGCGGCTCCGGGTCGAGCGGATAGTCCTTGAACCGGTACGGCCGTCGTGACCAGTCGGTGGGTGAGCGGCGTGCGCAGCTCGTGGGAGACCGACATGGGGGAAGTTGCGCTCCAGCTCCTCGGTTTCGGAGAGCCGGGTCGGCCGTGTCGCGGAAGCCGTGGGCGAGATGGGCGATCTCGTCGCCGCCGGACATCTGCGGCACGCTCACGTCGTAGCGGCCCTCCGCGATCTCGTCCGCCGCCCGCGACAGCATGAGCACGGCCGCGTGATGCGGGGGGAGGCGTACCACGCCAGCCCGCCGGCTACGACCAGGCCGCCCAAGAGCGACACGGCGAAGAACTTCATCAGCGTCAGCCACGCGTCGCGCGGCACGGTGCGCGGCTTCGCGACCACTAAGGCGCCGAAGGTACTGCCCTCGATGAGGACGGGGCGGCGGATGGCGAGGAACGGCCGGTCCTCGTCCGGCGGCGCGAACTCGAAGGTCACGGGCTCGCCCAGATCACCGCCGGGCACGGGCTCGACCCCTACATCGCCACCGGCCGCTTCAAGCACTCCGAGCCGCCGCCTCCGCCCCCGCGCGGGCGGATCGCGAGAAACGCGACCCCCAAGCAGCGGATGGCGCGCAAGCTGCGGACGAAGAAGGGCCGTGCCGTCTACAGCCGCCGCAAGGCGATCGTGGAGCCAGTCTTCGGCCAGATCGACACCGTCCAGAGCGGACGCAGGCTGCGCTTGCGCGGAAAACCGGCCGCCCGCGCCCAGTGGCGCTTCCACTGTGCGGTCCACAACCTGCTCAAGCTGCACCGGGCCGGCCTCGGGCTGATCCGGAAGCCAAGCGCGGCTCCTCCGGCAGCCAAACGGCGGCGATTCGCACCGCTGACCGCCACCATCCGTTCCCTCACGGCGCGCTTCTGCTGCTCACTCACCGACTGTTTCGTCGGGAGTGCCCCGGTCGCCGTTACGAACCCGGGCTCCTAGGGGCGGATGACGACCGGCGTGCCGGCCGGGGTGGCGAGGAACAACCGCCGCAACACCCCGTTTGCCACCCGGATACAGCCGTGGGAAGCCGCCTTGCCTACCGACCAAGGAGCGTTGGTGCCGTGGATGGCGATGGGACCTCCCTGAGGCCAGTCGGTGAGCACCTCCGAGAAGGCCGAGATGCCGATGGCTCCCGGCCCGAACGGCCCACGCGGGTCGGCCGGGATGAGCCGCTGGTTGACGTAGAAGCGGCCGGTGGGGGTGGGCGTCTCAGGCGCGCCGATGCCGGCCCTGACGCGGAGCGCCGGCCGCCCCAGGCGGTAGAAGGTGAGCCGCCGCTGGGACAGGTCGACCTCTATGCGGACGGGCACAGCCTGGATCTCCACATCCCGGGCGCTCACGTAGCCGGTGATGCGGTTGGGTCGCAGGGGAAGCTGGACGCGGTACCAAGCCGGCCGGCAGGAGCGGTCGAGCACCGCCCCCACCACCCCGAACACGGTGCGGTGGCCGTTGACGTTGCGCAGGTGGAAGAGGGCGAGCGGACGCCGCCCCGGCAGCAGGAAGGCACGGGTGGGACGGAGAGCCACGGCGGCGAAGGCGATGCGCCGATCCCCCAGCCTCGCTCGAGCCCCCGGGAGGCAGGCGGCGGGGGCAGGGTCGGGCCGGGGGGCGAAGGCGGGCGGGGCCGGGCGCTCGACCGCTGCCCGGGGCTCGACCGCCGCCCGTCGCTCGGGGGCGGCGCCGCCGCAGCCGGCGACCACGGCCGGGCCGAGGGCGAGGAGCGCGGCGGCGACGATCCTCACGGCGACCATTGTCGCGCTTGGGCGGCCGGTGTGGCCAGCCTTCCTACAGGCCGAGGGCGCGAGCCACGGCGGCCAGCGTGTCGGCGGCCGAGGCGTCGATACGCAGCCGGGCTCGGCCGTCGTAGGGAGTGGGCCCCCGGTTGACGATGGCCACATCGCCGCCGGCGGCCAGGGTCTCCTCGGGCAGCGACGCCACCGGATACACCTCCAGCGAGGAGCCGACGACAAGGAGAAGAGCGGCGCCGCGGGCGAGCTGGAAGGCCCGGTCGATCTCCGCCTCGGGCATGAGCTCTCCGAACATGACTACGTCCGGCTTGAGAATGCGGCCGCAGGCAGGGCAGGGAGGGGCGCCGTGGGCTTCCACCAACGTGACCACCTCGGGAAAGGGCACGCGCTTGCCGCAGGCGAGGCAGCTTGCGGTCCGGATGGAGCCGTGCACCTCGATCACCCGGCGCGACCCTGCCAGCTCATGGAGGCGGTCGATGTTCTGGGTGACCACCGCCTCCACGTACCCGGCCCGCTCCAGCGCCGCCAGAGCGAGGTGGGCGGGGTTGGGCCGGGCGTCCTTCAGCACCTGGAGGCGCTTGGCGTAGAAGTCCCACACCTTGACCGGGTCCCGGCGGAAAGCATCGATGGTGGCGTACTCCATGGGGTCGTAGCGGGCCCAGATGCCGGTGGGCGACCGGAAGTCGGGAATGCCGCTCTCGGTGGATACCCCGGCCCCGGTGAGGACGACGCAGGGCTGGCGATCCCGGATCAGCCGCGCCAGAGCCTGGCCGTCGGTCTTCCTGCCCGTGTCGGTCACGGGCCCATCGTACGCCGCCGCATCCCCCTTCTTCGGGGGCAGTCGTGGCCAGAAGGGGGTGGGAAAGAGCGTAAGACGAGGAGGCCCGGCGGCCGATAGGCGGGAGAGACCGACGTGCGAGCCCTCGTTACCCTCATCAGCCTGACCTTGGCGCTGGCGCTACCGCCGGCCGCCCTGGCCGACTGGGTGACGGTTCCCCCAGAGGCTGGGCTTCCCTGGACCGATCCCAGCCACCGGGGGCCGCTGGAGACGGTGGCCAGCCAGGTGGCCAGCGAGATCGCCGGACGGCCGGTGAGCGTGCTCTGCTTCGGCGAGACCGACTGGGCGGCCCTGGGCATGACCAGCGAGCTCGGCTTCGTCCCGTTCACGTACTACGTGTACTGGCGGGTGATCGCCGAGGATGCCACCGTCGCCTACCTCGCTCCCACCACCTGCTGGTACCTCCAGGAGTTCGCCAAGGCGGAGGTCAAGCCCAGCAAGTGCCGGCCGCTGGAGACGGTCACCGACACCGTCTACCGGACGCGCTGGCGGTGGGTGAAGGAGCGGGTGTGGGTGCGCAAGGGCGGCCGCTGGGTCATCGTCACCCGGCGCGTGCGCAAGCAGGTGCAGGTGCCGGTGACGGTGACGCGACAGGTGCCCGGCGAGCCCACGCCCTGCTACCTCGGCCAAGGGCAGGCGGCGGAGGACATGCCGGCAAGCTACTGGTCTGCCTACGAGAGCTACGCCCACGCCATCCTCACCCTGGCCCACGAGTCGGTGCACCTGGCCTTCACCCGGGCGGGAGTGCCACTCGACGCCTACCTTCCCGTAGCCGAGACTTGGGCCAACTGCTACGGCCTCCAGCTCATGCCCCTGGTGGCCACCAGGCTGGGGGCGACGCCCGACGATGCCCTGGCCATCGCCCGCTACGCCTATGACCGCATCTACCCCGACTACCAAGGCGTCTACCACGAGGGATCCCCCTACTGGTCGGCCGACTGCCGCCAGGACGGCCCCCTCGACCTGACCCCCGGCGACGGGGTCTGGCCCTGACCCGGGAAGCTAGACGCCGCCCGAGCGGCGAGGCCCGGCCGGCTTCATCGCCGCTTTGGGCTTCGGCTTGGAGAGCGGCTTCGTCCCCACCCTGACGATGCGCTTCTCGCCCCGGTAGCTCGAGTACCAGACGTCGTCGTGGAGGAGACGGCCGTCCTTGGCGTACACGCGCCGGTGCACGCTGGTGGCCCGCGAGGGCGAGCCGGGATCCTCCACCACCGTCGTTCCCTTGGCCAGGGAGGGATCCTTGATCCGGACGACAGGGGGCGGGCCGGTCACCCGCAGCGGCGCCGTCTCGCTCACCACCCGGCGGCCGGGATCGGTGCCGTACAGGTTGACCGTCAGCGACGAGGGGGAGACGAAGGTGCGCAGAAGCAACCAGTGCCCGGTGTCGTTGACGAACTTGAGGTCGAGGCTCGGGTAGTCGACGGTGGCATCCCGGCCTTGCGGGTAGTGGCTGATGTAGAGGGCATGGTTGGTGCGCTCGGTGATCTTGAGGCCGGCCTCGTAGGCGGCGTTGAAGACGGTGGTGGAGACCTGGCAGACGCCGCCCCCAAGGGCCGTCTGCAGCTCCCCATTGATGATCACCGGCGCCTCCAGGAATCCCCTCTCGGCGGTGCGGGCGCCTGTGGTGTCGTTGAAGGAGAACGTCTTCCCGGGCGCGATCAGGGTGCCGTCGATGAGACGGGCCACCAAGCGGACGTTGTGGAGGCGGTTGGGCACCCCGCCGTAGCTCGTCGTGTAGCCTGCCACGAGCTCCTTGATGCCCATGGCCTTCGCCTCCCGGGTCGTGCGGGCAGCCTCCTTGGCCACCACCGCGATGGGAACGGTGCGCCTGTCCCGCGACAGGGCGGCCTGGAGAAGGGCTGCCGCCGTGCGGGGGACGTCCAGGGCCCGGCCATCCTCATGGGGTACAACCTCCACCCGGCCGCCGGGAACGACCCGGAACGCGGCGTCGCGGCCCGGTCGCGACACCTTTCGGGCCAGGCCGGCGAAGTAGGCGTCGGCGGCGGGGCCACCGATGCGCACGTCTCGCGACCCGGCCGAGGGCAAGACGAGGAGCCGGGCCAGCCGGGCGGGTGGCAGGCGGTAGGAGGCGCTGCCCAGGGTCAGGGTCACCGGGCCCGACAGAGCCCGCCGCACCCGGCCGGCGGCAGAGGCCAGGGCTGCCGCCTTGACCCGCACCGGATCCACGCGCGCCGGCAGAAGGAGGGGCCGGCGCTGGAGAGACGTGAAGGCGGCGACGATTGCTTCCCCCGCCCGCCGCCGGTCGAGCACCCGTCCCGGCCGCCCGGGCACCACCACCGGAGACAGGCCGGACAGGCGAACGGCCGCGTCCCGGTGGGGGGTGTCGGTGGCGGCGGCGATGCGGGCCAGCACCTGGGCCAGCTTGGCCCGATCCACCCTGGCCCGGGGAGTCACGTCCACCCCGAACAGGGAGATCAGCATCCGCCGAAAGCCTCGCAGGGGGCCGATCCCGTCGGCCTGCCGACGGGCCTCCTCGACCGCCCCCGCCCAGTCGATGCGCAGCCCCACCTCGGCCGAGCGCAGCCGGAAGGAGCGATCGCCGACCTTGACCACCAGCGGCACCCGGGCGAGAGCGGCCTCCCGGCGGGCGAGCAGGAGGCGAGCCTCTCCGGCGTCGAGACCGCCCACCTCCACGCCGGCGATGCGCTCGCCGTCGACCAGCCGCTGTGGCGATCCGGCGTAGGCAAAGCCGGCCACCAGCACCCCCACCGCCACGGCGAGAAGGGCGAGCAGGGCCACGCGCTTGAGCATGCGGACACGGGCCTGCCGCTGTCGGCGCAGGCGGAGGGCGGCCAGCTTGGCCTGGATCTCCGCGGCCTCGACCTGCAAGGTGCCCCATTGTATCGGCGCCCCCGCCGCCTACGCCCGGGTCAGGGGCCGGGGGCGGCAGGCTCGATCCCGCCCACGGGAAGAGCGAGTCGAGCGCGACGGGGCCGGGCCCGACCGGCCGTGGGCCCCACCCGGCTAGGCGCGGGGGAGCAGGATCTCGCGGGCGATTACCAGCCGCTGAATCTGGGACGTGCCTTCGTAGATCTGGTACAGCTTGGCGTCCCGCATGAGCTTCTCCACCGGGTACTCCTTCATGTAGCCGTAGCCGCCGAAGATCTGGACGGCATCGGTGGTCACCTCCATGGCCGTGTCGGCAGCCAGCCGCTTGGCCATAGACGAGTACAGGGTGGCGCGGCGACCGTAACCCTGATCCAGCATCCAGGCCGCCTGCCAGCAGAGAAGGCGGGCCGCCTCGATCTTGGTGGCCATGTCGGCGATGAGGAAGTTGACTCCCTGGTGCATGCCAATAGGCTGACCGAACTGGACGCGGGTCTTGGCGTACTCACAGGAGTACTCGAAGGCGGCCCGGGCCACCCCCACCGCCGCAGCCGCCGTGGCCGGCCGCGTCCAGTCCAGGGTCATCATGGCGATCTTGAAGCCCTGGCCCTCCTCGCCGATGCGGTTCTCGGCCGGCACCCGGACGTCCTGGAAGGCCACGGCCGAGGTATCGGTGGCCCGCTGGCCCATCTTGTCCAGGTGCCGCTCCACCACCACCCCCTCGGCGTCGGTGGGGACGATGAAGGCGCTCAGGCCCCGGTGCCCTCGGCTGCGGTCGGTGGAGGCGAACACGGTCAGCCAGGCGGCATGGCCGGCGTTGGTGATGAACATCTTCGATCCGTTGATGACGTACTCGCTGCCGCGACGGACGGCGGTGGTCTCGATGGCCGACACGTCCGAGCCGGCGTTGGGCTCGGTCAGGCAGAAGGAGCAGAGGAGCGGCTCCTCCAGCAGGGGCCGGAGCCAGCGGCGCTTCTGCTCGTCGCTTCCCGCCGCCAGCAAGGGCCCGGCGCCGAGGCCGTTGGCCATGATGGCCGTACCGATGCCCGAGCAGCCCCAGCACAGCTCCTCGTCCACCAGGCACCCCTCCAGCGCTCCCAGGCCGGGCCCGCCGTACTCGGTGGGGATGTGGAGGTTCATGAGGCCCACCTCGTGGGCCTTGGCGATGACGTCGGCGGGGTGGGTGGAACGCTGGTCGTACTCGGCCGCCCGCGGCCTGATCTCCTTGTCGGCGAACTCGTGCGCCAGCCGGCGCAGGGCCTTCTGCTCGTCGGTGAGCGCGAATGAGACGCCGGTGGCCGCCCGCTCGGCTAGGGTCATGGCTCTCTCCCTGCCCGATTGACTAGTCAGTCAATGGTAGAGGGCCCGGTGGGCATCGTCAAACTTGCCCCCGCCCGGGTGTCCGGGCGAGGATCCCCCCGTGCGGGAGCGACGAGCGCCGATCCGCCCCTGACGACTCCATGAGCATGGCCGAGACACAGGCTCTGTGGGCGCCGGCGGGACCCTATCTCGACACCGCCAGCTACGGCCTCCCACCCCGACCGGCTTGGGAGGCGCTCCAGGCCGCCATGGCCGACTGGCGGAGCGGGCAGGCAAGGTGGGAGCGGTGGTGCGAGGCTACCGAGCGGTCGCGGGCCCTCTTTGCCCGCCTGGTCGGCGCGCCCGTGCAGCGGATATCGACGGCGCCGTCGGTGTCCTACCTCGTCTCCCTGGTAGCGGCAGCCCTCCCCGACGGAGCCCGCGTGGTCGTGCCCGAGACCGACTTCAGCTCGCTCACCTGGCCGTTCCTCGTCCACCGCCACCGGGGGGTGGAGGTGCGCACGGCGCCCCTGGAGCGGTTGGCGGACGCGGTCGACGCCCGTACCCACGTGGTCGCCTTCAGCGCCGTCCAGTCCTCTACGGGAGCGGTGGCCGAGTGGCGGACCGTGGCCGAGGCGGCCTCCGCGGTGGGCGCTCTCACGGTGGTGGACGGCACCCACGCCTGCGGCTGGCTGCCCCTGGACGCCGCTCCACTCGACGCCCTTGTCTGCGCCGCCTACAAGTGGCTCCTCTCTCCCCGGGGCACAGCCCTGGCCGCCTTCAGCGATCGCCTTCTCGACCGGATGCGCCCCTTGGCCGCCAACTGGTACGCCGCCGACGACCCTTTCGGCCGCTACTACGAGCCCCGGCTGCGGCTGGCCCCGGACGCCCGCCGGCTCGACCTCTCCCCCGCCTGGTTCTCCTGGGTGGGGGCAGCCCCGGCTCTCGAGGTGCTGTTGTCCGTGGGGATCGAGCGTATCCATGCCCACGACGTGGCTTTGGCCAACCGGTTCCGGGGCGGGCTCGGCCTCCCTCCCGGGACCTCCGCCATCGTCGCCGTGGAGGCCCCGGGGGCGGAGCGCCGCCTGGCCCGGGCGGGGATCCGGGCAGCCACCCGGGCAGGCTGGCTGCGGGCGTCGTTCCACCTCTACAACACCGAGGCTGACGTGGACGCAGCGCTGGCGGCCCTTCTCGGCTGAGGAGCGCGGTAGGCTGCACCCGTGGACTTCTCGCTGACGCCCGAGCAGGAGCTGACCCAGGAGACGGTGCGGGCCTTCGTGGAGGAGCGGATCCTCCCCCACGCCGTGGAGAACGACATCGCCCACCGCCTCGACCTGGGCGTCATCGAGGGCATGGCCGAGCTGGGCCTGCTCGGCATCGTCATCCCCGAAGAGTACGGGGGGGCCGGGCTCGACTTCGTGTCCGAGGCCCTCGTCTGCGAGGAGATCGAGCGGGGCGAGGCCGCCTTCCGCACCCTCATCTCCGTCCACCTGGGCCTGAACTCGCTGTCCCTCCTTCGCTACGGGACGGAGGAGCAGAGACAGCGCTTCCTGGTGCCCCAGGCGAAGGGGGAGAAGATCGGCTGCTTCGGCCTCACCGAGCCCGCAGCCGGATCAGACGTGGCCGCCATGAAGACCACTGCCCGCCGTGAGGGGGATGTGTACGTCCTCAACGGGCAGAAGAACTGGATCTCCTACGCCACCGTGGCCGATCACGCCCTGGTGTTCGCCAAGACCGACCCTAACGCCCGCCACAAGGGGATCACCGCCTTCCTGGTCGAGAAGGGGATGAAGGGGTTCTCCAGTACCGAGACCGAGCACAAGCTGGGGGTGTGGGCCGGATCCACCGGGGAGCTCTTCTTCGAGAACGTGGAGGTGCCCATCGAGAACCGCATCGGCGAGGAGGGCCAGGGGTTCGAGATCGCCATGTACTCCCTCGACCAGGGCCGCTTCACCGTGGCGGCCGGCGCCTGCGGGGTCATCCGCGCCTGCCTGGAGCGGTCGGTGGAGTACGCCAACCAACGGGAGACGTTCGGGCAGCCCATCGGGCGCCACCAGCTCGTCCAGGACATGATCGCCAAGATGGTGCTCGGCTACGAGACGTCCAAGCTCCTGGTTATGCAGGCGGCGTGGATGAAGAACCAGGGCAAGCGCAACACCCGCGAGACGTCGCTGGCCAAGTGGCACGCCACCGAGTGCGCCTTCGAGGCCGCCCACCTGGCCGTCCAGATCTTCGGCTCCTACGGCTACGCCGCCGAGTACGGCATCGAGCGCTACTTCCGCAACGCCCGGGCCCCCATCATCTACGAGGGCACCACCCAGATTCACAAGATGATGCAGGCCGAGCACGCTCTCGGCTACCGGCGCCTGAACGGCCACCCGGGGGAGATGTCCCCCATCGTGTCGTGGGCGCCGGCTCAGGCGGCCCTGGCGCGCTCGTAGCCGGGTCCGGAAAGATCGGACTCGACCAGGGCCACTCCTCGGGCGACTCGCACAGGCCGGCCCGTACCGGGTTGGCCAGGACGTACAGGCATGTGGCCCGCAGGTGATCCTCGTCGTGGAGCACAAACGCCGAATAGCGGTTCTCGAACAGATGTCCGCGGCGGGCGTAGCGACGGTTGAAGCGCTGGGCGTAGACGCCGTTGAGCCAGTGCATACCCCTGGCCAAGCGGGGGACGTCGGCCTCGACCACCAGGTGGTAGTGGGTGCCCATGAGGCAGAAGGCGTGGCAGAGCCACCGGACCCGGCGCTCGACGGCGGCGATCAGATGCATGAACAGCCTGCGGTCGTCGTCGAGGAAGACGTAGCAGCCGGCCACCCCGCGGGAGACGACGTGGAAGAAGCCGTCGGGAAGCTCGCTGCGTGGCTGCCGGGGCACCCCGGCCAGGGTAGGGAAGTCTTGGCGCTGCGGGGGGTTGATGGAGGCGATCTGTCACGGTCTCGTCGCCGACTCGGTACGAGCCGACGGCTTGGTGAAGCCAAAGAGGCCCCTCCCAGCCATGCCCTCCCCGGCCCGCCCCGAGGGACAGTCCCTCCCGCGTCCCTCCCGCCCTTCCAGTCCCTCCTCCCTTCCCACCTCATCCCTTCCAGCCGTCGGCGGGGAGGTGGGCGCCCCGCCCGGCGCCACCCATCCCGTTGCTAGGGGCCCGCGTACTGGAACGGCGCCACGGCCGCGTACGTGCCGGAGTGCTGGAAGGAGACGCCGCCCGTGACGCGGAAGGTCCGTGAGGAGCTGAAGTCCCCCTGCTTGAAGACGATCCCCTCGGGCAGCACGGCGCCGGGGTGCACCTCGGCGCGGGTGACCGGGTTACGAATGGGCTCCATCTCGAGCTCGAGTAGGTCTCCGGCCCTGACGGACGAGCGCACCCCATCCAAGCGCACGTCGTAGGAGACCGGGTAAGGCCCATCCACCGTCGGCCAGGTCCAGGCGAGGACCCCCCACGGCCCGCCGACCTCACCCCCCACCAGCGTGGCGATGGCCTGGCGCTGCCGCTCGTCGGCCCGCTCGTCGACCAGGATCAGCGCCCGACCGTTCCCCTCGTGGATCGCTCCCGGCCAGTCCACAGCCACGGTGAAGTTGAGGCCATCCAGCGATAGGTGTCCGTAGCGCCCCTCGTCCACGCACCAGGTCCACTGGCCCTCACACTTGCCCGTAGTGGGAAGAGCGTTGAAGTTGCAGGGGCATCCGTAATCGCAGTTGCAGGCGATGAGGACAGTCCCACTAAGGCTCCACGACACGCCGTCCATGCCTCACCTCCCTGGCTTGTACGCCTTGATCGTCGTGCCCAACGCCCCGAACCTCTTCGCCTTGGCCCGCGTGTCGGCGAGCTTGGAACGGCCGTACGTGTCAACCACGTTGCCCATCTCCATACCCTCGAACCCGTGCCGTCGCAGCCTGTCCTCGTACTCCGCCTCCAGCAGAGCCCCGGCGATTCAGCCCGTCCAGAGGTCGATGTTGCGGCGGCCCTCCTCGCTGACCGGACGTTGAATGGTGACGTCGGCCACCTGGATTCTCCCCCCAGGCCGGAGCACACGGTACATCTCCGAGAAGACCGTGTCCTTGTCGGGAATCAGATCGATGACTCCGTTGGAGATGACCACGTCGAAGCTCTCGTCGGCGAACGGGAGCGTCTCTGCCTCGCCCTCGACGAAGACCACGTTCCCTGCTCCCATCGCCTCGGCGGAGCGGCGGGCCTTGACGAGCATCTCCGGCGTCATGTCCAGGCCGACGACCTCGCCCTCGGGACCGACCATCTGGGCCGCCACCAGGGTGTCGGTACCCGCTCCGCAACCGAGATCGAGCACCCGTTCTCCCCGGGCAAGAGGGCCCAGCGAGAACGGATTGGCGACACCGGCAAAAGACTCGGTTGACTCTTCCGGCACCCGCCCGAGCAGGTCGAGCGGGTAGCCCAGGTCTTCCGCCCAGGCCCGGCCGGTGGGGAAGATGAAGTCCTTGTCCGGCTCCCTTGACACCGAGGCGTAGGTCCTACGTATCTCGGCCTTGAGCAGCCCCACGTCGAGGCCGGCCGTCTCCACGCCCATCGCTCACCTCCTCGCTGGCAGCCAGGATAGGAGGAGGGCGGCCATCGAGCCAGAGGATCTTGGCGATACCTCGTATCGTCTGAGACGATGTCTGGTCGCGGATGCGATGAGGAGATCGGGGGGGTCGGGGTCGGCGTGCCCTGGCGGCGGCTACCTCGTTCCCCGCCTCGACGGACCGGAACTCACGACGACCCCGCCACACGCTGGGCCGCTCGCGGCCCGGAGGGAGCCATCTCCTCCGCCTCCGCTCGCCGGGGCGGCCAGCGGGTGGCTGCCACCCACAGCCCGCTGGCAGCGGTGAGCCCGGCCACGAGGGCGATGGCGGCCCCGGCCCCGGCCGCGTCGGCCACGCTGCCGGCCACCAGCGCTCCCACCACCAGGCCCATGTCTCGCCAGAACCGGTACACCCCCACCGCCTGAGCGCGGGCGTGGGGCTGAACGGCATCGGACACGGCGGCGATGAGGGTCGGGTAGACGAGAGCGGTGCCGACACCGAGGAGGACGGCGGCAGCCAAGGCCGACGCCAAGCTCCCGCCCCCGCCCACCAGCACGGCCAGGCCGGCTCCCTGGACGAGCATCCCCAGGACGATGAGGGGCTTTCGCCCCGCCCGGTCCGACAGCCAGCCGGCCCCCAGCTGGCCGGCGCCCCACACGGCCGGGTAGACAGCGGCGACTATCCCCACCTCACCGGCGCCGGCTCCGTGGGCGGCGAGGTAGAGGGGCGCCAGCCCCCAGGCCAACGCATCGTTCAGGTTGTTCACCAAGCCCGCCTGAGCGCAGGCGCGCAGGATCGGCCCCTGGCGAGCAGGCCTGCGGCCGTGCAACCGCTGCTCGGTGGCCACATGGGCCGAGGTGTCTCGCACCAGCGCCGCCGACGCCAGCAGGCCCAGGGTGGCGATGACGGCTGCGCCCCCCCACACCGCTGTCCGCGGCGCCGTCTCCGCCGCCACGACGCCGGTCACGAGGGCGGTGGCGGCCACTCCCAGGTACCCCGACGACTCGTTGAGACCGAGGGCGAGGCCGCGGCGGGTGGGCCCCACCAGGTCGATCTTCATGTTCACGGTCATCGACCAGGCCAGGCCCTGGCTCGCTCCCAGGAACAGGTTGGCGGCGACGATGGGCCACCAAGAGAAGGCCGTGCCCACGAGCACCGGCACCGGCAAGGCCAAGAGCCAGCCCAGCACGAGCAGGCGCCGGCGGCCGACCCGGTCGGCGAGAGCGCCCGCGGCCAGGTTGGCCCCTGCCTTGGCCACCCCGAAGGCGACGACGAAGGAGAGGATGGCCGTCTGGGAGCCGACACCGAACTCCTCCTCGCCGACCAGGGGAAGGACGCTTCGCTCCAGGCCGACCATGGCCCCCACGAGGGCGTTGATGCCGACGAGGAGGGCGAACTGGCCGGCGTTGGCGCGCAGCCCCAGCCGGACCGTCACGCCCGCGCGGACAGGCGGCCTTCCCGGTTGGCGGCCACGATCTCGGCCTGGCGGGCGGGCGCCGGCGGCAAGCCCTCGAGGAGGGCGTCGGCGAAGCTTTCCGGGTCGGCGTGCCGCAGGGCCGGGTTGTGGCGCCGCTCGTAGCCGATGGACGACACCGGATTGGAGGAGAGAGCCCGACCGCACACCGACCCTCCGTAGTGGCTGGGGTAGAGGAGCACGTGGTCGGGCAGGGCCAGCAGCCGGCTCAGGGACTGGAACTGGAGAAGAGCGAGATCGCGGGCGGTGAGGCTCCCCGAGGCGTGCAGGTCGGGCCTTCCCACGTCCCCCACGAGCAGGGCGTCGCCGCTGAAGAGGAGCCAGGGCTCCTCGCTTCCCCGCCGCCTATCGGCCACCAGGTAGGCATGGTGAGCGGGGGCGTGACCGGGGGTGGCGACGGCCGTCACCACCGTGTTCCCCAGCTCGACGGTGGCCCCGTCGTCCAGGGGGACGTGCTCGAAGGCAACGTCCACCCCCGCCGGCAGGTAGGCCGTGGCCTGGGTGCGAGCCACGAGCTCGGCCAGGCCGGACACGTGGTCGGCTTGGATATGGGTCTCGAAGACGGCCACGATGGGCGAGCCGGCCTCCTCGGCCGCGGCCAAGTAGGCGTCGACAAGGTGGGCGTGGGGATCGACCACCGCCAGCCGGCCGTGGGTCGTGCAGCCAAACAGGTAGCTGGCGCAGGCCGTGTCCGGATAGAGGAACTGGCGGAGGATCACGGGGTCAGGGTACGGGGCAGGCCTGCATTGCGCCAAACGAACTTAAGGATGGCAGGTATCGTTTGGGCCGATGAAGAGCACCTTGTCCGGCCTGTGGGACACCACCCGCATGCGACTGCTGGTCGAGATCGAGCGCACCGGCAGCCTGACCGCGGCCGCTCAGGCCGTCGGCATCGGCCAGCCCAGCGCCAGCCAACACCTACGCCTGCTCGAGGTGGCGGCCGGCCAGCGGTTGGTGGAGCGCTCGGGTCGGGGCAGTCGTCTTACCGAGGCGGGGAGGGTGCTCGCAGCCCGCAGCGCCCAAGCCCTGGCCGCTCTCCAGGCAGGAGAGGAGGAGCTGGCCGCGCTGGCCGGCTTGCGCACGGGCACCGTCCGCCTGGGAGCCTCCACCGTGCCCGGTGTCTACCTCCTTCCCGACACCCTCGGCTGCTTCCGCCGCGACTATCCGGGGGTGGTGGTGGAGGTGGAGATCGCCTCCAGTGCCGAGATCCTCAGGCGTCTCCTGGCCGGACAGGTGGAGCTCGCTCTCGTGGGAGCACGCCGAGCAGACGAGCGGGTGGCCCTCCAGCCCTTCTTGGAGGACGAGGTGGTGGGGGTGGCTCGGCCGGGGCTCCTTCCGCTCCGTGGGGGTCGCCTTCCTCCCGTCGCCCTGTCCGAGTACATCCTCCTTGCCCGGGAGCCCGGGTCGGGCACCCAGGAGCTGGCCGACGAGGCGCTGCGGGCGGCGGGGGTGGAGCCGGCCGCGGTGTGGGAGCTCGGCTCCACCGAGGCCATCAAGCGGGCTGCCCGGGAGGGCCTGGGGGTAGCCTTCCTCTCCCGCTTCGCGGTGGCCGAGGAGATCGAGCGGGGCGACCTGGTCGTCTTCCGCTTGGCCGGACGGCCGCCCTTGCGGCGGGTGCTGTCGGTGGCCCGACTCGTAGGCCGGCCCCTGTCGCCCAGCGAGGAGGCCTTCGTGGCCACCCTTGCCCGCTGCTGCGCCACGAGGGCCACCTACGCCGAGGCCTGCGTGGGCGCCGCCGCCTCCTAGCAAGAAGGCGGCCTGCCCGCCGTCGCCTCGGCTCCAGGGCGGCATAGATGCGGTGGGGCCGGGCACAGCCCGCCCCGGCTGATCACACAGGATCCCCGACCGGGTGCGGGGCCAGCCCCTGAGAGAGGAGGGCCACCACCGTTCCCTCGGCCTGGGCCACATCCTCGTCCCCGTCGGGCAGACGCCCGAGAACCCAAGCGGTGAGAACCTCCTCGACGGCCCCGTAGGCGATCCAGGCGGCGAGCTGGGGGTCGAGGTCGGCCCGCAGCTCGCCTCGCTCCTGGCCACGGGCAATGATCCGCTCGATAGCGTGCACGGCCTCTCCCAGCTCCGCCACCCGCCGCTGCACCTGGGGGCTACGAGCCACCTCCCGCACGAGCACCCGTACCAGATCCGGCTGCCGCCGCCATGAGCGAAGGAGGATGGCAGCCACCTGCCGGAGCTGCTCGGGGGCCGGCCGTTCCGACCCCTCCACCTCCCGCAACGCTGCCAGAAGCTCGCTCCAGGTCTCGCGGAAGATGGTCTCCAAGAGCTCCTCTTTGGAGGAGAAGTAGTGGTAGATCAGGCCGTGGGCGACGCCCGCCTCCTCGGCCACGTCGGAGACCCGGCAGGCGTGGTAGCCACGGCGGGCGAACGCGCGCACGGCCGCCTCCACGATCTGCCGCCGCTTCTCCTCGGCGATTGACCGGTCAGTCAACAAGACTAGGGTAGTGGTAGCTTCAGGCCAGGTGCAACCGTTGGCCGGCCTGATGGTGGTGGAGCTGAGCCGGTACCTGCCCGGCCCCTACGCCGGCCGCGAGCTCCTGCGCCTGGGCGCTCGCGTCGTTCGGATCGAGCCACCCGCGGGCGACCCCTTGCGCCGAGCCGCCCCCGCCTGGCACGAGGCGTTGAACGCCGGCAAGGAGTCGGTGGTCTGCGATCTCAGGGCCGACCCCGCCCTCGCCCGCGCCCTGTGCCGCCGGGCGGACGTCGTCGTGGACGGCTTTCGGCCCGGAGTACTGGACGCCTTCGGGCTCCGCCCATCCCAGCGGGTCGTCTGGTGCTCCATCACCGGGTTCGGCGCCAGGGGCCGCCACGCCGGCCGGGTCGGCCACGATCTCAACTACCTGGGATGGGCCGGCGTCCTCGCCGATACGGCCCCCTGCATGCCCCCAGTCCCGGTCGCCGACCTGGCCGCCGGCGCCCTCAGCGCCGTCTGCGAGATCCTGGCCGCCCTCCTCGACCGCCAGCGAAGCGGCCGCGGACGGCACTTGGTGGTATCCATGACCCACGGCGCCCACCGGCTGGCCAGCCACCGGCTGGGAGGGGAGCCGCTGCCCCGCTTGCTCACCGGCGGTCTTGCCTGCTACCGCATGTACGCCACCGCCGACGGGCGGTGGCTGACCGTGGCCGCCCTCGAGCCGAAGTTCTTCCGGCGACTGTGCGAGCTCCTTGGCCTGGGCGAACTGGCCGACAGGCAGTACGAGCCTGGCGCCCAGGAGACCATGGCGGAGGCGCTCGCCGCCGCCTTTGCCGCCCGACCCCTGGCCGCGTGGCTGGAGCTCCTCGACCGTGAGGAGGTCTGCGTAGGTCCGGTGTGGACCCTGGAGGAGGCCGCCCGAGAGCTCGGAGCTCCCGTCCAGGGGCGGGCCCCCGCCTTGGGCGAGCATACCGAGGCCTGGCGGCGCGAGCTCGGCCTCTGACCGTCACAGCCCTAGAGCCGCCGGCAGCTCCTCCAGCGACTGGATGCGGTCGGGCGCGTGGGGATGGAGCCCCCCCCGATCGAGGAGAAGGGCCCTGAGACCGGCCGCCCGGGCTCCCTCCACGTCGTCACGAAGAGAGTCGCCCACCATCACCGCTTCCCTGGGCTCAACTTGGAGCAGGTCGAGGGCGGCCCAAAAGACGACGGGGCTCGGCTTGACCTTGCCCAGGGAGCGCGACGACACCCATGCATCCACGTCCAGCCGGTGGTGGACTACGAACTCGGCCAGGTCGCGGCTGGTATTGGAGACGAGACCGAGCTTGAGGCCGCAGCGCCGGAGCGCTTCCAGCGCGGGGACGGCATCCTCGTAGAGCTCGAAGTTACCTGCCTCCTCCCAGCGGCGAACGATGCTCCTCGCCACCTCCTCCACGGCCGGGCCGTTGCCACCCATGCCGCGGACGATGTCCTCGGTGAAGCGCAGCCAGACGGCCTCGTCGTGGTCGAGCTGGGGATGGAGGCGGAGATCCTCGAGGGCTTCTGCCCTGGCCTGCGGGTAGCGACCAGGATCGAGGGTCAGGCCGTACTGCCTTCCCAATCGCTCGTACCCGGACGGGCCCAGCTCCGGCCCCGGCCGGCAGAGCGTGAAGTCGACGTCGAACAGGACCGCCCGCAGGGTCACACCCGGGCCGGCCGCACGTAGGCCTCGGGCCGGCGGCTGTGGAGCGAGGGGAAGCGGGCGCGGAGGCTCTCCACGCGGCCTCGATCGAGCTCGGCGGTGATCACCGTCTCCTCGTCGGGAGCCTGAGCGAGCACGATCCCCCACGGATCGACGATGGAGGAGCGGCCGAAGCTGAGCTTGCCGGGCAGGGTCTCTCCCACCTGGGCCGCCGCCGCCACGTAGGACTGGTTCTCCACCGCCCGCGCCCGAAGGAGAAGCTCCCAGTGGTCCTTGCCCGTGTAGAGGGTGAAGTGAGCCGGCACGGCGAACAGGAGCGCGCCGTCCACCGCCAGCATCCGGTACAGCTCCGGAAAACGGAGGTCGTAGCAGACGGTGAGGCCCACCGGCCACCCCTCTACCTCGACCAGGACCGGCTGGTCTCCCGCCTCCTCCGTGTCCGACTCGCGGTAGACGTGTCCTCCCGCCTCCACGTCGAAGAGGTGGATCTTGCGGTACACGGCCGCGATCTCCCCCTCGGTGCCCACCACCACACAGGTATTGGACAGCTTGTCGCGCCCGGGGCGGCGCTCGGAGATGGAGCCGCCCACGACGACGACCCCGTGGCGACGGGCCCAGGAGCGCATGGCCTCCACCGACTCCCCTCCCTCCAGCGGCTCGGCCGCGGCCTGCAAGGCCTCCGCCTCGCCGATGGCATTCCACTTCTCGGGCAGGACGACCACGTCGGCGCCGGTGGCCGCCGCCCGAGCCACCAGCGTCTCAGCCTTCTCCAGGTTGGCGGCCTTGTCGGCCCGGCTCGTCATCTGCACGCAGGCGACGCGGAGGCGGTCGGCCATGGACGGAGGATAGCGCCGGGCTGCGCTGGGACGTCCGGCCATATGGGAGCGAGGGGAGGCTCTCAGGGCAGCCGCTAATCTTGTCTCGCTCGGGGTGTGGCGCAGCCTGGTAGCGCGCTCCGTTCGGGTCGGAGAGGTCCCCAGTTCAAATCTGGGCACCCCGATTGAGCGCCGGAGGAGGGGGCTCCTGGGGGAACCAGGGGTTCCCCCAGGCCTCACCCATCTGCATACGCCCGGCCACTCCCCCGCTACCTCCTGTGAATGTCCCAGTTCCGGCGCTCTTGCGGCACAGTCGAGCGCCCAGAGACGGGATACCGTGGGGGGCGTGAACATTGTCTCCCTCATCGGCAACCTGGCCTCCGACGTGGAGCTGAGGGATCTCGACGGCGGCAAGCGGGTGGCTGCCTTCCTGCTCGCCGTCGACCGGCCGAGCAAAGACGGCGGGGCCGACTTCATTCGCGTGAGCGTGTGGGAGCGACAGGCCGAGCTTTGCGCCCAGTACCTGAGCAAGGGCCGGCGGGTGGGTGTGGAGGGGCGCCTGCGCAGCCGCTCCTGGGAGGAGGCGGACGGCGGCCGCAGGAGCACGGTCGAGGTCGTGGCCAGCCGCGTTGAGTTCCTGTCCCCGCCCGATGGACGGGGCGCGATGGAGGAGGTGCCCTTCGCAGATGTCGCCGGTCCCTAGACTGGCGGGCGATGGCCCGCCGGGATGAGATCATCGCCTACGCCGACGAGCTTCTCGACGTCGGCGCCTTCGCCGACTACGGCCCCCAGGGTATGCAGGTGGTGGGGGCCGAGGAGGTGACCACTCTCGCCTGCGGCGTGTCCGCCTGCCGGGAGCTCTTCCAGCGCGCCGCCTCGCTGGGAGCCCAGCTCGTTCTCGTCCACCACGGTCTCTTCTGGGACAACGAGCCGCGGGTGGTGGACGCGCGGATGAAGGGGCGGCTGAAAGCCCTCCTCGACCACGACATGACCCTGGCTGCCTACCACCTGGCCTTGGACGCCCACCCCGACATCGGCAACAACGCCCTTCTCGCCCGCGAGCTGGGCGTCCAGGTTGAGGGCCCCTTCGACGTGGGCGTGGGCGGTCACCTCCGCCCACCCATGGCCGCCGATCGCTTCCTGGCCCGGGTCGGCGAGCGGCTGGGCCGGGAGCCCCTCGTCTTTCCCTTCGGGCCGCCCTCCATCCGCCGGGTAGCCATCCTCTCGGGAGCGGGAGCCTCTCGGCTGGCCCGGGCCGCCGCCGAGGGCTACGACCTCTTTCTCACCGGCGAGCCGGCCGAGCCGGCCATGATGACCGCCCGCGAGCTTGGGATTCACTTCGTGGCCGCCGGCCACTACGCCACCGAGCGTCTGGGCATCCAGGCCCTGGCCGAGCGACTGGCTGAGCGGTTCGGTCTCGACTGGCACTTCATCGATCTACCCAACCCGGTCTAGGAACTCCTCCACCGCGTCCAGGCAAGCGTCCGGCCGCTCTCCGATGAGCAGGTGCCCGCAGTCGGCCACGACGCGCAGAGGGGCTCGGAGGCGCCGGGCGTACTCGACGGCGCTGTCGAGCGGCGTCACCCGGTCGCGCGCCCCCCATAGCACGAGACAGGGACAGCGGACACGGGCGAGGTCGGGAGCAGGCCCGTAGAGGAGGGCACGGGCAGCGGTGCGGGTGTCGGTGTGCAGGAGGTGGGGAGCGAGGAAGGCGTCGACTGCCCGCGCGGACATGGCCGGTGGATCCGAGACTCCCCAGCCCAAGACCAGGGAGCGGAGCCAGCCGGTCCGCGCCACCACCCCGCGCAGCGGGGAGACGGCTCGAGCCGGGCGGAGGAGGCCGATGACGCGGACGAGGGCGCGGGCGAGGGGCGTCCGCATGCCGATGGTGGCGGCGCCGGCGAGAACCACGCCCCGCACCGCCTGGGGGTGGCCGACGGCCAGCCACAGCGCCACCACGGCACCCAAAGAGTGGCCGACCACGAAGGTGGGCAGCATCCCCTCTGCCTCGGCCACCTCCAGTACTCGCCGGCCCATGGCCTCCAGAGAGGCGTTGGCAAGCGGTGCCGATCCACCGTGACCGGGGAGATCGGGGCAGAGGACGCGGCGGCGCTGGGCCAACACCGGCGCCACCTCCACCCAGTTGCAGGCGGCGCCGCCCAGCCCGTGCACCAGGATCACCGAGGGTCCGCTGCCGGCCAGGAAGTAGCGGAGCGGGGCGCCCTCCACTGGTAGGAGACGCTCCTCGAACCCGGGAAGCGTTGCGCCGGCCACAGGCCCCGATTATGCTGTCGGCGATGACCGAAGGAGGGACGCGGGCCCGTTGACTCCCGCGATCGAATCGCCACCGACGGCGCCAGCCCGCCCGAGCCTCCTTGCCGGGCGGGCTTTCTCGTTCATCCAGGCCTCTCGAGGAGGGGACATGGCCAACCACCTGACACCCGAGGAGCTGTCCGAGGAGCTGGGTCTCGAGCGTGAGGAGGTGATCCGCCTCTGCCTGGAGGAGGGCGTGCCCATCTACCAGGGCAAGATCGACAAGACCCTCTTCCAGGCCCAGTTGGAGGTGTCCGCTCCCGGCCGGCGAGGCGGCTAGCGCTTCCGCGCCGCCGTCTTCCCGCCGGCGGAAGTCTTGGCGGCTGATCTCGCCCGCGGTCTCTGCCTCTTGGCCTCGGCCACGCTCTTCCGCAGAGCCTCCATGAGGTCGATGACGGGGGTTTCCGGCACCGGCTGGGGGCGCACGGGCGCCTGTCCGCGCAGCTTCTCCTCGAGCAGGGCGCGGAGGTCGCGGCGGTACTCGTAGGCGAGCTGCGCAGGCTCAAGGGCTCCGCTGAGGCTCTCCACTACCTGGCGGGCGAGAGCGAGCTCGGTCGCCTTGGTCTCGGTGCTGCTCAGCGCCTCCGTGATCTCGGCGTCCGAGTGGACGTCCTCGGCGGCGAACAGGGTCTCCAGCACGAGAGCGTTCCCCCGCGGGCGGATCAGGGCGAGCCGCTCCTTGCCGGCCAAGACGAACCGACCCAACGCTGCCGTGCCCGTCTCCCGCATGGCCTCGAGCAGGAGCACGTAGGGCCGCCGGGCGGCGGCAGCGGCGGCGGGAACGAGGAAGTAGTGGCGGTCAAAGTAGAGGGGATCGACCTCGGCAGTGGGGACGAAGCGCTCGATCTCGATGGCCCGAGAGCTTGCGTCCCGCTCGATGGCCTCCAGCTCGGCGTCCTCCACCACGACGAACTCGCCCTTGCTCACCTCCCAGCCGCGCACCACCTCGTCGGCGTCCACCTCCCGGTCGTGGTGGGGACACCAGCGCTTCTGCTTGATGGGGGTGCCACACTCCCGGTGGAGGAGGCGGAAAGAGACATCGGCCTGCCGGGCCGCCGCCTTGGTGGCCGGAGCCAGGCCCACGGGGATGGCAACGAGTCCGAAGCTAATGGTGCCGTTCCACGTCGTCCGCATGGTCTGCCGCGGATTGTAGGGGGCCCTGGCTTCGCCGGCCCTCCCTCTGTCCCTGCCCCGGCCGGCTAAGCTGCACCGGCAGGTGGCAGAGGTCGTGACCGAGAGCCCTCGGGCGCCCGCCCCGTCCAGCCGCCGGCGGACCATCGGCGTCCTCTGGCGCAACGCCGTCGCCGCCGGGCGGACGGCGCCACCCTACCTGGCCGAGACCGAGACGGGATGGGTGGAGATCTTCTGGCCGGAGGCCCGAGCGCGGGTGGACGACCTGGCCAACGGCTTCCTCTCCCTGGGGGTGAGGAAGGGCGATCGGCTTGGCATCCTCGCCCCCACCCGCCTGGAGTGGGCGCTGTGCGACTTCGCCCTCGCCCTCACAGGCGCCGTCAGCGTCCCCGTCTACCCCACCTCATCGCCGGGCGATTGCCGCCACATCCTTGGTCACTCGGAGTCGGTGGGGGTGATCTGCGACGACGAAGCCGCACGGGCCAAGGTGGAGGCGGTGGGAGGCGATCTTCCCCGCCTGCGTCACCTCCTCACCTTCGCCGACCTGGACGACCTGGCCGCCCGCGGCCGCGCCTTCGCCGCCGGCAACCCCACCGCCCTGGCCGAGGCCGAGGCGGCGGTGGACGAAGACGATCTCTACACCATCCTCTACACGTCGGGGACCACGGGCCCGCCCAAGGGCTGCATGATCCGTCACCGCAACTACTACGCCATGGTGGCGTGCGTGGACGAGCTGGAGGGGTTCTTGGTCGAGGGGGACGTCATGCTCCTCTACCTGCCCCTGGCGCACAACTTCGGCCGGCTCATGCACCTGACCGGCCCCTACGCCGGGTACACCATCGCCTTCTGCGCCGACCCCTACCGCGTGGCCGAGGCGCTCCCAGCGGTGCGTCCCACCGTCTTTCCCAGCGTGCCCCGGGTGTACGAGAAGCTGCACGCCGCCGTCAAGGCCGGTATGGACGAGGTCACAGGCGCCAGGCGGCTCCTCGTCGAGCGAGCCCTGGCCGTGGGTCGGCGGGCCAGCCGGCTGCGCCAGGAGGGACGGCCCCTTCCCCCTCTCCTCGCCCTCCAGCACCGTCTCTACGACCGGCTCGTGTACTCCCGGGTCAAGAGGCGGCTGGGGGGCCGGCTTCGCCTTGCCATCTCCGGCGGCGCTCCCCTCGCCCCCGAGATCGCCGAGTTCTTCCACGCCCTGGACATCCTCATCCTGGAGGGCTACGGACTCACCGAGTGCACCACGGCGGCCACGGTCAACCGTCCCCACGCGTTCCGGTTCGGCACCGTGGGACTGCCCCTTCCCGGCTTCGAGCTCAAGCTGGCCGAGGATGGTGAGCTCCTCATCCGTAGCGAGACCGTGTTCGCCGGCTACTACAAGGACGAGGCGGCCACGCGGGCGGCGCTGGACGAGGGAGGGTGGCTGCATACCGGGGACATCGCTTCCATCGACGAGGACGGCTTCGTCCGCATCACCGACCGCAAGAAAGACATCATCGTCACCGCCGGCGGCAAGAACGTGGCCCCCCAAAACATCGAGAACGACCTCAAGGGGTCGCGGTACGTCTCCCAGGCTCTCGTCGTCGGCGACCGGCGGCCCTACCTGGTCGCCCTGCTCACCCTCGACCGGGAGGAGACGGCCGCCTGGGCTCGCCGGCGGGGGCTGGACGTAGCCGACGACGACCTCCACCGACACCCGGACGTGCGCGCCCTCGTCCAGGGCGTGGTGGACGACGTCAACCGCGACCGGGCCCGGTTCGAGCAGATCAAGCGCTTCGCCATCCTTCCCCGCGACTTCACCTTAGAGGCGGGCGAGATGACCCCCACCCTCAAGCTGCGCCGGCGGATCTGCGAGGAACGCTTCGCCGACGTCATCGAGGAGCTCTACGCCGACAGCCGCTGAGCGCGCGGCTAGAGGATGCGGCGGGCGCCGACCCACTTGGCCGCGTACCAGGGGTCGGACAGGCTGGAGATCTTGACCACGTCCCCCGTGTGCGGCGAGTGAATGAACTGGCCGCCGCCGATGTAGATGCCGTTGTGGCCGAGACCGTCGAAGAAGACGAGGTCTCCGGGCTGGAGCTGGTCCTTGGGGACAGGGACGCCGTAGCGGTACTGGGAGGCGGCGTGATGGGGAAGGGACACGCCCAGCTTGGCATAGACGTACATGATGAAGCCGGAGCAGTCGAAGCCGGTCTCCGGAGAGGCGCCGCCCCACCGGTAGGGGATGCCCAGGTATTGCATGGCGATGCCCACCACCCCGCCGTAGCGGGAAGGAGGAAGGACAGCCGCCTCCGGGGTCTCCGCCACCACGCCGACGACGGCGCGCGCCAAGGCACGCTGCTGGGCCTGCTGTTGGGCCAAGAGCCGCGCCCGGGCCCGGGCGGCGAGCAGCGCCTGCCGGCGTCGCTCGGCCTCCTCCAGCCGCTCGATCTCGCTGCGAATGGAGGCGAGAAGGCGCCTGCGCTCGGCCAGGCCGGCCTCGACACGGGCTTTCGCCCGGGCCCGCTCGGCCACTACTCGCACCTGGGCCGCGTGCGCCTGCTGCAAGAGCACCCGCCGCCGGGCCACCTCCCGCCGGAACCGCTTGACCTCGGCCAGCACCTGGACGTCCTCGGCGGACACGCGGTCTATGGTGTCGAGGCGGGCGATGAGGTCGTCCACGCTGGTGGCACCGACAAGGAGCTCGAACGTGGACGGCGAGTCGCCGGCCATGTACAGGTCTCGAATCCTGGTCGCCAGTCGTCCCCGGGCCAGGCGCAGGTTGGCCTGGGCAACGGTCATCTCACGCCTGTTCGTCCGCAGCTGGCGCTCGATCTCGCCCAGCCGCACGGTGGCCCCGTTGTACGCCTCGATAGCCTTAGCAAGCTGGGAGTCGAGGGTGCGCACCTCTGCCAGCACCCGCTCTGCCTCGGCCCGCTTAGCGTCGATGCGGGGATCGGCCCAAGCAGGCACGCTGGCAAGAAGGGCTAGAGCGGACGCCACCACCAGCGCTACCGCCGGCAGGCGGCACCTCGTTCGCTCATCGAACGCGCACCGTTCCTGGCACGCCGGGAGGGGCCGGCACGTCATTGGCGGGGGAGCCTACCAGGCTCGGGGGACGCAGGCAAGCACGTGACCGCTCCCTCTTCGCCCAAACACGCTGCAAACCTCCGTGTCCGACATGGCACAAGGGCCCCAGGTGTGGTAGCTTCTGGCGGCTTTGCGGGAGCGGGAGAGTATCGCCCGGCGGGCGCTGGCCTCGCTGGCTGCGATCGGCCTCCTCGCCCTGCCCGCCACCGGTGGGGCCGAGAGGGCCGGCGACGACGCCGGCCGGCTGGCGTCCCTGAAAGCGGCCGAGCGCTCCCTGACCCTCGAGCTGTACTCCCTCGACAGCCGTCTGGAGCGGGCCCGGTGGGAGCTCAGCGCCCTCCAGGCCCGACGAGCACAGCTCGAGCGCGAGCGGGCCTGGGGGCTCGCCCGGCTGCGGGCGGCCCGACGGACTCTCGCCTCCGCCCGAGCCCGACTGGCGAAGCAGGTGCGGACCCTCTACCTCGCCGACAACCCCGACCCCCTGGCCGTGCTTCTGGGAGCGGGCTCCATCGACGAGGCCCTGGACGGCCTGGACAGCCTCGACCGGACGGCCGAAGCCACCGCCAGCGTAGCCCAGATGGCGCGCCAAGCCCGGGCTCAGGTGAGCGAGGTCCTCCGCTCCCTGGAGGAGCGCCGCCGCGCCTTGCAGGTGGTGGCGGAGGCGAAAGCCGCCACAGCGGCCGACCTGGCCTCGGCCCGGACGGAGCGCGCCGCCTACTTGGAGCGGATACGGGCGGAGCGGCGGGCTACCGAGCAGGAGCTCCGCCGGGCCCAGGCTGTGGCCGCCCGGGCCGCCGCCGCCCAGCCGCCTCCAGGGGTGGCGGCGCCGACCTCGGCGGCGGTGACGACAGGAGACCCGAGGAGCGGAGAGGAAGCCGTCCAGGCGAGACTGCCCGTGCACGGCCGCCGTGTCCTGACCGTGGTTGCCACCGCCTACGCCCTGGCCGGTACCACCGCTACCGGGATCCCGGTGGGACCGGGGGTGGTAGCGGTGGATCCCGCCGTCATTCCCCTGGGAGCCAAGCTGTCGATTCCCGGCTACGGGGAGGGGGTGGCGGCAGACACGGGGCCGGCCATCAGGGGCCTACGCATCGATGTCTGGGTACCCACCGACCGCCAGGCCCGCCTTTGGGGGTGGCGTACCGTGACCATCGTCGTCGAAGCCTAGCCCGAGAGCCTGGATCAGCACGACCGGCTGGAGTGACCCTCGTCGACACGAACCTCCTGATCGATGCCACCTTGGCGGCCGGCGCCGGCGGGGGCACGCTCGAGACCTCCCCCCCGGAGGGGCTGGCCGTGGACGAAGTCCGCGCGCGATCCGTCAAGGGCGTCGCCTCCGCGGTGGGCGAGGGCTCCGTCATGATCCACGAGGTGCACGGGTACCTCGAGTCGCTGCCGGCCGCCCCGGCACGGACATGAACGGAGTCGTCGGCACGGAGCCTCTCGCCCGCGGCTACGAGACGCTGGCAAGCGGGGACTGGGAGGCTGCGCGGGAGGCGTTCGCCGAGGCCGTCGAAGCCTCCGACTCGCCGGAGGCGCTGGACGGGCTGGGACGGGCGCTGTGGTGTTTCCGCCACGAGCGGCAGGCGATCGTCCACCGGGAGCGCGCGTGCGCGGGCTTCCGCCGGGACGGCGATCTTGCCCGCGCGGCCCGCATTGCCCTCTGGCTCTCCCGCGAGTACGCGCTCGTCTTCGGCAACGAGGCCGCCGCGCGGGGCTGGTTGCTGCGGGCAGAACGTCTTCTCAAGGACGTCGCCCCTGGATCCGAGCAGGGGTGGCTCGACCTCGCCCGCTCCGAGGGCGTCCGCGACCTGGAGACAGCGGCGCACCTCGCCGCCAGCGCTCTGCGGGTCGCACTCGACACCTCGGACGCCGACCTCGAGCTGCGGGCCCTGGCCCAGCTCGGCTTCATCGAGGTCTCTCTGGGGAGAGTCGACGAGGGACTTGCCCACCTGGACGAGGCCATGTCAGCCGCCACGAGCGGGGAGCCGGCGGCGCTGGAGACGTTCGCAGACGTCTGCTGCCTCCTGATGCGCGCCTGCGAGCGGGCCGGGGACGTTGAGCGGCCACGGCAGTGGTCGAGCGTTCTCGAGGAGTTCGTGCGGGCGTACGAGCATGTCATGCTGCTTGCCTTCTGCCGGACCTGCTGCGCCGACGTCTACGCCGCGAACGGCAGGATCGACGCCGCCGAGGAGGAGCTCGTCGCGGCCCTGCGGGAGCTGACCGAGGCGGGACAGCGCTCGCGGTGCGCCCATCCGGCGGCGCGGCTGGCGGAGATCCGGGTCCACCAGGGCCGGCTCGAGGAGGCCGAGCAGCTCTTAGCCGGTCTCGAGCACCAGCCCGACGTCGTGCGCGCCGCGGCGATCATCCGCCTGGCCCGCGGCGAGCCGGCAGCGGCAGCTCTGCTTCTAGAGACGCGGATCGCGGAGCTCGGCCCGGAGATCGTGCTGGCCGCTCCGTTCCTCGAGCTTCTCGTCCTGGCGCGTCTCGCCGAGCTGCGGGTCGAAGCCGCGCGGGCGGCGGCCGAGATGCTTTCCGCGCTCGCGCGAGTGCCGGGCCGGGAGCGGGTGGCCGCCATGGCTGCTCTCGCCCGCGGGCGCATCGCCCTCGCCCAAGGCGACGACGCCGCCCCTGCGCTGCTGCGAGCGGCCGTGAACGGCTTCGCCGCGCTCGGGCTCCGTCTCGACGCCGCCAGAGCCCGGCTCGAGCTCGCCCGTGCGCTCCGCTCCGAGTCCCCGCAGGTCGCGGTGGACACCGCCAGGCAGGCACGGAAGGAGCTCGAGGCGCTCGGCGCCGGGCGAGACGCCGACGCGGCCGCCGCCTTCATACGGTCGCTCGGAGCCAGGGAGGGGACTGCGCCGCGGAGCGCCGGCCTCCTCACCGGGCGGGAGAAGGAGGTGCTCGCGCTTCTGGCGCAGGGCCTCTCGAACCGCCAGATCGGCGAGCGGCTCTGTATCAGCCCCAAGACAGCCGAGCATCACGTCGGCCGCATCCTGGGGAAGCTCGGCCTCAAGACGCGCGCCGAGGCCGCGGCCTGGGCCGCTCGGCACTCGGGCCCCGAATAGGGGATCTCCCCCTACCGGGGTCGCGGGTCACCGTGCACACTGCACGGGCGAGCGGTCGAGGGGAGAGGTCGAAAGGAGACACGGCATGTCCGAGGAGAACAAGGATCTCGTCCGGCGTTGGTACGAGCGAGTCATCAACGGTCGCGATCTCGACGCCGTCGACGAGTACTTTCTCGACGAGCGCATCGCTGCGGCCATCCGGCAGGGGTGCTTCTCGTACTTCCAGTCGTTCCCGGATCTCCACGTCTCGGTGGACGACCTGATCGCGGAGGGCGACCGCGTCTTCTGCCGCTCGACCATGACGGGCACGCACGACGGCGAGTACAAGGGCATCCCGGCCACCGGCCGTAACGTCGCCGCCGAGTCGGCGGAGGTCTTCCGGGTCGCCGACGGGAGGTTCGTGGGCTACTGGTGCCTCACCAACGTGGCCGGGCTCATGCGCCAGATCACAGAGGACGCGCCGGCCGGGGCGGGGCTGACCGCCGGGAACGTGACGAGGCGCCGTTGATCCCGCCCGCCTGCATCGGGGGACCAAGGAAGGCTCCGGGAGCGCACGCCCCCGGAGCCGCGTGAGAGGAGCGAAAGGAGCGAAGACATGCCCAAGGCGTCCAAGCAGACTGCGTCCGAGTCGCTGACCATGGAGGGTTACGAGGGCCACTTCCAGGACTTCGGGCCGTACACGGTCGGTCTCGAGCGCTACACGCAGGATGCGGATCCGGCGCCCTTGTTCAAGGGGCTTCCCGACGATCGCTGTCAGGCCCCACACCTGGGGTACGTGCTCGAGGGGAAGGTGAAGTTCACCTTCGCTGACGGCCATGAGGAGGTGTACGAGGCGGGCGACGCCTACTACGTGCCCCCGGGCCACACCCCCTACCTCTACGCCGGCTCGGAGGTGGTCGAGTTCAGCCCCAGCGCGGAGCTCCAGCAGACGATGGAGGTGGTGACGAGAAACACGGAGGCCGCGGGCGCCGCCTGAGGCCGGCTGGCGTCAGGTGCCCGGGATCCGACCCCGTGCTGCCGCGTCAGCCCGACCGGTACGAGGGGCCGTCGAGGAGGCGGTCGAGGTCGGCCTCGGTGAGGAGAGGCACGCCCAGCCGCTGCGCCTTCGTCAGCTTCGCCTGCCCCGGGTCCTCGCCCACCACGAGACCGGTGGTCTTGGCCGACACGGAGTCGGTGACCCGGGCCCCCAGCGCCTCCAGCGCCGCCTTCGCCTGCTCCCGCGAGTACTTCTCCAGCGTACCGGTGATGACGTAGGTGCGGCCGGCCAGCGGGCCGGGCGCGGGCCGCTCCTCCTCGGCCAGCTCCAGGCGCAGGCCGAGGCTCCTCAGCTCCTCCACCAAGCGCCGGTTCTCCTCGTCGGCAAACCAGTCGGCGATGAGCTCGGCTCGGTCGGGCCCGATCCCCTCCACCTCCTCCAGCTCCTCCCGGCCGGCCGCCATCAGCCGGTCGACGGAGCCGAAGTGGCGGGCGAGGTTGCGGGCCATCACCCACCCCACCTTGGGGATGTTGAGCCCGAAGAGTACCCGGTGGAATGGTTGCTCCTTGGAGCGCCGGATGGCCTCCACGGCGTTGCGGCTGGACACCTCGCCGAAGCCGTCCAGCCGCTGAAGCTGCTCCTCGGTCAGCCGGTAGAGGTCGGGTAGGGAGCGGAGCAGGCCCTCGCCCCACAGGCGGCGGACGAACTGCTCGCCCACCCCCTCGATGTCCATGGCCGCCTGCACCCAGTGGATGAGCGTCTCCAGGCCCCGGGAGGGACAGGCCCGGTTGGGGCAGCGGTGCACGGCCTCCCCCTCCGGCTTGACCACCTGGGCGCCGCACAGAGGGCAGCGCTCGGGCATGCGGAAGGGCTGGGCGCTCGGCGGCCGCCTCTCCACCACAGGGCCCACCACTTGGGGGATGACGTCCCCGGCCCGCTGCACGATGACCCAGTCTCCCTCCCGGATGTCCTTCCGGTGGATGTCGTCCTCGTTGTGGAGGGTGGCCGTGGTCACCGTCACCCCACCCACCTGCACCGGCTCCAGCTCGGCCCAGGGGTTGAGAGCGCCGGTCCGGCCCACCCGGATGTGGATCTTCTTGAGCCGGGTGACGGCCGTCTTCGGCTGCCACTTGTAGGCTCGAGCCCAGCGGGGGCGACCGTGCAGCTCCCCCAGCCGGCGTTGCTGGTCGAGGGAGTCGACCTTGATCACCACCCCGTCGATCTCGTAGTCGAGCTCGGCCCGGCGCCTGGCCCACTCGCGGCAGGCCCGCGCCACCTCCTCCACCGACTGAAGCCGCGCCGCCTCCGGGTTGACGCGGAAGCCGTGGGCGCGAAGCCACTGGAGCACCTCCCACTGGCTTTCCAGCTCGATGCCCTCGGCGTGGCCGAGGCCGTACACGAAGATGGACAGCGGCCGGGCGGCGGTGATGCGGGAGTCCTTCTGCCGCACCGAGCCGGCGGCCGCGTTGCGGGGGTTGGGCGCAGGCGGCTTTCCCTCGGCCGCCTGCTGCTCGTTGAAGGCGCGAAACCCGGACAGGGGCATGTACACCTCCCCCCGCACCTCCACCCGAGCAGGCGCCGCCTCCCCTTCCGCCAGCCGCATGACTAGGGGGATGGCCCGGATGGTGCGCAGGTTGGGAGTTACGTCCTCCCCCCGCTCGCCGTCGCCGCGGGTGGCTCCCCGGACGTAGCGGCCGTCCTCATAGAGGAGGCTGACCGCCAAGCCGTCCACCTTGGGCTCGACCACGTAGGCCACCGGCTCATCGCTGCCCAGGCGCTTGCGCACGTCGTCGGCCCACTTGGCCAGCGTCTCGTCGCTCGTCACCTTGTCCAGGGAGCCCATGGGCAGGAGGTGAGCCACCTTCTCGAACCTCTCCGCGGGGGGCGCCCCTACCCTCTGGGTAGGGGAGTCGGGCGTCACGAGCTCCGGGCACTCCGTCTCGATCCGGACGAGCTCGTCGTAGAGCCGGTCGTACTCCTCGTCGGACATGATGGGGGCGTCCTCGACGTAGTAGGCGATGGAGGCCCGGGTGAGGAGCTCGCGGAGCTCCGCGGCCCGGGCGGCGACGGCGCTAGAGCAGGGCAAGCAGGTCCTCCGCCCGCTCGCAGAAGGCATCCGGCTGCTCCCGGAGCAGCGCCTCGGCCGGGTGGATGCCTCCCCAGGCCACGGCCACGGCGAACACGCCGGCGGCCTTGGCCGCCCGCACGTCGAAGGGAGAGTCGCCCACGTAGGCTCCATCCTCGGGGCGGACGCCGAGACGGGCGAGCGCAGCCAGGATGGGGTCGGGGTGGGGCTTGTGCCGGTCGGTGTCATCGGCGGTGACGATCGCCTCGAACAGGTCCTCCAGCCCGGGAAGGCGGTCGAGGGCGAGCCGCACCGTGCTCCTCCGCTTGGCGGTGACGATGCCGAGACGCCTGCCCTCCGCGCGCAGGCGGGGCAGCACCTCCACCACCTCCCAGAAGGCCTCCAGCTGGTCGTGGAGGGGATCGTTGTGCTCCCGGTAGGCCTCTACCAGCTCGTCCACCCGGTCGGGGTCGAGCGCCCGCATCTGAGCTACCAGGCCGGGCCCACCCACCGCTGCCGCCAGCGCCTCCTCGGGGATGTCGCGGCCGAGAACGGTCCAGGCGGCATGCTTCATGGAGGCGATGATCATGGGCCCCGAGTCGATGAGGGTGCCGTCGAGGTCGAACAGGCAGACGGGGAAGCGCACCCTTCGATCGTATTCCAGGGTTCCGGCCGGAAAGGGAGACACCTCCGGTCAGTAGTCCACCCGGACGAGGTACAGCCCCCAGGGCGGGGCGGTGGGGCCTGCCTGCGAGCGGGAGCGCCCTTCCAGGAGCTGCCCGAGCGCCTCCGGAGGCTTCGTCAGCATCGTCCCCACCAGGGCCCGGACCATGTGGCGGAGGAAGGAGTCGGCGGTGATCTCGAAGTCCACGTGGTCTCCCCGCTCGTACCAGGCCGCTGAGAGCACGCGGCGCCTGAACACCTGGTGCCGGGTGTCCGTGGGCGTGAAGGCGCGGAAGTCGTGCTCGCCGAGGACAAGCCGGGCGCAGGCGGCCAGCGTCTCCAGGTCGAGGGGCCGCGGCCACCACCAGCTCCGGCGGTGCTCAAGCGGGCTCCGCTGGGCGCGACGGTAGAGGCGGTAACGGTAGGAGCGGGCTCGGGCCGAGCGGCGGGCGTGGAATCCCGGCGGGGCCGCCTCGGCCGAGACCACCGCCACATCCTCGGGGAGGACGGCGTTCAGGGCCTGCGCCGCCCGCTCAACAGGCGGCCCGCCGTGTACGTCCACACTGGCGACGTTGGCCAGAGCGTGGACGCCGGCATCGGTACGCCCGGCCACGGCCAGCCCGTCGGCACGGACAAAGACGGCAGCCAGCGCCTCGCGCACCACCCCCTCCACCGTCCGCAGCCGCGGCTGCTGGGCCCAGCCGCGAAACCCGCTTCCGTCGTACTCCAGCGTGAGCTTGAGGAGCATGGACGGCGCTCTTCCTACCACGTCCGCCGGCCGAGGGTCTGGGCCCGGCGTCAGGAGTCGTCCGCCTCTGGGCGCCCTCGGCTCGATCCCGCCGGACGCCCGCCCGCCGCCACCGACTACCCGGCCTGCGCCGGCGCTCCCGCCTGACGGGTCTGGCGGCGGGCGCTGGGAGCGGAAGGGGCCGGCGGCACGTAGTCCACCAGCTCCAGGTAGGCCATGGGGGCCGAGTCGCCCTGGCGGGGGCCGATCTTGACGATGCGGGTGTAGCCCCCCGGCCGATCGGCGAAGCGCGGCGCCACCTCGGAGAAGAGCTTGTGCACCGTGTCCTGCGAGCGGAGGAAGGCGAGAGCTTGCCGGCGGGCGTGGATATCCCCCCGCCGGGCGAGGGTGATTACCTTCTCGGCCACCGGGCGCACCGCCTTCGCCTTGGCCTCGGTCGTCCGCACCCGGCCGTGCTCGATGAGGGCCCCGGTGAGGTTGGCATAGAGAGCCCGGCGGTGGGCCGAGTCGCGCCCCAGCTTCTTCCCTGCCCGCTGGTGGCGCATTAGGGGAGAGGCTCCTCCCCGCGGAGGGAGAGGCCGTGGGCGGCCAGAGTCTCCTTGACCTCCTCGATGGACTTGCGACCGAAGTTGGGGATGGCCGCCAGCTCGGCCTCGGTCTTGGAGACGAGGTCGCCGATGGTCTCGATGCCCACCCGCTTGAGGCAGTTGTACGAGCGCACGCCCAGCTCCAGCTCCTCGATGGGGAAGTTCTCCATGCCGTGAGCCAGGGAGGGCTCGGCGGCCGCCTCGGCCGCCTCCGCCAGGCCCTCGATCTTGTCGATGTCGGTGAAGATGGCGAGCTGGCGGATGAGGATCTCGGCCGCCTGGGCGATGGCGTCGCGGGGGCTGATGGAGCCGTCCGTGGTGACGTCCAGGACGAGCTTGTCGTAGTCCGTTCTCTGGCCCACCCGAGCCGCCTCCACGTCGTAGGCCACCCGCCGCACCGGCGAGAAGATGGAGTCGATGGGAATGACGCCGATGGTGTGCTCGGGCCCCCGGTTGTCCTCCGCCGGAACGTAGCCGCGGCCGCGGCCGATGGTCATGGTCAGCTCCAGCTTGCCCTTCTCCGACAGGTGGGCGATCTCCAGCTCGGGGTTGAGGATCTCCAGCTCGGCCGGAGCCTGGATTTCGGCGGCCGTGACTGCTCCCGGCCCCCTCTTCTGGAGACGCACCTCGATCTCGGGGGTCTCCCCGTGCAGCCGGCAGATGAGGTTCTTGAGATTGAGGATGATGTCGGTGACGTCCTCCCGCACCCCGGGCAGGGTGGTGAACTCGTGCGCCACCCCGTCGATCCTCACCGAGGTGACAGCAGCGCCCTCCAGCGACGACAGAAGCACTCGCCGCAGCGAGTTGCCGAAGGTGTAGCCGAAGCCGCGGTCGAGCGGCTCGATGACGAACACCCCCCGGTTCTCCTCCACCTGCTCGTGGACGATCTTGGGGACCTGAAACTCCATCAGGCTTGTACGAGTGGCCATGCCTTCCCTTCTTCGATGGGTTACTTCGAGCGTGGGTTACTTCGAGTAGAGCTCGACGATGAGCGACTCCTGCACAGGCGTCTCGATCTCGTCTCTGTCCGGCACCTTGAGGATCTTGCCGGCCAGGCCCTCGTGGTCGGCTTGGAGCCAGGGCGCTACCGTCGCCGTCAGCTCCGTGGCTCCACGCACCAGCCCCTCCGCGGCGCTGCCCGCCTTGAGGGTAATCACGTCCCCCGGCCGCACCTGGTAGCTGGGGATGTTCACCCGGCGGCCGTTGACGAGGAAGTGGCCGTGGCGGACGAGCTGGCGGGCCTGGGCCCGCGAGGCGGCGAAGCCGAGTCGGTAGACCACGTTGTCCAGGCGCATCTCCAGCATGCGCAGGAGGTTGTCCCCCGTCACCCCCGACCGCCGGGCGGCCTTCTCGTAGTAGGTGCGGAACTGATTCTCCAGGAGGCCGTAGTAGCGGCGAGCCTTCTGCTTCTCGCGCAGCTGGAGGAGGTACTCGGACTGCTTGATGCGGCCTCGGCCGTGCTCGCCGGGAGGGTAGGAGCGCCGCTCGAGCGCGCACTTCTCGGTCAGGCACCGCTCCCCCTTGAGGAGGAGCTTCATGCCTTCCCGGCGGCAGAGCTTACAGACCGGGCCCCGGTACCGTGCCATCTACACCCGTCTCCGCTTCTTCGGCCGCACGCCGTTGTGGGCCTGGGGGGTGACGTCCCGGACGCTGATGATCTCCAGCCCGGCCGCCTGAAGCGACCGAATGGCCGTCTCCCGGCCCGATCCCGGCCCCTTGACGAACACCTCCACCTTCTGGAGCCCGTGCTCCATGCCCTTGCGGGCGGCCGAGTCGGCCGTCACCTGGGCAGCGAAGGGCGTCGACTTGCGGGATCCCTTGAAGCCGGCCGAGCCGGCCGACTCCCAGACGATGACGTTCCCTTCCCGGTCGGTGAGGGTGACGATGGTGTTGTTGAAGGAGGTCTTGATGTGCGCCTGGCCGACGGCGATGTTCTTCTTGACGCGCCGCCGTCCCCGGCCGCGGGTCGGCTTGCGTGGGGGAGCCACCGCTACTTACCCTTCTTCTTCCCTCTACCGACAGTCTTCTTGGGCCCCTTGCGGGTACGGGCGTTGGTCTTCGTCCGCTGGCCGCGGACGGGGAGGCCGCGGCGGTGGCGCAGGCCCCGGTAGCAGCCGATCTCCATCAGCCGCTTGACGGCCTGGGCGCGATCGCGGCGGAGGTCTCCCTCCACCTCCAGGTTGGCGTCGATGTACCGCTGGAGCTTGGTGATCTCCTCGTCGGTCAGGTCGCGCACCTTGGTGTCGGGAGACAGGCCGAGCTCGGAGCAGACCTGGAGAGCGGTCGACCGGCCGATGCCGTAGATGTAGGTGAGGCCGATCTCCAGCCGCTTATGGTTGGGGAGGTTGACGCCTGCGATGCGGGCCACGTGCCTCCTCCTACCCCTGTCGCTGCTTGTGCCGGGGGTTGGTGCAGATGACCATGGTGGTGCCGTGACGCTTAATCACGCGGCAGCGCTCGCACATGGGCTTGACGGACGGCCTGACCTTCATCGGTATCGGTAGGTGATGCGGCCGCGGGTGAGGTCGTAGGGGGAGAGCTCGACCTTGACCCGGTCGCCGGGCAGGATACGGATGTAGTTCTTCCGCATCTTGCCGGAGATGGTGGCGAGCACGCTGTGGCCGCCGTCCAGCTGGACGCGGAACATGGTGCTGGGAAGCGCTTCCACCACCTCGCCTTCGACCTCGATCTTCTCTTCCTTGACCGGCATCTATCTCGTCAGCGCCACCCGCAGGTGGCAGGGACACGCAAAAACACGGCGCAGCACGGCTGCGCCGCGATCCCTTATCGTAGCAGAACAGGCGCCTTCGTCAGGACGCGGGGGCCCTTCTCGGTCACGGCCACGGTGTGCTCGAAGTGGGCTGCCAGGGAGCCGTCCCGGGTGGAGATGGACCAGCCGTCCTCATGCACCACCACCTCCGGCCCCCCGGCCGTGATCATGGGCTCGATGGCGAAGGTCATGCCGGGGGCGAGAAGCGGCCCCCGGCCGGGGGGGCCGAAGTTAGGGATCTGGGGCTCCTCGTGCATCTCCCTCCCCACCCCGTGGCCCACCAGGCTGCGCACCACCGAGAAGCCCGCCTCCTCGGTCACGGTCTGGATGGCGTGGGAGATGTCCGACAGCCGGTTCCCCGGCCGGCACTGCTCGATCCCTGCCTGGAGCGCCGCCTGGCAGGTCTCGAGCAGCCGCTCGGCATCGGCGGTGATCTCCCCCACCGGAAAGGTGTAGGCGGAGTCGGCCACCAGCCCGTCCAGGGTGACTCCCACGTCCACCGACAGGATGTCTCCCTCCTCCAGGGGCCGCTGGGCCGGGATCCCGTGCACCACCACCGCATTCACCGAGGTGCAGATGGCAGCCGGGTAGCCGCGGTAGCCCTTGAACGTGGGGCGCCCTCCCTGGGAGCGGATGTACTCCTCGGCCAAGGCGTCGAGGTCGGCGGTGGTCACTCCCGGCCGGACCTGCTCCCCGATCCGGGCCAGAGTCTCCGCCACCAGCCGGCCCGCCCGGGCCATGGCCTCGATCTCCTGCTTGGACTTGCGGATGATCACCCCTTGCTCGACTCCACCCGCTCCAGCGCCCCCTGGATCTCGGCCCACACCTCGTCGATGGAGCGGTCGCCGTGGATGCCGACCACCTTCCCCGTCGGCAGGTAGTAGTCGAGCACGGGCGCCGTCTGGCGGTGATAGGTGCGAAGGCGCCGGCGGATGACCTCGGGGGTGTCGTCGGCCCGGCCCTCGGCGCCGGCCCTCCCCAGCATCCGTTGGACGCAGACCTCATCGGGTACCCGGAGGTCGAGGATCACATCCAGGGGCCGGCCCAGCTCCTCGAGGAGGGCGTCCAGCGCCTCCGCCTGCCGTACCGTTCGCGGGAAGCCGTCGAGGACAAACCCCGTCTCCGTGTCCGGTCGAGACAGCCGCTGGCGAACGAGCTCGATGGTCAAGTCGTCGGGCACGAGCCGGCCCGAGGCGAGGATGGGCTCCACCCGGCGGCCGAGGGGCGTCCCCTGAGCGACGGCGTCCCGGAACATGTCGCCGGTGGCGATGTGGGGGATGCCGTACTCGGCAGCGATGCGACGAGCTTGGGTCCCCTTGCCCGAGCCCTGCGGGCCGAGGATGAGCACGTGCAGCGCCACCGGTCGGCTGGCTAGCGGAGGAAGCCCTCGTAGGAGCGCATCATCATCTGCGACTCCATCTGGCGCATGGTGTCCAGGGCCACGCCCACGAGGATGAGGAGCGAGGTGCCGCCGAGGAAGTTCTGGGTTGCCTGGGAGAAGTCGAAGAACTGAACGAGGAAGGTGGGAAAGACGGCCACGAAGGCCAGGTAGACCGAGCCGGGGAGGGTGAGCCGGGCGAGCACCCGGTCCAGGTACTGGGCGGTGGGAGGGCCGGGGCGGATGCCGGGAATGTAGCCGCCGTGCTTGCGCAGGTTGTCGGCTTGGTCGATGGGGTTGAACTGCACCGCCGTGTAGAAGTAGGTGAAGAGGATGATGAGGAAGCCCTCGAGCAGCAGGTAGCTGGCGTCGCTGGGAGTGAACCAGGTGTTGATGAACCCCTGGGTCTGGGGGAAGAACTGAGCGATGGTGGGCGGGAAGGCGAGGATGGCGGCGGCGAAGATGATGGGGATGACCCCGGCCATGTTCACCCGCAGCGGCATGTACGTGGAGCCGCCGCTCGTCATCCGCCGGCCGACGATGCGGCGAGCGTACTGGATGGGGATGCGGCGCTGGCCCTCCTGGATGAAGACCACGGCCACCGTCACCGCCAGAAACACGAGGGGGAAGAAGAGCTTGGTGGTGGCGCCGCCGTCCGCCCACGCCCGCACGGTAGTGGGAGCGTCGGCGATGATGGAGGCGAAGATGAGTATGGAGATGCCGTTCCCCACCCCTCGCTTGGTGATGAGCTCGCCCATCCACATGAGGAGGGCGGTGCCAGCGGTCAGGGTGATGACGATCAGGACCACCCGGCCGGCGTTGGCCTCGAGCGCGTTCTGGCGCTTGAACAGGTAGGCGTAGCCCAGGGACTGCATGGCCGCCAGGCCCACGGTCAGATAGCGGGTGTACTGGTTGATCTTGGCGTAGCCCGCCTCGCCCTCCTTTTGCAGCCGCTCGAGAGTGGGCACCACCACCGCCAAGAGCTGGAGGATGATGGAGGCGGTGACGTAGGGCATGATGCCCAAGGCGAAGAGCGAGAACTGGGATAGGGCGCCGCCGGAGAAGAGGTTGAGAAGGCCGAGCACGGTGCCGCCCTGGGCGGAGAAGTAGTCCTTGATCTGGCTGGGGTCGACGCCGGGGGCGGGGACCCACGAGCCCAGCCGGTAGAGGGCGAGGATGGCGGCGGTGAAGAGGACGCGGCGCCGGAGCTCGGGTACCCGCCAGGCGTTGGTGAGCCAGGAGAGCATCCCCTACTCGGCCCCCTCCCGGCCGGGGCCGGAGGAGACGGCCGGCCGGGCCTGCCGGGAGGCGCGGGGCAACCGCTCCCTGAGGAGCTTGACCGTCCCACCGGCGCCCTCGATCTTGCGGATGGCCGAGGCCGAGAACCCATGCGCCCACACGGTCAGCGGCCGCGTCAGCTCGCCCTGACCCAAGATCTTCACGTCCCGGCGCAGACTGCGGATGAGCCGGGCCCGCTTGAGGGCCTCCGGAGTCACCTCCGCCCCGGGCGGGAAGACCCGCTCCAGGTCGCGGACGTTGACCCCCTGGGTGACCGTGCGGTGGGGGCCGATGGGCATGGCGTCCTTGGAGGTGGCTCCGCGCTGCTTGCCCAGCCGCATGTACAGCGGCATCTGGCCGCCCTCGAAGCCGGGGCGCATCTTGTGCGAGCCGGAGCGGGCCTTCTGGCCCTTGACACCCCGGCCGGCGTAGCGCCCTTTGCCGGAGCCCATACCGCGGCCCACCCGCTTTCGCGGGCGCCGCTTGCCGGCGGGGGCGAGCGAGGACAGGTTGAGGTCGGAGGGCACGGCCCGGCTACATCTCCTCGATCCTGACGAGGTGGCGAACCTTGCGCAGCATACCCGCCACCTCGGGAGTGTCCGGGCGCTCCACCGATCGCCCGATGCGGCCCAGCCCGAGCGCCCGCAAGGTGCCCCGGTGGCGACGGGTCTGGCCGATGGCGCTACGCACCTGGGTGATACGGAGGGTCTTCACGCTCCCCCTCCGCCTTCCCCGGCCGTCCGGGCTGGCGCGGGCAGCACCTCGGCCACCGTCTTTCCCCGGGCCGAGGCCACCTCCTCCGGCCGGCGCAGCTTCTTGAGACCATCCACGGTGGCCTTGAGCATGTTGATGGGGTTGGTGGTGCCCAGGCTCTTGGCCAAGATGTCCCGCACCCCGCCCAGCTCCAGCACCGCCCGCACGCCGCCGCCGGCGATGACCCCGGTACCCTCGCTGGCCGGCCGCAAGAGCACCTTGGCGGCGTCGAACTCGCCGATGACCTCATGGGTGATGGTGGTTCCGTTCTTGGGCACCCGGAACATGTTCTTCTTGGCGTCCTCCACCGCCTTGGAGATGGCCAGGGGAACCTCCCGAGCCTTGCCGTAGCCCACCCCCACCCGGTCGACCTCGTCGCCCACGACCACGAGAGCGGTGAACGAGAAGCGGCGGCCGCCCTTGACCACCTTGGCCACCCGGTTGATCTCCACCACCCGCTCCTTGAGCTCGCGGGTGTCGGGGATCTCTGTCGCGCTCACAATGCCAGCCCTCCTTCCCGAGCGCCGTCGGCGAGCGCCTTGACCCGTCCGTGGTAGAGGTAGCCGTTACGGTCGAAGACGCAGGCCTCGATGCCCGCTTGCCTCGCCCGCTCAGCCAGGAGCAGGCCCACCGCCCGGGCCTGCTCGGTCTTGGTGCCGGCGAAGGTCGTCGGCAGATGCTGCCAGCTCGCGGCGGCCAGGGTGCGCCCGCTGTCGTCGTCCACGAGCTGGGCGTAGATCCCCACGTTGGAGCGGAACACGGACAGACGCGGCCGCTGGGCGGTGCCGAAGATCTTGCCCCGGACGCGGCGGCGGCGGCGCAGCCTGGCCTGGCGAGAGGTCATCCTCGCCATCAGGCCCGCTTTCCGACCTTCCTGCGCACGTACTCGCCCTGGTAGCGGATGCCCTTGCCTTTGTACGGCTCGGGCGGCCGCACCCGGCGCACCTCGGCCGCCACCTGGCCCACGAGCTGCTTGTCGATGCCCTTGACCACGATCTGGGTGGGAGCCGGCACCTCGAAGGAGATCCCCGGCCGGGGCCGGACGAGCACCGGGTGGGAGTAGCCCACGACCAGCTCCAAGTCGCTGCCGCGCAGGGCGGCCCGGTAGCCCACGCCGTGGATCTCCAGCCGCTTCTCGAATCCCTTGGTGACGCCCTCCACCATGTTGGCGACGAGGGTCCGGGTGAGGCCGTGGAGGGCTCGATCCTCGCTCCGATCGCTGGGTCGAGAGACGAGGAGGCGACCGTCCTCCTGGGTCACCGTGATGCGGGCCGGGATCCTCTGGCTGAGCTCGCCCAGCGGCCCCTCCACCTCTACCTGGCCGGGGCGCAGGCGCACGGTAACGCCGTCGGGGATGGCGATGGGTCTCCGTCCGATCCGACTCATGGGCTCACCACACGTAGCACAGGACCTCGCCGCCCACGCCCTTCTCCCGGGCGGTGCGGCTGGTCATGAGGCCGCTGGAGGTGGACAGGATGGCCGTGCCCATGCCCCCCAGCACCCGGGGCAGGCGGTCCCTGGGGGCATACACCCGCCGGCCGGGCTTGGATACCCGCTTGAGGCCGGTGAGGACCCGCTCGCGGTTGCGCCCGTACTTGAGCTCGATGACGAGGACGTCGTAGCTCTTTCCCTTCTCGATCCGGAAGTCCCGGATGTACCCCTCTTCCTTGAGCAGGCGGGCGATCTCCGCCTTGAGGCGGGAGGAGGGCATCGCCACCGTCTCGCGCAGCGCCATGTTGGCGTTGCGGATTCGGGTCAGCATGTCGGCGATGGGATCAGTGAGCACAGCCGTCTTTCTACCAGGAGGCCTTCGTCATGCCGGGAATCACGCCTTGGTGGGCGAGCTGGCGCAGGCAGATCCGGCACAGCCCGAACTTCCGGTAGACAGCCCGAGGGCGCCCGCAGCGGTTGCAGCGGCGGTAGCGCCGGGTTCTGTAGCGGGGCGTCCTTTGGGCCTTGATCCTGAGGGACTTCTTGGCCACTCCTCTACCTCTCCCTTCTCTCCGCTGCGAACGGCATTCCCAGGCCCTTGAGTAAGGCCAGCGCCTCCTCGTCGCTGCGGGCGGTGGTGGTGATAGTCACGTCCAGCCCCCGGATCTGACTGATGTCGTCGTAGCTGATCTCGGGGAAGATGATTTGCTCCCGGATGCCCAGCGAGTAGTTTCCGCGTCCGTCGAAGGAGCCCGGGTCGAGACCCCGGAAGTCGCGGATGCGGGGCAGGGCGATGGAGATCAGCCGATCGAGGAACTCGTACATGCGCGCCCCGCGCAGGGTGACCTTCACCCCCACCGGCATACCGGCCCGCACCTTGAAGCCGGCGATGGACTTCCGCGCTCTCCGTACCTGGGCCCGCTGGCCGGCGATGAGGGTCAGCTCGTCGAGGGCGCTGTCCAGCGCCTTGGCGTCGGTCTTGGCCTCGCCCACCCCCATGTTGAGGGTGATCTTCTCGATCCGGGGCACCTCCATGATCGACCGCAGACCCAGCTCCTCCTTCAGGCGAGGGCGCAGCTCCCGCTCGTAGCGGGCCTTGAGGCGGGGAACATAGCCGTTGTCGCTCACCGGCGATCACCCCGATCGATCTCCTGGCCGCAGTCGGCGCGCTTGCAGACCCGGACCTTCACCTGCCTACCCTTGATCTCCTTGAGCCTCGCCCCCACCCGGGTGGGCCGGTTGCAGACGGGGCACACCACCATGACGTTGGAGACGTGGATAGGAGCCGGCTTGTCGATCACGCCTCCCGGCTGGATGGTAGTGCCGCCCATGCGGCTGGCGTCCTTGATGGGCCGGGGACGGGTGTGACGCTTGACGATGTTGAGGTTCTCCACCACCACCCGGTCCTCCTTGGGACGGGCCTCGAGGACGCGGCCCCGCTTGCCTCGGTCCTTGCCGGCGATGACCTGGACCAGGTCGCCCTTCTTTACCCGCACCGTCGCCCTCCTACCATGACGGGGAAGGGCAGAGGACGGCGCCAGGTTGGGGCCGTGCTTCTTCCCCCAAGCCTCATAGGACCTCCGGAGCGAGGGAGACGATCTTCATGAAGCTCTTCTCCCGCAGCTCCCGGGCCACGGGGCCGAAGATGCGGGTTCCCCGCGGGTTGCGCTGGTGGTCGATGATCACCGCCGCGTTCTCGTCGAAGGCGATGGTGGTGCCGTCCTCCCGGCCCTGGGGCTTCTTGGTGCGGACCACCACCGCCCGCACCACGTCCCCCTTCTTCACCTGGCCTTGCGGACTGGCCGACTTGACGGTACCGACGATGATGTCGCCCACCCGTGCATACCGCCGCCGGGAGCCGCCGAGGACGCGGATGCAGAGGATCTCGCGGGCCCCCGTGTTGTCGGCCACTCGGACTCTCGTCTCCTGCTGGATCATGGTCTACTTCGCCGCCTCCACGATCTCGGCCAACCGCCACCGCTTGGTGCGGGACAACGGTCGAGTCTCCACGATCCGCACTACGTCTCCCACCCTGGCTTCGTTCCGCTCGTCGTGGGCGTGGAACTTGGTGGAGCGACGGATGATCTTCTTGTAGCGGGGGTGGGCTTTGACCGTGTCGACCCGGACGACGATGGTCTTGTCCATGGCCGCCGACACGACCACGCCCTGCCGCTCCTGGCGGCGGCCGCGGGGCCTGACCGGCTTGGGCAGACGCACCAGGGGAGCCCGCTCCTTGCCCCGAGAGCGGGCAGGCTTGGGCCGAGGCCTCCGCTCGGCCCGGGGAAGCCGCGTGCGGCTCCTCCTCTCCGAGGCCGAAGCCTCCCTGCCCGCCTGGGCGGCCTTGCCTTCCCCCTGGGCTTCCACCTGGGCCTCGGGCTCGGCGCCGGCCGGGCCGGTCGCCTCCCTGCTCTCGTCGTCCCTCATCTACCGTCGCTCCCCTTCCTTCTCACGCTCGCGCTGGATGGTCAGCATGCGGGCGATCTCGCGCCTGGCCAGCCGGAGGCGGGCGGTGTTCTCGAGGGCGCCGGTGGCGGCCTGGAAGCGCAGGTTGAAGAGCTCTTGCCGAGTGTCGGCCAACTTCCGGGCCAGCTCCTCGTCGCTCAGGTCGCGCAGGTTGCGTGCTTTCACCGTCGCCATCGTCCGCCCCTAGACGAAGAGGTCGCCTTCCCGCTTCACGATCTTGGTCTTGATGGGCAGCTTGGTGCCGGCCAGCCGCAGCGCCTCCCGGGCCAGCGGCTCGGCCACGCCGGTGAGCTCGAACATGACCCGTCCCGGCTTGACCACCGCCACCCAGCCTTCGGGCGAGCCCTTGCCGGAGCCCATACGCGTCTCGGCCGGCTTCTTGGTAATGGGCTTGTCGGGGAACAGGTTGATCCACACCTTGCCGCCGCGCTTGATCTTCCGGGTCATGGCCACCCGGGCTGCCTCGATCTGGCGGTTGGTCAGCCAGGCCGGCTCCAGCGCCTTCAAGCCGAAGTCCCCGTACTGCACGGCGACCTGCCCCTTGGACAGCCCTCGCATGCGCCCCCGGTGCTGCTTACGGAACTTGCTCTTGCGCGGCATCAGCATCAGGCTTCACCCTCCTCGGGCAGCTCCACGGCCGCCTCGTCGTCCGGCGCCGACTCGACAGGGCTCAGCTCCTGGTCATCGAGGGCGAGCTCGGCTTCCTCCCGCTCCCGTTCCCGCCGACCACGGCCGCGCTCGGGACGGCGACGCCGGACGGGACCCAGCCCCTCGCGGTCGGGCGGCCGTCGGCCCTCCCGACGGCCCAGCCCCTCCACCGACCGTCCCAGACCCCGCCGACGGGCCTGATCCTGGTCGCCCAGGCGCATCTCCCGGTCTGCGGCCACCCCCTCGTACCCCTCGGGCATGATCTCGCCCTTGTTGATCCACACCTTGACGCCGATCCTGCCGAAGGTGGTCTTGGCCTCGGCGAAGCCGTAGTCGATGTCGGCCCGGATGGTGTGGAGAGGAACGCGGCCCTCCGAGTAGCTCTCCGACCGGCTCATCTCGGCCCCGCCCAGGCGCCCCGAGCAGATCACCTTCACCCCCCGGGCGCCGGAGCGCATGGCCGAGGCCAGGGAACGCTTCATGGCCCGGCGAAAGCTGACCCGGTTCTCCAGCTGCTCGGCGATGGACTGGGCCACCAGCTTGGCGTCCAGCTCCGGCCTCTTGATCTCGTTGATGTTGATCTGGACGTTCTTGCGGGTCATGGCGTGGATCTCCCGGCGCAGGGCATCCACCTCCACGCCCGACTTGCCGATGACGATCCCCGGCCGGGCCGTGTAGATGTCGATGGTGATCCGCTGCTTGTCCTTGCGGATACGGATGTCGGACAGGCCGGCGTGAGCCAGCTTGCGGTAGATGTGGTCGCGGATCCGCACGTCCTCGAGGAGGGCGTCGGCGTACTCCTTGTTGGAGGCGTACCAGTTCGACTTCCAGTCGTGGATGACGCCCACGCGGAGTCCCTCCGGGTGAACCTTCTGCCCCATCAGTCAGACGCCTCCTCGGTCGTGTCCGCCGCTGCGGCCTTGGGCGTGGCCCTGGACCGGCGGTCCCGTCCTTTTGCCCTCTCCTCCCCGGCCCGGCCCTCGGCCTTCTTCCCCGCACCCGCCGGGAGCGGCCGGCGCCCCCGACGGAGACGGGTCTCCTCCCCTCCCCCGCCCGCGCCGGCAGCGCCGGCAAGCGGGGCCAGGAGCACGGTGATGTGACAGGTACGCCGGCGGATTCGGCCCACCCGGCCCCGGGCCCGGGCCCGCCACCGCTTGAGCATGGGGCCCTCGTCCACCACCGCTCCGGCCACGAACAGCTCCTCCCCGACCAGACCGTGATTAGCCTCGGCGTTGGCCACCGCCGAGCGCAGCACCTTCTCCACCTCCCGGGCGGCCGCCCGGGCCGTGAAGGCGAGGACGGCGCGGGCCTCAGGCACGGTGCGGCCGCGGATGTGCTCCACCACCAGCCGTGCCTTGCGGGGGGACACGCGCACCCACTTGGCCTGGGCGCGCACCTCGGTCGTGCCCGTGGACGCCATCGCTACCGCCTCTTCACCTGCGTCCGACGGTCGCCGGCGTGGCCGCGGAAGGTGCGGGTGGGGGCGAACTCGCCCAGCTTGTGGCCGACCATCTGCTCGGTGATGAACACAGGGACGTGCTTGCGCCCGTCGTGGACGGCGATGGTGTGGCCCACCATCTCCGGGAAGATGGTGGACGCCCGCGACCAGGTGCGGATCATCTGCTTGCGCCCGGTGGCGTTCATCTCCACGATCCGCCGCATCAGCCGCTCCTCCACGAACGGCCCCTTCTTGGTCGACCTGCCCACCTAGCGCTTCTCCTTCCCCCGCCGGCGGGGACGGACGATCAGCCGGTCGGACTCCTTGCGCTTGCGGCGGGTCCGCTTGCCCAGGGTGGGCACTCCCCAGGGGGTGACGGGATGCCGCCCGCCCTTGGACTTCCCCTCGCCGCCGCCGTGGGGGTGATCCACCGGATTCATGGCCGAGCCGCGCACGGCCGGCCGGCGGCCCAGCCACCGGCTGCGGCCGGCCTTGCCCCCGCTGACGTTGGAGTGATCGACGTTGCCCACCTGGCCCACCGTGGCCCGGCAGGCGAGGGGCACCTTGCGCAGCTCCCCCGAGGGCAGGCGGAGGACAGCGTGGGGATCGTCCTTGGCCACGAGCTGCACCGAGGCGCCGGCGCTGCGGGCCAGCTGACCGCCTCGCCCCGGCTTGAGCTCCACGTTGTGGACGAGGGTACCGGTGGGGATGTTGGCCAACGGCAACGCGTTCCCCGGCTTGATGTCCGCCTCCGGACCCGACTCGACGACGGCCCCCACCCGCAGCCCCACGGGGGCGAGGATGTACGCCTTGGCCCCGTCGGCGTAGTGGAGGAGGGCGATGCGGGCGGAGCGGTTGGGGTCGTACTCGATGGCGGCCACCTTGGCCGGCACCCCGTCCTTGCGCCGCTTGAAGTCGATGATCCGATAGCGACGCTTGGCCCCCCCGCCCCGGTGGCGGGTGGTGATTCGCCCGTAGACGTTGCGCCCGCCCTTCTTCGTCAAGGGACCGGTGAGGCTCTTCTCGGGCTCGGCTCGGGTCACCTCGTCAAAGGCGGAGACGGTCATGAACCGGCGCCCCGGGCTCGTCGGCTTGTACTTGCGGACCGCCATCAGACCTGAGCCCCTTCGAAGATGGGAATGGAGTCGCCCTCCCGGAGCTGGACGACGGCCTTCTTCCACCCCGGCTTGTAGCCCCGCGTCCACCCGCGCCGCTTGGGCTTGGGCCGAACCTGGATGACGTTGACGGACTCCACCCGGACGTTGAACAGCTCCTCCACGGCTTGCCGGATCTGGGTCTTGTGAGCGTCCTTGTGCACCCGGAAGGTGTACTTGCGGTCGCCGATGAGGCTGTAGCTCTTCTCCGACACCACCGGCGCGATGAGGACCTCGTTGGGGTGGAGGCTCATAGGGGCTTCCCCTCCCCTCCTCCGGCGCGGGCCACCACCGTCGGCAGGGCCCGGTCGGTCACGAGCAGGGAGCGGGCCCAGACGACGGCGGCGCAGTCGAGCTCCTCCGGCACCGTCACCGCCACCCGGGGCAGGTTGCGGAACGACTTGGCCACGACCTCCTCGTCCTCGTGGACGACCACCACCAGGGGCAGCGGCCGACCCCAGGCGGCCACCAGCGCCGCCGCCTGCTTGGTGGAGGGAGCCTCAAAGCCGCTCCCGTCCAGCACGGCCAACGTCCCCTCGCGGACGTGGGCTGCCAGGGCCCCCCGCAGGGCCGCCCGGCGCTCCTTGCGGTTGACCTTGAACGAGAAGTCCCGCATGGTGGGCGGGAACGCCACTCCACCCCCCCGCCACTGGGGAGCGCGGATGGTCCCCTGCCGGGCCCTCCCCGTTCCCTTCTGCCGCCAGGGCTTGGAGCGGCCGCCGGCGACCAGGCCGCGGCTCTTCGCCCCCCTGGTCCCCGCCCGCTGGGCGGCCAGCTCGGCCCGCACCGTCTGGTGCACCAGGTGAGGCTTCACCTCGGCAGCGAACACCCGTGGCTGGAGAGCCACCTCGCCCGCCACCGCCCCGGCGGCGTCGAGCAGGGGGGCATGGAGGGAGGTGTCAGCGACCGGCATGGGCCCTCTCCTCCCTGATCTCCACGATCCCGTTCCGGGGGCCGGGGACCGCCCCTCGCACGAGCAGGAGGTTCCGCTCCGGGTCGACGGCGTGGACGACCAGCCCCACCTGGGTCACCCGCTTTCCCCCCATGCGCCCGGCCATGCGCAGCCCCTTCACGACCCGAGAGGGAGTCGCCGAGGCGCCGATGGAGCCGGGTTGGCGGATGTTGTGCGACCCGTGCGACTTGGGGCCCCGCTTGAAGCCGTGGCGCTTGATGGTGCCGGCGAAGCCCTTGCCGATGGACACTCCGGACACCTTGACGGCATCGCCGGGCTGGAACACCTCCACCGTCACCGTCTCGCCCACCTGGAGCCGGCTCGATCCGCGCAGCTCGACCAGGCGGCGGTAGGCGCCCAGACCGGCCTTCCTCAGGTGGCCCAGCTCGCCCTTGGTCAGCTTCCGGTCGGGCACGGGATCGAAGGCGAGCTGGACGGCGTCGTAGCCGTCCTTGGCCTCGGTCTTCACCTGGACCACGGGGCAGGGGCCGGCCTCGATCACCGTGACCGGAGTCACCGCCCCCGTATCAGGGTCGAACACCTGGGTCATACCGACCTTCCGCCCCACGATCCCCTTCATTCTCCCTCCACGACCATGTCCGTCACCGTCCTCGGCAGCTCGACAGCAAGCCCTCAGAGCTTGATCTCGATGTCCACTCCCGCCGGCAGATCCAGGCGCATGAGGGAGTCCACCGTCTTCGGCGTGGGCGAGTGGATGTCGATGAGGCGCTTGTGGGTACGCACCTCGAACTGCTCCCGGGAATCCTTGTCCTTGAAGGGGCTGCGGATGACGGTGTAGACGCTCCGCTCGGTGGGCAGGGGCACGGGGCCGGTGATGGTGGCACCCGTGCGCTCGGCGTGCTCGACGATGTCGCGCGCCGCCCGGTCGACCTGGTGGTGGTCGTAGCCGCGAAGCCGGATGCGGATCTTCTGCTGTGGCACCGTGCCCCTATCCCGCCTCTACTTGAGGATGTCCGTGACCACGCCGGCGCCTACGGTGCGACCGCCCTCGCGAATGGCGAAGCGGAGGCCGGCATCCATGGCCACGGGCTGGATGAGCTCCACCTCCATGTTGGTGTTGTCCCCCGGCATGACCATCTCCTGGCCCTCGGGCAGCCTGATGGTCCCGGTGACGTCGGTGGTGCGGAAGTAGAACTGGGGCCGGTACCCGTTGAAGAAGGGGGTGTGGCGCCCGCCCTCCTCCTTGGACAGGACGTAGACCTCGGCCTTGAACTGGGTGTGGGGGGTGATGGACCCCGGCTTGGCCAGCACCTGGCCCCGCTCCACCTCCTCCCGCTTGATGCCGCGGAGGAGCGCCCCGGCGTTGTCGCCTGCCTGGGCATACTCGAGCACCTTGTTGAACATCTCCAGGCCGGTGACCACCGTCTTCTGCGTCTCCGGGCGGATGCCCACGATCTCCACCTCGTCGCCCACCTTGATCATCCCCTGCTCGATGCGGCCGGTTACCACCGTGCCCCGGCCGGTGATGGTGAAGACGTCCTCGATGGGCATGAGGAAGGGCTTGTCGATGGCCCGCTCGGGCTCGGGGATGTAGTCGTCCACCGCCTCCATGAGCTCCAGGATCTTGGCCGTCCACTCCGGATCGCCCTCGAGAGCCTTCAGCGCCGACACCGGCACCACCGGCACCTCGTCGCCCGGGAAGCCGTACTTGGAGAGGAGCTCGCGGACCTCCATCTCCACCAGCTCCAAGAGCTCGGGATCGTCCACCATGTCCGCCTTGTTCAGCGCCACCACGATGTAGGGCACGTTCACCTGTCGGGCGAGGAGCACGTGCTCCCGGGTCTGGGGCATGGGCCCGTCGGCGGCCGAGACCACGAGGATGGCCCCGTCCATCTGGGCGGCGCCGGTGATCATGTTCTTGATGTAGTCGGCATGCCCCGGGCAGTCCACGTGGGCGTAGTGCCGCTTGGTCGTCTCGTACTCCACGTGGGCGGTGTTGATGGTGATGCCCCGGGCCCGCTCCTCGGGGGCCTTGTCGATGGAGTCGAAGTCGCGGTACTTGGTGTTCGTTCCCTGCTCCGAGAGCACCTTGGTGATGGCCGCGGTCAGCGTCGTCTTTCCGTGGTCGATGTGACCGATGGTGCCGACGTTGATGTGCGGCTTGGTGCGCTCGAACTTCTGCTTGGCCATTCCTCTGTCTCCTTCGTCGAGAAACGATAGTTCGGCCGAACTATCCGCCTTCCCCGCCCACGATCGCCGCCGCGATGGCGGGCGGAACCTCCTCGTATCGATCGAACTGCATGGTGAAGGTAGCCCGTCCCTGGGACATGGAGCGCAGGTCGGTGGCGTACCCAAACATCTTGGCAAGCGGGACGCGAGCCCGTACCACCTGAGCGTTGCCTCGACGCTCCAGACCCTCCACTTGGCCCCGGCGGGCGTTGAGGTCGCCCATGATGTCGCCGAGGTACTCCTCGGGGGTGACCACCTCCACCGCCATCACCGGCTCCAACAGCTTGGGCCGGGCCCGCTTCATGGCCTCCTTGAACGCCAACGAGCCGGCCACCTTGAACGCCACCTCGCTGGAGTCGACCTCGTGGTAGGAGCCGTCCACCAGGGTCACCCGCACGTCCACCACCGGGTAGCCGCCCAACACGCCCGACTCCATGGCTTCCTGGACGCCGAGATCGACCGCCGGGATGAGCTCGCGGGGGATGCGGCCGCCCACGATCCGGTCGATGAACTCGTACCCCGCCCCCGGCTCCGCCGGCTCCACGTCGATGACCACGTGGCCGTACTGGCCACGGCCGCCCGTCTGGCGGACGAACCGGCCCTCCACCCCCTTGACGGCTCTGCCCGCGGTCTCTCGGTAGGCCACCTGAGGACGGCCGACGTTGGCGTCCACGTGGAACTCCCGGGTCAGCCGGTCGACGATGATCTCCAGGTGCAGCTCGCCCATCCCCGAGATGAGGGTCTGGCCGGTCTCCTCGTCGCTGCGCACGCGGAAGGTAGGATCCTCCTCCGCCAGCCGCTGGAGAGCCTGGGACAGTCGGTCCTGGTCGGCCTTCGTCTTGGGCTCGATGGCCACGGAGATGACGGGCTCGGGGAAGTGCATGGCCTCCAAGCGGATGGGCGCGGTGTCGACGGCCAAGGTGTCGCCGGTAGTGGTCTGCTTCAGCCCCACCACGGCTGCGATCTCGCCGGCGCCGATCCAGGCCCGCTCCTCACGGTGATTGGCGTGCATCTGGAGAATGCGCGCCACCCGCTCGATCCTGCCGGTGGTGGTGTTCAGCACCCGGTCGCCGGCCTTGAGCTGCCCGGAGTAGACGCGAATGTAGGTCAGCTTGCCCACGTAGGGATCGGACATGACCTTGAAGGCAAGGGCGGTGAAGGGCTCCTCGTTGGAGGGCCGGCGGGAAAGCTCGTGCTGCGTGCGCGGGTCGATGCCGTGCACCGGGGGAACATCCACGGGGCTCGGGAGGTAGTCGACGACGGCATCGAGCAGAGGCTGGATGCCCTTGTTCCTGAACGCCGAGCCGCACAGCACCGGCACCACGCTCAGGTCGAGGGTAGCCCGGCGCAGCGCCCGGCGCACCATGTCGGCGGTGACCGCCGTCTCGTCGCTCAGGTAGGTCTCGAGCAGCTCGTCATCGTGGTCGGCGACCGCCTCCACGAGCTGATGGTGGTACTCCTCCGCCTGCTCGCGCAGCTCGGCCGGGATCTCGACCGCCTCGATCTGGGTACCCAGCACGTCCACCCAGACGAGCCCCTGCATCTCCACCAAATCGATGACGCCGCGGAAGTGCTCCTCCCGACCGAGGGGGAGCTGGACGGGGACAGGCCGGGCGCCCAGACGGTCGACCATGGACCGCACCGAGCCGAAGAAGTCGGCTCCGACCCGATCCATCTTGTTCATGAAGGCGATGCGGGGCACCCGGTAGCGGTCGGCCTGGCGCCAGACGGTCTCCGACTGGGGCTCCACCCCCGCTACGGCGTCGAACACGGCGATGGCGCCGTCGAGCACCCGCAGGCTGCGCTCCACCTCCACGGTGAAATCCACATGGCCGGGGGTGTCGATGATGTTGATGCGGTGGTCGCGCCAGAAGGCGGTGGTGGCAGCGGAGGTGATGGTGATCCCCCGCTCCTGCTCCTGGGGCATCCAATCCATGGTGGCGGCGCCCTCGTCCACCTCGCCCATCTTGTACGTGCGGCCCGTGTAGTAGAGGATGCGCTCGGTGGTGGTGGTCTTGCCCGCGTCGATGTGGGCCATGATCCCGATGTTGCGCACGCGGTCGAGGGCGACCGCACCCTTGGTCACGGCCATGGTGCTCACCAGCGGTAGTGGGCGAAGGCCTTGTTGGCCTGGGCCATCCGGTACAGGTCGTCCTTGCGCTTGTACGCCCCCCCCTGTTGCTCGAGGGCATCGAGAATCTCCCCGGCCAGCTTCTCGTCCATGTGCTTCTCCCGCCGCTGGCGGGCGTAGGTGACGAGCCAGCGCACGGCCAGGGTGCGGCCCCGGCGCTGGGGCACTTCCACGGGTACCTGGTAGTTGGCCCCGCCCACCCGCCGCGACCTCACCTCGAGCACGGGGGTCACCGACTTCACCGCCTGCTCCAACACCTCCACCGGCGGCCGGCCGGTGCGCTCGCCTACGCGCTCCAAGGATCGGTACACGATGCGCTCGGCCACCGACTTCTTGCCGTCCTTCATCACCCGGTTGATGAGCTGGGTGACGAGACGCGAGTTGTACACGGGGTCCGGATCGAGCGTCCGGACCGGAACCTCTGCACGGCGGGGCATTAGCGGTTCCTCTTGGCCCCGTACTTGGAGCGCCCCTGACGGCGATCGGCCACGCCGGCCGCGTCGAGCGCCGCCCGGATCACCTTGTACCGAATGCCGGGCAGGTCCTTGACCCGGCCGCCCCGGATGAGCACCACCGAGTGCTCCTGGAGGTTGTGGCCCTCGCCGGGGATGTAGGCGGTGACCTCCATGCCGTTCGTCAACCGCACCCGCGCCACCTTGCGCAGGGCCGAGTTGGGCTTCTTGGGCGTGGTCGTGTACACGCGGGTGCAGACGCCGCGCTTCTGCGGCGCTCCGCGGAGGGCGGGCGTCTTCGTCTTCGACCGCTTGGACACGCGGCCTTTACGGACAAGCTGGTTTACGGTGGGCATGAGGCTTCCGTCAGGGTGCGTAGACACGACAAAGGCCGGCAGGGGACAACCCCCGCCAACCCCGACCACCATAGTAGCGAAGGCCGGAAACGGGCGTCAACCAGGGTTCTCTTCCGGCTCACGGCCGTAGACGTGGCGGCCGGCCCCGTTGGCTACTACAGTGAGATGGGTGCGCGGGCCCGGGGGGCGCGCTCACCACTGGGAGCGGGTGATCATGGGGAAGACGGTCTAGGAAGGCGACCATCGGCGCTCTCGCGTCCACCCTGTCCACCGCAGCCTGGGCGGCGGTGGCGGCCGCCGCCACCCTCGTCGTCCTCCTCATCGGACTGGCGGCGGCCCGCTCCCTGCGCCGGCGGCCGGCCGCCGAGGAGCGCATGGTCGCCCTCATCGCCGAGCTCGACCGGCGCATGGAGGAGATGGGCCGCGACCTGGCGGCGGCCCTCGACCGGGCCCGGGAAGAGGCCCGTCGGTCGCGGGCGCTGGGGGAGCTGGCCTCCTCCATGGATCTGGACGAGGTCCTCCGACGCACCCTGGACGCCGCCGCGGCCATACCGGGCTCCGATGCCGCTCTCATCACGGTGGTGGGCCCGGACGGGGAGACCCTCACCCGGGCCTCGGGCCTGTCCGAGGGGGAGGTGGAGGAGCTCCAGCCGGGGCCGGCGCCTGCCGGCCGGCGGCTCCGTGCCCTCTCCCTGACGTACGCCGACGCTGCCCAGGAAAAGGGGGCCCCCGTCCGGCACGGCCTGGCCGCGCCCGTGCAGGTGGACGGGCGCACCGTGGGCCTTCTGTGCGTCTTCTCCCGTCGTCCCGAGCAGGGCTTCGCCGCGGGCGCCGAGGCCGACCTGGCCGATCTGGCCGGCCGGGCCGGTCCCGCCCTGGAGAACGCCCTCCGCTTCCGCGAGGTCCGCCAGCAGGCCGACATGGACGCCCACACGGGCCTCCATAACCGCCGCTACTTCCACGAGACGCTGGCCCGCGAGGTGGCCCGCGCTCATCGCTACGAGCGGCCTCTGGCCCTCGTCATCTTCGATCTGGACGACTTCAAGGCCGTTAACGATCGCCTCGGTCACCTGGCCGGAGACGCCGTGCTGGCCCAGGTGGGAGAGCGCGTGCGCCACGTCGTCCGCTCGGCGGACATTCCCTGCCGCGTGGGGGGGGATGAGTTCGCCATCATCCTCCCCGAGTCCACCCTGAAGGACGCCGAGCAGCTCTACGCCCGGCTTCAGGCCCAAATGGCAGCCCGGCCCATCGCCGAGGCGGGCAAGCTACACATCTCCGGCGGCATCGCCGAGCTTCGCCCCCAAGACGATGCGGTGTCCTTGTTCGAGCGCGCCGACGACGCCCTCTACCGAGCCAAGGAGGCCGGGAAGGGCCGGATGGCGATGGCCACCTCCGCCATCGGGCGCCCGGAGACCACCAGCGCCACCGCCATCTCACCCATCGAGAGCAAGGGCGGGTAGGTAGGAGGAGAGATCCACGGCGGCCACCGCCGGAAGCTCATCCCGCAGGCACACCAGCCGGGCCAGGGCCTTCTGCTGGGCGGCGACCGTCCAGGCCTGCACAGCCTGCATCCGGGCGAAGACAAGGAGCGCCGCCCGCACGGCCGGACGGGCCATTCGCAGCGGTACCGCCCCCAGGGGCAGGGGGGGCTCGAGAGGAGTGACGGCGACGACGCCCTCGCTCGTCGCCACCTGGGACGGCCGACCGGTGGGAAGAGCGGCCAGCACCGACGGCCCCGGAGGCACCAGGGCGAAGCCGACCCTCCGCCCCCCCAACCAGGACGGGGCCGGGGCCGCCTGCACCCGGCGCAGGGGTCGATCGGGGTAGCTCTGGTAGAAGGACACCACCTCGGTGTCAGCGGGTGGGGAGACGGCGAGGGAGGCGGCGATGTCCGCCCGCCGTAGCTGATCGGCGATGACGCCCCGCGCCACCGCCAGGGTGGCCCTGCCGGCCTGAAGGGCGGCCAAGTAGGCGGCCCGGCTCCCCCGGAAGCGGGAGGCCACGAGCGCCTGCTCGGCGGCCAGCACCCGCTCCGGCGCCACCCGCGCCCGCCGGCTCTCCACCAGCCGGGCGAACAGGGCCGTCAGAGCCACCTGCTCGTCGCCGGTCACCGCCGTCAGCCGCCTCACCGTCTCCTCGGCCAGGGTGAGCTGCCCCAGGGCGCAGCGAGCTCCGGGCGGGAGCACGATCTGGCCTTCTGTCAGAGAGGCGTTGAAGTCGGGGCCGGCCGCCGCCGGGCCGTCGCACAGGGCCGGATCCCGCGCCCACAAATACACGCAGGCCGCCTTGGGCTTGTCCGGATCGGCCCCGGCCGAGTCGAAGGTGCCCCAGCCCCAGCTGATCACCGTCCCCAGCCCCAGCTCCCCGGCTACCTGCTTGGCCGCCAGCGTCGTTAGCTTGACGAAGCGGAGCCACCGGCTGGTGGGCTGGAGCCCTTCCCGTCCCCCCTTACCCGGCCCCGACTGGAATCCGAGGACGAGCCCGGCCCGGGCGGGATCGACCCCAATGGCGGCCAGATCGGCGATGGCCTGGCGGAAGGCCTGGCGCATGGCCCTGCTGCCCAGCCACGGGCCCATGGCCATGATCCGCGGAGCAGGGAAGTACACCTCCCGCACCAGGTCGGCCACCTCCGCCGCTTGGCGCCACCAAGCCAGCGCCTCTCCCTCCGCGTAGGGAGCGGCGGGGAGGAGGAGGTAGGGTCGGGCTCCCCGGGCGGCGACGGCTCGGAGCAGGGCGAGGACGTTGGCCCGGTACTGGGCGTTGGCGGGCGTCCACGGTGTCGTCGTCCCCGGCCCGTTCAGCTCGTTGAGGATGATGCGGGGCCGGTCGCAGCCCGAGGAGGCGATGGCCCGGTCGACCAGCCTGTTGGCCCGGTCGGGAATGGTGGCCGGATCGGCGGGGGCGGTGGTCGTTCCCACCAGCTGTCCCAGCTTGTTCCACCAGTAGACGGTTTGGGCGCCGGCGCGGCGAAGCTCAGCGGCGACGGCCGTCCCCGAGGTGGCGGCCACGATGCCCGGCCGTCCGAACACGCTCTTGCGGAAGGCCACCGAGCCCTCCGCGTAGTCGAGCCAGAGAGGCCGGGCGTCGGGAAGACCGCACTCGTGCGCCCGAGCCCGGGCCTGAGACCCCGCCGGGCCCAGGAAGAGGACGGCGGCGCAGGCGGCTCCGACGGAGAGGAGTCGTCTCCACACGGCGTCCCGTCAGGGTAGCGGCAGCGCCAGCGCGCAGCAGCCGCCTCGGCCGCTCCTACTCCTGGTCGGGCGGCTCGGCCTCGGACGCGCCCCCGCCCGCCCCGTCGCCACCCTCGTCTCCGCCCAAGCCCAGGGAGGCGAGGTCGATGGCGGTGTCGCCCCCGGACTGGATCTCGTCCAGGGCCGCCAGCACCGCCTCCCGCTCCACCCTCTTCCGGGGAACGGCCTCGGAGGGGCCGATCTCGATCGTCCGGTAGCGCCTGAGGCCGGTGGCGGCCGGGATGAGCTTGCCGATGATGACGTTCTCCTTGAGCCCGATGAGCCGGTCCACCTTCCCCTCGATGGCGGCGTCGGTCAGGACCTTGGTGGTCTCCTGGAAGGAGGCCGCCGACAGGAACGACTCGGTGGCCAAGGACGCCTTGGTAATGCCCAGGATGAGGGGCTCGTAGGTCGCCCGCTCGCCTCCTTCCGCCTCCACGCGGGCGTTCTCGCGCTCCAGGGCCGCTCGGTCGACCATCTGCCCGGGCAGGAAGTCGGTGTCGCCCGAGTTGAGGATGCGCACCTTCTTCAGCATCTGGCGGACGATGAGCTCCACGTGCTTGTCGTGGATGTCCACGCCCTGGGACTTGTAGACCTTCTGCACCTCGCTTACGAGGTAGAGCTCGGTGGGGGTAGAGCCCTTGCCCGCCTTGGCGTGCAGCTCGAGGAGCTCGGCCGGGTTGAGAGAGCCCTCGTGCAGGGGGTCGCCGGGCTCCACCCGCTGGCCGGTCTCGACGAGGAGCCGGGTACGCCGCGGTAGCTGGTACTCGACGGGCTGGGTCGCCTCGCCCTGGCCGTCCCCGTCGGGGTAGATGAGCACCCGCGGCCCGCGGTCGGTGTGGTCGACCTCCACCCGGCCGGCCACCTCCGCCAGGCGGGCCGCCCCCTTGGGGTTGCGGGCCTCGAAGATCTCCACCACCCGGGGCAGGCCGTGGGTGATGTCGGCCCCGGCCACGCCGCCGGTGTGGAAGGTGCGCATGGTGAGCTGGGTTCCCGGCTCGCCGATGGACTGGGCGGCGATGATGCCGACGGCGTCGCCCACCTCGGCCATCTCCCCGGTGGCGAGGAAGGTCCCGTAGCAGGCTCGGCAGACGCCGAGCTCGCTGCGGCACTTGAGCACCGAGCGGACGGGCACGCTGGTCTGCTCGGCCAGGTCGCCCAGCTCCTCCACCAACGCCCGCAGCTTGGGCATAGTCAGCTCCTCCCCCTTGCCGGCCAGCTTGGTCTTGCCCGGCCGGCCGTCCTTGAGAGGCTTGAGCACGTCGGCGGCCAGGACGCGGCCCGCCGCCGAGCGGTTGAGGCCGTCGGGGAGGACGAGGGGGAGCGAGATGTGGTCGTCCGTGCCGCAGTCGTCCTCGCGGATGATGACGTCCTGGGCCACGTCCACCAGACGGCGGGTGAGGTAGCCCGAGTCGGCGGTGCGCAAGGCCGTGTCGGCCAAGCCCTTGCGCGCCCCGTGGGTGGAGATGAAGTACTCGAGTACCGACAGGCCCTCCATGAAGTTGGCCTTGATGGGCCGCTCGATGATCTCCCCCTTGGGGTTGGCCATGAGGCCGCGCATCCCGGCCAGCTGGCGGATCTGCTTGAACGATCCGCGGGCCCCCGAGCTGGCCATCATGTAGATGGGGTTCAGCTCGTACAGCGTCTCCTCCATGGCGTCGGCCACCGTGTCCGTGGCCTCGGTCCAGATGTTGACGATCTGCTCGTGGCGCTCCGACTCGGTAATGAAGCCCCGCTCGTACTGGCGCTCCACCTCAGCCACCCGCTCCTCGTAGGCGGCCAGGATCTCGTCCTTCCTCTGGGGGACGACGATGTCGTTCTTGGAGATGGTGATGCCGGCCAGGGTGGCGTGGGCGAAGCCCAGCCGCTTGATGGTGTCGAGCACGCCGGAGATGGCGGGAGCTCCGTACCGGTCGACGAGCTCGGAGATGAAGTCCGCCATCTGGGTCTTGGCCAGGGTGCGGTTGATGAACGGCTGCTCGTGGGCGCCGTCGCCCACCGACTCGCGGATGGAGCGGGAGATCTCCTCGTTGAAGATCACCCGCCCAGGCGTGGTGAGGATGAGCTCGCCGCCCCGACGGTACTCGATGGCGTCTTGGAGCCCCACCTGGCCTGCCTCCAACGCCAGCTGCACCTCCTCCTCCGACGAGAACCGCCGGGGGCGGGGGTCGAGGGAGGCGGGATCGAGCGAGGCGAGATCGGGCTCGGGCGAGTAGGTGAGGTAGTAGAGACCCAGCACCATGTCCTGAGTGGGCGTGGCCAGCGGCCGCCCGTGGGCCGGCGACAGGATGTTGTTGGAGGAGAGCATGAGTACCCGGGCCTCCGCCTGGGCCTCGGCCGACAGAGGCACGTGCACCGCCATCTGGTCGCCGTCGAAGTCGGCGTTGAAGGCGTGGCAGACGAGCGGGTGCACCTGGATAGCCTTGCCCTCCACGAGCACCGGCTCGAAGGCCTGGATGCCCAGGCGGTGGAGGGTAGGCGCCCGGTTGAGCAGCACCGGGTGCTCGGCGATGACCTCCTCCAGGATGTCCCATACCTCGGGCTCCATGGAGTCCACGTACTTCTTGGCCGCCTTGATGTTCTGCACCACCTTGCGCTCCACCAAGCGGCTCATGATGAAGGGCTTGAAGAGCTCTAGCGCCATCAGCTTGGGCAGCCCGCACTGGTGCAGGCGCAGGTTGGGGCCGGCCACGATCACCGACCGCCCCGAGTAGTCGACCCGCTTGCCCAGCAGGTTCTGGCGGAAGCGGCCCTGCTTGCCCTTGAGCATGTCGGATAGGGACTTGAGGGGCCGGTTGCCGGGCCCGGTCACCGCCCGCCCCCGGCGGCCGTTGTCGAACAGGGCATCCACGGCCTCCTGGAGCATGCGCTTCTCGTTGTTGACGATGATCTCGGGGGCGCCCAGGTCGAGGAGCCGCTTGAGCCGGTTGTTGCGGTTGATCACTCGTCGGTACAGGTCGTTGAGATCGCTGGTGGCGAAGCGACCGCCGTCGAGCTGGACCATGGGCCGAAGCTCGGGCGGGATCACCGGAATCGCCTCCAAGATCATCCACTCGGGCCGGTTCTCGGACTTGATGAAGGCGTTCACCACCTTGAGGCGCTTGATGGCCCGCGCCTGCTTCTGGCCCTTGGAGGTGCGGATGGTCTCCCGCAGCGCCTGGGCCTCGGCGCGGAGGTCGAGGCCCCTGAGGAGGTCGCGGATCGCCTCGGCTCCCATGCCGCCTTGGAAGTAGACCCCGAACCCGTACGGGGAGCCGAACCGGTCCTTCATCTCCCGGAAGATCTGCTCGTCGTTGACGACCATCTTCGGCTCCAGCTCCCGGAAGAGCTGCCACGTCTGCTCCAGCCGCTCCCGAGCTTCCCTGGCCGCCTCGTGGGCATCCTGCCGGCGCTGCTCGATGTCCTGATACATCTCCCGCACCTTGAGCAGCCACTGGACGATGGCCTCCAGCTCCTGCTTGCCGATCTTGCCGTCGGTACGCAGGCAGAGGTCGTTGGCCACGTCGCGCAGGACAGCCTCGTCCGCCTCTCCGTCGGCTCTGGCCAGCACCTCGCCGAGGAGGCCGCTGCCGAGCTGGCGGGCCTGCTCCAGGCGCTTGCGGTCGACGGCGGCCACGAGCTGGGCGTCGTCGTCGGACAGGTGACCGCCGGCGAGCAGGGCCTCCACCAGGCGGTTAATGCGCTTGGTGATGGCGCCCTTCTTGGAGCCGGAGGCCTTGGCCAGCTCGGCCCGCAACGGCGCCAGCGCCCGCACGATGTCCGCCGCCGCCTGAGCCACTGCCTCCAGCTCGCGCGGTTGCAGCCGCCGGTCGTCGCGGATGGCGGCGGTGCGCACCAAATCGCGGATCTTCTTGGAGTCCTCGGTGGTGATCCGGGGCGCGATGTCGACGAACAGCCCCCCCGCCAGCTCTCGTACCTCGGCCAGGGTGGGGAGCCCCTGCTCCTCGGCCCACAGGGCGAGGCCGCGGGCCCAGAAGTCGTCGTCCTCGTCGAAGCCTCGCTCCTTGCCCTTGGTCAGGTACTCGCGGCGGCGGGCGAGGCGATCCTCCAGCTCGGCCAGCTGCTCGTCCCGGTCGACGAGGATGCGCTCGTACTCGGCCCGTACCTTGTCCTCCAGGTCGGCCAGGTCGCGCCGGCGCGCCTCCTTGTCCACCTGGGTGACGATGGAGGCGGCGAAGTAGAGCACCTTCTCCAGCTCCCGGGGAGGGATGTCGAGGAGGTAGCCGATGCGGCTGGGCACCCCCTTGAAGAACCAGATGTGGGATACGGGGGCGGCCAGGTCGATGTGGCCCATCCGCTCCCGGCGCACCTTCTGGCGGGTGACCTCCACCCCGCAGCGCTCGCAGATGATGCCCTTGTAGCGGACACGCTTGTACTTGCCGCAGTAGCACTCCCAGTCCTTGGTGGGGCCGAAGATGCGCTCGCAGAAGAGACCGTCCCGCTCGGGCTTGAGGGTGCGGTAGTTGATGGTCTCGGGCTTGGTGACCTCGCCGTGCGACCAGTCGCGGATCTGCTTGGCCGAGGCCAGCCCGATGCGAATAGCGTCGAAGTCGTTGATGTCGATCTGCATCACCGCGGCTTCTCCCCTCCGTCGAGCCTCATGAGAGCGGGTCTCTCGTCGGACGACGCATCCATCCCTGTCCGGAAACAAGCGACACGCATCTCCCCGTCACTCCTCGAGGTCGACGTCGGCCAGATCGAGCTCCATGGGCTCCTCCTCCATCAGCACCTCGTCGCCAACGTCGCCCAGCACCTCGTCCGTGGGCAGGGTCAGCTCGCCGGTCTCGTCCACGCGCTCCTGACCCTCCTCCACCTCCTCGGCCGTGGGCTCGCGGGCGGCTGCCCGCAGCGACTCCGGCGTCAGGTCGATGCCCAGCTCCTCGGCGGCGCGCAGGAGCTCGTCCTCCTCCTCCCGCACCTCCAGCTCGCCTCCTTCCTCGGACAGGACGTGGACGTCCAAGGCCAGAGACTGCATCTCCTTGAGGAGGACCTTGAACGACTCGGGGATGGAGGGCTCGGCGATGTTCTCCCCCTTGACGATGGCCTCGTAGGCCTTGACCCGGCCCACGGTGTCGTCGGACTTGATGGTGAGCATCTCCTGAAGGGTGTAGGCAGCCCCGTACGCCTCCAGCGCCCACACCTCCATCTCGCCGAACCGCTGGCCGCCGAACTGGGCCTTGCCGCCCAGGGGCTGCTGGGTGACGAGGGAGTACGGTCCCGTGGAGCGGGCGTGGATCTTGTCGTCCACGAGGTGGAGGAGCTTCATGATGTACATGTAGCCCACCGTTACCTTTTGCTGGAAGGGCTCGCCGGTGCGGCCGTCGAACAGGCGCACCTTGCCCGAGCAGCGCCGCCCCGGCGGCCGGCTCGGGTCGACCTTCATCTTCACCGGCGAGTCGGGGTTCTGCTCCACCCAGCGGCAGAGGGCCTCGTCCACGTCCACCGGCGTCGCCCCGTCGAACACCGGCGAGGCCACCGGCGTGGGGCCGTCCCCCTTCCCGTTGTCGGCGAAGACGCCGTGGTAGGCGGCCCAGCCGAGATGGGTCTCCAGGATCTGGCCGATGTTCATGCGGCTGGGCACGCCCAGCGGGTTGAGCACCACGTCCACGGGGGTGCCGTCCTCGAGGAAGGGCATGTCCTCCTCGGGCACGATCTTGGCGATCACCCCCTTGTTGCCGTGGCGGCCGGCCAGCTTGTCTCCCTCGGCGATCTTCCGCTTCTTGGCCACGTACACCCGCACGAGGTCGTTGACGCCCGGCGGTAGGTCGTCTCCGGCCGCCCGGGAGAAGGTCTTGACGTCGATGACCTTGCCCCCCTCGCCGTGGGGCACCTTGAGGGAGGTGTCCCTCACCTCCCGGGCCTTCTCCTTGAAGATGGCCCGGATGAGCTTCTCCTCCGCCGTCAGCTCGGTCTCTCCCTTGGGGGTGACCTTGCCCACCAGGAGGTCGCCGGAGCCGACCTCGGCGCCGATGCGGACGATGCCCCGCTCGTCCAGGTCCTTCAGCGACTCCTCGGACCGGTTGGGGATGTCGCGGGTGATCTCCTCGTCGCCCAGCTTGGTGGAGCGGGCGTCGATCTCGTACTCGTGGATGTGGATGGAGGAGAGGACGTCCTCCTTCACCAGCCGCTCGGAGATGACGATGGCGTCCTCGAAGTTGAACCCCTCCCAGGGCATGAAGGCGACGAGCAGATTCTTGCCCAGAGCCAGCTCGCCGTGGTGGGTGGAGGAGCCGTCGGCCAGCACCTGGCCGGCCTTCACCTTGTCCCCCAGCTTGACGATGGGCCGCTGGTGGATGAGGGTGCCCTGGTTGGAGCGCATGAACTTGACGAGCTCGTACTCGTCCCGCTCGCCCTCCTTCGCCTCCACCACCACCCGCTCGGCGTCCACGTCCACCACCGTGCCCGCCCGGTGGGCCAGCACCACGTCGCCCGTGTCCACCGCCGCCCGGTACTCGAGCCCGGTGCCGACCAGGGGCGGCTCGGTGATGAGGAGGGGCACCGCCTGGCGCTGCATGTTGGAGCCCATGAGGGCCCGGTTGGCGTCGTTGTGCTCGAGGAAGGGGATGAGGGCGGTCGCCACGGACACGATCTGGGCCGGCGACACGTCCATGAAGTCCACGTCCTTGGCCGCCGCCATCACCGCCTCTCCCTCCCGCGACCGGCACAGCACCTGGTCGTGGAGGAACTTGCCCGTCTTGGGGTCGAACGGCTCCGAGGCCTGGGCGATGGTGTACTGGCGCTCCTCGGCGGCGTCCAGGTAGACGATCTCCTCCGTCACCCTCCCCTTCACCACCCGCCGGTAGGGGGTCTGGATGAAGCCGAACTCGGACACGGTGGCGTAGGAGGCGAGGGATCCGATGAGACCGATGTTGGGCCCCTCGGGGGTCTCGATGGGGCACATCCGCCCGTAATGGGTGGGATGCACGTCCCGCACCTCGATAGGCGCCCGCTCCCGGGTGAGACCTCCCGCCCCCAGCGCCGACAGCCGGCGGCGGTGGGTGAGCCCGGCCAGCGAGTTCGTCTGGTCCATGAACTGGGAGAGCTGGGAGGAGCCGAAGAACTCCTTCAGCGCCGCCACCACCGGCCGGATGTTGATGATGGTCTGGGGAGTGATGGCGTCGGCATCCTCGGTGGTCATCCGCTCCCGGACCACCCGCTCCATGCGGTACAGGCCGACCCGGAAGGCCTCCTGGATGAGCTCCCCCACCGTCCGCAGCCGACGATTGCCGAAGTCCTCGTACTCGTCCAGCTCGCCCCGAATGGGGTCGCGGCTCAGGGCAAGAGCGTCGGCGGCGTAGTCCTTGGAGTCGTCGGGGACGCCCAGCTTCTTCGGCAGCTCGACGAGCTTGCGGACGAGAGCGACGATGTCCTGGGTGGTGAGCACCCGCACGTCCTCGGGCACCGACACCTCCAGCCGCTGATTGAGCTTGTAGCGGCCGACCTTGGTCAGGTCGTAGCGCTTGGGATCGAAGAAGAGGGCCCGCAGGAGGCTTCTGGCGTTGTCGAGGGTGGGCGGCTCCCCCGGGCGCTGCTTCTTGAACACCTCGATGAGGGCCTCCTCCTGGCGCGTGGAGGGGTCCCTGTCCAGGGTGTGGAAGATGTAGACCGAGTTGTCGAACAGGCTGAGGATGCTCTCGTTGGACGTCGTATCCAGCCGCCACCCGGTGGAGGGGTCCTCCGCCGGCAGGGCGCGTAGGAGGGTGGTGATCGGCAGCTTGCGCTTGCGGTCGATGCGCGCGTAGACAACGCCCTTCTTGTCGATCTCCAGCTCCAGCCAGGAGCCCCGGGCGGGCATGAGGTTGGCCGTGAACACCTGCTTGGTGGCGTCCTTGGGCTCCATGAGGTAGGCCCCCGGGCTGCGCACGAGCTGGGTGACGATGACCCTCTCGGTGCCGTTGATGATGAACGTGCCCTGGTCGGTCATCATCGGGAAGTCGCCCATGAACACCCGCTGCTCGCGAATCTCGCCGGTGTCCTTGTTGACGAAGCGGACCGTCATGGACAGGGGGGCCTGGTAGGTCAGGTCCTTCTCCCGGCACTCCTTGATCGAGAACTGGGGCTCGCCGAACTCGTAGTCGCCGAACTCGACGGCCAAGGTGCCCGTGTAGTCCTCGATGGGCGAGATGTCGTCGATGGTCTCGCGCAGACCCTCCTCCAGGAACCAGCGGAAGGAGGCCTTCTGGATGTCGATGAGGTTGGGAAGGTCGAGAACGTGCTTCAGGCGGGAGAAACTGGTGCGCACGCTAGGCGCAGCAACCCTGCTGGTCAAGTGAGGCTGCCTCCGTTGGAGTTAGTCGTGATCGCAGGCGAAGAAGACCGGAACGTCGGCGGAACCCGCAAGGATAGCGGACGCGTCGGAGCCGTGCAAGGCGACCGCCTATCTCGCTCCCCGAGCCTTGCTACTTCAGCTCGACGGCCGCCCCCGCCTCCTCGAGCTGGGCCTTGATCGCCTCTGCCTCCTCCTTGGCCACGCCCTCCTTGACCGGCTTGGGGGCGGCCTCCACCAGATCCTTGGCCTCCTTGAGCCCGAGGCCTGTGACAGCCCGCACCACCTTGATGACCTGGATCTTCTTGTCGCCGGCGCTCGTCAGCACCACGTCGAAGGCGGTCTTCTCCTCCGCCTCGACACCTTCCCCGGGCGCCGGCGGCGCTGTGCCGGGCGCCGCCGCCACCGCCACCGGAGCGGCGGCGGTGATCCCCCACTCGTCCTCGATCCGCTTCTTCAGCTCTACCAGCTCGAGCACGGACATCTTGCCCAGCTGCTCGAGCACCTTGTCGACGGCAGTGGCAGCCATCTACCCCTCCTTCGTCTCCTCGTCTGCTTTTGTCCTCTCGTCTGGAAAGGCCTCCTCGCCTCCCGCCCTCGCCCCCGACCCTGCCTGGGCGGCGGCAGCGCTCCCGTCTTGCTCCCCGCCCAGCTGCTCGGCGCGGGCCTCCAGCAAGCCCACCAGGTCGCGGAGCGGTGCCGCCAGGAGCGCCACCACCGTGACCAGCGGCGCCGTCACCGCGCCCAGCACCTGGCTCCGCAACACATCGGCGGTGGGCAGCGTGGCCAGGGTCTCCACCTCCTCGACCGACAGCGGCCGCCCATCGAGAAGGCCGCCGCGAACCGCAAGGAGGCGGGTCTGACGGGCGGTCTCGCGCAGGGCCCTGGCTACGGCCACGGGGTCGCCGTCGGCGTCGAGGAAGGCGATGGCCGTGGGCCCGTCCAGGAAGGCGAGCACACCCTCCACCCCCGCCGCCTCGGCAGCCCGGCGGGTGAGGGAGTTCTTCACTACCCGGAAGCGCGCTCCGTGCTCGAGCAGCCGCCCCCGCAGGGCGTCGATCTCCTTCGTGGTCAGGCCTCGGTAGTCGGTCACGAGCAGGGTGTGGGTCACCCGCAGGCGCTCGGCGAGCTCCGCCACGATGCGTTCCTTGTCCGCTCTCAGCATCCCGTTCGCTCCTCCCACGACCAGGCTCGCCGGGGGCGAGCCCAAGCGACCACGACGCGGCTGCTCATGCACCACCTCGGCTGGGCTTCCGCCTGTCGGCCGCCAGCTGTCTCAGGCGAGGGTCTGATCGTGTCGTCAGGCGGAGATTACCTCCTGGGCGGAGCCGACCACCGGCTCTACCAGCTCCTCCACGATGTCCCGCGTCCGCGCCGGGTCGACGCGGACGCCCGGGCCCATGGTGGTGGCCACGGTGACCGAGCGGATGTACCGCCCCTTGGCGGCGGCCGGCTTGGCCCGCACGATCTCCTCCACCACCGCCGCGTAGTTCTCCAACAGCTGGCGGAGGGGAAAGCTCCTCTTGCCGATGGGGAGGTGCACGTTGGCCCCCCGGTCGGTGCGGTACTCGAGCTTGCCCGCCTTGGCGTCCCGCACCGCTTTGGCCACGTCGAACGTCACCGTGCCCGTCTTCGGGTTGGGCATCTTCCCTCGGGGCCCGAGGATGCGGCCCAACTTGCCCACCACCCCCATAAGGTCGGGAGTAGCTACGGCCACGTCGAAGTCGTCGAATCCCTGCTCGATGCGGGCGGCCAGATCGGCCGCGCCAACCACGTCGGCCCCCGCCTCTTCCGCCTCCTTGGCCTTCTCGCCCTCGGCGAACACGGCTACCCGCACCTCCCGGCCGGTGCCGTGGGGGAGCATGAGGGTCCCCCGGAGCTGCTGGTCGGCATGGCGGACGTTGAGGCCCAGCCGGAAGTGGACCTCCACGGTCTCGTCGAAGCCGGCCCCGTCGAGGCTCTTGAGCAGCCGCAGCGCCTCCACCGGGGAGTAGGCGCGCTCTCGGTCGATGCGGGCGCGGGCTGCTAGGTAACGCTTCCCCCGCCTCACTCCTCTGCCTCCACGTCCACGCCCATGCTGCGGGCGGTGCCGGCCACGATGCTCATGGCGTGGGTCAGGTCTCGGGCGTTCAGGTCGTCCAGCTTGGTCTCGGCGATCTGGCGAAGCTGGGCCCGCGTCAGCCGCCCCACCTTGTGCCGGTTGGGCTCCGGAGATCCCTTGTCCAGTCCCAGCGCCTCCTTGATCAGCACCGCCGCCGGCGGCGTCTTGGTGACGAAGGTGAACGACCGGTCCTCGTAGACGGTGATCTCCACCGGGATGATGCGGCCGTTCTCGTGCTGGGTCTGGGCGTTGAAGGCCTTGCAGAACTCCATGATGTTGACGCCGTGCTGGCCCAGGGCGGGGCCGACTGGAGGGGCCGGGTTGGCCTGGCCGCCGGGAATCTGGAGCTTGATGAGGGTGAGGACCTTCTTGGCCACGGACGGGGAGGGTAGCGGCAAGCAGGCTAGTCGATCTTCTTGACCTGCTCGAAGCCCAGCTCGACGGGGACCTGCCGCTCAAAGATGTCGACCAGCACCTTCAGCTTCTGCTGCTCGGGGTTGATCTCGATGATCTCGCCGTCGAAGTCCGACAGCGGGCCGGACGTCACCTTCACCGACTCCCCCAGCTGGAACTGGACCTGGGCCCGCGGGCGCTCGGCGGCGGCGGCGCCGGTGCGGAGCAAGCGGTCGACGTCGGCCTGGGACAAGGGCAGAGGCTTGCCGCCGGGGCCGGCAAACCCGGTCACGCCGGGCGTGTTCTTGACCACCGCCCAGCTCTCGTCGTCGAGCTCCATGTTGACGAGCACGTAGCCGGGAAGAATGCGCTTCTCGGTCTGCACCTTCTGGCCGTCCTTGGTCTCGATGACCTGCTCGGTGGGAACGACCACCCGCCGGAACCGCCGCCGCTGGCCCAGGGAGTCGATCCGGTGCTCGAGGTTGGCCTTCACCTTGTTCTCGTGCCCCGAGTAGGTGTTGATGACGTACCAACGAAACATGCCGCCTCCCGCGCTAGCGCAGGAACACGTCTTGGACGAGGCGCTTGAAGACGATGTCGGCCAGCCAGATGTAGGTGCCCACGATGGCGCAGGCGATGAGCACCACCAGCGTCCCCTGCATGACGTGTCGCTGCGTCGGCCACTCCACCTTCTTCAGCTCCCCCCACGACTCGGCCAGGAACCGGCGCGCCCCCCCCTCCTCGCGCCGGCGCGTCCCCGTCTGCGTCTTGACCGGCTGCTGGGGGCGGATCTGGGCCCGGCGAGCGCGGGCCCGCTGGGCGAGGCCGGCCTCGGCCTCTTGCTGGCGACGGGCGCGCCGCTGAGCTCGCGTCTGCCTGGCCACCGTCCTACCTCGTCTCCCGGTGCAGGGTGTGACGGCGGCACCAGCGGCAGTACTTGCGCAGCTCCAGTCGGTCGGGCGAGTTGCGCTTCGACTTCTGGGTCTGGTAGTTGCGCCGCTTGCACTCGGTGCAGGCGAGCGTGATGCCGACTCTGACTCCGGTTGCCATCTCTCTTTGTGCCGACGCAGGACGATAGCGGCGGGAGGACTCGAACCTCCGACACGCGGATTATGATTCCGCTGCTCTAACCAACTGAGCTACGCCGCCCGGCGGAGACGAGTGTAGCAGCCGGGAGCGGCGGCTCCTCGGTCTTGACTCGCGGGCGTCGAGTAGCCTCAGCCGGGCGGCTCGACCTGGAGGCGCCCGGAGCGAACGAGCACGTTTCCCACCCGGTCGAGGGGGAGCGGCACGGGCCGTCCGTTCAGACGCGCGTCCACGTTCCAGGGGGCCCCCAAGCGGATCCACAGCGAGCCCGTGAAGCGCCTTCTCTCCCCCTGGACGAGGATCCCCTGGAACACCTGCTCCCCCGCTCGTGATCCCCGGCGGACGAGCAGCCAGCAAGGGCCGCGGGAAGCGACCAGCTCCAGCCGGGTAGGAGCGGGCCGGACAGGCCGAGCCGGGCGGACCGCAGGGCGAGGGGAGCGGGCCTGCTCCGGCGCCGGCCGCGAGGTCGGCAGGAGGGGCGCCGGGGGGGCGCCCCCGCCCCCCGGACGCCAGGCGATGACCGCGGCTACGGCGGCGGTGGCGGCAACACCGACCACAGCCACGGCGCGGCGGCGGCGCGGCCGGCGGCGGGGCAGGGGCGGAGCCGGCACCGGCTCTTCCTCTCGGAAGCGAAAGTCGTACTCCTCCACGAGCATGCGGGCGTCGAGGCCCAGGAACTCGGCGTACTCGCGCAGGAAGGCGCGGGCGTAGGCGTCGCCGGGAAGGCGGTCGAAGCGCTCCTCCTCCAATGCTGCCAGGTGGCGGGCGCGAATACGGGTGGCCCGCTCGGCCTCCTGCAAGCTCACCCCCCGGCGCTCACGGGCGTCGCGGAGAAGCTGCCCCAGCTCGATCACCGAGCCGCCTCCGGATGAAGCCGGAAGAAGGCCTGCCAGATGTCGCGGGCCACGGGAGCCGCGCTCTCGGCCCCGAAGCCGCCGTGCTCGACGACGACTACCACCACCGCCCGCGGCCGGCCGGCAGGAGCGTAAGAGGCATACCAGGAGTGATCGCCCCCGGGAGGAGCCTCGGCGGTGCCGGTCTTACCGGCCACCGGTACCGGGAAATCGGCGAAGATGCGGGCGGAGGTGCCCCCGGGGGCATGGGCGGCCGCGTACAGGCCGGCGCGGATGGCGGCCAGGCCGGGGATACGCACCCGCCCGGCCGGAGGGAAGCGGAGGCGGCGCACGACCCGCCCGGACGAGTCCAGCACCGCCCGGCCCAGGTGAGGCCGGACGATGGTCCCTCCGTTGGCGAGAGCGGCGTAGGCCACCGCCATCTGGAGAGGGGTCACCGCCAGGTAGCCCTGGCCGATGGACATGGTCACGGTGTAGCCGGGGTACCAGGTCCGCCCCGCCGGCCCGGGGAACGTCCGCCGCAGCCAGGCGGGCGTGCCGACCACGCCTGGTGCCTCGCCCGGCAGATCGACGCCGGTGGGCCGGCCGAGCCCGAACCGGCGCGCCCAGGCCTGGAGAACGGGGCGGCCGGTGGCGGCCTGCCGCTCGTACAGGGCCACGCCGAGCCGGTAGAACCAGGTGTCGCAGGAGATGGCGAGAGCTTGAGGCAGGGTGAGGATGGCGTTGATGCCGGCCTCCACGTTCCGAAAGACGGTGTTCCCCACCTGGAGCGAGCCCGTGCAGGGAAGGACGCCGCCGGGGCTCAGGAGGCCGGAGCCGAGGGCGGCCGCCGCCACGAAGGGCTTGAACGTCGATCCCGGCGGGTACAGGCCCTGGACGGCCCGATCGAGGAGAGGGCGGGCCGGGTTGTCCGGGTCGAGGAGCCGGGCCAGGTAGCGCCGGTGGCGGGCGGCCAAGGCTTGGTGGAAGGGGGGATAGCTGGCCAGGGCAAGCACGGCCCCGCTCCTGGGATCGAGAACGACGGCGGCGCCTCCCCGGGCGTCGCCGTGCCCAGCCGCCTGCGCCCGCTCCACGCCGCGGGCGAGGGCCTGCTCCACCGCCCGTTGCAGACGGGCGTCGACGGTGAGCTGGAGCGCCCGTAGCGGGCGCGGCCCGACCACCCGCAATGGGCCCCGGGGTCGGCCGAGGGCGTCCACCCGCACCCGAGCCCGCCGGGAGGGGGCGCCGAGAACGCGATCGTAGGTCTCTTCCACCCCCGACCGACCGATGACATCGCCCATCCGGTAGCCGCGGTAGCGGGGCCGGTCGAGCTCGGCCGGCCCAATCTCGCCTAGAAGCCCGAGGAAGGACGATCCCAAAGCACCCTGGGGGTAGCGGCGCTCGGGCACCGCCGTCACCCGCAGCCAGGGGAACTCGCGGGCCCGCTCGGCCAGGAAGAAGGCGAGCGGCAGGGGCACCCTGGCCAGCACCACCGGGGCCGTATACGGGGAGCGGGCGAGCTCACGCCGCACCCGCTCGACCAGAACTTCGGCGGGCACGCCCGCCAGCTCCCCGAGACGGGCCAGCCTCGCCCGCCCGCGCCGGCTCGGCCGCCAGGCTTCGCCCACACCGGACCCGAGCGCTCGCGGGTCGACGGTGGCCACCAGCCGCCCATCGGTGTCGGCCAGGATCCTCCCGCCGATATCGACGATGGAGCCGCGGGCCGTCGGTACCCGCACCGTCTGCCAGACCTGGTCGCGGGCGACCCGGCTGTAGGCCGGAGACCCGAGAACTTGCAGCGACCACAGGCGCCCTCCCAGTACAGCGAAGGCTGCCGCCACCACCGCCCCGAGCAGGCTCACCCGGCGCAAGAAGGAGGCGCTGCCCACGAAGCCCCGGTCAACAACCGACAGGGGCCGGACCGGCTCCAGGGCAGGAGGCGGAAGCCGGGCCGGCCGCCTGGGCGCTACTGGAAGCGACGACTCGGCCTCTGGCCTCGCCGGTACCGCCACCGGTCACCCCCGGGGGAAGGGGCGGAGCCGGGACAGGGCCCGCCGCAGGAGCCCTCCCGTCGTCTCCGTCGACTCGGGTAGCCGCCGCACCAGGATCTGCCGGCCCCGGGGATCGATGTCCGCCACATCGCCCGCGGGCACGAGCAGGCGTCGGCGCGACAGCCGCCGCCTGCGGACGACGAGGACGTCCGGCCGGTCGAGCCGGCTGGCGAAGCGGAGCTCCTCCACCACCCCGGCTGTGCGGCCGTCGAGCCTGACCGTGAACCCCTCGCACCGCATGAGCCAGTAGTCCCGATCGAAGAGGAGGCTACGGGGAAGGGCCGGCGCCGGGGCAGGCGGCGCGGTCGCGGTCTTCCGCACGGCTCGCTTCGGCACGGTACCCCCTTGGTCGGGCTGGTCGTCCCGGCCCGGCGGCGCTCACTGCGGCTGGGCCGCCACGTCGGCGCCCGCGGGCCGCGCCGACCATGATACCTGGCCGCACAGGCCCGCTACGGCACCGCGGCGGGCACAATCTGGGGCGTGGATCGCAGGGAGCGACAGCGGATCCTGGGAGAGTGGGGCGTCCGCGACGAGAGCCTCCGCGAGCAGGCGGCGCGGCGGCTCCTCGAGCGCGAGTTGGCGGGAAGCCCCCTCCTCGGCCGCCCCCTTCCCGGCCGGAAGCGGAACTTCCGGCCGGCCGTGGACACGTACGTCGTCTCCCTAGGCGGCCCGGCCGCCTACATGCGCCGGCTCAAGGCCATCGAGATGGAGACGGAGGAGCACGAGCGGCGGCTGGAGGAGGCCTGGCGGGCCTTGGCGGCCGAGTGCGCCGGAGACGAGGCCGCCTTCGCCCGGCGGTGGCGGGAGACCGCCGAGCGGTGGAGCTTCGACGCCGTCAACGACCTCATCGACCGCCACAACCGCTGGTACCCGACCGAGGCCCGCCTGGCCATGGATCCGCGCAGCCGCGACTTCGTGCCGGTGGGAGGGAGGCCGTACCGGCGCCGTCCCCTGGACGCCGCCTGGGTACTCGGCCGCTTCCCGCCCCGCCTGGACGCCGCCCTTCCGCCTCAGGGCGAGGGCGGCGAGCGTTGCAGCCACTCGTAGAAAGCCGCCCGGCTTCCCTGGAGGGAGTACACGGCCCGCCGGACGGTGGGAAACTGGGCCACCGTCCGGTCGAGCTGGGCGAGAAGGAGGGCGCTGCCGCAGGCGGAGGAGGCATTGGGGATGACTCGGCGCAGGTCGCGGAAGTCGATCCTGGCCACCCCGTTCCGCAGGCTGACGCTGCGCAGCATGCCAGCCGTTCGCGCCGAGAACCAGCCGCCGTAGCCCCGCGCCCGCTCGGCCGGCGTCGGCCCGGCCAGGAGGGCGCGCAGGGCCCCGGTCAACACCGCCGGCGGCCGTACCCAGCGGGGTCGCGGATACACCCGGTCGCAGCGGAGCCCGGGATCGCCGCGGGGAAAGTAGACCACGACCCGCACCGCCCGCTCTCTCGCCGCCAGGGCGTCGGCCCATCCCACCGCCAGGACGAGGGCGGAGGCGAGCAGGAGGAGGCTTCGCACGGAGGCAGCCTAGCTCAGGCCCCGGCAAAGAGAGCCACCAGGGAGCCGACGGCCAGGAACGGCCCGAAGGGGATGGCTGCCTTGCGGCCCGCCCAGCCTCTGCGGGCGAGGATGACAAGCGCGGGCAGGGAGGCGGCGAGCAAGCCCACGAGCAGGGCCGTCCCCACTCCCCTGCCCAGAGCCGCTCCCATGAGCAGGGCGAGCTTGACGTCCCCCATCCCCATCCCCGCCGGGTAGAGGAGGGCTGGGACGAGGAGAGCGCCGGCGGCGGCGAGGGCGGCGAGGGGCCACTCGAGACTGGGCTCGGCCGCCGCCATGAGGGCGAGAACGAGGGCAAAGGCGGGCAGCACCACCCGGTTGGGGATGAGCCGGTACTCGAGGTCGGTGAGGGTGACGAGGACCAGCGACAGGCAGAAGACGGCGGCAGCCACCCCCCGCAGCCCCGGCCCCAGCACGACGACAGAGGCGGCCACGGAAGCGGCGGCGGCGGCCAGGTGGGCCCGGTAGGCCCAGGCGGGAAGACGCCGCCCGGCCGGAGCCCCGGGCAAGGCGTAGGCGACGACGGCGGCGAGGAGGGACATCCCGGTGGTCCTCGGCACCCATCGTCCCCGGCTTGAGACGGTCAGGCGCTGTGGGTCAAGCTAGGCCGCCTGGGCCTCCAGGAGGTAGGCGCGTCCGGGATCGCCGGCCGCTCGGGCCAGCCCCTCGATGGCCTTCAGGGCCAGGCGGGCTGGTCCCCGCACCTCCCCCGGCCAGGCGATGTCGCCGCGCAGCATCCGCTCCACCGCTCCCCAGGCCACGGGCAGCCGCCCCAGAGCGAAGGTGGCGCGGGGGAAGCGGTCGAAGGCGATCTTGGCCCCCCAGGAAGCGGCCGCTCCCGGACCCAGCGCCCGCGTCAGGCGCCCGTCGTAGGGATCGAGGCCATCGGCGCGGCCGGCCAACAGGTCGAGGACGGCCTCGGCCGCCAAGCGGGCGCTGACGAAGGCCTCGTACATACCGTCGCCCGACAGGGGGTCGACGAGGCCGGCGGCGTCCCCTACGAGCAGGGCGCGGCCGCGGGCCGCCCGTGCCCCCGGCCGCCGCAGGGGCAGCCGGTGGCCGCGCACCTGCTCGACCCTCTCGTCGGGGATGCCGTGCTCCCGGCACAGTCGGGCCAGGTGGGAGCGAAGCCGCGGCCCCTCCCCCTCCCAGCCGCCCACGCCCACGTTGACATGGTCGCCCTTGGGGAAGATCCAGCCGTACCCGCCGGGAATGGTGCCCAGCTCGAGCTCGGCCAAGCCGGCGAAGCGGAAGGAAGGGACGGTGTCGTAGCCGACGTTGCCCTCCAAGGCTACGCCGAGGACGTACTCGGCCCCAAGACCGACAGCCCTGCGCACGGTGCCGTTGGCTCCGTCGGCGCCGATGAGGGCGGCGGCCTCGATCCAGGCCCCGCTGGCGCGCACCCGCACCCGGTCGTCGCCGGCCACAACCGCCTCCGCCCTGACGCCGTCCCGGAAATCGGCCCCGGCGGCGGCGGCCTTCTCCGCCAGGTAGTGGTCGAGGCGCCGGCGCTGGGTCATGAGGATGAGGGGCTCCCTGCTCCGCCGCTCGAACCGGGTTGCGTAGAAGAGGCGAAACCCCATCCGGTGCACCTCCTGCTCCACCACCGGCCCCACGTCCAAGCCGTCGGGAAGCTGGCGGACGGCCCGCACGGTGAGGCCGCCGCCGCAGGGCTTGTCGCGCGGGAAGCGGGCGCGGTCGAGGAGGAGTACCCGAGCGCCGGCGCGGGCCAGCCGATAGGCCGTCACCGACCCGGCCGGCCCGGCCCCGACCACGACCGCGTCGAAGCGCTCCACAGGGGAGATGCTAGTGGGCGCTGGGGGAGGAAGGTGGGGGCGGGAGGATTCGAACCTCCGTAGGCTGAGCCGGCGGTTTTACAGACCGCTCCCTTTGGCCGCTCGGGCACACCCCCGCTGGCCAGGCCATTCTAGCCGCGGGGCTACAATCGCCTCGGTGCCCTCTTAGCTCAGCCGGTAGAGCACCTCCATGGTAAGGAGGGGGTCGGCGGTTCGAGTCCGCCAGAGGGCTCTGCAAGATCCTTGCAAGCCGCGACCACCTACGCCTGCGCCCCGGTCAGCTCCGCGAGCTCGGGCGAGGCGAGGTCGACATACGGCAGCCGGCGAACGGCCGCGTACGAGCGGTCGGCCGAGACGAGCGCCGTCGAGTGTAGGCCCAGCCGAGCGAGACGGCGTCCCCGCCGCCGCGCTCGACGAGCACGACCCCGGGGCCGACCGGGATCGTCACCACCTGGTCGAGCTGATCTTCGTCGGCCGGCTTCGCCGCTTCGCCGCGTTCACCATCTCCGGCCACGCTCCCATCGCGCGTGTCACAGACTCAGCTCGTGCCGCCGCCCACCGAGGCGAAGCAGACGCGGCATCGGGTCGGCGCTGCCCCGACCGTGCGCCCCGCCCAGGCGGCGACGTGCAGCTCGTCGACCGAGCAGACCTTGATCGAGCTCACGACCCCTGGCCCCTCCCATCCGGAGTCTTACGCAGTCACGGCGGCGCTGCCGGCGCGGTCAGCCGGGCGGGCCGGGGCCGGGTGCAGCGACGGCCTGGGCGATGGCGAGGATGGCGAGCTCGAGGTCGAGCGGGTCGCCGCTGCCGTAGCGGGCGGTGTGCGGGCCGATGGCGAGCCCGCTGCGCTCGTGCTCGGCGAGCAGCGTCTCCACCTGCGCGGGGCGGAGGCCGGGAGGGCGCCCTGGGGACGAGGAGGTCGTGGCGGTTGCGGAAGCGCAGCCCGCCCGCCGGATCGTCCTCGACCGTGTAGCCGCCCTCGTGCACGAGCCGATGGTGGTGGAAGCAGAGCAGCACCAGGTTGTCGAGGCTCGTCTCCCCGCCCTGCGCCCAGTGGCGGCGGTGGTGGGCTTGCAGGCGGCGGCGCCGCTCGCAGCCGGGGAAGGCGCAGGTCTCGTGGGCGCGGGCGGAGAGCAGGCGGCGAAGCGCCCGCGGCACGGTGCGCCGGCGGCGCCCGACGCTCACCGGCAGGCCGTCCCGCTCCACCTGGGCCACGACCTCCGCGTCGCAGCCCCGCCTGCGCGCCGTCTCCGGGGAGATGCTCGGGCCGTCCTCCACCTCGCAGCGCCCGCCCCCATCGCGAAGCAGGGCGTCGGCGTCGACGTGGACGACCAGCCGCGCCGGCTCCCCCCGCGGCTCCCGGCCCGGGGCGAGCGAGCGCTCGGCCAGATCGAGGAGCGCCTCCACCTGGAGCGGCCGCGGCGGCTCGGGCGAGACCCCGCCGGCCGGGCCCGGGCCGGCGCCGGCCCAGCCTCCTCCCGGCGCCGGACGAGCACCCGTTCCCGCGCAGCCTCCAGCGCTCTCACCAGGAGCGGTCCCGTCCTCAGCGGCCAGCCGGGCGCGCAGGTAGAGCGTGCCGTCCTCGTCGAAGAAGTAGTCCACGAACTCGAGCTCGTGCGTCTCGCGCGCCTCCGCCGCTCTCACCCGCCGAAACGCCCGCAGCGCGCGCTCCAGCTGCGCCGCCGTCAGCGCGCCCGCCAGCTCCACCAGCGCCGCCTCCGAGGAGACCGTCGCCACCCTGGTCAGCGCCCGCACCTTGGTGAAGCTCAGCTCGCCGCGGGCGAACGCCGCCCGCGTCGCCGGAAGCCCCCGCAGCGCCCCCGCCAGCCGCAGGCACTCCCCCGCCTCGCGCCGGGTCAGCCCGCAGCGAAAGGCGAGACACCCGGCAGCATCGTCGTACTCCCCGCACTCGCAAAGCTCCCAGGCCAGCTCCAGCCAGCGAGCCGTCGGCGCCGCCAGATGCGCCGACAGCGAGGCAAGCTCGTCCTCCCGGCGCGCCCCTTCGCGCAGGCGCCCCCCAGCCTCGCCCCACGTCCCCTCCGACAGCGTTGCCGTCATAGCCAACAAGACTAGCGAGCCCGCCGGACGGACACCCGCGCGAGCCCGTCGCCGCTCTCGGTCCGCCCACGAGGCGGTCGCGCTCGGGGTCGAAGCCCAGCACAAGACGCGCCGGCGGCGCTGAGGGCGCGCCGTCCTCGACCCGAGCATCCTGGTCGCCGCCCTGCTCCCCCCGGCCGGCGCCCCGGCCCAGCTCGTCGGCCGCTGGCTTGGCGGCGCCTTCGAGCTCGTCGTCTCCGACCGGCTGCTCGCCGAGGTCGAGCGAGCTCTCGCCTACCCGAAGATCCGCAGCAACGTGCCCGCGGCCGAGGCGGCCGCGTTCGTGGCGCTCCTTGGCCGCGGCGCGATCGTGGCGCTCGACCCGCCGCCGCTCCAGCGACCCCGGCGACGACTACCTGCCCGCCTTGGCCGAGAGCGCACGCGCCGTCCTCGTCTCGGCCGACCAACACGTGCTCGCGCTTTCGGGCGACTTTCCCATCCGGACAGCCCGAGCCTTTCTCGACGCCCTGGCCGATGCGTAGCCAGGAGCTAGCGTCCGGCCGCGCCTGGGCGGACTTCCTCGATGCGCGGACGTGGCCCGCCGGCGCGACGCATCGAGGAGCCGCCGCCGGCGAGCGCGCGACCGAGGAGGAGCTGGGCGTCGGCTCGACCATCACGCCGACGCCGGCGCACTGACACCGCCTACCCCGTGCCGGGGGCGCCTGCCCCCCCGTGCAGCGCGCGCGATCTCGCCTGCCCCTGACAGCCCTCTTACGTTGCCTTTACCGACGCCTGCCAGGCCCGCCCTACACTCCGGCGCCATACCCGCCAGACGGAGAAAGGGGATGCACATGAGCAGGAGAGGACTCGCCCTCGGCCTCGGACTCGCGGCGGGACTGGCCGTCGTGGCCGTCGCCTCGGCTGCGGCCGTGGACCGTGACGCGGCCGGCCGAGACAGCCCAGCCGTGCGCCGGCTCCAGGGCGTGAACTTCGTCAGCAGCTGCCGCTTCAGCCACCGGGCCGCCGACGACCCGATCGTCTTCCCGGGGGCTCCCGGTGCCTCGCACGACCACAGCTTCGTGGGCAACACCTCCACCAACGCCTTCTCGACGCTCGACTCGCTCTTGGCCGCCTCGACGACCTGCCGGAGGAGGGCGGACACGGCGGCCTACTGGGTGCCGACGCTGTACGTCGACGGCGTGCCGATCGCGCCGCTGGGAGCGACGATCTACTACCGCCGCAACACGCTCGAGCGCGTGTCCGCGTTTCCTCCCGGCTTCAAGATGATCGCCGGCGACGCCAAGGCGAGGGCGCCGCAGGACCGGCGGGTCACGTTCTGGAACTGCGGCGCGGCGGTGGATGTTCCGCCGTCCAGCACGCCTCCCGTTTGCCCGGCCGTCCGCGGCTCAGGCCTGCGGCTCCACGTCACCTTCCCGAGCTGCTGGAACGGCTCGAGCCTCGACAGCGCCGATCATCGCAGCCACGTCGCCTACGCCCTGCGCGGTCGCTGCCCGGCCGGCTACCCGGTGGCGCTCCCTGCGATATCGCTCGTCTACCGGTACCCCGTCGTCGGCGCGCACGACTTCGAGCTCTCCTCCGGGGGCGTCTTCTCCGGCCACGCCGACTTCTTCAACGCCTGGCACCAGGCGACGCTCACGCGACTGGTAACTATCTGCCTGAACGCGCTCCGACACTGCGGGCGCGGCTTCTAGGCGGCGCTGCCTGAGCCGGCACGGGCTCAACACGCGCCAAGCGGCTGCCGCTGGGCGCCGGCTACCGCGCCCCTAGCAGCCGCCCGGCAAGCAGGAGCCTGAGCCGCGCATGGAGGCGGAGCGTCCCGGCGAGAAAGGCCTGCCAATGCGGGTCTTTCGTCGTCTGGAAAGCCAACGCCTCGGCAGCGACGGGTACTCGGCTCCGATACCCCCACCTCCTCGGTCGGGTCCCTGGGGCGGGATCCTGACGCGATGGTGCTCCCCCACTGGGAGGAGGTGCGTGCGATCGCCCGTCGCGAGCACCTCCACTCCGGCCTCGACCGCGCCGGCGAGGACCGCGTCGTCCGCCGGGTCACCCGTGACCGCCTCGACCGAGCTCGGCTGCGCGGGCGCGCTGCTCGTCGAGCCCGAGCTTGACGGTCAGCACCGCGACCTCCTCGCGGGCGTGGCAGCCGCGCGACTCGGGCGACCGAGCGCGCCGGAGCAGGCGAGAATCGCATCCCCTAGCACCCTTGCCTCACTCCCCGGCTCGCAGCTGGGCGAGGGCCGCCTGCGGGGTGACGACGCGTCGGAGCTCCCCGAGGACGAGCTCCGGGAGTACGAGCTCGACGCGGCCGTCGATGGCCTCCTCGAGCAGGCGGCTCGGCGGCCCCTCGGCGAGGATCGCCGCGACGAGCACGTTCGTGTCGCAGAGCACGCGGACGGTTCAGCCCCGGTCGGCGCGCACGTCGTCGACGAGCCCCTCGGCGTCCTCGGGGCCGATCCCAGGCGCCGGAGCGGGCTGCGGAGCGAAGGCCCGCCAGGGCGCGGCGGAGGCGGGGCACCCTGCTCGGGCTCGCCGACCTCGACCTGCTCGCTCCGCCCGGCGGCTCAGCCCGCCGCGCGCAGGTAGGCAGGCTCGTTGCCGGGCCGCCACTTGATGCCGCAGCCGATGGCGGGCCGCTGATCCTCCGGCACCGGCCGGCCGGCGAGGACGGCGTCGATCGCCCGGCGGATGTCCTCGCAGGTGACGGGCACGTTGTTCCCGGGGCGGCTGCCGTCGAGCTGGCCGCGGTAGACGAGGCGCCGGTGGGCGTCGAACAGGAAGGGATCGGGCGTGCAGGCGGCCGTGTAGGCCTTGGCCACCTCCTGCGTCTCGTCGAAGAGATAGGGGAAGGTGAACCCGGCCAGGCGGGCCTGCTCAGCCAGGCTGTCGGGCGCATCCTCCGGGTAGGCGGCGGGGTCGTTGGCGCTGATCGCCACCATGCCCAGGCTCCGGTCGGCGTAGTCCCGCCCGAGCTGGGCGATGCCGGCCTCGACGTGGCGGACGTACGGGCAGTGCCGGCAGATGAAGAGTACGAGCAGGGCGTCCTTGTCGTCGAAGTCCGATCGCCGCACGATCTCGCCCGTCCGCACGTCGGGAAGGGCGAAATCGGGGGCCTTCGTTCCCAGCGCGAGCAGCGAGCCGGTCGCCATGCTGTGCACCTCCGTGAGCGTTGCCGACCTCGGGATGCTACCGATCGCCGCGGGGGGCCCGCTCCCGCCGGGCAGGCCTAGGGCGGTGTCGCCGTCCACCTTGCCGCCGGTATCGCCGCCGCGCACGGCGGGCAGGTCGTCGCTCCGCCTCCACCGCCTCGCTCCCGGCCGGCTTCCGCCGCAGGGTCGCGTACGCCCATGGTCACCGGGTGAGACCAAGCAGCCGGGCCGCGTTCTCCTTCAGGATGAGCGGCCGCACCTCGTCCCTGAAGTCTGCTTGGGCGAAGTCCTCCAGCCACCGATCGGGGGTGATCATCGGGTAGTCGGAGCCGAAGAGCACGCGGTCGCGAAGCAGCGTATTCGCGTACCGCACGAGCTGGGGTGGGAAGTACCGCGGCGACCAGCCGGAGAGATCGATGTAGACCTGCTGCTTGTGCAACGCCACCGAGATCGCCTCGTCCTGCCAGGGGAAGGAGGGGTGGGCGAGGACGATGGTGAGGTCGGGAAAGTCGACGGCGACGTCGTCGATGTAGATCGGGTTCGAGTACTTGAGGCGGATACCTCCCCCACCGGGAAGGCCGGCGCCGATGCCTGAGTGGCCGGTGTGGAAGAGCACCGGCAGCCCCGCCTCCGCCAGAACCTCGTACAGGGGGTAGAGGGCGCGGTCGTTGGGGTAGAAGGCCTGGACATTGGGATGGAGCTTGAAGCCCCGGAAGCCGTAATCCCGGACGAGGCGCCTCGCCTCCTCCACTGCCCGCTTCCCCTTGTTGGGGTCGACCGAGGCGAAGGGTATGAGGATGTCCGGGTGCGCCGCCGCCGCCGCCGCGATCTCCTCGTTCCTCACCGCCGACCGCCCGGTCACCGTCTCGGCGTCCACGGTGAAGACGACGGCGGCCATGTTGCGCTCCCGGTAGTAGGTTGCGATGTCCTCGACGGTGGGCGTCTCAGCGCGGCCGAAGTAGCGGCCGGCAGCCTCGCGCCACTCCGGCTTCAGCCCGTCCTCTCCGGTAAGCCCAACCTCGGCATGGACGTGGAAGTCGATGGCGACCACACGATCGACGTCGATGCTCACCGAGTGCCGGCCTCCCCGTCGAGGACTCCGTCTCGCCTTCGTTGCCGTCGCTGGAGAATCAGGATCCCGGATCCTACAATCCCTGGGCGCCTTCCCCCACCGGTAGGGAGCTAGCTTCCGCGAGGAACCGTGCGAGCCGTCGTCACTCAGGCCCGACAGACGATGCAGGTGGTCGACATGCCCGAGCCCGGACAGCCGGGGAGGGGCCACGTTCTCGTTCGCCCCGAGGCGGTGGGCCTGTGCGGCTCCGACTTCCACTACTTCCTCGGCCACATCGGCTCGGTGGAGGAGGCCCAGCTCTACCCCCGCGTGCAGGGGCACGAGGCGGCCGGAATCGTGGAGGCGGTAGGGCCCGACTGCCCGGCGCATATCCGAGTGGGCGAGCGGGTCGCCATCTGGCCTGTCACGGCCTGCGGGTACTGCTACCCGTGCCGGATCGGACGGGGCAACGTGTGCGCCAACATCAGCCTCATCGGCGTCCACCGAGACGGAGCCCTCCAGGAGTTGCTCCACGTACCGGCCTCCCAGGTCTTTCCGGTGGGCGATCAGGATCCAGCCGTAGCCGCCCTCATCGAGCCCGTGTCCATCGCCGTCCGGGCCGTCTCCCGGGGCCGGGTGGCCTCGGGCGAGAAGGTGGTCGTCTTCGGCGCCGGCCCTATCGGGCAGGCAGTAGCCGTGGCTGCCCTCGACAGAGGAGCCTCGGTGCTGCTCGTGGACCGGGTGCGGAGCCGGGTCGAGCGAGGGAGGAGAACGGGAGCGGAGGCGCTCGTCGTCGGGGAGAGTGACGATCCGGTGGCGGCCGTCCGGGAGTGGGCAGGAAGCGAGGGCCCGCCGGCGGTGTTCGAGGCCACGGGCGCAGCCCAGGTCGCGACAGCGGCCGTCGAGCTCGTGGCTCGGGCCGGCCGGGTAGTGGTGGTCGGTCTCGGTAGCGAGGAGGCCGCCCTCCGGGTGGCCGATCTCGCCTTCAAGGAGCTCGACCTCCTCGGGGTGAGCTGCTGTAGCGCCGAGGAGTTCGCGGAGGCGGTGTCCCTGGTCGCCCGGAGGAGGGAGGTGCTGGCGGGCCTCCTCACCCACGAGTTCCCCCTCGAGCGAACGCCGGAAGCCATCGTCTACGCCTTGGAGCACCCGTCCGAGGCGGTGAAGGTCGTCATCCGCCTCGACTGACGCCGTCGCGATTGACGCCGTCGCCGAGACTCCTTTAGAGTCGCCCTGTGGTCGAGTCTCGGGCTCTGCCGACGGCGTGAGGGTCGCCCTCCTCACCGAGTACCACCGGCCCCTCGAGCTGGTGGAGCGGCCCCAGCCTGAGCCCCGGGGACCCCATGACGTCGTCATCCGCGTGGGCGGCGCGGGCGTGTGCCAGACCGACCTCCACGCCATCGACGGCCACATGGAAGCGGCCGGCGTCCGCCTCCCTCTCGTCCTCGGCCACGAGAACGCAGGCTGGGTGCATGCCGTAGGCGGAGCCGTGACGACGGCAGCGGTGGGCGATCCCGTGCTCCTCCACGCCGCTTACACCTGCGGCCTGTGCGTGCCCTGCCGGCGGGGGCTGGACATGCACTGCGAGCGGGGGCAGTTCTCGGGTCTGACCCGAGACGGCGGTTTCGCCGAATACCTGCTCGCCGACGAGCGCTCGTTGGTCAAGCTGCCGGCAGGCGTGGAGCCGGCCGAGGTGGCCCCGCATGCGGACGCGGGCATCACCGCCTACCACGCGGTCAAGAAGCTGCTGCCCAGGCTGGAGCCGGGCACCACGGCCGCGGTCATCGGCATCGGCGGCGTAGGCCACATCGGGCTCCAGCTCGTGCGGGTGCTCGGGTCGTCGCGAGTCGTCGCCGTGGACAGCGACGGGCGACGCCGGCAGCTGGCTCGGGAGCTGGGCGCCGACGAGGTACTGGGCGACCAAGGGGACGCTGCCGACGCGGTGCGGGAGCTGACGGGAGGAGCGGGCGCCGACGTGGTCTTCGACTTCGTGGGCAGCGACGAGACCCACGCTTTGGGCCTGCGGATGCTGGCGCGGCGCGGCGTCCTGTCGCTAGTCGGGTACGGAGGCACCATGCAGGTCCCCTCCATTGGGCTCATCAGCGCCGAGACGGCCATCGCCGGCAACCTCGTGGGAAGCTGGATCGACCTGTGGGAGGTACTCCAGCTCCACGCCCGCGGCGCCGTGACCCTGCGGACGGAGACGCACCCTCTGGAGCGTGTCAACGAGGTGCTCGACCGGCTGCGCCAAGGCGACATCACCGGTCGAGCCGTGCTCGTGCCGTGACCGCCTCTATGCACCCACCGGGAGACGGGCCGGAGAGGCTCAGCGTTCAGGAGCGGCTGTTCGACGTTCGCGGCAGCCGGGTCATCGTCACCGGCGCTGCCAGCGGGCTGGGGCTGGCCATGGCCGAGGTGCTCGCCGACTGCGGCGCCAGAGTCACCCTGGCCGACATCGACGGCGACCGTCTCCACGCCGCCGTCCGCGAGCTCGCCGCGCGCGGCGGCGCGGTGCGGCCGTTCGTCGTGGATGTGGCCGACGAGGACCGCGTACGAGCCCTCATGGACGACGTCGTCGCCACCGAGGGGGGGCTGGACGTGGTCTTCGCCAATGCCGGCGTCGCCCTCGTGCCCGGGTTCGCCATCGAGGGCGGCCAGCGAGTGGAGGCGGTCGAGCGGTCGGACTGGGACCGGGTCCTGGCGGTCAACCTCACCGGCGTTCTCCACACCGTGAAGCACGCCGCGGCCATCATGAGGCGGCAGAGGTCGGGGCGGATCATCGTTACCTCCTCCACCGCCGGCCTGCGCCCAGAGCCCTTCGCCTGCTACGCCTACGTGGCGAGCAAGGCGGCGGTCCTCAATCTCGTCCGGCAGGCGGCCCTCGAGCTCGCTCCGCACGGTGTACTCGTCAACGCCATCTGCCCCGGCCCGTTCAAGGGGACGAGGATTGGGGGAGGCGCCACCGAGAGACCCACCCCCGAGGTCGAGCAGATGTGGGCCCGCACCGTCGCCCTCGGCCGGATGGCGGAGCCAGCGGAGCTGAAAGGCCTCGTGCTCCTCCTGGCCTCCCCCGCCTCGAGCTTCATGACCGGCGCGGCCTACGTCGTCGACGGGGGCACGCTCGTCCTCGCCGGCTCCTCGTGAGCCGACGACCCCCGTCCGCCGGCGCCGTGGGGGGCGACTGGGGTCGAGACTAGGATGGTATCGCTATGCGCGCGGCCACCGGCTGTTCGCTAACCCAGGGGCAGGTGTTGTGGACGCCGCCCGCCGACGCCCGCGAGCGGTTCGAGATCGGCCGCTACCTTCGCTGGCTCGCCGCCGAGCGGGGACTGGACTTCCCCGACTACCACGCCCTGCATCGCTGGTCGGTGACCGACTTGGAGGGCTTTTGGGAGTCCGTCTGGGACTTCTTCCAGATCCGCGCCCACGCTCCCTACGAGCGCGTCCTCGGCTCCCGGGCCATGCCCGGTGCCGAGTGGTTCCCAGGCACCCTGCTCAACTACGCCGAGCACATGGTCGGCCGGGAGGAGGATGCGGGCTCCGTGGCGGTCGTTGCCCGCTCCCAGTCGCGGGGGCCCATGGAGCTCACGTTCGGCGATCTGCGCGAGCAGGTTGCCCGGGCCCGCGCGGGCCTGAAGCGGCTGGGCGTGGGCCGGGGAGACCGGGTGGTCGCCTACCTGCCCAACATCCCGGAGACGCTGGTGGCCTTCCTGGCCACGGCCAGCCTGGGCGCTGTCTGGGCCACCTGCCCGCCGGAGTTCGGCGTCCGCAGCGTTCTCCACCGGCTGGGCCAGCTCGAGCCGGTCGTCCTGCTGGCGGTGGCCGGCTATCGCTGGGGCGACAGGTACGTGGACCGGCGGGAGCAGGTAGCCGCCGTGCGCCGGGGCCTGCCGTCGCTGCGATGGGTCGTGCACGTGCCCTACGTCGGGGGCGAGAACGACGTCCTCGCCGATGCGGTCACCTGGGACGCGCTCTTGGCCGAGCCCGGCCCGCTCGAGTTCGAGCCGGTGCCTTTCTCCCACCCCCTGTACGTCCTCTTCTCCTCGGGGACGACGGGGCTCCCCAAGGCCATCGTCCACTGTCACGGCGGCATCCTCATCGAGCACCTGAAGAACCACGGGTTCAGCTGGGATCTCCGCCCGGGCGATCGGCTCCAGTGGTACACGACCACGGCCTGGATGATGTGGAACGCCCTCGTCTCCACCCTCCTCCTTCGAGCCTCCGTCGTCATGATCGACGGCAATCCCACCTACCCCGACCTCTCCTTCCTGTGGCGGCTGGCCGAGGAGACGCGACCCACCTTCTTCGGCCTCAGCCCAGCCTTTACCATGGCCTGCCGCAAGGAGGGGCTGGAGCCGGGACAGCGCTTCGACCTCTCCTCCATCCGCATGCTCTGCGAGGCCGGGTCGCCCCTTCCCCTGGAGGGCTACGAGTGGCTGTACCGACAGGTTGATCCGGACGTCTATCTCAACGTCGGCAGCGGCGGAACCGACGTGTGCACCGGCATCGTCCAGGGCTACCCGCTCCTGCCCGTGTACGCGGGCGAGATGAGCGCTCCCTGTCTCGGGGTAGACGCGGTGGCCTTCGACGAGGAGGGAAAGCCGGTGGTAGGGAAGCTCGGGGAGCTGGTGATCCGGCAGCCGATGCCGTCCATGCCGGTCATGTTCTGGAACGACCCCGACGGGTCGCGCTACCGGGCCGCCTACTTCGACCACTATCCGGGGGTGTGGCGGTTCGGCGATTGGATCATGTTCACCGAGCGAGGCAGCTCGATCATCACCGGCCGCTCCGACGCCACTCTGAACCGGGGCGGCGTCCGCCTCGGCACCGGCGAGCTGTACGCCGTCGTCGAGGAGCTGGACGAGGTACTCGACAGCCTCGTCGTCCACTTGGAGACCACGGACGAGCTCATCCTCTTCGTCGTGCTCCGGCCCGGCCTCGAGCTCGACGACAACCTGCGGGCACGCATCATCGGGGAGTTGCGCACGTCGCTGTCTCCCCGACACGCGCCGGACGCCGTCGTCGCCGTGCCCGCCATCCCGCGCACCCTGACCGGCAAGAAGCTGGAGTTGCCGGTGAAGCGCATACTCAGCGGCGTACCGGCGGAGGACGTCGTCAGCCGGGACATGCTCGTCGATCCCGACTCCATCGAGCCCTTCCTGGCCTACGCCCGCGCCCGCGGCGACCACCGGGCCGAAGACAGGCCGAGGGACTGAAGACGGGCTGAGCGACGGCCGCCGGCGCCGCCCGGCCGGAGCCGGGAGCCGCCGAGCGTCAGCCCGCGGAGGCTTCTCCCTGCCTCTGGAGGCGACCGATGCCCTGCCAGCTCGTGCGCAGGCGCGCCACGAGCTCGGGGCCCTGGTAGAGGACGAGGGCGACCAGGATGAGCACGCCCACGGCCATCTGCCCGTACTCGGTGGGCTGCTGGAACAGGGGCAGCACGTTGCCGATGAGCGTGAGGAACAGGGCTGCCAGGAGGGCTCCCACGAACGAGCCCCGCCCGCCGGCGAGGCTGGCGCCGCCGAGTACCGCCGCCGCGATGCTGTCGAGCGCGTAGCTGCCGATGATGGGCGATCCGATCTGAACCTGGGCGGCCGAGTAGAAAGCTGCGATGGACGCCATCAGGGAGCAGGCCACGAAGGCCAGGAAGATGGTCCGCCCGGTCCCCATGCCCAGCCTCCGCGACGATGTCTCGTCCATGCCCACCGCCCGCATGGCCAGGCCGGTCCGGGTGCGGTACAGCCAGACATCGCCGAGCACGGCCAGGCCGACCACCGCCAGGAACGCCACCGGGACGAAGCCGACGCTGGTCGTTAGGGCGCTCACCAGGTCGCCCGAGATCGGCCCCTCGGGATGGTCGCGGAGGAGGAGCGACGAGCCCTGGAGGATGCTGAGCGTGCCCAGCGTGGCCAGGATGGAGGGGAGGCGGAGGACACGGATCAGCGTGGCGTTGAAGATCCCGGTCGCCAAGCCGATGCCGATGAGGGACAGGGCCCCGGCCATGAGCACCAGCCACGAGTCCCCGGGCTGCATGGTGTACGAGGCGGTGACGACGCAGAACGTCATGAGCGCCGCCACCGACACGTCGAACCCTCCGACGAGGAGCGCGTTCGTCTGCCCCATGGCCACCAGGGCCAGCGGCATGGTGGTGAGGAGGAGATTCTGGAGGTTGTAGTCGGTGAGGAACGCCGCCTCCTGGGCGGCCGTATAGCTGCCCAAGGCGACGATCAACGTCGCCAGCAGGGCCAGCGGGATCCAGCCCCGGTACCGGCTCATCCGGACACGCTGCGGGCAGCCCGCCCGGCGCCGTCGCGGCCGACACCGGCCCCGACGATGGCCTCGACGATGCGCCGCTCGCTCAGCTCCTCGCGCTGGATCTCGTCGACGATCCTCCCCCGCGACATGACGACCACGCGGTCGCAGAGGCCGGCCAGCTCGAGGGGATCGCTCGACTTGACCAGGATGGCCACGCCTTCCCTCGCCTTGTCCCGGAGGGCGTCGTAGATGTCGAACCGGGCTCCCACGTCGATCCCCTGCGTCGGCTCGTCGGCGAGAATGACCTTGACCTCGCCGCGCAGGAACGGACGGGTCAGCGAGACCTTCTGCTGGTTGCCGCCCGACAGCGACTGCACCGGCTGCTCCATGGAGGCCATGCGGATGCGCAGCCGGCGGGCCAGATCCTCCACCGTGCGCCGCTCGTGCCGGCCGCGGATGACTCCCAGGCGCCCCAGTCGGCGCAGGATCTGGATGGTCGTGTTGGCACGGACGCTGAGGACGGGGAAGAGGCACTCGGACACGCGATCCCCGCTGAGGAGCACGACTCCCGCCCGCAGGGCGCCCAGGGGCGACGTCGTGTCCAGCTCGTAGCCGTTGCAGGACGCCTTCCCCAGGGGCCGCTCGACCCCGGCGAGGGCGCGCAGGAACTGCACCTGGCCGTTCCCCTCGGCGCCGGCGATCCCGACGATCTCCCCCTTGGACACCTCGAGATCGATGGGGCCGAAGCGCTCCCCGCGGAGGCCGGACACGCGCAGGACGACCTCGCCGCTGCGCCCGTCGTGTGAGCGCTCGGGAAAGGCGAGCTCCAGCGGCCGCCCGATCATGAGCGCCACCAGCGCCTCCTCCGACATGCCGGCGGCATCGTGGGTGCCCTGGCTGACGCCGTCGCGCAGCACCGTCACCCGGTCGGCGATCCCCAGCACCTCGGGGAGACGGTGGCTGACGTAGACGATCCCCACGCCGGAGCTGGCCCGCTCGAGCACGAGCGCGTGCAGCTGCTCGACCTCCTGCGGCCCCAGCGCCGTCGTCGGCTCGTCGAGCAGAAGTACCTTCGGCCTCGTCAGCAAGGCCTTGGCCACCTCGAGAAGCTGTCGCTGGGGAAGCGTCAGCGCTCCCACCGGCGGTCGCACCGGCAGGTCGAGGGAGAGCTCGGCCAACCTGGCCGCCGCCCACTCCTCCATGCTTCCCCAGCCCGGCCGCTCGTCGCTGGGCGCCGCCAGGTAGAGGTTCTCGGCCACCGAGAGATCGAGGATGTGCGAGTAGGACTGGTAGGCGATACCCAGGCCCAGGGCGCGGGCCTGGGCAGGAGTGGGTCGCCGCAGCTCCTTGCCGCCGATCTCGACCGCTCCGCGATCGGCGGCAAGGAAGCCGCTGGCGACCCCCAGCAAGGTCGACTTCCCGGACCCGTTCTCCCCCACGAGCGCGTGGATCTCGCCGGCGCGGCAGTCGATGCTGACGTCGCGGAGCGCCCGCACCGCTCCGAACGCCTTGGACACGCCGCGAAGGCGAAGGACGACGGGACTCCCGGGCCCGGGGATCGACATCACTCCTGCCGGCTCACGACCTCGTGCCTTCCCCCCTTGCTCCTATCCGGGATACATCCGCTTGATGAGCTTGAGAGGCACAAGCGACGTCCCCGACGCCTCCATGGGGTACCCCTTGATGCACGAGCTGCGCTTGGCCTCGTTCTGGAGCTGGATCGGGAACACGATCTTGGGCGGGATCTTGGCGCCTTTGAGCTTCATCATCCCCGCCGTGAGGGCCACCCGGATCTGCGAGTTCCCTCCCGTGTAGTAGTACACCTTGAGCTTGGGGTTGTTGAGCTTCTTCCATGCGCATCCCATGCCCACGTCGTCCGTGCGCAGCGTGAGGACGGCGTTGAAGGGGATGCCCGCTGCCTTGTAGGCGGCAAAGGCGCCTTGGGCCATACCCAGGCCGTACTCGTAGCTCCAGCCCTTGATGTCGGGATGCTGAGCCAGGATCCCGGCTACCACCTCCTGCACCTTGGAGGGATCCCAGTTGGTCGCCTCGGTGGCGACGACCTTGATGCTCTTGTTCAGCGCCGCCCGCTCGCACCTCTGCCAGCTCAGAGACAGCGGGTTGCCGGGAAAGCCGCCGAGGAAGGCGATCTTGCCCGACTTCACCTCTCTGTTCATGACCTCGGCGTAGGCCTTACCGAGCTGGCACGTATCCTCGCCGACCACGGTCAGGTAGTTCTTTCCGGGGCCGGTCACGTAACCCCAGGCGTACGTGGCGACGGGGATGCCCTTCGCCGTGGCCTCCTTGAACACGGGCAGCATGGCGTCGCCGAAGTCCGGATAGGTGACGATGACGTCCACCCCCTGGGCGATGGCCGCCCGGAAGTCGGTGAGCGCCTGCTGCGGGTTGGAGTGGGCGCTCGTATAGATGATCTTGCCGATCTCCGGGTAGGTGAGGGCCTGGAGGATGAACTCCATCTTGGAGATGTTGCGGTAGACGTTCTCCCCGAATCCCTCGACGTAGCCGACGGTGAGATCGCCCCCGGTGCCGGTATCGCAGCCGTTGTTCTTCCAGCACCGGAAGGCCAGATCGAAGTCGACCTTCCTGTCGGCCCGCCCGTAGGCGGCAAGCGCGATGTTGCGGGCCATCTTGTTCTTGGGCAGGAGCCTGGCGTCGAAGAGGGTCTTCTTCAACGTGGCCGGATTCGCCTTGTACACCTCCCCGAACCCACCGGGGGCCTTCTGGGCCAGGGCGCGCGGGTCCTGCCCGTGAGTGCCGCCGCTCGAGGCCGCCACCCCGACGAGCATCAAAGCGAGCAGCGCCAGCACCGCTCCCAGCCCCACGCTACGCGGTCCGGGCTTCACGGATACCTGCATCACGTGCCTCCTTTCTGACTCAACCTGCGTCTCCGACCACCGGGCGGTGGCCCAACCTTGACGATTCCCGGGGGCTGAGAAGACGGCCGAGGAGCGCCGCTACCCGATCCCCCGAGACGAGCATCCCGGCGATGATGGCCAGCCCGAATACGACGAACTGCATCGCCGTGGACAGCCCGAGAATCCGCAGCATCTGGGTCAGCAGCGTGAGGGCGAGAGCGGCCATCCACGTCGAGCTCGCGCTGGCCAGCCCGCCGGAAAGCGAGGCGCCGGCGATGACGACGGCGGCGATCGGCGCCAGCAGGTAGGTGGCGCCGAAGGCCGGGTCGACGCTGATGCGCACGCCGGCGAGGAGGATGGCGGCGGCCGCGTAGAGGACGCCGGCGGCCGCATAGGCGACCACGACGTGGGTCCGCACGTGAACCCCGGCCATCCAGGCGGCTCGCGGGTTGGCACCCACCGCCTGGAACCGTCGTCCTGCCGAGGTGTGCCGCAACACCAGAGCCACCGCCAGGGTGAGCCCAACACCCATCCAGAAGACGGCGCTGATGCCGATGGGCTTCGCCGCCGCCCAGGAGGAGAGCGCCTCCGGCACGTTGGCTCCCGCTGTCACCTCGCGCGAGTACCGGAGGCCCCAGGCCAGGGTGATCCCCCCCACCGCCAGCGTCACGATGAGCGGATTCAGCCGCACCACGCCCACGAGGAGCCCGTTGACGAGGCCCACCGCCGCTCCCAGGCCGAGGCAGGCAAGGATGGCCAGAGGCAGCCTGTCGTCGGACTGCGCCCCCACGCCCACGATGAGGTTGCCGCCCAGGAACATGACCGCCGGGGTCGAGAGGTCGATGCCGGCCTGCATGATCACGAGCATCTGCCCCAGGGAGGCCACCGCCAGGATGGTCATGTAGGGGAGAACGAACGCCCATGACGCGCTCGTCAGCGCCTCCGGGGCGATGGCGGCGGCGACAACCACCAGGGCGGCGGTGGCGAGCCAGACCGGCAGGAACCTGGCGGCGACGACCGCCCTGGCCACGACGGCGTCGTGGCGGCGCAGCCTGGAGACGACGTGCTCGGAACCGCTCACGAGCCGACCCATCCACCCTGGCAGGACGGTGAGGAGCAAACGGCGATGGCGTCATTTTGTCCATGCACCGACGGCAGTGTCAACCGCTGCCGAACGCCGGCCGGCCTACCCGGCCGGCCCGTGTATCCGTAGCGAACGCCGTCTCGGCCGCGCCACGCCGTTCCCGCCTCCCAGCGTCGCCGCCGGCCGCCCAGAGACGGGGCCACGCCCAGGGGTGTTTCCGGCTACTGCACACAGCCGTCGCGGCCCCCGAGACGGCCGCGGTCGCCGGTGGCAGCCGCCCGGCAGCGCCGCCGTCCACCCCTCCCTCGAGGTCACAGACGGCTGAGCCTCAGGCAGCCGTCCCGGCCGGCTTGGGGGGCGTCCTTCCCCGGATGAGGTCGGCCGCCTTCTCGGCGATCATGATGGTGGCGGCGTTCGTGTTCGCCCGGGTGATGGTGGGCATGACGGAGGCGTCGACGACCCGCAGTCCCTCCACGCCGTACACCCGTAACTCGGAGTCGACCACGGCCCCCATGGCGCAGGTGGACGTGGGATGGTACACGGTCTGGCTGGCCCGCACCACCCACTCCCAGATGTCCTTGTCCGAGTCGGAGGCAGGAACGCTCAAGGGCTCCCGGGCGAGGGCGCGGAGCGCCGGCTGCGCCGCGATATCCAGGGCGATGCGCACGCCCGCCAGCATGCTGGCCCGATCCTCCTCCGTGGTCAGGAAGTTGCACAGCACTCTCGGCTTGGCATCCGGCATGGGCGCGCGCAGGCTCACCTTCCCCCGGGAGGTGGGCTTGACGACCACCGGGCCGAAGGCATAGCCGCTGCCCGGAGGAGGCGTGAGACCCTCGTCGAAGAAGGGGGCGGCGGAGAAGTGGAACTCCACGTCCGGGGCCGGCAAGCCCGAGCGCGTCCGGAAGAATCCCCCTCCTTCTGGGTAGTTCGAGGTGAGCGGCCCCCGCCCCTCGCGGTCGAGAAGGGCGAAGTTCTCGGCGGTGAAGATCCCGAACAGCCCTGGGTGGTCGGTGAGGTAGTTCAGGTTGACCATGCAGTGATCCTGGAGGTTGCGCCCCACGGGCAGCTCCTCCCGCACAGCGATGCCGAACGGCTGGAGCTCCTCTGCGGGGCCGATCCCGGACAACATGAGGAGGACGGGGGAGTGGTAGGCGCCGGCGGAGAGAATCACCTCTCGCTCGGCCCGCACGGTCTGGCGCCGGCCTTCGCGCACGTACTCGACGCCGACGGCACGGTTACCCTCGAAGACGATGCGCTCGACGAAGGCGCCGCACGTGACCTGGAGGTTAGGCCTCCCCTCCGCCGGATGGAGGAAGGCGTCGGCGGCGCTGCACCGCATCCCGTTCCGCTGAGTGAGCTGGAAGCGGCCGACACCCTCGGGACGATCGACGTTGAGGTCCTCGATGAGCGTGTACCCGGCTTGCACCGCGGCTTCCAGCTCCGCGTCCACCAAGGGGCTCATGGAGCGGCTGTCCGACACGGCCAAGGGGCCGCCCACCCCGTGGAACTCGTTCTCGCCGCGCTCGTTGTCCTCCGAGCGCTTGAAGTAGGGAAGGACCTCGTCGTAGGACCAGCCTGTGCAGCCCATCGCGGCCCACTCGTCGAAGTCGGCACGGTGGCCGCGCACGTAGATCATGGCGTTAATCGAGCTCGAGCCGCCGACAACGCGGCCGCGGGGGATGTACAGCCGGCGCCCCCCCAGTCCGGGCTCGGGCTCGCCGAGCAGGTCCCAGTCGAGGCTCGACTTGAAGACGAGGGGAAACATGGCCGGGACACGAATCTCGCGCGCCGTATCAGGCCCTCCCGCCTCGAGCAGGTGCACCTGAACGTCCGGGTCCTCGCTCAGGCGACCTGCGAGCACGCATCCCGCCGACCCGGCCCCCACGATCACGTAATCAGCCGTCATCGGACCCTCCTCTGCTCGATTGTCGGCGGGCAGCTTACTGACCTCGGGCAATGCCGCCGCCGCAGGGTTGGCGACGAAGGCGCTTGCGCGGTAGGTTGTCGAGGATGGGCGGCGGCGATGATCTCATCGCCCTCTACTGGACGACCTCGGGGCCGGTGGAGGTGCACGTAGGGCGGGAGTGGAGCCTCTTCGACCTGCGCGACCGGTGCGCGCAAGCGGCCCGGGTCGGGTTCGCCGGCATCGGCCTCTGGCACGCCGACCTCGAGCACATCCTGGAGCGGCGCAGCCTCCGGGACGTGCGCACGCTCCTCGACGACCACGGCCTGAGGTACCTGGAGCTCGAGTTCCTGGGCGACTGGTTCCTCGACCCCGACGACGATCGGCGCCGCGCCTCCGACAGGACCCGGGCTCTCCTCTTCGGAGCGGCGGCGGAGCTTCCCGCCCACCACATCAAGGTGGGCAACATCATGGGTACGCCCTGCGACCTTCCCAGAATCGTGGAGCGCTTTGCCGAGCTCTGCGCCGACGCTGCCCGCTACACCGACGCCCAGATCGTCTACGAGGTGATGCCCTACGACGTCAACGTGGGCGACCTCGACACGGCGCTTCAGGTGGTCGAGGGGGCAGACGCGCCCAACGGAGGCCTGGCGCTCGACACCTGGCACCTGGGCAAGCTCAGGCTCGAGCCCGACGACCTCCGCCGCATCCCGCCGCGCTTCCTGGGCTGGGTCGAACTCAGCGACGGGCCGTACGAGTACGCCCAGGATCGGCTCGACGAGGTCATCAACCGCCGGCGGCTCCCCGGCGAGGGTGAGTTCCCCATCGCCGGCTACGTGGCGGTATGCCGGGAGCTGGGCTACGACGGCCCCTGGGGCGTCGAGGTCCTGTCCGAGGAGCTTCGCCGCCTCCCCATCGAGACGATCTTCGAGCGCGCCTACGAGACCACCCGAGCGCAGATCGCCCTTGCACGAGAGCTCGTACGAGAAAGGAGTCCCGGTGCTTGACGCCCTGTCGAGAGAGAAGCTGATCTGGATGCTCACCCACATGGTGCGGATCCGCGAGTTCGAGGAACGGGTGAAGCGGACGTTCGAGGAGCACCCCGGCGTCATCCGCGGCCACACCCACCTGGCCGACGGAGCCGAGGCCTCCATCGTCGGCTCGCTGGCCGCCCTAAATCCCGGCGATCAGCTCCTCACCACCTACCGCTGTCACGGCTACCCCATCGTCCTCGGCACCGACCCGAAGGCGCTCATGGCCGAGATCTACGGCCGGGAGACGGGCATCTGCAAGGGCTACGGCGGGTCCATGCACCTGGCCGACGTCCAGCGCGGTTTCCTTGGCACCTCCGGCATCGTGGGCCAGGGGATCCCGCACGCGGCGGGCGCTGCTTGGGCGGCCCAGATTCGCCGCCAAGGGCAGGTGGTGCTGTCGTTCTTCGGCGACGGGGCGACGAAGCAGGGGGCCTTCCACGAGACGCTCAACATCGCCTCCCTGTGGAAGCTGCCCGTCGTCTTCGTGATGGAGAACAACAGCTACCAGGCCTACACCAAGGTAGAGCAGGAGGACGCCAATGCAGCCGCCGGCGAGCCGCTGGCGGTCAAAGCCAAGGCCTACAGCATGCCGGGCGTGACGGTGGACGGGGGCGACCCGGTGGCCGTCTACGAGCAGGTGCAGGCGGCGGTGGAGCGGGCCCGCGCAGGCCGGGGACCGACGCTGGTGGAGTCCCGCGTCTACCGCCTGAGCGCTCACGGCAACATCATCGCGCCGCCGGGGGTGCCCCTCCACTACCCCGAGCACGAGGCCATCGCGATCTTCGGCAACGTCGAGGAGTACGAGGCCGCCAAGCGCGGCGACCCGGTGCCCCGATTCCGCGCCCGGCTGGTGTCCGAGGGCATCCTGTCGGCCGAGGAGGCAGACGCCATCGCCGACGCCGCCCGGAAGGAGATGGACGAGGCCGTCCAGTTTGCCCTGGCGAGCCCGTTCCCGGCCCCCGAGAAGGCCGTCGAGTACGTCTACGCGTGAGGAGGAACTGATGGCGCGCGAGCTTCCCTACATCCAGGCCATCGCCGAGGCCGTCCATCAGGAGATGGAGCGGGACGAGACGGTCCTCTACTTCGGCCAGAACCTGGCCCTCAGCGACGACGATCCGTTCCTAAAGGCGTTCGGGCCCGACCGGGTGCGGGTAACGCCCATCTCCGAGACCGCCGAGATCGGCATGGCCGTGGGCGCGGCCTTCGCCGGCTTCCGGCCGGTGGTGCAGCTGTACATGGCCGAGTTCATGCTGGTGGCTATGGACCAGGTGGTGAACGAGGCGCCCCGGTTCCACTACATGACCGCCGGCCAGGTCAAGGTTCCCATCGTGCTCCAGGCGGGCTACGGCTTCACGGCGGGCTGGGCCGGACAGCACACGGGCACCATCTACGGGATGTTCTTGGGCGTGCCCGGGCTGAAGGTCGTCGCCCCCGCCACTCCGGCCGATGCCAAGGGGCTCATGACGGCCTCCATCCGCGACGACAACCCCGTCGTCTACTTCCACCACTACCTCCTCACCCTCGAGCACGGCGACGTCCCCGAGGGCGAGCACGTGGTCCCGCTGGGGGAGGCGGCGGTCCGCCGGGAAGGAACCGACGTGACCATCGTCGCCATCGGCTGGATGGTGAGCAAGGCCCTGGCTGCGGCCGAGCAGCTCGCCGGCGAGGGCGTGAGCGCGGAGGTGATCGATCCGCGGACCCTCGCCCCGCTCGACACGGACACCATCCTCGAGTCGGTGGCCAAGACGGGCAGGCTCGTGGTCGTCGACCAGTCCACCCGCCATGCCTCGGCGGCGGCGGTGATCGCGGCCGAGGTGGCAGCGGAGGGGTTCTCGGCCCTCAAGGCTCCGATTCGGCTGGTGACCGCCCTCGACGCCACCATCCCGTACTCGGAGCCCATGGAGGCGTACGTCCTCCCCAGCGAGGCCAAGATCGTCGCCGCCGTGCAGGAAGCGGTGGGAACCGCACCTGTCAGCGCCTGAGCAGGAGATGGCGGCGCCGGACGCCCTCGACGGAGAGGTCGGTCGCGATCTCCTGCGCAGCATGTGGCGGATCCGCGTCTTCGAGGAGCGGGTCGGCCAGCTCACGCGCGCCGATGAGGTGCACGGCCTCGTCCACCTGAGCGTGGGCCAGGAGGCTGTCGCGGTCGGCGTCTGCAGCCAGCTGCGGCCGGACGACCCCGTCTACAGCGGGCACCGCGCCCACGGGCATGCCATCGCCAAGGGCGTGCCGCTGGAGCGCCTGCTGGCCGAGCTCATGGGCCGTGCCGACGGGGTCTGCCGCGGCCTGGGCGGCTCCATGCACCTCGTCGACGCCGAGCACGGCTTCCTCGGCGCCACCGGCGTCGTCGGCGGTAACGTGCCGCTGGCGGTCGGCAGCGCCCTGGCCGCCCGGCTCCTGCGGAGCGACCAAGTTGCGGTGGTCTTCTTCGGCGACGGGGCCGTGCAGGGCGGCGTCTTCGCCGAGTCGGTCAACCTGGCCGCCCTGTGGGAGCTGCCGGTGATCCTCGTCTGCGAGAACAACGGGTTTGCCGAGTTCACGCCCCGGTCGGCGCACACGGTGGTGGAGCGCGTCTCCGACGCCGTCGCTCCCTACGGCCTGGGCCGCGCCACGGTCGACGGCAACGACGTCGTGGCCGTGCGGGCCGCCTTCGCCCGCTTCCTCGCCGACGCCCGCCGAGGGGCCGGCCCCTTCCTGCTGGAGTGCCTGACGCACCGGCTGCGCGGCCACTACGAGGGCGACCCCCAGCACTACCGCCAAGCCCTTGCCGCCGCCGAGTGGCAACAGCTCGACCCTATCTTGCGCCTACAGCGGCGCGGGCTGGCCGAGGGGTGGCTCGACGAGGGAGCGCCGGCCCGCTTGGAGCAGGAGGCCCGCGACGAGGTGGAGGAGGCCGTTCGCTTCGCCCGCGCCAGCCCCTTCCCGTCGCCGGAGCTGACGGCGCAGGTCGTCTACGCCCGGTGACGGAGACCACCTACCTACGGGCCATCACGGTGGCACTGGCCGAGGCCATGCGCGACGACCCCCGGGTCATCATCCTCGGCGAGGACGTGGCCGAGGGAGGGCCCTGGGGGGCGACGGCAGGGCTGGTCGAGGAATTCGGCCCCGACCGCGTCCGCAACACGCCCATCTCGGAGGCGGCCATCTGCGGGATCGCCGTCGGCGCTGCCCAGTCGGGCCTCCGCCCGGTGGTGGAGATCATGTTCATCGACTTCCTCACCCTGGCCCTCGATCAGCTCGTCAATCAGGCGGCCAAGGCGCACTTCATGTCCGGCGGCCAGCTCCGGGTGCCCCTCGTCCTGCGTACCCAGGGCGGCGGCGGGCAGCGCGGCGGCGCCCAGCACTCGCAGAGCCTGGAGGCCTGGTTGACGCACGTGCCCGGGTTGAAGGTGGTGATGCCGAGCACAGCCGCGGACGCAGCGGGCCTGCTGCGGGCGGCCATCGCCGATCCCAACCCGGTCGTCTACGTCGAGAACAAGACCCTCTACTTTCGGCGCGAGCGGCTCGCCGACGATGGGAGTCCTGTCCCGCTCGGGCGCGGCCGGGTGGTGCGGCCCGGTCGGGATGTCACCGTGGTCGCCCTGTCCCGCCTCGTCCACGAGTCCCTGGCCGCCGCCGACGAGCTGGCGGCGGAGGGAATCGAGGTGGAGGTGATCGACCCCCGCACGCTGGTGCCGCTCGACCTGGACACCATCGTCGAGTCGGTGGCGCGAACGCACCGGCTGGTCGTCGCCCACGAGGCGGTCAGGCAGGGCGGCTTCGGAGCCGAGCTGGCCGCCCAGGTGCAGCAGGCGGCGTTCGACGAGCTCGATGCCCCCATCGAGCGGGTGGGAGCGGCCTTCGCCCCCGTTCCCTTCAGCCCGCCCTTGGAGGACGCCTACCTGCCCGGGCGGGCCGAGGTGGCGGCGGCGGTGCACGCGCTGCTCGGCCGCTGACCTCGAGGGGCAGGTGGCCAGTTGTCGCGGACGGCGAAGATGGTTACGCTCGGCCCTATGAGTATCCTCGGACACCGCGTGCCCCGGGTGGAGGACGGGCGGTTCCTCCGCGGCCAGGGCCGCTACGTCGACAACCTCCCCCTCGAGGGCGCCCTCACTGCCACCTTCGTCCGCTCCCTGCTCCCCCACGCCCGCATCGCCGGCATCGACACGTCGGCGGCGGAGACGATCCCGGGCGTGCAGGTCTTCACCGGCGCCGACGTCGACCTCCCCCCCATGCCCCCGCCGCCCATCCCGGTGATCGAGGCGCGCATGACTCGGCCGGTCATCGCCACCGAGGTCGTCCGGTTCGTGGGCGACATCGTGGCCGTGGTGGTGTCGGAGGATCGGGCGACGGGAGCCGACGCCGCCGAGCTGGTGGTGGTCGACTACGACCCCCTGCCCGCCGTCGTCACCCCCGAGCAGGCGCTCAGGGACGAGGTGCTCCTCTTCCCCGAGGTGGGGACCAACGTCTGCGCCCGGGCCGGATCGGCCGAGCACGACGAGAATCTCTTCGCCGGCTGCGACGTGGTCGTCTCGGACACGCTGGTGAGCCCGCGCATGGCCGGGTGCCCCCTGGAGCCGCGGGCGGCCGCGGCCGCGGTGGGCGCCGACGGCCGCACCACCGTCTGGCTGTCGACCCAGGTGCCGCACACCGACCACCTCGTTCTCCACCTCATGCTGGGCATCGATCCCAGCGCCCTGCGGGTGGTGGCGCCCGATGTGGGCGGCGGCTTCGGCGTCAAGAGCCACATCGGCCCGGAGGAGACGCTGGTCGTGTGGCTGGCCCGCCGCCTGGGCCGGCCGGTGCGGTGGGCGGAGACCCGCAGCGAGAGCATGGTGGCGCTACCCCACGGCCGCGGCCAGCGTCTCCAGCTCACGCTCGGCGGCACCCGGGACGGCCGGCTCCTCGCCTACCGGATCGACATCACCCAGGACGCCGGCGCCTACCCCCAAGTAGGCAGCTTCCTGCCCGTGCTCACCGGCCTCATGGCCAGCGGCGTGTACGCCATCCCCCGCATCGAGGTGGAGGGTCGCTCGGTCGTCACCAACACGACGCCGGTGACCACCGTGCGCGGGGCCGGGCGGCCGGAGGCGGCCCAGGCCATTGAGCGGATGGTCGACCTGTTCGCGGCCGAGATCGGCATGGATCCGGCCGAGGTGAGGCGGAAGAACCTCATCCCCAAGGACGCCTTTCCCTACCAGACCGCGTCCGGGGCCACGTACGACTCGGGCGACTACGAGGGAGCCCTCGACCTGGCTTTGCGCTCGGTCGGCTACGAGGAGCTGCGCGCCGAGCAGCGCCGCCGCCGGCAGCAGGGCGCCCGCAGGCAGCTCGGCATCGGCATCAGCTGCTACACGGAGATCACGAACCCGGTCGGGGAGAGCGAGCTCGGCCGGGTCGAGATCAGGGAGGACGGGAGCGCCGTCGTCTACACCGGCTCCTTCTCGCACGGCCAGGGCCACGAGACGACCTTCGCCATGATCGTGGCCGAGCGCCTCGGGCTTCCCGTGGACCAGGTGTCGGTGGTCAAGGGGGACACCGACGCGGTGGAGAAGGGCACCGGCACCTACGGATCGAAGTCGACGCAGATCGGCGGCGTGGCCGCCAGAGCCGCCGCCGACGAGGTGGTGGAGCGAGCGAGGAGACTCGCCGCCGAGTACCTCGAGGCCGGCGCCGAGGACGTGGTGCTCGACCAAGCGCTGGGACGCTTCCACGTCGTCGGGGCTCCTGAGCCGTCGCTCAGCTGGGCTGAGCTCGCTTCCCGCTCGGCCGGTGAGGGCAGGCTGTCGGAGCTGACAGCGACCCACGAGTTCCAGGCCCCGCCCACCTTCCCCTTCGGCACGCACGTGGCGGTGGTGGAGGTGGACACCGACACCGGGCAGGTGGAGCTCCAGCGGCTGGTGGCCGTGGACGATGCGGGCACGGTCATCAACCCTCTCATCGTCGAGGGCCAGGTGCACGGCGGCGTGGCCACCGGCGTGGCCCAGGCTCTGTACGAGGAGTTCGTCTTCAGCGACGACGGCACGCCCCTGACCACCACCTTCGCCACCTACCCCTTCCCCTCCGCCGCCGATCTGCCCTCGTGGGAAGCGGTGGCCATGGAGACCCCGACCCCCCTCAACCCCCTCGGCGCCAAGGGCATCGGTGAGTCGGGCACCATCGGCGCCACCCCGGCCGTTCACAACGCCGTCCTCGATGCCCTGGCACCGTACGGCGTCCGCCACGTGGAGCTGCCCTGCAACGGCGAGAACGTCTGGCGCGCCCTCCGGGAGGCGACGGCATGACCCGGGTCGCCCTGACCGTCAACGGCGTGAGACACGACACCGAGGTCGAGCCTCGGCAGCTCCTCGTCTACTTCCTGCGCGACCAGCTCGGCTTGAAGGGAACGAACGTCGGCTGCGACACCTCCTCCTGCGGGGCCTGCACCGTCCTCGTGGACGGGGAGTCGGTCAAGTCCTGCACCGTCTTGGCCGTGCAGGCGGACGGCTGCGAGGTGACGACGATCGAGGGCCTCGCCTCAGGGGACGAGCTGCACCCTGTTCAGCAGGCCTTCCACGAGCACCATGCGCTCCAGTGCGGATACTGCACGCCCGGCTTCGTCATGGCGACGGTATCCCTCCTCAAGGAGAATCCCGCCCCTTCGGAGGAGGAGATCCGCCGGGGCCTGGAGGGCAACCTGTGCCGCTGCACCGGCTACCACAACATCGTCCGGGCGGTGCAGGCGGCGGCGGGGGCGCAGCCATGATCCCGGCCGCCTTCGACTACGAGCGGGCGGCGTCGGTGGAGGAAGCCGTCGACCTGCTCGCCCGGGAAGAGGAGGCCAAGCTCCTGGCCGGCGGTCACTCCCTCATCCCTCTCCTGCGCCTGCGCCTGGCCCGCCCGTCGCTGCTCGTGGACATCGGACGGCTGAACGAGCTGCGCTACGTTCGCGCCGACGGCGACGGGATCGCCATCGGCGCCCTCGCCCGTCACGCCGACCTCGTCCGCGACCCGCTGCTGGCGGCGCGCTGCCCCCTCATCGCGCACGCCGCCAGCCACGTGGGCGATCCCCAGGTCCGGCACCGGGGCACTATCGGAGGCTCCCTGGCCCACGCCGATCCGGCCTCCGACCTCGGTACCGTCCTCCTCACCGTCGGCGCCCTCCTCGTCGCCCAGGGGCCCGAGGGGGAGAGAGTCATCCCGGCAGAGGAGTTCTTCACCGGCCCCTTTCAGACGGCGCTGGAGCGCCGGGAGGTACTCACCGAGATCCGCGTTCCCAGGGTCGAGCAAGGGGTGTACCTCAAGCACGCCCGCCGCACCCAGGATTGGGCAACGGTCGGGGTGGCCGCGGCTGTCGTCGGCGGCCGGGTCCAGGTGGGACTGGCCAGTATGGGGCCGACGCCGCTTCGGGCGCGGGCAGTCGAGGAGGCGGTGGCCGCAGGCGCTTCCCCCGCCGAGGCCAGCTCCGTCGCCGCCGAGGGAGCCGACCCGCCCAGCGACGTGCAGGGGAGCGCCGAGTACCGGGCCCATCTTGCCCAGGTGCTCGTCTGCCGGGCCCTGGAACAGGTCTGACCGACAACTCCAGGGAACCGCGTTCGGGTGGGAGCATGACGAAGCTGGCCGTGGCACTCCTCGGACTGGGCGAGGCCGGAGGCCGCCTCGCCGCGGACCTCGTCGCCGCCGGCGTGGACGTGCGCGGCTACGACCCCGATCCCACCCGCCAGGAGGGAGGGGCGATGCGGGTCGCCGATGCCGTCACGGCGACGACAGATTGCGACGTGGTACTGAGCGTGAACAGCGCCGCGGCTGCGCTCGAGGCGGCGAGGACCGTGGCCGTCGCCCTGCCAGCGGGCGTCCTCTACGCCGACCTCAACACCGCCGCGCCTGCTCTCAAGCGGGAGCTCTCCGCCCTCGTCGAGGAGAAGGGAGGGCGCTTCGCCGACGTGGCCCTCCTCGGCCCGGTACCGGCCAGGGGCATCGGCACGCCTGCGCTCGCCTCCGGGAAGGGGGCGACGGCGTTCGCCGACCTCTTCCGGCCCTTGGGAATGCCTGTGCGGGTGGTGTCGGAGCAGGCGGGGGACGCTGCCGCGCTCAAGCTCGTGCGGTCGGTGTTCATGAAGGGGCTGGCCGCCTCGGCAGCAGAGAGCCTCCGCGCCGCCGAGGCCGTGGGGCAGGCGGAGTGGCTGAAGGAGGAGATCGCCCAAGTGATCGGGCGGCCCCTTCTCGATCGCCTGCTCGAGGGCAGCAGGAAGCACGCGGCACGGCGGGTGGACGAGATGGAGGCTGCCTGCGAGTACCTTACCGAGCTCGGCGTCGAGCCCAGGGTGGCAGCCGCCAGCGCGGCCGTGCTGGCGGAGCTGGCAAGCGCCGGGAGGGCGGGGCGCAACCGTTAGGGTGGAGGCGATGATCGAGGCGGGGGCGGACACCCGGCCCAGCGAGCGGGCCAAGCTCCTCGTCAGGGGAGCCTACGACCTACACGTCCACGTCGCTCCCGACGTACCGCGGCGGCGGATCGACGACGTGACCCTCGCCCGCCGGTTCGCCGAGCGAGGACTGGCCGGCTTCGCCCTCAAGTCGCACTACACCTCCACGGCTGAGCGGGCGCAGGTGGTCTCCGGCCTCGTTCCCGGCGTGGAGGTGGTGGGCACGCTGACGCTGAACCGAGCGGTGGGAGGGATGAACGCGCTCGCCGTCGAGATCGCCGCCCGCGAGGGGGCCCGCATCGTCTGGATGCCGACCGTCGACTCGCCGGCCGAGACCGCCGGCCGGACGGAGCCGAAGCCGGGCGACAAGGTGCCCCTGTGGGCCCGCCTTCAGCACGAGCTGCGGGAGCTCGGCCTCGGGGTGGAGCCGGTAGGCGTGACCGGGGCGGACGGCAGGCTCCTTCCTGAGACCCGGGAGGTGCTGCGGGCCGTTGCTCGGCACGGGCTCATCCTGGCCACCGGCCATCTCGGGCGCGACGACACCTTCGCCGTCGTCGACGGCGCGCTCGAGGAGGGTGTGGCCCGGATCGTCGTCACCCACCCCGAGTTTCCTTGCCAGGACCTCTCCATCGACGACCAGGTGGAGCTGGCCGCCCGTGGGTGCCTCATCGAGCGTTGCCTCACCACTCCCTGGAGCGGTAAGACGACGTGGGAGCACGTCCTCGACGGGGTGCGGGCCTGCGGCGTGGAGCACGCCCTCTTCTCCAGCGACTTGGGCAACCCCCAGTACCCCGCCGTCGAGGACGGCCTCGCTCTGTGGGCCGACCGGTTGCTCGAGGCCGGGTTCGACGAGGACGCCGTGCAGGAGATGATCGTGGGCCAGTCGCGGAGGGTGGCGGGAGCGGCATGAGCCGCAGGCTCCTCGTCATCGGGGCTCACGCTGCCGACTTCGTCTGGCGGGCTGGGGGGGTTATCGCCCTCACCACCGCGGCAGGAGGCTCGGCCCGCGTGGTCGCCCTGTCCTACGGCGAGCGGGGGGAGTCCGGCGAGCTGTGGAAGGAGCCCGACCAGACCATCGAGCGCGTGAAGGAGATCCGCCACGGGGAGGCCGAGCGGGCGGCGGCCGCCCTGGGAGCCGAGTTCGCCTGCCTCGATCTCGGCGACTACCCCCTCGAGATCGACCGGGAGAGCCTCACCGCCATCGCCGACGAGATTCGGGCCTTCGCCCCCGACGTTCTCCTCACCCACACCGACCGCGACCCCTTCAACCCCGACCACGCGGTGACCTTCGTCGCCGTCGAGCGGGCCCGGGCGCTGGCCGCGGGAGCGGGCGTCCCCAGCGCCTTCGCCACCGTGCAGCCGCCGGAGCTTCTCCTCTTCGAGCCCCACCAGCCGGAGCTCTGCAACTTCCTGCCCACCGTCCTCGTCGACATCACGCCCGTCATCGACCGGAAGCAGGCGGCCATGGCCGAGATGAAGGCCCAAGCCTACCTCTCCACGTACTACATGCAGAGGGCCGAGCAGCGTGGCAACCATGCCCGCCGCTCGTCGGGGAACCCGTCCATCAGGTACGCGGAGGCATTTCAGCGGGTCACGCCCCAGGTGGTGAGCGCCCTGTGATGGAGGTCTTCGCCGAGCTGGCGGAGCTGGGGACGGCCACCGTGCACGAGGCGGCGGGCCGCGCGCCCGTCGTCGACCTGCCGCTGATCCAGGTCGTGCCGGGATCGCGTGCCGCCGGCCCTGCTCGCACCGTTCTCTGCGGCCAGGACGACAACCTCATGGTGCACGCTGCCGTGGCGGAGGCACAGCCGGGGGAGGTGCTCGTCCTGACCATGCCCGAGCCGCGACCGGTCGCCCTCGTCGGCGAGCTGCTCGCCATCCAGGCCAAGGCTCGCGGCGTGGCGGCCCTCCTCGTGGACGCCGCCGTGCGCGATGTCGAGGAGCTGCGTGCGCTGGCCCTGCCCATCTGGGCCCGGTACGTGCGGGCTCGCGGAGCCGACAAGCGGGTTCCCGGCGCCATCGGCCGGCCGGTACAGGTGGGCGGGGCGACCATCCGGCAGGGCGACGGAGTGGTGCTGGACGCGGACGGAGCCGTCGTCGTCGCCCAGGAGCGCCTGGCCGAGGTGCTGATAGCAGCCAGAGCACGAGCTGACCGCGAGCGCGACAAGCGGGCGAAGCTCGAGGCGGGAGCGCTGTCCTACGATCTCGACGGCCTGCGTATGCTGGTGGAGCGATGACAGAACCCATCCACGACGTCGCCCGTATCGGTCACGCCGAGCTCCTGACCCCCACGCCCGAGGAGAGCCTCCGCTTCTTCGTCGACGTGCTGGGGATGGAGGAGGAGGCGCGCCAGGGGCAGTCGGTCTACCTGCGCGGATGGGGAGACTACCTCCGCTACAGCCTCAAGCTCACCGAGGCGCCCAAGCCGGGCTTGGGCCACGTGGCACTGCGGGCGTGGAGCCCGGGCGCCCTCGAGCGCCGGGTGGCGGCCATCGAGGCGGCGGGCCGTGGCCAGGGGTGGATCGACGGCGACATCGGCCACGGCCCCGCCTACCGGTTCACCGATCCCGACGGCCACCTGTTCGAGATCTACTACGAGGCCGAGCGCTACCGGCCCCCCGAGCACTTGCGGCCGTCGTGGCGGAACCAACCGCAGCGGTACGTGGGCCGGGGGGCGGCGGTCAAGCGGCTCGATCACGTCAACATGCTCGCCGCCGACGTTCGCGCCAACCGTGTGTTCGCCCAGGAGGTGCTCGGCTACCGCCTGTACGAGCGGATCCAGCTGGACGACGGCAGCGAGGCAGGCGCCTGGCTGAGCGTGTCCATCGCCGCCCACGAGCTCATCTACGTGGCCGATGCCTACGGGGCCTCGGGGAGGTTGCACCACCTGGCCTTCTGGGTCGACACCCGTGAGGAGTGCCTGCGGGCTGCCGACCTCTTCGTCGACAACGATGTCTACATCGAGGCTGCGCCCTCCAAGCACGGCGTCGCCCAGGGCTTCTTCCTGTACGGGATCGAGCCGGGGGGCAACCGGATCGAGGTGACCACCGGCGGCTACTTCGTCTACGACCCCGACTTCGAGCCCATCACCTGGACGGCCGAGGAGCGGGCCCGGGGCCAGTACTGGGGCGTGAAGACGGTGGAGAGCTTCCACACGTACGGCACACCCGACATCGAGCGGCCGGGGTGATCGACCGGGCCCGCTTCGAGATCCTGCCCTTCGCCAAGGGGGAGGAGGAGGCTGCCAAGCTTCCCCAGCGGGTACGCCTGACCGTAACCTGCTCGCCCAAGCACGGTCCCGACCTGGGCGTCGAGGTGGGCAGGCGCCTACGGGCGCTGGGGCACGCGGTGACCGTCCACGTGGCCGCCCGCATGGTGCGCGACCGCGCCCACTTGGACGAGCTCCTCACGGCTATGGCGCGGGCGGGGATCGACGACGCCCTCGTCGTCGGCGGCGACGCCACCCCTCCTCACGGACCCTACTCGTCGGCGGTCGAGCTTCTACCCCTCCTCCACGAGCACCGGCAGCGGCCGCACATGGTCGGCATCGCCGGGTATCCGGAGGGGCACCCCCTCATCGACCCCGACACCTTGGCCGAGGCCCTGGTGGCGAAGAGCGCCCTCGCCGACTACGTGACCACCCAGCTCTGCTTCGACCCGGAGGCGGTGGTCGGGTGGGTGAGGACGGTGCGGGGGATGGGCGTCTCTCTCCCCGTCATCGTCGGCCTCCCCGGCCGCGTGGATCGCCGCAAGCTCGTCGAGATCTCGGTGCGGGTGGGGGTGGGGCCCTCGCTCGCTTTCCTCAGGAAGCAGCGCAGCCTCCGCGCCCTCCTGGGGCTGTCGCCGTCATCCACCGACCGGCTGTACGACGCCCTCGCCCCCTACGTCGGCGATCCCGAGCTCGCCATCGCCGGCTTCCACTACTTCACCTTCAACCGACTCCTGGCCACATGGGACTGGGAGCGACACAAGCAGTCGGCCTTGCCTAGGATGGGGGCCGCACCAGACAAGGAGGTGGCGCAGACATGACCTACCGAAACCTCGAGGAGAAGCTCCAGGCGGTCGGGGATCCCGTCTCCATGGTGCGTAACTCGCAGATCGGGCCGTACGTCTACCCGGCGGTCCCGAGCGAGTTCTCGAACTGGCGGGACGAGCAGCGAGCCTGGCGGGAGACGTGCGCCCTCTTCGACCAGTCCCACCACATGACCGATCTCACCGTGGAGGGTCCGGACGCCCTCAGGCTGCTCTCCGACTTGGCCGTGAACACCTTCCGCAACTTCCAGGTCGGCAGGGCGAAGCAGCTCGTCGCCTGCAACTACGACGGGTACGTGATCGGGGATGCCATCCTCTTCTTCCTGGACGAGAATCGGCTCCGCTTGGTGGGACGGCCCTCGGCCCACAACTGGGTGCAGTTCCACGCCGAGACCGGCGACTACGACGTCCGGGTGGAGCGCGACGAGCGGACGGTGGCCAACCCCACCGGCAGGCGCCAGCTGTACCGCTTCCAGGTGCAGGGTCCCACCTCCCTCGAGGTGCTGGAGAAGGCCACCGGCCGGCCGCTGCCCGACATCGGGTTCTTCCAGCTGGGCGAGATCACCATCGCCGGCTGCCGGGTCCGCGCCTTCCACCACGGCATGTCCGGCACGAAGGGGATGGAGCTCTTCGGCCCCTGGGAGGAGCGGGAGGAGGTGAGGAGCGCCATCATCGAGGCCGGCCGCGACTTCGGGCTGCGCCAGGTGGGAAGCAGGGTGTACGCCACCAACACCCTCGAGTCGGGCTGGATCCCCTGTCCGTTGCCGGCGGTGTTCACCGGCGACAAGATGAAGGCCTACCGGGAGTGGCTGCCGGCGGACGGGTACGAGGGCACCGGCTCCCTGGGCGGCAGCTACTACTCCACCGACATCGCCGACTACTACCTCACCCCCCACGACCTGGGCTACTGGCCGTTCGTCAAGTTCGACCACGACTTCATCGGGCGGGAGGCGCTGGAGGAGATGGCTGACCATCCCCGCTGGAAGAAGGTCACTCTGGCCTGGAACGGCGACGACGTGGCTCGGGCCATGGCCACCCTGTTCCAAGCCGGCGACCCGGTGAAGTACATCGACCTTCCCCTGTCCAACTACGCCACTTGGCCGTACGACAAGGTGCTGAAGGACGGCGAGATGGTGGGCGTATCCACCTTCTCCGGCTACAGCTACAACGAGCGCTCCATGCTGTCGCTGGCTATGGTCGACGTCAACCTCGAGCTGGGCACAGAGGTCACCCTCATCTGGGGGGAGGAGGGCGGCGGATCCGCCAAGCCGGTCGTGGAGCGGCACGTGCAGGCTGAGATCCGGGCCATCGTCAGCCCCTGCCCGTACTCCGAGGTCGCCCGCACTTCGTACGCGGAGGGCTGGCGCACGAAGGCCACCGTCGCCTGAAGAGCCGGGGCGGGTCGTCAGGCGCGCGCGGCCCGCCAGGTGCCGGGGGCATAGGAGGTCCTCACCGCCTCGACGTAGGGACAGGGGCAGACGAGAGCGCGGATCTCCACCTGGGTATGCCGCTCCACCGTGGGCTTGGCGGTGCCTCCCTCCTCCTCCCCCCAGACGAGCGTCACCTCGGTTCCCGGCTCTGCGTAGTCCGCGTCCACCACGGCCAGGGTGAGCATCTTGGCCTCGTTGGCGCTGTAGCCAATCCAGGTGGACACCCCCACCGTCTCGCCGCCGGCCGTGACCCGGTCGTACGGGTGCATGGAGTACACGGCGGACGGCCAGTCGATGAACTTGGCACGGCCCTCCCGCTGGAACATGGTTCCAATGGTGCGCGTCACGTCCTCGTCGTCGAGGGCCAGCGTGACCTTGCGCCGGTGCCGCTCCTGGGCCTTCCGCTCGAGCGCCTCCCGCCCGATGAAGTCGTGGTCGAACTTCACGTAGTGCCCGTAGCCGAGATCCCAGGGAGTGAAGTAGTAGTCCTCGATGTCGTCGGACACGAAGCTGCCCCCGATGGACGCCTGCGCCTCATAGCCCGTGGCGGGGAGCCACTCCCGGTACGGCCTCATGCTCTCGCCGGAGTACACCGCAGGGAGGGGAGAGGGAATCCAGCCCGACTCCAGGGTGTTGGACGAGTAGGCCCTTCCCCCTACCAGCCTGAGCCCGAGCTCCTCGCCGGCGGTCACGATCGCCTCGTGCACCGCCTCCCTGTCCTCCCAGGGCCCGAACACCTCCCAGCCCGGCTGGCCGGCCATTCCGTGGCGCAGGGCGCGCACCGTCTTGCCCGCGATGGTGACCGTGGTCAGGTGGAAGAACGGAAGCTCGGGCGGGGGATGGCCCAGAGCCTTCTCGATCACGGCCATCGCGTTAGGCCCCTGCACCTGGAACCGGTACGACCGCCGGCGCTGATCGGTTCGCAACGCCCACCGCTGGTCGAGCTCCACCTCGACGTCGTAGCCGCCGGTCTCGGCGTGGTAGGTGATCCAGTTGAGCGCGGGAGCGCGGCCGACGAGAGTGAGCTCGTCCTCGGCCAGCGCGTACAGGATGACGTCGCCGATGACGTAGCCGTCGGGGTTGCAGGCCACAAAGTGCTTGGCCCGATCGAGCGTGAAGCCCTGGAAGCTATTGACGCCGAGGTGGGAGAGAAGGGCCAAGGCATCGGGCCCCCTCACTGCCAGATCGGCCATGTGGTAGGAGAGGTTGAAGAGGACACAGGTCTCCTGCCAGGCGCGCTGCTCGTCGCGCCAGTTCGTAAACTCAGCCGGCACGCCGGGATAGACATTGGGCCCGGTCGGGGCGTTGCGCAGATGCTTCACCGGGCTCTCAGCGCTCCGGAGCAGGTCTTCCAGGCTTCGGTAACCCTCGTTCATGAGCATCCCCTCGTTCGTCTCCGATAGACACCCTTGGCAGCGTGCCCATTATGAGCCCACCGCGCAGGAGCCGTGGCGCCTGCTCCTCGGCTCCGGGGCAGGGGCTCGCTGCGAGCCTTTCCCTGACAGGGGCTAGAGTTGTCCACCGACGTGGCTCTTCTCATCGATACCCGGTCTGTTCCCGCCGACGAGCGGTTCGACTACTGGAGAGAGGCGGCGTCGAGGGTGTTCCACCCCCTGCGACTCCGGCGCTACGACCGGAGCCTGTTCTGGGGGCGGGTGTGGGGGTACGAGCTCGGCCCCATCAGGATGCTCCGTATCGAGGCGGGAGCGTCGACAGCGGTGCGAACGCCGGCCACCATCGCCGCCTTCGATCCCGAGCTGTTCGAGTTCGCCATCCAGCTGCGGGGGCAGTGCCACGTCGCCCAGGGACAGCGCGACGCCGTCCTCAGCCCCGGGGATCTGTCGGCCCACGAGACCTCTCACCCCTACACGGTGAGCGCCGCGGCGCCGTTCGAGCTGCTCCTCGTCATGGCCCCCAGGCATCTCGTGTCCCCGCATGCCGAGCGCATCTCCAAGCAGACGGCCATGCGCATGCCGGGCGGCGAGGGCCTGGTGGGTCTCGTCGTACCCTTTGTCTGCCGACTGGTCGAGGGTCTCGACCGGGGCAGCATCGGCACCGGCGAGACCGATCTCGCCCAGAGCGTCCTCGACCTCATGCGGAGCCTGTACCTGCGGGGAGCGTTCCCCGCTCCGGGGACCCCTCCCCGGTCGCGGGCAGCTCTCCTGGCCCGCATCAAGACCTTCATCGAGGCGAATCTGGGCGATCCCGAGCTTGACCCGGAGCGGATCGCCCGGGCGAGCTTCGTGTCCGTTCGCTACCTCCACAAGCTGTTCGAGCACGAGGGCACCACCGTCTGCGAGTGGATCCGAGAGAGACGCCTCGAGCGCTGCTGTCGCGATCTCGGCAACCCGCTGCTCAGGGACGAGCCCATCCTGGCCATCGCCAGCCGCTGGGGGTTCACGAGCTCGGCCCACTTCAGCCGTCTCTTCCGCTCCCGGTACGGCGTCTCCCCCCGCCAGTTCCGCCGCTTCGCCGAGGCCGGTGGGCCGGGAGTCGGCGACTGTACACTGTGGGACAACTTTTGTGCACTCTCAGGCAAGAGGTCCCTGCCGGGAGCGGCGTAGCGTTGGCCCCATCGGGCCGCCGGAGCGGGCCCATCGCGGGCTGTCTTGGTGGAGAAAGCGAACTGAACCGGGCGACCAAGGTGAGACTTTCCACGGAGAGCAGTCTTCTCCTATCGTTGGCGGCGGCGACGAGGTTGCCCGCAAGAGGGGTGGATCGCCCGCCCTGTAGGAGGGAACCAGGGAAGCGAGAGGAGGAGCTATGCGTGTAGGCACCATCGCCGTTTCCATCTGGCGGCGCTCGCGAATCGTCACTCTGGCGGCGGCCGCCGGGGTGGCCCTGGCCATCCCGGTAGGGCTGCCGGCGGGTACCTCGGCGAGCAGCGCCGTGACCGACTACCTCAAGTTCGTCGGCGGCAAGCCCGGCAAGGCCAACCCCAAGCTCAAGCCGGTGGTCATCGGCTGGGTCAACCAGCAGGGCGGCCAGGTCGAGATCGGGCCGCTGGCCACGCCGGCCGCCGAGATCGCCGTCAAGCTCACCAACGACAGCCTGGGCGGCATCAACGGGCACCCGCTGGTGCTCAAGAAGTGCTTCATCCGCAACACGGAGGAGGAAGCCACCAAGTGCGGCCAGCAGATGGCGAACGACAAGAGGGTGTCGGTCGTCCTCATCGGCGGCATCGGCATCGACCAGCCCATGTACGCGGTCCTGAAGGGCAAGAAGCCGATCGTGGGAGGCGTGTGCGTCTCTCCGGCCAGCGAGCAGGTGAAGCCCGGCTTCTGCCTCTTCGGCAGCGGAACATCGGTCTTGAGCCCGTATGCCACGTTCGCCAAGAACGTCCTCAAGGCCAAGAGCGCGGCCATCGTCTACCCCCAGATCCCCGGTATCGCCGAGAACGGCGTGGCCATCGCCAACGCCATGAAGAAGGTCGGGATCTCGGTGAAGCAGGTGGGCTACGACCCGAACACCACCGACCTGGTGGGACCGATCACGGGGGCGGGCGGTCAGACCGCTGATGTGTTCGTGTTGCAGGACGTGGCCGCGGGGTGCGTGAACATGGCCAAGGCCCTCGCCCAGCTCGGACTCACCCAAAAGGTGCTGACGAACCCGCTTTGCCTCGATCCGAGGGTGGCGGAAGGGCTGGGCGGCGACTATCCGAAGTGGACGTGGGCCATCGCTTCGTCCCTCGGCTTCGACCTCACCGACCCGGGCGTGCCGCCGTTCCGGAAGGTGTTCAAGAAGTACGGACAGCTGAAGATCACGGCCGATCCGTGGACCCCGGTGGCGTTCGGACAGACCCTGACCGTGGTCAAGTGGCTGAACGCCATCGGCTGGAACAAGATCACGCCGGCGGCCGTCATCAAGCAGGCGCGGGCGTTCCGGGGGCCGGTGCCCCTGGGCGCGCCCCAGGTGCAGTGCGGCAAGTACAAGAGCATGCCGGCGGTCTGCAACGACCAGACCCAGTTCTTCGAGTACCTGGGTGGAGGCAAGTTCAAGCGGGTCTCGGGCTGGGTGCGGCCTCCCGCCTAGCCCCTGGTCCCCCAGCTCGTGCATGCCCCAGCGGGCCCGGCCTTCGGGCCGGGCTCGCTGGTCTAGGCTAACGGGATGATTCACGAGATCGAGCAGATCCTCCTCTTCGCCCTCCTCGGCCTCGGCGCCGGCGCCCTCATCGCCGGCATCGCCCTCGGCGTGGTGCTCTTCTACCGCGGGTCGGGTGTCATCAACCTGGCCACCGGGGCCATCGCCATGTTCGCCGGCTACACCTTTTGGTCGCTGCGGACGGGCGTCTTCGGAACCGACCTGCCCACGGCTCCGGCGCTGGCCATCACCCTTGCCGTCATCGTCGCCTTCGCCGTGGCCATGGAGCTGCTCGTGTTCAGGCCCCTGCAACGGGCATCGCCCCTGGCCAAGCTGGCCGCCTCGCTGGGCGTCCTGCTGACGCTGCAAGCGGCCATGCTGCTCTCGTTCGGAACGGCGCCGAAGCCGCAGCCGCCCGTGCTACCCCAAGGCCAGCTCATCGAGCTGCTCGGCGGCACGGTCCCTCTCGACCGGTTCCTGCTGGCGGCCATCGTCATCGTCGCCGCTGCCGTGCTGGCGGCCCTCTACCGCCTGACCCGTTTCGGCCTGGCCACCCGGGCCGCCTCGGAGAACGAGGTGTCGGCCATGCTGGTGGGGCTGTCGCCGAGCCACCTGTCGCTGGCCAACACCCTGCTTGCCTGCGTCGTCGCCGGCGGCCTGGGCGTGCTGGCGGCGTCGATCACCGCCCTCACGGTGGACACGCTACCCCTCCAGATCGTGCCCGCCCTGGCGGCCGCCCTCTTTGCCCGCTTCACGTCCTTCGCCATCGCCTGCGCAGTGGGTCTCCTGCTGGGGATGGCCCAGTCCGTCCTCCTGCTCTACCTCGCCCCCCAGGCCTGGTACCCCACCGACGAGCTGGGCATCAAGCTTCCGGGGGTCTGGCAGCTGTTCGTGTTCATCGTCATCATCGCCGCCATGTTCTGGCGGGGCGCCAGCTTGCCCGGACGCGGAGAGCTGATCGAGAAACGCCTGCCCATGGTGCCCCGGCCCGAGCGGCCGCTCCGCATCGCCGCGCTCGCCGCCGCCGTCTGCGCGGCGGCCCTCATCCTGCTGCCGTGGGACTTCCGCCAGGCGCTGATCGTGTCGCTGTTGGGCGCCCTCATCTGCCTGTCCCTCGTTGTCATCACCGGCTTCGTCGGTCAGATCTCGGTCGTCCAGCTCGCGTTGGCCGGCGTCGCCGGCTTCACCGTCTCCCACATGGCTACAGACTTCGGCATCGAGTTTCCGCTCGGCGCCCTCATCGGCGTGGCGCTGGCCACGGTGCTGGGACTGGTGGTGGCGGTATCAGCGCTCCGCGTCCGCGGCGTCAGCCTCGCCGTCGTCACCTTGGCGGCCGCCGTCGCCATCGAGCAGTTCGGGTTCGTCAACGCCACCTGGGGTGGCGGCTCCGGCGCCTCGCCGGTACCCTCGCCGGAGGTCTTCGGATTCAGCCTCGGCTTCGACTCCTCCTTCCGCGGCCTCGACGGCAAGCTTCCCAGCCCCGTCTTCGGCTTCTTCGCCCTGGCGGTGATGGTGGCCCTGTGCCTTCTCGTCGCCAACGTGCGCCGGTCGAGCCTCGGTCAGCAGATGCTGGCGGTGCGCTCCAACGAGCGGGCTGCCGCCGCCGCCGGTATCAATGTGACGTACGTGAAGCTGACTGCGTTCGGCCTAGCCGCCCTCATCGCCGGCATCGCCGGGGTGCTCTACAGCTACAACTTCGGCTCCGTCGCCGCCGGGCGGTTCGGCGCCCTGACGGCCTTGGGCCTGATCGCCTTCGCCTACGTGGGCGGAATCACCATGGTCTCGGGGGCCATCTTCGCCGGCCTCATCTCCACCCAGGGCCTGCTTCCCTACGCCCTCGACAAGTGGCTCGGCGTGTCGGGGAACTGGGCCCTCCTCTTCGCCGGCGTGGCCCTCATCGTCACCCTGGCCATGAATCCCGAGGGCGTCGCCGGCGCCCAGTACAAGAAGAGGCAGCAGAAGAAGAGGCGGCTCGCCGCCGTACCGGCTCCGGCAGGAGGACCCCGCCTCCGTCTTCCCCGCCTGCGCGGCGTCGGTACCACCAGCACCGCTGCCGGGAGCGAGCAATGACCGCCGTTCTCGCAGCCACCGACATCTCCGTCTCCTTCGGCGGCCTGCGGGCCGTGGACGGCGTCGATGTGGTCGTCCAGCCGGGCCAGCTGGTGGGGCTGATCGGGCCCAACGGGGCGGGCAAGACGACCTTCATCGACGCCATCTCCGGCTTCGTGCCCTACCGAGGGCGGGTGGAGCTGGACGGGCGCCCCCTGGACGGGCTTCCCCCCCACGAGCGCGCCCGCCTGGGGCTGGCGAGGACGTGGCAGTCGCTGGAGTTGTTCGACGACCTCACCGTGCGCGAGAACCTGACCGTGGCCTCCCACCGCCCGTCGCCTTGGCAGATGGTCAAGGAGGCCCTGTGGCGGCCGGTGACGAGGACGAGAGCCGCCGATCGGGCCCTCGAGCTGCTCGGCCTGGAGCAGCTGGCCGAGGCCATGCCGGGGGAGCTTTCCCAGGGGCAGCGCAAGCTGGTCGGCATCGCCCGGGCGCTGGCGGCGGAGCCGCGCCTGCTCTGCCTAGACGAGCCGGCGGCCGGCCTGGATACCAACGAGGCCGAGGGGCTGGGGCGTCACCTGCGCGAGGTGGTGGACGCCGGTACCCCCATCCTTCTGATCGACCACGACATGGGACTCGTCCTCGGCATCTCCGACTACGTGGTGGTGCTCGAGTTCGGCCGGGTCATCGCCCAGGGCACGCCCCAGGCGGTGCGCCGGGATCCGCACGTCATCAGCGCCTACCTGGGCTCGGCCGCGGCCGAGCTGGAGCCGGCGGTGGAGACCTAGGTGGCCGAGCCCCTGCTCGTCCTCGACCGGCTGACGGCCGGATACGACCAGGCGCCGGTCATCCGCGACATCAGCCTGAGCGTGGCCGCCGGGGAGGTGGTGGCCCTGCTCGGCGCCAACGGGGCCGGCAAGACCACCACCCTCAGGGTCATCTCCGGCCTCGTCCGCCCCCTGGAGGGGAGGGTCAGCTTCGCCGGCCGGGATCTGGCCTCCGTGTCCCCCCCGCAGCGGGCCCGGCTGGGCATCGCCCACGTGCCCGAGGGCCGGGGCATCTTCTACGGCCTGACGGTGGCCGAGCACTTCCGCCTCGGCTACCGGGGCGAGCGCCTGGACGAGGAGGCCGCCTACCAGTACTTCCCCAAGCTGAAGGAGCTGCGGTCGCGGCGGGCGGGGCTGTTGTCGGGCGGGGAGCAGCAGATGCTGGCGGTGGCCCGCGGCCTGGCCCGCCGGCCCAAGCTGCTGCTCCTGGACGAGCTCTCCCTGGGCCTGGCCCCGGTCATCGTGGAGAGCCTGCTGCCGGTGGTGCACCAGTACGCCCGCGACTCGGGCTGCGGGGTGGTGCTGGTGGAGCAGCACATCCAGCTCGCCTTGGAGGTGGCCGATCGCGGCTACGTCCTCTCCCACGGCGAGATCGTCCTCCACGGCTCGGCCGCCGACCTGCGCGCCGACCGCCAGCTCCTCATCGCCAGCTACCTGGGGGAGCAGCGCGGGGGCCTTCCGTCGGGTTCCGGCACAAACGGACGAGCGCGGGCGAGAGGGTGAGACCCGGGCCTCGGCCGACCGTCCAAGCGCCCATGGCGGTGGGGGTTGCGGGCGGGACCGGCCACCGGCCGCCCGGGCAGGCCGTGCTTGACACCCGACTCCCGCGACCGACTCGCGGGCGGACCTTCTCCGACCGGCGACGGGTACGCCTGTCCGACGTGGACGCCCACGGCCGGCTGCGCCTGGATGGGGTGGCCCGCTTCCTCCAAGACGTGGCCATGGACGACGTGGAAGAGACGGGTTGGGGGCTCCCCGACCACGTGTGGGTGCTGCGGCGGATCCGCATGGACGTCCTCCGGCCCTTCGTCGGCCAGCGGGAGGTGACCCTGACCACCTGGTGCAGCGGCGTTAGCGCCATCGCCGCCGGGCGGCGGTGGTCCCTCCGGGGCGAGGACGGCCGGATCGAGGTGGATAGCGTCTGGATCCACCTCGACGCCGACCAGCGGCCGGCTCGGATCGGAGATTTCGGGGTCTACGCCGAGGCGGCCGGCGGCCGGACGGTGTCGACGAGGCTGGAGCTCCCCGATCCGCCGCCGGCGGCGCCACGGCTGCCTTGGCCTCTACGGGCAACGGACCTGGACCGCCACGGGCACGTGAACAACACCGTCTACTGGCAAGCGGTGGAGCACCTGCTCCCGTCCTTGGGCGTGGACGTGGAGCAGCCGCTGCGGGCCGACCTCGACTACCGCCGCCCCATCGACGTCGGCGACGAGATCGATGTCGCCCCCTTTCCGCACCAGGGCGGGCAGGCGGTGGGCTTCCTCGTCGGGGACGAGGTGCGGGCGGTGGCCGCCCTGGCCCCTCTCCCGTAGAAGGAGGGAGATCGATCCCATCCCTGCCCCGGCGGAGGTCGCTCGACCTGAGGCCGCTCTACCTCACGAGCAGCCGCTCCAAGCGACGGTCGGCCACCGCCAGGCCCACCGCCGTCATCGCCGCCAGGTAGGCGCAGTGGCCAAGGGTAGCGGGGCCGACGGTGCCGAGGACGAGGGAGCGCACGAGCTCGACGCCGTGGAAGAGAGGGGTGGCGTAGACGATCCCCTGGGTTGCCTGCGGGTACTCGGCCAGAGGGACGAAGGTGGCTGAGAAGAGGAACAGGGGCAGGGTGAAGAGCTCCACAAAGGCGAAGTCGGCCCAGGAGCGCATGAAGGTGACGGCGATGAGGCCCACCGAGGCGAAGGCCGCTCCCACGAGGAGAGCGGCAGGCACCACCGCCACAGCCCACCACGACGCCACTAGATCCAGCGCCGCCATCACCACCACGAACCCGGCGGCGTACACGGCGCCGCGGAGGAGGGCGTAGAGGAGCTCGCCCAGGGCCACGTCGCGGATGCCGAGCGGGGTGGCCAGGATGCCTTCGTAGGTGCGGCTCCACTTGAGCTTGGCGAAGACGTTGATGGTGGACTCGTACACCGCCCCGTTCATGGCCGCTGCTGCCAGCATGGCCGGGGCCACGAACTCCCGGTACGCGACCGCCCCGCCGGCGTAGGAGACGTCGCCCACGAGCGCCCCCAGCCCGATGCCGAGAGCGAGAAGGTAGAAGACGGGCTCGAAGAAGCCGGAGACGACGGTGAGCCAGGTGTGCCGGGCCACCACCAGGTTGCGGCGCACGAGCCGGAGGGCCAAGGGTCCCCATAGGGGGACGGGGAGGGACGGCCCGGCCGCCGGCGCCGTCACTGAAGCAGCCTCCGCTTCAGGGCCCGCACGGCGAGTAGGGCCCCGGTCACGACCAGGGCGGCCAAGTAGCCGGCGTGGGCCAGGCTGGGCAGGGGGGCGGCGGCGCCGGTAGCAAGGTCGCGGCACAGGGCAACCCCGTGCGAGAGCGGGGTCGCCCAGGCTACCGGCTGAAGCCAGTGCGGCAGGCGATCGAGGGGGAAGAAGGTGCCGGAGAAGAGGAAGAGGGGGAGGATGAGGAAGCGGAGAACGGCCGTCAGGGCCTCGCTGCGCTCGCTGCTCGCCGCCAGGGCCGCCATGGGGGCGGCGAAGGCGAGCCCGGTGAGGAGGGCCCCCACGGGGGCGAGGGCGGCGAGAGGGGAGAGGAAGGCGCCGGCGGCGGCGGCCACGGCGGCGAACACCGCCGCCGCCACCAGCACCCGCGCCGCCACCCAGGAGAGGAGGCCCGCCACCAGCTCGGGCACGGACACGGGGGTGGCCACGACTGCGTGGTAGGTGCGCACCCAGCGGACGCCGGCCATCACCGGGAAGCTGCCCTCGTTGACGCCGATCTGCATGGCGGTGGCGGCCAGGAGGCCGGGGGCCACGAGCTCCAGGTAGCTGAGGCCGCCCAGGTCGGAGCCGGCCCGGTCGATGAGCCGCCCCAGGAGGATGCCCACCGCCCCCAGGAAGAAGACGGGGTTGAGGAAGGCCGTGGTCACGGTGGCCCACCAGGTGCGTCGGTAGGCGAGGACGTACCAGCGGAAGACGGCGGCGCTGCGGGCGGCGGAGGTCACTCAGTCGACCAGGGTGCGCCCGGTGAGGCTGAGGAACACGTCCTCCAGGCTGCTGCGGCGGACGAGTACGCTGTCGGGGCGGATGCCGCGGGCGTGGACCGCCTCCAGGGTGGCATCCCCGTCGTCGGTGCCGATGAGGATGCGGTCGGCCAGCACCTCCAGCCGCCGGCCCACTCCCTCCAGGCGAGCGGCGGCGCCGTCCTCCGCTCCCGGCCGGAACCGGAGCTCCACCACCTCCCGCTCCACGTAGCGGCGGATGAGCTCGCGGGGCGATCCCTCGGCCACGATCCGGCCCCGGTCCATGACCACCAGCCGGTCGCAGAGCTGCTCCGCCTCGTCCATGTAGTGGGTGGTGAGGACGAGGGTGATCCCTTCCTGCTTGAGCCGGTACAGCCGGTCCCAGAGCGCGTGGCGAGCCTGGGGATCGAGGCCGATGGTGGGCTCGTCCAAGAGCAACAGGTCGGGCTCGTTGATGAGGGCCCGGGCGATGGCCAAGCGCCGCTTCATTCCCCCCGACAACGGCTCCACCCGGGAGTCCCGCCTCTCAGAGAGCTGGACGAAGTCGAGCAGCTCCTCGGCCCGCCGGCGCACCTGTCGCCGGGGCAAGCCGAAGTAGCCCCCGTACACGAGGAGGTTCTCGAGCACGGTCAGCTCCTGGTCGAGGTTGTCCTCCTGGGGCACCACCCCCAACCGCTGCCGGATGGCCGGACCGTGCAGGTCGGGATCGAGACCGAGGACGGTCAGGTCGCCGCCGCTGCGGGGGGAGACGCAGCCGATCATGCGCATGGTGGAGGTCTTGCCGGCTCCGTTGGGGCCGAGGAAGCCGAAGGTCTCGCCCCGGCCGACGTCGAAGTCGATGCCGTCCACGGCCACGAGGGTGCCGAAGCGCTTGGTCAGCCGGCGGGCGCGGACGGGCGTCGGGGGCGGGGTCATCGGCTCCAGGCTATCCGACCCTCCCGGCGCCGTCCGCGGTCGGGAGATCGCTGCCGACCCCTTGACAGGGGGGCCGGGGCATGAGAAAGTCGCCCGGCCGAGTCCCGTAGATCTTCGGATCCGCGGGACTCGGCGCCTTCAGGCGGCGGTTTGGGCCGACAGGTCGAGGATGCAGGCGCTGCTCCCCCCGGGGAGCGGCCGGAGCTCGGCCACCGTGAGGGTGCCCCCCAGCTCCGCCAGGGCGCCGCGGATCACCCCCCGGTGGACGCTGCACACCACCCGCCGGTGGGTGACCGCCACCTCCCGAAAGGGGCAGGCGTGAAGGATGATGCGAGGAGCCCCGTTCTCATCCACCCGCTCCGGCTGGAAGCCGACGGCGTGGAGGAGCTCGGTGAGGGCGGCCACCGCCTCCCTGGGCGGAAGCGGCGGCGCCAGCGGCGGGCGGTCGATGAGGTACCGGCCCCAGGCCTCGCCTGCCTCCTCCGGCCGGAGGGCGTTCCCGTTCCCGCCCCCGAGACAGCCGGCCAGAATCTCAGCCAGAAGGCGGTAGCCGGCGCGACCCCTAGCGGTGGCGGAAGAGTCGGCGCCGCTGCCGTTCTCGCCGGCTCCGAGAAGGCCGAGCCGGCGGGCCGATGCCACCGCCTCGAGCTGGGAGTGGCACCCCAGCTTGCGCAGGGCGCTGCGGATGTAGCTGCGAACGGTGGCTTCGCTGAGCCCGAGCTCGCCGGCGGCGGCCCTGGCCTTGACCCCGCGGTCGAGGAGCGACAGCACCTCCAGCTCTCGCCGGCTGAGCTGCGGGCGATCCATGGTCGGGAGGATGCATCGGTTGCCTGCCCGCAGCCATCGGCCGCTGCCCCGATTCGGGGTCAGTAGAAACTACGGCTGCTGTTACGAGCGAGGTCGCCATCGGCTCCGTTACCTATAAATTGACGTAACAAACTTTGCCAGGCAGCAAGGGCCGGGAGGGGGCAAGGTGCGGCCGTGCCCGCAGCGAGCGAGAACGAGCGACAGGCGGCCGAGGGCCTCACCCGGAGCCGGCTCTTGCGCCGGGCGACGGGCGTGGCCGCCGGCCTGGCGGCCGCCGATCTCCTCTTCCCCGCCCGCTACCTGCGGGCGGCCTCCGCTGCGGCCGGGCCGAGGCCGGTGACCGTGGGCAACCCCCTTCTCGTCACGCCCCCGCGGGGGTGGGAGAGGGTGTACCGCAACCAGCTGGCCGAGGACGGCTCGTTCGTCTTCACCTGCGCCCCCAACGACACCCACAACTGCCTCCTGCGGGCGGCGGTGAAGAACGGTGTCGTCGTGCGGGTGGGCCCCACCTACGGCTACGGCAAGGCCAGAGACCAGCTCGGCAACCGGGCCTCCCACCGCTGGGATCCCCGCATCTGCCAGAAGGGGCTCGTCCTCCCCCGCCGCCAGTACGGGGACCGGCGCGTCAAGGGGCCCATGGTGCGGCTCGGCTTCAAGCGGTGGGTGGAGGCCGGCTTCCCCCGCCGCCCGGACGGAACGCCCCTCATGGATACCAAGCTGCGCGGCCGCGACCGGTGGGTACGAGTGTCCCAGGAGGAGGCCTTTCGCATAGCCGCTCGGACGATCGAGAACATTGCCCGCACCTATACGGGAGAGGAGGGGAAGCGGCGGCTCCTCGCCCAAGGCTACGACCCCGACATGGTGGCGGCCACCAAGGGGGCGGGGACGCAGGTGATCAAGATGCGGGGCGGCATGCCCCTGCTCGGGGTGGGGCGGGTGTTCGGATTCTACCGGTTCGCCAACATGCTCGCCCTCCTGGACGAGAAGTTGCGCCCCGGCATCCCCCGCGACCAGCTCCTGGGCAGCCGCGCCTTCGACAACTACGCCTGGCACACCGACCTACCGCCCGGCCACCCCATGGTGTCGGGCAGCCAGACCGTGGACGCGGATCTCTTCTCCCCCGAGTACGCCGACCTCGTCCTCGTCATCGGCATGAACTGGATCTGCACCAAGATGCCGGACAGCCACTGGCTGGCCGAGGCCCGGCTCAAGGGCAAGCGGGTGGTCGTCATCAGCGCCGACTACCAGCCCACGGCCAACAAGGCGGACGAGGTGATCATCCTCCGCCCGGGCACCGACCCGGCCCTCATGCTGGGGGTGGCCCGAGAGATCATGGCCCAGGAGCTGTACGACCGGGAGGCCGTCGTCCAACGCACCGATCTTCCTCTGCTCGTGCGCATGGACACAGGCGACCTCCTCAACGCCCGCGACCTCGTGCCCGGCTACCGACCGGCGGCCTTGAGCAACTACGTGCGGCTGGTACCGGCGGCGGAGCTGCGAGCGAGCCCGCCTCCGCCCCCCTACACGGTGGGCGCCCAGGTCATCCCCGCCGAGCTCCGGGAGGAGTGGGGGGACTTCGTCGTCTGGGACCGACAGGCGAGCGCGCCGGCGGTGGTCACCCGCGACCAGGTGGGCTCCCGCTTCACCGTCGATGCCGCCCTCACCGGCCAGTACCAGGTGACCCTGGCCGACGGCCGCACGGTGACCGCCCGACCCGTCTTCGACCTGCTCAAGCAGTACCTGGACGACACCTTCGACCTGGACACCACCTCCGAGCTCACCGGGGTGCCCAAGGCGGCCATCGCCGGGCTCGCCCGCCGCATCGCCGAGCACAAGCGCCGCACCTTCTTCGCCGCCGGCATGGGCCCCAACCACTACTTCAACGGCGATATCTTCGGCCGCACCCAGTTCCTGGTGGCCGCCCTCACCGACAACATCGGCCACCTGGGCGGCAACGTCTCCAGCTACGCCGGCAACTACCGCGGCTCCCTGTTCCAGGCCACGCCCCAGTGGATCCTGGAGGATCCCTTCCAGATCGAGCTCGACTTCACCAAGCCGGCCAAGGTCAAGCGCTGGTACGTGCCCGAGTCGGCCCACTACTGGAACTACGGCGACCGGCCGCTACGGGTGGGGAACCGGTTGGTGACCGGGCGGACGCACATGCCCACCCCCACCAAGATGATCTGGTTCGGCAACTCCAACTCCCTCCTCGGCAACGCCAAGTGGAGCTACGACGTCCTCCGCAACACCCTGCCCAAGCAGGAGGCGGTGTTCTGCAACGAGTGGTGGTGGACGGCCTCCTGCGAGAGCGCCGACCTCGTCTTCGCCGTCGATTCCTGGCTGGAGACGAAGCTGCCGGACATGACGGCCAGCTGCACCAACCCGTTCCTGCTCGCCTTCCCCCCGACCCCGTTGCCCCGACTCCACGACACCGTGTCCGACTATGAGGTGCTGGCCGGGGTGGCCAAGGCCTTGGGCGAGCTGGTCGGCGACCGCCGGTTCGCCGACTACTGGAAGGCCATCCTCGACGACCGCGATCCCCGCCCCTACCTCCAGCGCGTGCTCTCCGGCTCCAACGCCACCCGCGGCATCCGCTTCTCCGATCTCGAGGAGTCGTGCAAGCGCGGCATCCCCATGCTCATGGGCAACCGCACCTACCCGCGCTCGGGCGGGTGGGAGCAGCGCCAGGAGGATAAGCCCTGGTACACGAGGACGGGCCGCCTCGAGTTCCTGCGGCCGGAGCCCGAGTTTCGGGCGTCAGGGGAGGTGCTCCCCGTGTACCGGGAGCCCATCGACGCTACCCCCTACGAGGGGAACGTCATCGTCTCCAACAAGCCCCACCCCCTCATCGCGCCGGTGCCGCCGGAGGAGCTGGGGCTGTCCCCGGATCGTCTGGGCGTGGAGACGCGCCAGTTCCGGAACGTCGTCCGCTCCTGGCCGGAGCTGAAGCGGCTTCCCCACCCTCTGACCCGGCGCGACCCCCGCTACCGGTTCGTCTTCCAGACCCCCAAGTACCGGTGGGGGGCCCACACCACGGCCGTGGACACCGACTGGATGGCCATGCTGTTCGGGCCCTTCGGCGACATCTTCCGGGAGGACTGGCGCGCCCCCTGGGCGGGCGAGGCCTACGCCGAGATCAACCCCCAGGACGCCGAGGCCCTGGGGGTGGCGGACGGAGACTACATCTGGATCGACGCCGATCCCTCCGACCGCCCCTACCGGGGAGCGGGGAAGGGCGACGACTACCTGGCGGTGGCCCGGATGATGCTGCGGGCCAGGGTCACCGCCGGCATGCAGCCGGGCGTCATTCGCACCTGGTTCAACATGTACGCCTCCTCGCCCCAGACGGTGCTGGCCAAGGAGGCCGACCCGGCCGGGCCGGCCCGCAATCCCGACACGGGCTACGTGTCGTTGTTCCGGCACGGAAGCCACCAGTCGGCCACCCGGGCCTGGCTGCGGCCCACCCAGATGACGGACACCCTGGTGCGCAAGGCGTACTTCGGCCACCAGATCGGCACCGGCTACGAGGCCGACGTCCACTCGCCGTCGGGGGCGCCCAAGGAGGCGTTCGTGCGGGTGACGAAGGCCGAGCCCGGCTCCCTGCTGGGCAAGGAGTGGAGGCCCTTCCGGCTGGGCTGGCGGCCGCAACGGCCCTCCCCCGAGCTTCTCCGCTACGTGGCCGGGGGGTACGTGACGAGGAGGCGGTGAGGGTGGCCCGCGTCTACAACTGGCAGCTCGGCCGCACCATGGACTACCCCTACCGGGCGCGCCGGCCCCGCCGCCAGTTCACCATGATCATGGACACCAACAAGTGCATCGCCTGCCAGAGCTGCACCATCGCCTGCAAGGCCACCTGGACCTGGGGGGTAGGCCAGGAGCACATGCTCTGGAACAACGTGGAGACGAAGCCCTACGGCTACTACCCCCTGGGCTGGGACGTGAAGCTGCTCAAGCGCCTGGGCCGCCAGCCTTGGCGGGGGAGGCGCTACGAGGGGAAGACGGTGTTCGAGAAGGCGCCGGCGGGGGAGAAGGTGCTCGGCTGGCAGCCGGAGGAGCTCGACTGGACCCACCCCAACATCGGCGAGGACGAGCCCGTGGCCCGCGGGCGGCCCCGCTACCTCCCCGACCGACCCCACGCCCTCATGTGGATGTTCTACCTCCAGCGGATCTGCAACCACTGCACGTATCCGGCCTGCGTGGCCGCCTGCCCCCGGCAGGCCATCTACAAGCGGCCCGAGGACGGGGTCGTCCTCGTCGACCAGTCCCGCTGCCGCGGCTACCAGGAGTGCGTGCGGGCCTGTCCCTACAAGAAGACCATGTTCAACCCCGCTACCCGGGTGAGCGAGAAGTGCATCGCCTGCTACCCGAAGCTGGAGCAGGGGCTCCAGACCCAGTGCACCACCTCCTGCATCGGCAAGCTGAGGCTCACCAACTACCTGTCTCCGCCCGGTAAGGCCGATCCCCGCAAGCCGGCCGACTTCCTCGTCCACATCCGCAAGGTGGCTCTCCCCCTGTACCCCCAGTTCGGCCTCGAGCCCAACGTCTACTACATCCCTCCCGTGCACGTGCCCGAGGAGTTCTCCATCCAGCTCTTCGGGCCCGGCGTCCCCCAGGCCATCAAGACCTACCTGGAGGCGAGGAACGACCCCGAGCTCCTCGGTTGTCTGCTCCTGTTCGGGGCCACCGACCGCATCATCCACACCTTCGCCGTCAAGGACGAGCGGGCCTACGGCTACGACAAGAAGGGGAGAGCCATCGTCAGCGTCCCCCTGACGGAGCCGGCGGTGGTACGTCCGTTCGCCTTCGAGACGGAGGCCGACGGCCGGACGGTGACCGGCTATCGGCACAACACGTAGAGGAGGGTGGCGACGGTGCTCACGAGGAGAGACCTCCTGGCGGGAGCGGCCGGGGCGGCGGCCGGACTGGAGGCGGTAGCGGCCGAGGAGGCGCAGGCGGCAGCCCCCCTGCAAGCTCTCTACCACCCGGGGCGGCTGCCGCTGCTAAAGCCGTCCGATCCCGCTTGGCAGAAGGCGACGCCGGTGCGGGTGCAGCTCTTTCCCCAGCAGATGGTGCTCCCCTTCCTGAAGGCGTCCGGCATCCGCCGATTGACGGTGCGGGCCCTGTACGGCGACCGCGAGCTCGGCTTCCTGCTCGAGTGGGCGGACACCTTCGCCAACCAGGAGGATACGCTGGCCCGCTTCCACGATGCCTGCGCCGTCCAGCTTCCCTGCCGCGCCGCCAAGGAGCCGCCCCCCTTCACCATGGGCAGCCGGGGCCGGCGGGTGCACATCTTCCAGTGGCGGGCAAGCTGGCAGGCGGATATCGAGCGCGGAGGCGGCTACGAGCAGCGGGTGGCGGCCAGCCGGCCCCGGATCGTGCGCGACATCGCTCCCCAGACGCTCCTCCCTGCCACCGTGGCCCGCCTGTGGACGCCGGCTCTGGCGGTAGGGAACCCGGTGTCGGTAGCCCAGCCGCGCACGGCGGTGGACGAGATCGTGGCCGAGGGGTACGGGACGGCCACCTCGGTGGAGCCTTCCCGGGGGCGGGGCTGGGGCGAGCACAGAGGCCGCCGCTGGCGCGTAGCCGTGGGCCTTCCCCTGGCCCGCCGGCCGGTGGCCGACCCCATCCGCCCCGGCTCCACCTGGCCGGTGGCCTTCGCCGTCTGGCTGGGAGGCCGCGACAACCGGGGTGGACGCAAGCACTGGGCTCCGTGGGTGGACTGCCACTTACTGCCGTCGTGACCGCCGGCGACATCGACCCCCTGACCACGGCCGCCGCCTGCCGCCTCTTGTCGCTGGGCCTGTCCCGACCCGACCGGGAGGGCCTGCTGCTCCTGGCCCGGCTGGCCGGGGCGGTGGGGGAGGAGGAGCTGGTCGAGGCGGCAGCGTCCGCCGACCCCGACGAGGCGGCTGCCGAGCACGAGGCCCTGTTCGGCAGCGACGGGAGGTGCCTGCCCTACGAGACCGACTACGAGCCCGACCCCTTCCGGAGGACGCGCCAGCTCGCCGATCTCGCCGGCTTCTACCGCGCCTTCGGCGCCCAGGCAGGAGGCCCGGAGGCAGAGCGGCCCGACCACGCCGGCTGCGAGCTCGAGTTTCTCGCTTTCCTCGCCCTTCGCCGCAGCGAGCGCGGGGAGGCAGGCGATGCCGTCGGCGTCCAGGTGTGCGCCCAGGCCGAGGAGGCCTTCCTCCGCGACCACGCCGGCCGGTGGCTTCCCGCCTTTTTCGCCGACCTGGAGCAGGCCGCCGCCTGCCCCCTGTACCGGGCTCTTGCCCGCGCGGGAGCCCGCCTCCTGGCGGAGGAGCTGGCCCGGCGGGATCTCGAGGTGACTGCCCCGGCCAGGCGGGCTCCGGCGGCCGGCCCGGTAGAGGACGCCATGACCTGCGGCGATGCCTGCGGCTCGGCGGCGCTGACGGCGCACGGCCGGGCGGTGGGCTGAGACCGGTCTCTCCGCGGGCTCGAACATGGGCGGCGGCCGCGGTAGGATGGGGGCAGCGTGCGCAGGGTCAGGCTGAGGGTGAGGCTGCGACCGCTGGACGAGGCGGAGGCCTACGCCCGCTGCCACGGGGGCCGCGGCTCCGACGTCCGCATCGTCCACCTGGAGCCCCGGCGACCCCGCTACGAGACGCGGGTGACCGGCGAGGAGCTCCGCCGCTCCTTCGAGCGCCGTCTCGACGCCCGCGAGGGCCTACCCGACCAGGCGGGCGTCTAGCCTGCCCCGCATAGGCATGGCCGTCTCCCCCGACACCACCAGGGTGGGCTGGATCGGTACAGGCGTCATGGGGAGGTCGATGTGCGGGCACCTCCTCGACGCCGGCTACCGGGTCACCGTCTACACCCGCACCCGGGCCCGGGCCGAGCCCCTGCTCGAGCGGGGGGCGGTGTGGGCGGACGGGCCGGCGGCGGTGGCCGCCTCCTCCGACGTGGTCTTCTCCATCGTCGGCTACCCCGAGGACGTACGGGCGGTGCTCCTGGGCGAGAATGGAGCCCTGGCCGGCGCCCGGCCGGGGACGGTGTTGGTGGACATGACTACCAGCGACCCGTCGCTGGCCGTGGAGATCCACCAGCAGGCCAAGGAACGGGGCGTGGATGCCATCGACGCTCCCGTCTCGGGCGGGGACGTGGGCGCCCGCCAGGCCACCCTGTCGATCATGGTGGGCGGGGAGGAGAAGGCGGTGGAGCGGGTGCGGCCGCTCCTGGAGCGGATGGGCACCACCATCGTCCATCAGGGAGGGCCGGGAGCCGGCCAGCACGCCAAGATGGTGAACCAGATCCTTATCGCCACCGGCATGATCGGCGTGTGCGAGGCGCTCCTCTACGGCTACCGGGCCGGCCTCGACCTGGAGCGGGTCCTCCAGTCGGTGGCCAGCGGCGCCGCCGGGTCGTGGTCTCTGTCCAACTACGGCCCCCGCATCTTGGCGGGAGACTTCGATCCCGGCTTCGTGGTCGAGCACTTCGTCAAGGACATGGGCATCGCCCTAGCCGAGGCCCGCCGGATGCGGTTGTCGCTTCCCGGCCTGGCCCTCGCCCAGCAGCTGTACGTGGCCTTGGAGGCCCAGGGGGCGGGCCGTAAAGGCACCCACTCCCTCATCCTCGCCCTGGCCCGGCTGTCCGACGTCGATTGGCCGGCTTCCTCCTAGCGGCGGCAGGAGCAGCGCTCCCGGCCCGGATCGCTGTCCATGGGCAGCCCGCAGCGGCGGCAGCTCGGCGGGAGGAGGTCAGCCCGGACGAGCAAGGCCCGGATGAGCACCACCCAGAGCATGGCCCAGGGGGCGACAAGCCAGCTGGACGTAATCACGATTCTCCCATCGGCAGGGACGGCGCCGGCGTTGACCCCCGACGAGGGGCTGCTGGCGCTTCCGCCTCCGCCCGCTAGAATGGCCGCGTGAGCTGGGTCTTCTACCTGCTCCTGGCCTGTGCGGTGCTGGTGCTCATCGGCGCCGAGTGGCCTCGGCTCGAGGAGCGGTTGGGTAGGAGGCCCCGGGCGAGGCGGGAGCGGGCCAGGCGCAAGGCCAGGCTGCGGGTGATCAGCTCGGAGAGCGAGGAGTTCGCCGCCAGCGTCCGCCGCGATCTGGAGCGCCTCCCCACCATCGAGGAGCAGGAGCCCCACCGCTAGACCCCTCGCCTCCCTCCGTCTGGAGAGAGAGCGACCCGGCTCGATCCGAGCGGTGGCGGCGGCGATCCGGTATACATGCCCCATGCCCGTGCTCGAAGCAGTCGGGGAGGTTGCCGACACCGTTCTCCTCCGTCGGGCGAGAGTCCAGGGCCGCCTGAGGCTGGCGGAGATGGTCGTCCCTGCCCTCTCGGTCGTCGCCGCCCTCGCTCTGTGGGAGCTCATCTCGCGCACCGGGGTGGTAGCCGAGCGTGACCTGCCGGCCATGAGCTCCACCTCTGCGGAGCTTTGGTCGGCGATGGAGACCGGCGACTTTTGGATTGCCCTCGCGCAAACCGTGCGCGGTTGGGCCATCGGGCTTGGATTGGCCACCCTGCTCGCCGTGCCGATCGGAATCGCCCTCGGCTCGAGCCACCTCGCCGCCCGCGCCTTCCGGGTGCCGATCGAGTTCCTTCGTCCGATTCCTTCCGCCGCCCTGATCCCGGTGCTCTTCCTGACCCTGGGCACGAACCTGAAGAGCGAGGTCTTCCTGGCGACGTTTGGAGCGTTCTGGCCGCTACTCGTGCAGACCATGTATGGGGTCCACGACGTCGACCCGGTGGCCGTCGACACCGCCCGCTCCTTCGGAGTGCCGCGGCTCACCCGTCTCTACCGGATCACCATCCCGAGCGCGGTGCCGTACATCGTCACCGGGTTGCGTATCTCCTCCACCGTCTCCCTCATCCTCGCCTTCACTGCGGAGCTCTTCATGGGCACGCCCGGGCTGGGCCACGAGCTGAACTACGCCAGCGCCTTCGGACTGACCACGCGCATCTACGCTCTTGCCCTCGCCACCGGCTTCTTGGGTATCGCCATCCACTACCTCATGGTCGCCCTCGAGCGCCGGGCTCTCCGCTGGCACCCCTCCCAGCGGAGCGAGGCACCATGAGCTCGCGGGCCTATCGCATCCTGGCCGTGGCCGCGGAGATTGCCGTCCCCGTGGCCATCCTCGCCTCCTGGCAGCTCTGGTCGGCCAGGGCCGACGACCCCAAGTTCCCCCCTCTGTCGACCATCCTGGCCAAGTTCCGCGAGCTCTGGCTCTTCTCTGAGCTCACCACGCACCTCGTTCCCAGTCTCGAGCGGATAGGCATGGGCTTCGGCATCGCCGTGGTCGTCGGTATCGCGCTCGGCATTCCCATTGGTCTCTCCCGCTGGGCACGCCTTGGAGCCATGCCCCATATCGAGTACTGGCGGGCCATGCCGCCGCCGGCGCTCATCCCCATATCCATCGTTCTCCTGCACTCCATCGAGAACAGACAGAAGGTGACCTTCATCGCCTTCTTCTGCCTGTTTCCGATTCTCCTCAACACCATCGACGGGGTACGGGGCATCGAGCCCACGCTCATGGAGACCGCCCGCTCCTACGGCCTTCGCTGGGATGAGAGGGTGCGACGCATCGTCCTGCCCGCCGCTCTGCCCCAGATCGTGGCCGGTATGCGCACGAGCCTCTCCCTGGCCGTGATCGTCATGGTGCTGACCGAGTACTGGTCGAGCACGAGCGGCGTCGGCTACGTGCTCCTGATCTCCAAGGACACCTTGGAGTTCACGACCATGTGGGCGACGATTGTGCTCATCGGCCTCCTCGGCTACCTACTAAACCTCCTCTTCCTCCTCTTCGAGAGACGAGCGCTCGCCTGGCACCGGGGCTGGCGGGCGGCCATACCCCAGTAGAACGCAGGACCGATGCTCGAGATCAGGGCTGTAGGCAAGGCGTACGGGTCCGGAGACCGGGGGACGCACGCGATTCATCATGTGTCCTTTACTGTCGAGGAGGGCGAGTTCGTGTGCGTCGTGGGGCCGTCCGGTTGCGGCAAGACGACGCTCCTCAAGTGCATTGGCGGCCTTCTGCCGCCCACGCAAGGGGAGGTCCTGCTGCGGGGTCAGCCGGTGACGGCACCGCCCGAGGAGATGGCCCTTGTCTTTCAGGACTACAGCCGCTCCCTGTTTCCCTGGATGACCGTTCGGAACAACGTGCTGCTCCCGCTCCGACACAAGAAGCTGAAGAAGAGTGAACGCATGCGGCTGGTGGAGGAGGCGCTCGAGGAGGTCGGCCTCATCCGCTTCATCGACCACTACCCGTGGCAACTGTCGGGGGGCATGCAGCAGCGGGTGGCCATCGCTCGCGCCCTCGCCTACCAGCCGTCCATTCTCCTCATGGACGAGCCGTTCGCATCCGTCGATGCCCAGACCCGGGACGACCTGGAGGATCTCGTCCTCAAGGTACGGGCGGACTACGGCGTCACGATTCTCTTCGTCACCCACGACATCGACGAATCGGTGTACCTGGCCGATCGGATCGTCGTGTTGACGCACGCCCCGGCCGAGGTCAAGGAAGTCATCCCCGTCAACTTGGGCCCTCGCCGGGACCAGATCGAGACGAAGGGACTCCCCGAGTTTGCCCGCCTGCGGGCGCACGTGTACCGGCTGATCAAGCGCGACCGGAGCGCCGAGGCATCGACGGGGGAGGCCGTCCCGGATGCCCTCCAGCGGCCGCATCGGCAAGCCCCCGCCGCCAGGACGGCCCGTGGATAATCTCCAGCGCCAAGCGACGCCGATGCTGACGTGACACGGCAAGGAGGTGGTTTGCATGCCTGACTCGAAGACCCGCCGGCGGGCGATCGGAACGGCGATCGCCTTGCTCGGGAGCGTGGCAGCAGGGGCCACGGTCCTCGTGGGATCGTCGGCAGGCGCCCCCGGACGGGCGCTGGCGACGGTAACCGTCAACACCCTTCCCATCGCCAACGGCTTCCCGCTCGATGTCGGGATCCAGAAGGGGTTCTTCGAGAAGCGGGGTATCGAGATCAAGAAGGTCGTCTTCCAGAGCGGAAACGACATCATCCTCGCTCTCGCCAACAACAACGGCGACATCGGCTACATCGGCTGGACGCCCGCCTTTATCGCTGCCACGACGGGCATCGACATCACGACTGCCGCCGCCAGCGAGACGGAGGGCACCTCCCTTAGCGACAACTGGCAGAACGTCATGGTGAGGGGGGATAGCTCGATTCGTACGCCTCAGGACCTGGCCGGGAAGACGATCGCCGTCAATGCGCTCAAGGGCGTGGCGGAGCTGGTCATTCGGGCCTCCCTCCAGAAGCTCGGCGTGGATCCCTACTCGGTCAGGCTCGTCCCGATCCCCTTCCCGGCCATGCGCACAGCGCTTGCCAACGGGCAGGTGGACGCCGCCCACATGCCGGAGCCCTTCATGTCGCAGGCGATGAAGCTGGATGGAGCCCGGATCGTGTTGGCTCCAGGCCCCGCCATCATGCCGTTCCTGCCGAACGGGGTGTACGTGGCGCGAGGCTCGTGGGCGAGGCAGAACCCTGGATTGCTCAAGCGTTTCCGGCAGGCGATGAACGAAGCTCTGGTCTTCTCGCAGAGCAACCCAGGAGAGGTTCGCAAGCTGCTGCCTGAGGCCATCCGCGACATCCGTCTCGCCATCTGGAGCCCGGTCATCGACCGCAAGAAGCTGCTCGAGCTGGCGCGCCTGGCGAGGCAGTTCGGCATCATCAGCCGGCTGCCCGACCTCACCAAGCTGGTGCCCGGGGATATCGCCAGCGGGGTGATCTTGAAGGGCGACGTGGGGGCAAACCGGATCTCCCTTGTGCTCGACCGCAAGCCTGTGAAGACGCTCACCGCTGGGACGGATACGGTGGTCGTCTCCGACCGGTCCGCCAAGCAGAACTTCCACCTGAAGGGGCCGGGAGTCGACCGCAAGACAGGCGTGGCCAAGGCCGGCAGAGTCATCTGGACGGTCACCTTCAAGCCCGGCACCTACACGTACTTCTCGGATGCCAACCCGAAGCTGAAGGGAACCTTCAAGGTTGAGTCGTGAGCCGCAGACGTGAGCCGCAGGGAGGGGCGCCCGCGGGGGCGCCCCTCCTCCGTGGCTCCGGGGGCGCGGCAGCGGTGGCCGACCTCCTCGGAGCGGCTTCCACCGCACGACGCCCCATGCGGGGCCGGGCGCTCCGGCCCTACACGGCCATGCCCACGTAGTTCTCCGCCAGCGACCTGGCTGCCGCCTGCGAGGTCGAGAGGTAGCGAAGCTGGGAGAGCTGGAGCCGAAGCTCGAAGGGGTCGGCGTGGGGAGATCGGTGGAGCATGGAGGTCATCCACCAGGAGAAGTGCTCGCAGCGCCACACCCGCCGCAGACAGGCCGCCGAGTAGGCGTCGAGGAGGCGGCTGCTGCCGGTCCGGTACCAGGTCGCCAGCGCCTCCGCCAACAGGCGGACGTCGTGCAGAGCGAGGTTGAGCCCCTTGGCGCCGGTGGGAGGCACGATGTGAGCGGCGTCGCCGGCTAGAAACAGCCGGCCGTACTGCATGGGCTCGCAGACGAAGCTACGCATGCCCGTGACCCCCTTGTCGAGAACCGGCCCCTCCCTCAGCGTCCAGCCGGGCAGCCCCAGCCGGATCTGGAGCTCCTCCCAGACCCGCTCGTCGGGCCACAGGCGGAGGTCCTCGTCGGGGCGGCACTGGATGTAGAGGCGGCTGAGCTGGGGCGAGCGGAGGCTGAGCAGGGCGAAGCCACGCTCATGGTGGGCGTAGACGAGCTCGTCGTTGGAGGGAGGCACGGCGGCCAGGATCCCCAGCCAGCCAAACGGGTACTCGCGCGACAGCTCCGTCAGCACCCCCGGCGGGATACTGGGGCGGCAGACGCCGTGGAAGCCGTCGCAGCCGGCGATGACGTCACACTCGAGCTCCTGCTGGACGCCTTGGCGGCGGAAGCGGATACGGGGGCGGGAGCTCGTGAGGTCGTGCACGGACACCCCCTCGACCTCGAAGTACAGGGGGCGTCCGGTGTCGAGGCGGGCCCGGATGAGATCCTTGACGATCTCCGTCTGACCGTAGATCACGATCGACCTGCCGGTCAGCTCGTACAGAGGGATGCGGTGGCGCTCGCCGTCGAACTGGAGCTCGATGCCGTGGTGGACGATGCCCTCCTCAGTCATCCGCTCGCCCACCCCCGCCTCCCGCAGGAGGTCGGCGCTGTCCTGCTCCAGCACGCCGGCCCGAATACGTTGCTCCACGTGGGCGCGGCTTCGGTGCTCGAGCAGGACCGAGTCGATTCCCTCCAAGTGCAAGAGCTGGGCCAGCATGAGCCCGGCGGGCCCGGCGCCCACGATGCCCACCTGGGTGCGCTCGCTCCTCACCGGCTCTCGAGCACCTCCTGGGCGATGGCGAAGGCGGCGTTGGCGGCGGGAACGCCGCAGTACACGGCGCTGTGGAGAAGCACCTCCTTGATCTCGTCGGGGGTGAGTCCGTTGCGGAGGGCGGCGCGAATGTGCATGGCCAGCTCGGCGTGGTGGCCGAGGGCGACGAGCGCCGTCAGAGTCATGCAGCTCCGTGTACGGCGGTCGAGGCCGGGGCGCGACCAGATCTCGCCCCAGGCGTAGCGGGTGATGAGTTGCTGGAACTCTCGGGTGAGGTCGGTGGTCCGGGCCTGGGCTCGATCGACGTGCTCGTCCCCGAGCACCTCGCGGCGCACCCGCATCCCCCGCTCGTAGGTATCGCCGCTGTCGGACTGGCGGCTCATCTCGACCTCGGTGCCAAGTTGAGGTGCCGGCGGGTCACGATCCCTCCTCGTCCTCGGCCCGGTAGTGACCGAGCGCCCTCTCAACCAGGGAATCCACCGCCCCCAGCGCTGCGGCCGGCGAGAGGGCGTGGGCCAACTCCTCCGCCTGCACGTGCCTCGACACTCTCTCGTCGGCGAGGAGCTCCTCCCGCAGCGCCCGCCGGGCGCTGACGGCGCGCTCGCAGGCTGCCCGCACCACCTCCTGGGCGGCCACGCGGCCCAGGCGAGGGGCGAGGAGGAACGCTGCCTGCTCGGCGCCCACCAGCCCCGGAGACTCCAGGTTGGCCTGCATGCGCTGGGGGTCCACCTCCAGTCCCTCCACCACCTCCCGCATGGCCGACACAGCCCCCCCCGTGAAAGCGAGGGCCTGCGACAGGGCCTGTCCCTCGACTTGCCAGCGCCCAGCCGCCCGCTCGTGCTCCTGTACCAGGGCCTCCATGAGCTCGCCGGCAGCCGCCCGCACGCGGCCGGCACAGGCGACGGCGAGGACGGAGCCGACGGGATTGCGCTTGTGGGGCATGGTGGACGACCCGCCTCGACGACCGCCGCTGGGCTCGGCCACCTCGGCCACCTCGGTCTGGGCGAGGAGAGCGATATCGAGCCCGATCTTGGCGACCACCCCAGCGAGGACGGCGAGGGCACCGCCGAGCTCGGCCACCCGGACGCGGCTCGTGTGCCAGGGAAGCGGGGACTGCACCAAGCCGAGCTCGAGGGCAAACAGGCGGGCTACCTCCAGCCCGCGTTCCCCCAACGCTCCCAGCGTTCCCGCCGCTCCCCCGAGCTGAGCAGCGAGCCCGGATCGGCGCAGGGCCCGAAGCCGCCGGCGGGCGTCGACTACCGCTGTCAGCCAGCCTGCGGCCTTGAGCCCGAAGGTGGTGGGCACCGCCTGCTGGAGGAGCGTCCTCGCTGCCATGGGCGTCTGTCGGTGGCGCTCGGCCAGCTGGGCGCAACCGGCGGCCAGGGCATCGGTCTCGGCCAGGATGAGGTCGATGGCTCGGGCGGCGACGAGCATGGCAGCGGTGTCGAGGATGTCCTGGCTCGTAGCCCCCCAGTGGACGTAGTCGGCGGCGCCACCGCCGACGCGGGCACGAAGGGCGCGCACGAGCGGCTCGACCGGGTTACCCGCCAGCCGCCCCTCCCGAGCCAGATGGCCGGCGTCGTAGAGGGAGGACTGGCACTGCTCGGCGATGGACTGGGCAGCCTCGGGCGGAAGCGCCCCCGCCAGCGCCCCGGCCTTAGCCAGCGCTCGCTCGGCGTCGAGCATGGCTTGGAGCCAGGCCCGGTCGGAGACGGCCTCACGCATCTCCTCGGGGAGGAAGAGCCCGTCGAAGGGAGTCACACGGCGAAGAACGTCGTCTGATGGGGGCCCTGGAGGCGGATGTCGAACCGGAGGCCGTCGCCGTCGGCACGAGCGATGAGGGTGCTTCGGGCCCGCTCGTCCAAGCGGGAGAGGACCGGGTCGCGAGCGTTGGCCGCCTCCTCGTCGGGGAAGTACATGCGGGTGACCACACGCTTCAGGAGTCCCCGAGCGAAGATGCCCACGGCGACGTGAGGGGCCTGCATGCCCCCCTCCGGCCAGGGGACGGGCCCGGGTTTGACGGTCACGAACTCGAACCAGCCCCCCTCCTCGGTGCTGGAGCGGCCGAAACCGGTGAACCCCTCCTCCAAGGGGAGCTCCTGGCGCTGGTCGCGCTCGTGCCGGTAGCGGCCGGCGGCGTTGGCCTGCCAGATCTCCACCATCCCGTCGGTCACCGGCTCGTCGTGACCGTCCAAGAGCCGGCCGCGGATGACGATGGCCCGGGGATCGGCGGGGTCGACGAGCTGGCGGCCGATCCGATCGTGGATGAGCCCGATCTTGAGGTACGGGCCCACCGTCTGGGACGGCGTCAAGCCCGGCTGCGACCCGGTCACGGCGAGACCTCCATGGGGGTAGGCTCTCGGCCCCCCAGGACGACGTCAAAGCGGTAGCCGAGGGCCCACTCGGGCTGGGTGAGGTCGAGGTCGAAGCGACTGATCAGCCGGGCCCGGCCCCGCTCGTCGGGGATGGAGTTAAAGATGGGGTCGTAGGGAAGCAGAGGGTCGCCGGGAAAGTACATCTGGGTCACCAGCCGCTCGCTGAACGCCCGACCGAAGAAGGAGAAATGGATGTGCCTCGGCCGCCAGGCGTTGGGGTGGTTCTTCCACGGGTAGGCGCCCGGCTTGATGGTGACGAACCGGAACCAGCCCTCGTCGTCAGTGAGGCAACGGCCGCCGCCGCTGAAGTTCGGGTCGAGGGGGGCCGGGTGGATGTCCACCTCGTGCCGGTAGCGGCCGGCGGCGTTGGCCTGCCAGATCTCCACGAGTTGTCCCCGCAGCGGCTTTCCGTCGGAGCCGAGCAGGCGACCGGCCACGATGATGCGCTCCCCCAGCGGCTCTCCGGCGTGCTGGCGGGTGAGGTCGTGGTCGAGCGGTCCCACGGCGGAGGTCCCGAAGATGGGTCCCGTCAGCTCGGTAAGCGTATGGGGGAGGACGACCAGCGGCTCCTTGGGTGCCCGCAGACGGGTGCCGACGTAGTCGGGGTAGTCGTACGGCGGATCTACTCCCTGCCGCTCCCGGTCGCGAACGGTGGAAAGCCCTTGGCCGGGGATAGTGCTCATGATGGAGGATCTCCTTTCTCGGTGGTGAGGGCGCGTAGGGCGCGAAGCTCGCTCTCGGTGGGGGGGTCGGTGACGGTGGCGTCGGCGGCGATGGTGAGCTCCCAGCCGGTAGCCTGCCGGACCTCGTCCGCCTCCACCCCGGGGTGGAGGCGGGTGGCCACGAGCTCGCCGCTGGCGGCGTCCGGCTCCAGGATGGCCAAGTCCGTTACCACGGCGGTGACGCCTCTTCCCGGGCGGCCGCTCTCGCCCCGGCGGCCGGCGGTGGTGCGGAAGTCGAGCTGCTCGACGAAGGCGCGCGGCGTCTGACGGATGATGACGAAGGTCTCCCGGCAGGAGGCCGCGATCTCCGGCGCCCCTCCGGCGCCGGGCAGGCGCACCCGGGGCCGCTCGTAATCGCCGATGACGGTGCTATTGAGGTTGCCGAGCCGGTCGATCTGGGCGGCGCCGAGGAAGCCGACGTCGATGCGCCCCGGCTGGAGCCAGTAGGCGAAGATCTCGGGCACCGACACGACCGCGTCGGCGGTCTCGGCCAGCTCGCCATCCCCGATGGACAGGGGTAAGCGGGTGGGCTTGGCGCCGATGGTACCGCTCTCGTAGATGAGCACCAGGTCGGGGGTGTGGGTACGCCGAGCCAGATTCGCTGCCTGGCTGGGCAGGCCGATGCCCACGAAGCACGTGCGCTTGCCCCTGAGCAGCCTGGCTGCCGCCACCGCCATCATCTCGTCGGGGCTGTAGGGGCCGGTCACGCCGCCCTCCCGGAGCGAAGCCGAGCCATGTACTCAGCCGCATCAGCGGTCTCGACCACGTGCACACGCATCCAGTCCAGAAAGGCTTGCCGGTCGCGGCTGATGGCATCCCAAGCGACGTAGAAGCCGTTGTCACGGTCGTAGTAGCCCTGGGCATAGGAGGGATGAGCGCCGCCGGGCACGGGACAGACGGCGTCGATGATCCAGGAAGGGATGACCGTACCTCCCGCCCGAGGCTCCAGCTCGGGCACGATCTCCTCGACGGTGACGATGGCCCGGCGGGAGGCGAGGACCGTCTCCTTTTGCACCCCGGAGATGCCCCACAGCTGCACGTTGCCGGACCTGTCGGCCTGCTGGGCGTGGATGATCCCGACATCCGGATGCAGGGCAGGTACCGCCGTCACCTCCTCTCCTGTGAACGGGCAGATGAGGGAAGCCACGGTCGTGTGGTGGACGAGATCGGTGCCGGCGTAGCCTCGGAGAACGCCGAAGGGGAGACCCGCCGCCCCTGCCCAGTAGCGAGCGGCCATGCCGGCGTGGGAGTGCTCCTCCAGCTCTAGCGGGGCGGGCCACCCGTTCTCGACGGCGTCGCGGAACCGGTGCAACGACCCCACCCCCGGGTTGCCGCCCCAGGAGAAGACGAGCTTGCGGGCGCAGCCCATGCCGATGAGCTGGTCGTAGATGAGGTCCGGCGTCATCCGCACCAGAGTCAGGCCCCGGCGGCCCTGGCGAATGAGCTCGTGGCCGGCGGCGAAGGGAATCAGATGGGTGAACCCCTCCAGGGCGACCGTATCTCCGTCCTCGACCAGGTCGGACACGGCGTCGGCGAGGGGGACTATGGCGGCCGTGGTGCCCTCCTTCAGCGGGCCCGGAGGCGCTGATACCAGCTCGCGCCCACTCGGGGCAAGCCCCAGGTCGTTCCCGTCCTCACTTGCTTGCTCTTGCCGCTACCCGTCTTTCCCGCGGACGGTCGGCCTCGCCCTCCTCCCATGGAAACGGAACTCTAGCGCGGGGAGGGCCGGCATGAGAGCATCCTACCCCCCGACGAGGCCGGGCCTGCCTCAGCGGCTGAGAGGAAGAGCAGGCAGGGGATCCACCGCTGCCCCCCTCACCCGTACCTCCAGGTGGAGGTGAGGACCGCTCGCCCGGCCGCTCGCCCCCACGCGTCCGATCTCCTCGCCCGCGGCCACCCGCTGTCCCAGCACCACCTCGATGCGGGAGAGGTGGGCATACAGGGTCCGTACCCCGCGGCCGTGGGCGACGAGGACGGCGTTCCCGAAGCTCCACCGCGGTCCTGCCCACACCACCCGGCCGGAGGCGGCAGCCTGCACCGGGGTGCCGGCAGGCGCGAGGAGATCGAGGCCGGCGTGAAAGCCGTCGCCCCGGGGCCCGAAGCCGTCGCCCAGCGGAGCCTGCACGGGCCAGTCGAGACGGAGGGGAGAGGTGGGCAGGGGGCGGTGGAGGGCGGCCAGGGTGGCCGGGCCGGCCACGCCCACCGGGGGGAGTCGGGCGAAGCGCTGAAAGCGGCGGACGGCCGCCTCCAGGCGCGGGGTGAGCTCGACGCCGAAGGGACCGGAGGGGAATCCGTGCCAGGCAAGGAGGAACTGGAGCTGGGCCACGTCCCAGCCCACCGCCCCCAGGGCCAGCGGTCGCGACCCGAGGTCGGGCCCGCCCAGGACGCCGAGGGCAAGACGAGTCCGTGCTCCGGGGATGCCGTCGGGCACGAGGCCGGCCTGCCGCTGGAAGGCGACGAGCGCCTCCACAGTGGCTCCGGTAAGGAAGCCGTCCACGGGTCCTCCGTAGAAGCCCCGCTGGCGGAGGGCGACTTGGAGGGCGGCCACGTTCGCGCTTCCCCGCGCCCCCGCCCCGACCCACTCGGTGGGGACGAGGGCGACCATGAGCCCGACCACGGCCAGGAGGATGAGCCGGCGTACCACGATCCCTGTGTCGGCAGAGAGCAGGGGTGTGTTGAGCCCTGACTTCCGCCTCCAGCCGCTATCGTTGGCCTCGACGCGGGGCGTGGCGCAGCCTGGTTAGCGCGCTAGTCTGGGGGACTAGAGGTCGGCGGTTCAAATCCGCCCGCCCCGACTGAGAAGCCGCCGACAAGCGGGGCGGTGGCGGCCCTTGTTGACGTATGAGCGACGTATGAGCAACGAGTGGTGCCTGGTTGTCGTGCGGAAACCGCCCCACAGACTCCGGGTCCACTGCGATGGGGGCGACGTGGCCTTCACTCCGGACGCCTTGTGGGCGCGGGCGAAGGGAAAGCCGGAAGGCGGGAGAAAGGTCCCGCAGGAGGTGGGGCTCGCTTCCGGCGAGGCGACTCCCCTGTCGACCCTGCCGACCTCCGCCGCCTTCGTCGCTGAGGACGGCCGCCGCGCTGGGGCTCGGCCAGCGGGCGAGGAAGGCGGGCGCGGGAGGAGGGAGAGCGTCTGCCCTCGGCCCGCTCCGCCCCGGCCCGGGGCCTGACCCCGGCCGAGCGCGGCTCCCCTCCCCGAGGGTAGCGCCACCCGCCTTCGGGTTTTCCCGGAGTCGGGGTGCGGAGGAATACCGTTTCCCCCCTGCTACCGGGCGGGAAGACTTCACGCATGACCGTGCCGGTCGACATGGCGGCTGTGGCCGAGCGGCTGGCCGCGCTGCGCCGCAAGGGAGCAAGCCGGGAGGCGGTAGCCGTGGTCGTCCCCCTGGCCGAGGGGAAGGCGGAGGTGGTGCGCGCCTTCCTCGACGAGGGCCCTCCCTTCCATCCAGGCGAGGTGGGCTTGGAGAGCCACAGGGTGTTCCTGACCGAGCGCGAGGTGGTGTTCGTCTTCGAGAGCGAGGACGGGGCGAAGGCGCTGGAGCGGATTCTGGCCGAGCCTGAGGTGTGGGAGGTGGCGCCTCACTGGCAGCGGCACGTGGCCGGGGAGCCGCGGATCGGGCTGGCCGTGTTCGAGTGGCGGCGGCCGCGCCCGGAGGATTCCTCAGCCTAGCCCGCCCTTCGGGCGGCGTCCTCGACCATGGCCGGCCGCAGAGCAGGGAGGAGCCTCGATCCCCGCGTGGAGCGGGTGCGAGCCCGCTACCGGCGGTTGCTCGAGGAGGCCGACGATCCCCACGAGTGGGCCTACGCCTGGCGGAGCGAGATCAACCGAGGCGGCTTCCGGGCTTCGGACTTCCTCATGGAGGAGGTGGTGGAGGCGGGTAAGTGCGTGGGCTGCGCCTCCTGCGTGACCATCTGCCCGGTGGACGTGTTCGACTACGCCGACGAGCGGCCGGTGGACATCCGATCGGAGGCGTGCGTGCTCTGCGTCCTCTGCGCCGAGGTGTGCCCCGTGCTCCGCCCCCAGGACCGGGACGTGGCAGACCTCGTGGAGTACCGGCAGCCCTCCTGCGACGAGGGGTATGGGCCCTACAGCTACGGCCTCTATGCTCGCGCCACCCGTCCCGACATCCTCAAGCGGGGCCAGGACGGAGGGGCAGTGTCGGCGCTCCTCGTCCACGCCTTGAGAGCGGGCACCATCAGGGGAGCCATCCTGGGCGACGTCGTGCCTGACAACCGCCAGCTCGGCCGACAGAAGCTGGCCCTGACCGAGGAGGAGGTACTCGCCTGCTCCGCCTCCCGCTACACCTACTCGCCCAACACCCTGGCCTTCCGGGAAGCCATGCGGCGGGACGTGCGCCCCTTGGCGGTTGTGGGCGTCCCCTGCCAGGTGGACGGCGTCCGCCTCCAGCAGAACTCCAGCATCCGAGCGGCCATGGCCGCCTGGTACCGCTCCAGCGTGGCCCTCACCATCGGCCTCTTCTGCTCGGAGAGCTTCACCCACGAGAGCATCCAAGAGCTGGCGGCCATGGTGGACGTGCCGCCCGAGCGCATCGAGAACATCAACATCAAGGGCAAGGTGGTGGTGCGCTTGGAGGACGGCACGGTGCTGACCGCCTCGCTCAAGAAGTACCGCCGCTTCGCCCGCCCCGCCTGTCTGTACTGCCTCGACTACGCCGCCGAGCACGCCGATCTGGGCATGGGCGGCATCGGCCTCGACGGCTGGACGTATACGCTGGTGCGCACCGAGGCCGGCCACCGCTTCCTGCAAGCGGCCATCGCCGATGGGTGGCTGGAGACACGCCCCCTCGACGACGGGCCCAGGGGGGAGGAGCTCCTGCGCAAGCTGTCGGCGGAGAAGAAGCGGAACCGCCCTCATCCGGCCCGGATGCCGACCCTGGAGGAGCGGCGAGCCCTCGGCTCCCTCGACCCCAAGACCTTCTACACCACCGGCCCGGGCGCCCCGGCGCAGGGGGAAGGGAGGGGGGAGGAGGAATGAGCCCCCGGGCGGTGGACGAGCTCAGCGTCATGGTGGCCGGTCAGGGCGGGGATGGCTCGCTCACCCTCGTCAATCTCCTCGGCGATCTTCTGGCCGGGCGCGGCCTGGAGCTGTACCAGGCCCGTAACGTGGCCTCCCGCATCAAGGGCGGTCACGCCGCCGGCTACCTGCGGGCCTCCACCGCCGGCCGCCGCTGCCTGGCCGACCGCTTCGACCTCCTCATCGCCTTCGACGAGGAGGCCCTTCAGCAGGGGGGGCCCTGGCTGGCCGCCGACGGCTACGTCGTCTACGACGCTTCCGACGGGCCCGCTCCCCGGCACGCCCTGCCCGGCCGAGCCACTGTCCTGGAGGTGCCCTTGGGCCGCTTGGCCGTCCGCGACTTGCGGCGCGATCTGTACAAGAACAGCGTCGCCTTCGGCCTCGTTGCCCGCTTGGTCGGGGCCTCCGACGGAGCGGCCGAGGCCACGCTCAGAGCCAGCCTGCGCCGCCTGCCGCCGTCGCTCGTGGAGGCCAACGTAGAGGCCCTCCGGCACGGCTTCGCCTACGCCGACGAGCACGGCATCGGCCCGGGGGCGGGGCCGTGGGCCCTGCCCGAAAGACAGTCGACCGGGCGCGTCCTCATGTCGGGGAACGAGGCGGTGGCGCTCGGGTTCGTCGTTGCCGGCGGCCGCTTCTACGCCGGCTACCCCATCACTCCCGCCTCCGAGATCCTGGAGTGCCTGGCTGCCTGGCTTCCCGACCTGGGCGGGGTGGCCGTCCAGGCCGAGGATGAGCTGGCCGCCATCAACATGGCCCTGGGGGCGGCCATGGCCGGCGTACGGGCCATGACCGCCTCCTCGGGCCCGGGCATCGCCCTTATGCAGGAAGGGGTAGGGCACCTGGGGTCGGCCGAGATCGGCCTGGTGGTGGTCGACTGCCAGCGGGCGGGACCCTCCACCGGCATGCCCACCAAGCCGGAGCAGTCCGACCTGGGCATGCTGGCCGCCGGCAGCAACGGGGACATTCCCCGGGTGGTGCTTGCTCCCGGCGATCCGGCCCAGGCCCTCGAGCTGGCCGTACTGGCCGCCAACCTGGCCGACCGCCTCCAGGGGCCGGTATACCTGGCCCTCGACCAGGTGGTGTCCCAGGACGCTGCCACCCTGCCCCGCCCCGACCTGACCGCGGTGGAGGTGGACCGGTCGGGACTGCTGACCGAAGCCGACCTGGCCCGGCTGTCCGAGTACCGTCGCTACCGCCTGACCGAGGAAGGGATCTCGCCCTGGGCTCCCCTCGGCACTCCCGGCGGCCAGCACCTCGTCACCGGCAACGAGCGGGACGAATGGGGGAGAGTGTCCACGGATCCCGTCAACCGGGCCCGCATGGTGGAAAAGCGGCTGCGCAAGCTGGAGGCGGTGAGGCGGTGGCTTCCCCGGGGGCGGGCGTTCGGCAGCGAAGAGGCGGAGGTGGGCCTCCTCGGCCTGGGCATGGAGGCATCGGTCATGGCGGAGGCCGCCGAGCGCCTGGAGGAGGCGGGCCTGCCGGTGCGGGGGCTCCAGCCTCTCACCGTCTACCCGGTGCTGGAGGACGTGGCCGACCTCGTCTCCTCCTGCCGGCGGGTGTACGTGGTCGAGCACAATGCCACCGCCCAGTACGCCCACCTCCTGGCCGCAGCCGGCCTTCCCGCCCACAAGCTGCGGAGCCTCCTCCGCTACGACGGCGTACCCTTCCGCCCCGGCGAGCTCGTGGACGCCGTCCTCGACAGGGAGGAGCAGTGACGGCCACCCGCACCTACCCGCCGGCAACCCCCATCTGGTGCGCCGGCTGCGGCCACTTCGCCGTCCTCCACGCCCTGCGGGCGGCCCTGCGCGACCTGGAGGTGCCGGCCCACGAGACGGTGGTGCTGGCCGGCATCGGCTGCTCGGGCACCATCCAGAACTACCTGGGTACCTACGGCTACCACGCCCTCCACGGCCGCGTCCTCCCCGCCGCCACCGGGGTTGCCCTGGCCAACCCCGACCTCACCGTCATCGGAGCCGGGGGCGACGGCGACGGCTACGCCATCGGCGTAGGCCACCTGGTGCACGCCTTCCGGCGCAACGTCAGCCTGGTCTACATCCTCATGAACAACGAGACCTACGGGCTCACCAAGGGCCAGCCCTCGCCCGGCCGCCTAGCCTCCCGGCCGGAAGGGGGAGAGGGATGGGTGGACGGCGTCCTCCTCGGCCTGGCGGTGCCCGGATCGACCTTCGTCGCCCGGGGCTACAGCGGCTGGTTCGACCAGCTGGAGCGGCTGACCCGAGCGGCACTGGAGCACGCCCGAGCCGGGCACGGCTTCGCCTTCCTGGAGGTCGTGTCGCCCTGCGTCACCTACCAGGACACCTACCCCCGCTGGGAGCAGGTGTTGTACGACGTGGACGCCGACCCCGGCCACGACCCCGCCGACCGGGTATCAGCTCTCGTCCTGGCCACGGAGCTCGTCGGGGCGGGAAGGCTCCCGACCGGGCTCGTGTACCAAGCGCCGACGCCCATCCGGCGGGAGCGGCCGTCGCCGGCGCGAGCTTGCCTCGATCCGGCCCGGCTGCGCGAGCGCTACGAGGCCATCCTCGACCGCTACAGCCTGTAACGTGGCGGCGTGGTGGAGGTGCCGCGCTGCTCCCAGTGCGGGCGGGAGGCTCCCAGCGAGCCCGAGGAGGCGCTCCGCTGGCGCCACGGCCACCTCATCGCCGCCGGCGACGTGGACGAGGTAACGGAAGGCCTCCTCCTCTGCCCGGACTGCGTCCAGGAGCAGCGGGAAGGGGGCTACGACGAGGGGGCGGGCGACTAGGCCGGCCGGTGGCCGCTCCGTGGGTGCGATGATGGCCTCCCGTGCGCTTCCTCGTCGTTCTTGCCGTACTCGTGAGCGCCGGAGCCGGCCCGGCCTCGATGGGAAGGGACGTGTCCATCTTCTACTACCCGTGGTATGGCACCCCCGCCCGGGACGGGAGCTACGAGCACTGGGCCCAGAACGGTCACATGCCCCCGGAGGACATCGCCGCCGGCTACTACCCTGCCAGGGGCCTGTACTCGAGCTCCGACCCGCGCACTCTCGCCGCTCACATGCGGGAGATGGCCGCCGCCGGCATCAGCGAGGTGATCAGCTCCTGGTGGGGGTGGGGATCGCCCGAGGACGCTCGCCTACCGGCGGTCATAGAGGCCGCCCGAGCCCGGGGGCTGCGGGTGGCGGTGCAGATGGAGCCCTACGAGAAGTGGCAGCGGACGGAGGGGGTCGTGGCCGCCGACCTCGCCCACCTGCGCACCCTCGGCATTACCCGGGTGTACGTGTTTCGGCCCTTCGACGGCCTCATCGACGACGCGGCCTGGGCACGGTTGAACGAGGGGGCGGCGGGGATGGAGATCCTGGCCCAGACGGCCAACGTGGGCCGGGCCGCTGCCGCCGGCTTCGACGGCATCTACACCTACGACCTCCTCCGCTACCGCCCCGGCACCTTCCCCCGGCTTTGCCGGCGAGCCCGCCAGGCCGGGCTCATCTGCGCCCCGTCGGTGGGACCCGGCTACGACGCCCGCCGCTTCTCTGGAGATCTCCGCCTCCTGCCCCGCGGGAACGGGGCCACCTACGACGCCCTGTGGCGGGCAGCCCTGCGGGCAGGAGCCGACCGGGTCACCATCACGAGCTACAACGAGTGGCACGAAGGGACCCAGATCGAGCCGGCCCGCCGGCCGGGGCCGCAGGAGGGGGGGCGGTGGAGCGCGGGGACTGAGTACCAGAGCTACGAGGGCGCCTACGGGCTCCGCGGTCGGGCTGCCGAGCGGGCCTACCTCGTCCGCACGCGGCTGTGGGCCCTCGCCTACCGCAGGGGCGGGCAGCCGCCCGTGGCCGCCGGGGCTACCCCTTGACCACGCCGATGGGGACGAGCCGGGCCACGCGGCCGGCGATACCGGCCCGCTCCACCACCTCCACCACCCGCTCCACGTCCTTGTAAGCGAACGGCGCCTCCTCGGCCAGGCCGCGGGGGGAGGGACAGCGGACGACGATGCCGCGGGCCTCCAGCTCCCGGCGCAGCTCGTTGCCGCCGATGCGCTTCCTGGCTGCCGTCCGCGACAGCATGCGGCCGGCTCCGTGGCAGGTGGTACCGAACGACTTCACCATCGACCCGGGCGCTCCGCGCAGGACGTAGCTGGCGGTGCCCATGCTGCCGGGGATGAACACGGGCTGGCCCACGTCCCGGTAGGCGGCCGGGATGTCCTCGGAGCCGGCCGGGAAGGCACGGGTGGCTCCCTTGCGGTGCACCAGCACCTGCCGCCCGTCGTACTCCTCCACCTTGGCCACGTTGTGGGCCACGTCGTACACCTGGCGGGTGTCCCGGGCGACATCGGCCCCCAAGGCCCGCTCCACCGCCCGGCGGACGGCGTCGGCGATCCCCTGCCGGTTGGCCCAGGCGAAGTTGGCCGCCGCAGCCATGGCGGCCAGGTACGCCCGCCCCTCCGGCGAGGAGGCAGGGGCACAGGCGAGCTGACGATCGGGGAGGGTAATGCCGTAGCGGCGCATGGCCTCGTCCATGCGCCGGACGTAGTCGGTACACACCTGGTGGCCGAGGCCGCGGGAGCCCGAGTGGATGAGGATGGTGACCTGTCGCTCGGACAGGCCAAAGGCGGCCGCCGCCTCGCTGTCGAACAGGCGATCCACGTACTGGACCTCGACGAAGTGGTTGCCCGATCCCATGGTGCCGATCTGGCCCCTACCGCGGGCCTTGGCCCGCTCGGACACGGCGTCCGCGTCGGCGCCGGGCAGGCAGCCGCGGGACTCGGTGCGGTCGATGTCCTCGCCGTCGGCGATAGCCTGAGAGCCGCGACGCAGTACGAGGTCGAGGTCGACCTGAAACAGGCGGCTCTCCTTGCCGGTCCCCGCCGGAACGGTGCGCGAGATCTCGTGGACGAGGGCTTCCCGCCGCGCCCCCAGCTCGTCCTCGGTCAAGGGCAGGGCGAGCAGGCGAACTCCGCAGTTGATGTCGTAGCCGACGCCGCCGGGGGAGACGACCCCATCGGGGAGCTCCATAGCCGCCACCCCGCCCACGGGGAACCCGTATCCCTGGTGGATGTCGGGCATGGCCAGGGCCGCACCGACGATGCCGGGCAGGGTGGCCACGTTCTGGAGCTGCACCAGCGACTCGTCGCGGGCGATGGCCTCGAGGAGCTCCCGGTCGGCGAACACGCGCGCCGGCACCCGCATGTCGGGCCGAGCAGCGGCCGGGATCTCCCACACCACCTCCTCGACCTGGACGAGATCAGACATCGAAGACGATACGCGCGTGGTAGCCATGGTCCTTCCTCCGCAGCTCGAGTCCATGGTACGTCACCGCCTTGACCAGCGGGGAGGGCTGGGCGAGGCGTCCCTCCACGGTGGCTCGCAGCCGCCGCCGGCCCAGCCGCAGGGACTCCACCCGCTCGGCTACGAACCCCTCCCCGTCGGCCAAGAACACGAGCTCCGACAGCCAGTCGGCGAGGAGGGTGGTCCAGTCGTGAGCCTCCACCTCCACCTGCCGGGTGGCCCGCTCACCCCTCCCGCCCCCGCCCAAGAGCTCGGCCAGGGCGGTGGCGGCCTCGGCGAACACCTCCTCCGCGGTCTCCGCCTCCACCTCGAGCTCGAGCTCTCCTGTGTGGTCGACGAACCTGTACATGCCCTCACCTAGGCGGCCGGAAGACGGCGGCGGTACAGGAGGCGGCGAGGGCGGCTGCCACCCGACGACGGGGGATCCCGCGCAGGTCGGGATGGTGGAGATCGACCTCCACGTCCGCCCACTGGGCAAGGCCGAGAGCGGCCGCTCCGTGGGCGGCGCCGATGCGAAGAAGCTCCTCGACGGGCAGCACCTGCCGCCGGCCGGCGGCGCGGCGGGCGATCCCCTCCAGCTGGCGCAGCTCCTCCAGGGGATCGATGCGGACGTTGGAGTCGGAGCCGATGCAGAGAGGAATGCCCCGCTCCAGCAGGCGGCCGACGGGAGCGAAGCCGTCTCCCAGGTCGGCCTCGGTGGTGGGGCAGAGGCAGACGCGGGCGCCGGTCTGGGCGATGAGGTCGAGCTCCCCGTCGGTGGCGTGGGTGGCGTGAACGACCGTCGTGCGGGGGGAGAGACAGCCCGTGTCGGCCAGGAGCTCGATGGGACGGCGGCCGTGCTCGGCCAGGCAGTGCTCGATCTCCCGCGGCTGCTCGTCGGCGTGCACGTGGAGGAGGAGCCCCTGTCGCTCCCCGTAGCGGCCGATCTCCCGCAGCCAGGAGGCCGGGCAGGCGCGTACGGAGTGGGGGGCAAGGCCGACGGGTATGCCGGCCGAGGCGAGAGCTTCCACCTCGTTCAGGTAAGCGGCCACGGAGGGCTGGCGAAACCGGTCGATCCCGCCCCGGCCGTAGGCGACATGGAGCAGGACCAGGTCGATGCCCGCCTGCCGGGCCGCCTCAGCGGCGGCGAGGGCCTCGGGGAGGCCGAGGTAGTGGAACTCGCCCACCGCCGTGTAGCCGGAGGCGAGCATGTGCCGGTAGGTGCGGGCGTAGCCGATGCGAACGGAGCGGGGCGTCTGGCGCGCCGCCTCGGCCAGCATGGCCTCCCGCCAAGCCCAGAAGTCGCCGCCTGAGGAGCCGCGCAGGGCTCGCTGGAAGGTGTGGGAGTGAGCGTTGACGAACCCGGGGAGGCGGAGGGATGCGACCACGGTGAGATTGTTGCCGGTTTGGCGCCATGGTGTTTCCCACGTGTGCTGGCGCCGCCGGTAGCATCGAAAGCGGGGAGGAGGATGGAGGCCCCGGGCGCCGGCCCGCCGCTTACTATGCTTGACGGCGGAATGGGCGCTCCTGCCGTACCGCTCCCTCTGGCCCAGCTCCCCAACGCCCTCACCGTCCTGCGCTTCGCTCTCGTACCGGTGCTCGTCGTGTTGGTGGCCGTGGCCGAGGAAGGCCACAGCTGGCAGGCGGCGGCCGTGTTCGGGGCCGGCGCCGTCACCGACCAGGTGGACGGCTGGCTGGCCCGCCGGTGGCGGGTGCAGTCGCACTTCGGCAAGTACGCCGATCCGTTGGCCGACCGACTGATGATCGACGCGGCTGTGATCATGCTCTTCCTGGCCGACCGGCTCCCCTGGCCGGCCCTAGTGCTGGTGGTGGCCCGAGACGCGGTGCTCGTGGCCGGGGCCAGGCTGGTCGAGCCGCGGGGCTACGAGCTGTCGGTCAGCTTCTTGGGCAAGCTGGCCACCTGGGTCCTGTACGCAGGCGTGGCCTTCATTCTCGCCACCCGCCCCGACGCTTCCTGGCCGTTGTGGATCTTCTGGGTGGGCGCCGCCCTGGCCGTGGCTGCCGGCGTCCTCTACGGCCTCCAGGCCTGGAAGGCGGTGCGGCCATGAGAGCGGTGGTCATGGCCGGGGGTGAGGGCACCCGCCTGCGGCCGCTGACGTCGAACCAGCCCAAGCCTATGGTGCCGGTGGTGGGCAAGCCGTGCATGGAGCACATCTTGGAGCTGTTGCGCCGGCACGGCTTCGACGAGGTGACCGTCACCCTGGCCTTCCTTCCCCAGGCCATCGAGACCTACTTCGGGGACGGGACCTCCCTGGGATTGAGCATCGAGTACTCGGTGGAGGAATCGCCCATGGGCACCGCCGGGTCGGTGCGCTTGGCCGGACGGCGCCTCCGGGACACCTTCCTCGTCATCTCCGGCGACGCTCTCACCGACTTCGACCTCACCGCCGTCATCGACTTCCACCGGGCCCAGGGAGCGGTAGCCACCATCGCCCTCAAGTCGGTGGACAACCCTCTTGAGTTCGGCATCGTGGTCACCGACGCCGACGGCCGCATCGAGCGGTTCTTGGAGAAGCCGTCCTGGGGGCAGGTGTTCTCGGACACCATCAACACCGGCATCTACGTTCTCGAGCCGGAGGTGCTCAAGTACGTCCCCTCCGATCGGCCGTTCGACTTCTCCCGGGACCTGTTCCCCCTCCTCTTGGAGATGGGCGCGCCCATGTACGGGCACGTCTGCGACGGCTACTGGCAGGACATCGGGAACCTCGACCAGTATCGACAGGCCAACTTCGACGCCTTGGACGGCCGCGTGCAGTTGAGCGTGCCCGGCATCCGGCTGCGGGGCAACATCTGGATCGGGGAGGGAGTGGAGCTGGACGACCTGGAGGGCGTGGAGGGGCCGGCCTTCCTGGGCAACTACTGCTCCATCTCCCCCCAGGCGAGCGTGGGCAGCTACTCGGTGCTGGGGGCCAATGTCCGTCTGCGCGAGCGGGCTCGGGTCGTCCGCTCCGTCATCGACGCCTCCACCTACGTGGGCCGCAGCACCGTGATCGAGGGGGCGGTGGTGGGCCGCTCCTGCGACATCCGCTCCCACGTCCACGTCCACGAGCGGGCAGCCCTGGGCGACGGCGTCATCCTGGGAGCCCAGGCGGTGGTGATGCCGGGGGTGCGCATCTTCCCCTACAAGGAGGTGGAGTCCGGCACCCAGGTGCACGAGAGCCTCATCTGGGAGTCGGCTGCCTCGCCGCACGTGTTCGGCCGGGAGGGAGTGACCGGCCTGGTGAACGTCGACTTGACGCCCGAGTCGGCGGCCCGGCTGGCGGCGTCTCTGGGGACGGCCCTCCACCGGGGCGCCCGGGTAGTGGCGAGCCGAGAGGCCACCGCTGCCTGCCGCATGATCAAGCGGGCCATGATCTCGGGCGTGACCTCCACCGGGGTACACGTGGCCGACCTGCGGGTGCTGCCGGCGCCGGTCACCCGCCACCTCCTTCGTACCCACGGCTACGAGGCGGGCTTCCATGTGGGCACCAGCGCCGCCGACCCGGAGATGATCGAGATCCGGTTCTTCGAGCAGCCCGGTATCCAGCTCACTCCGGCCCTCCAGAAGGAGATCGAGAAGCACTTCACCCGCTACGAGCTCCGCCGGGTCGGCCCGGCCGCCATCGGCGGCATTACCTACCCGGCGAGGGCCCGGGAGGGCTACGCCCAGGACCTCCTGTCCACCTTGGATGTGGAGGCCATCCGGGCCCGCCGGTTCCGCCTCGCCGTTGACTACGGCCACTCTCCGGCCTCGTTCGTGCTCCCCCTCCTTCTCGGTCCTCTCGGGGTGGAGACGGTGAGCGCCCACGAGTTCGCCGAGGAGGCCGGCCGGGTCACCCTGCGCGAGTCCATCGGCCGCGTCAAGCGGCTGGTGAAGGCGGTGGGAGCCGACCTGGGCGCCGCCTTCGACCGGGCGGCGGAGCGCCTCTACCTGGTGGACGAGCAGGGCCGGGAGATTCCGGTGGAGCAGACCCTGCTCCTCTTCCTCCGTCTCGTCGCCTCCACCGTCGGCCGGGGCCGGGTGGCCTTTCCCCTCACCGTCACCCGCCAGGCCGAGCGGATCGCCTCGGAGGCCGGCATGGAGGTGGTACGGACGCCTTCCTCGCCGGCGGAGCTCACGGCCGCCGCCTGCCGTGACGGCACCGTGTTCGCCGCCGCCGTGGGCGGCGGGTACGTGTTCCCCGACTTCCAGCCCGGCTACGACGCCATGGCCAGCCTGTGCAAGCTGCTCGAGCTCCTGGCTCCCGTGGGCCGGCCGGTGTCTGAGCTGGTGGCCGAGCTTCCCGCCTCCACCGTCGTCCACCGTCAGGTCCCCTGCCCGTGGGCGCTCAAGGGTCGCGTCATGCGGGTGCTGGCCGATCGGCTCAGGGGCCGCGAGGTCGACCTCCGGGACGGCATCAAGGCCATCGACGAGCGGGGCTGGGTGCAGGTCGTCCCCGATCCCGTGGAGCCCATCCTCCACCTCTACGCCGAGGGGGACACGGACGCCGACTCCGACGGGCTCGCCCGAGAGCTGCGCGGGCTGGTGGAGGAGGTGCTCCGCGGCGAGGAGAGGGAGGAGGTCACGGCCACGCCAGCCTCAAGGTGAGGTTGACCCTTAGGACAGGGCCTGCTTGAATGGTCGCAGGCGGCGCAAGCTCTGACGAAAGGTAGCCATGGACGTGCTCCCCGACCTGACCACCCTCTCCGATGCCGAGCTCAAGGAGCTTATCGGCCGGCTGGAGGAGGAGGAGAGCGAGATCTCCTACCGGCGGCGCCTCTTGCACGGCAAGATCGACATCCTCCGTGCCGAGCTCGTGGCCCGGCTCAAGCGGAGGGGAGAGGGGGAGCTGGCTCAGGTGGATGTGGACCGCCTGACCGCGATCTTGGCCGGCAAGGCGTCTCCCCCCATCGAGGAGGCCTAGAAGCCGGTCTCCGCCGCCACCCGGCAGCGACCGTGCGGGAACGTCCGTGAGCCACGTCTACTGCACCGAGTGCGGCTTCCAGAACCCCGAGGTAGCCAACTACTGCGCCCGCTGCGGCTCTCTCCTCCGCGACGAGGCCCAGGAGGAGGCGACCCTCTCGTACGTGCCCGACGAGGTGGCCGACGAGGCGGCGGCCCCTCCCGAGGGCCTGGTCGGGCCGGCTCTGGTCGTACGGGCGGGCGGGGGGCGGGCGGGCGAGCAGTTCCTCCTCGGCCCCGACCGAACGACCATCGGCCGCTCCCCCGACTGCGATGTCTTCCTCGACGACGTCACCGTGTCCCGTCGGCACGCCGTCATCACCCGAGGCGGGGACGGGTTCACCATCGAGGACCAGGGAAGCCTCAACGGCACCTTCCTCAATCGCCGCCGCATCGACAGCGCCCGCCTCAGCGACGGAGACGAGCTCCAGATCGGCAAGTACCGGCTCCTCTTCCTCGACCGATGAGGGCGGCGGCGGAAGTCAGCGACGGCGCTCGGCCGGGCGGCCGGCCGCAGACCATCGGCGCCGTCTGCGCCCGCCTGCGCGACGAGTTCCCCGACGTGTCCATCTCCAAGATCCGCTACCTCGAGGACCAGGGTCTCATCGCGCCCCGCCGGACGCCGGGGGGCTACCGGTTGTTCGACGAGGAGGATGTGGAGCGGCTGCGCACCATCCTCCGCCTCCAGCGGGACGAGTTCCTGCCCCTGCGGGTCATTCGCCAGCAGCTCGCCGGACCGGGGGCCAGGGTGCGGCCGCCGCGCTCCTCGGCCGACAGGGAGGAGGAGAGGCTGGACCTGCCGGCCCTGTGCGCCCGAGCCGGTATCACCGCCGATCTGGCTCGCGACCTGGAGGAGTACGGTCTCATCGAGCAGACCGCTGGCCGGGGGGACGGGAGGTACGCCGCCTCGGAGGCGGACATCGCCCTCGTCTGCGGCCGGCTGGCGGCGTTCGGGATGTCCGCCCGCCACCTGCGGTCGTTCCGGCTGGGAGCCGACCGGGCGGCCGGGCTCATCGAGCAGCTGGTGGCGCCCGCCCTCCATGCCGGTAACCCCAACCGGCGCCGGGCTGGGCTCGACCAGCTCGAGTCGCTGGGTGCCCTCGCCCAGCAGCTGAGCCAGCTTCTTCTCCGGCGTGCTCTGCGCCGGCTGGCTACGGGGTAGGCTCCCTCCGTGGCCGTCGATCTCAGGGCCAAGATCCGGGACGTCCCCGACTTCCCCCGCCCAGGCGTGGTGTTCAAAGACATCATGCCCCTGATCGGAGATCGCCACGCCCTGCGGGAGGCGGTAGAGCGTCTGGCCCGTTGGGCGGAGCCGCGCCGGCCGGACCTGGTGTTGGGGGCCGAGGCCCGGGGCTACATCACCGGGGGGGCGCTGGCCTGCCGCCTGGGCTGCGGGTTCGTGCCCGCCCGCAAGCCGGGCAAGCTGCCCTGGCACACGGTGGGGGTGAAGTACGCCCTCGAGTACGGCTTCGACCAGCTCGAGGTCCACGCCGACGCCATCCAGCCCGGCCAGCGGGTGCTGGTGCACGACGACGTCCTCGCCACCGGGGGCACGGCCAAGGCTACGGTGGAGCTGGTGGAGCAGCTGGGGGGGGAGGTGGTGGGTCTACCCTTCCTGGTCGAGCTGACCTTCCTCAACGGTCGGGCCAAGCTGTCGGGGTACGAGGTCTTCTCCCTCATCGAGTACTGACGCGGGCCCCTCCGCCACCCCCGCTAGGGATACGGACAAGAGGACCCCGTCCCGATGGGAGGAGCCATGGAGGTCGTCTTCTCCTCCGCCGACGAGCAGGCCCGCCGCAGGATCCTGGAGCACTGCCTGGCCCTGGCCGACCCTGAGCCCCGCCCCTCGGCCCGGGAGCGACTGGAGAAGAAGGTAGGGAGGGACCTGGCCCGGCTGCTCGTCTTCGCCCTCTCCGGCCGTCACAGCCGGCCGCGGACTCGCCTGCCCGGCCGGGAGATGCCGAAGCGGCGGATGTAGACGAAGGCTGCGCCCAGGACGAGGGCGCCGGTGATCACGGAGAGAGCGTTGGAGACGCCCACGCCCAGCATGAACGCCCACACGTACACGGCGAAGGCGAGAGCCCACAGGAAAGCGGTGACGCCGGGAGCGATGCTGGGGGGACGGAAGGGCACCAGAGGATCGTATCGCAGCGGCAGTCCGGTCTCCTCTCGGCCGCCCCCCGCCGTCAGAAGCTCGCCGCCCGCACGCCGGCGGCGATGAGCGCCAGCACGGCCGCCGCCGCCGCCAGGCGGTAGACGACGAACAGGCCGTACGTGTGCCGGCGCACGTACCCGAGCAGGGCGGCGATGGCCACGGCTCCGGTGGCAGCGGCGGCCAGCATGCCGATCACGAACGGCCCTGCCCAGCCGGGCGGAAGCCCCTCCAAGGCCACGTCCCGGATCCCCTTCCACACCGATGCTCCCACCACCACCGGGATGAGGAGGAGAAAGGCCACCCGTGCCGCCTCGTCCCGGCTCAGCCGCAGGAGGCGGGCGGCGGTGATCACGATGCCCGACCGGGACACCCCAGGGGCAAGAGCCAGGGCCTGGGCCAGTCCCAGCACCGCCCCCTCCCAGTAGCCCAGGTGGCCTGCCTCGCGTCCGGCCGGTAGGCGGTCGACCATCCCCAGAACAGCGCCCAGGAGGGCTAGCAGGAGAGCGATCTGCCAGGGCTGGCCCAAGTGGCGCTCGATGGTGGTCCCGCCGGCCGCTCCCGCCGCCACCCCGGGGATCGTGGCGATCACCACGATCCACGCCATACGCTCGTCCTCGTCCCGCACCGCCCGCGCCCGCAGGCTCCGGACGGCGGCGACCGTGAGCCGCGCTACCTCGGCCCGGAAGTGCCCCACCACCGCCACCAACGTCCCCAGGTGGAGGGCGACGTCGAAGGTCTTGTTCAGGTCGGGGTGCTCCCGCAGGTACGTCCAGTCGGCGAGCCAGGGAACGAGGATGAGGTGGCCGGACGAGGACACGGGGAGGAGCTCGGTGACGCCCTGGACGCTCCCCAAGGCCAGGGCCTGCCAACCGGACAGGCCGCCCGCTTGCTCGCCCACCCGGGTCGCCGCCAGAGCCACCGCCACGAGAAAGGCGCCGGCAGCCAGGATGACACCTACGCCCCTCATGCGGCCGCCAAGTGTACGTGGGGGAGCGGAGGGAGCGGTCGGAGAGGCGTCGACTTGACATAACGCCGGTTATCGTGCACGGGCGCGGGCTTCGCTTTTCTCGCCTCCCGGGCTATCCTTACCGGGGCCGCCCGGCGGTGGCGGCGCCATCGGGTGGCCGGGATCGGCGCCGGCGAGGCGTCGGGGAGGTTGAGATCGGGACAGGATGACCAGCGAGGAGCCCGAACCGACGGTCGACTTCGAGGCGCTGGCCCAGAGCGAGGATTTCCACCTCCTCCTGGAGACGGCCGAGGCGACCGGGGTCGTGCGGACCTCGGAGCTGACGGACATCCTCGATGCCCACGGCCTCGATCCCCTGGAGGTGGAGGTGGTCTACCGGGAGCTGGAGAGCCGCGGCATCGACGTGGTCGAGGACGACGGCGAGTCCATCGCCCGCATCCTCACCGCCCCGGTGGAGACCACCACCGACGCCCTCCAGCTCTTCCTGCGGGAGGCAGGGCGGCACCCCCTTCTCACCGCCGCCCAAGAGGTGGAGCTGGCCAAGCGGATCGAGCGCGGCGACCTGGAGGCCAAGCAGCGGATGATCCAGTCCAACCTGCGGCTGGTCGTCTCCATCGCCAAGAACTACCGCAACCAGGGCCTGCCCTTCCTCGACCTGATCCAGGAGGGGACCCTGGGGTTGATCCGGGCGGTGGAGAAGTTCGACTGGCGGCGGGGCTACAAGTTCTCCACCTACGCCACCTGGTGGATCCGGCAGGCTGTGGCCAGGGCCCTCGCCGACAAGGCCCGCACCATCCGGATGCCCGTCCACATCGTCGAGCGGCTCCAGAAGATGAACCGGGCGGAGCGGAACCTGTGGACGCAGCTCGGCCGCGAGCCTTCTCTGGAGGAGATCGCCGAGGAGGCGAGCCTGCCCATCCAGCAGGCCCGGGAGGTACGGGCGGCGGCTCGGGCGGCTACCAGCCTCGACCAGCCCGTGGGCGATCAAGAGGAGGCGGTGCTGGGGGACTTCGTAGCCGGCGACGGCCCCCTCCCCGAGGAGGAGGTAGAGATCTCCCTCCGCACCCAGGCCCTCCAGCAGGCCCTCGCCACCCTCAGCGAGCGGGAGCGGCAGGTGCTCGCCCTCCGCTACGGGCTGGACGAGCAGGAGCCGCGGACGCTGGAGGAGATCGGTCGCCGGCTGGGACTGACGAGAGAACGGGTACGGCAGATCGAGGTGGAGGCCCTGCGGCGCCTGGCCACCCTGCGGGAGATCCAGACCGTTCCCTACTGAGCCATCCAGGGTCGCGGAGCCGGCTTTGGGGCGCCGGTCAGGCCGTGCGCAGGTAGTCGGCGAGATCGGGCGCCACCGCCCGCAGGGCGCGCAGGGCCCGGCTTTCGAGCTGGCGCACCCGCTCCCGGGTGACGCCTAGCTCCCGCCCGATCTCCTCCAAGGTCTGCTGGCGGCGACCGGCCAGGCCGTAGCGCCGCTCGATGAGCTCCCGCAGCCGCGGCTCGATCTGGCTCAGGGCTCGCTCCAGCTCTGCCGCCCGCAGCCGAGCGCCCACCTCCTCCTCGGGGCTCTCGACCGTGTCATCCTCGACCAGCTGGCCGAACAGGCTGTCCCCCTCCCCTACCCGCGAATCGAGACTGACCGCATCCTCCACCACCTCCAGCAGCTGCTTGACGCGGGCCGGCGGCAGGTTGCTCTCGCGGGCGATCTCGGCCAGGGACGGGTCGTGGTTGAGCTTCTGAGCCAGCACCCGCCGCGCCCGCACCACCCGCCTCACCTGGTCGGCGACGTGCACCGGCAGCCGGATGAGGCGGCCCTGGTCGGCCAAGGCCCGGGTGACGGCTTGTCGAATCCACCAGGTGGCGTAGGTGGAGAGCTTGTAGCCCATCCGGTAGTCGAACTTCTCCACCGCCCGGATGAGTCCCAGGTTTCCCTCCTGGATGAGGTCGAGCAGAGGGACGCCCGCCTTCGTGTAGTTCCTGGTGATGGACATGACCAACCGCAGGTTGGCCTCGATGAGCCGGCGCTTGGCCTCCTCGTCGCCGGCGTCCTTGCGCCGGGCGAGCTCGCGCTCCTCCTCCCGGCTGAGGAGGCGCCCGCTCCCCATTTGGCGGACGTAGAGCTTGAGGGCATCCCAGGTCTCCGCATCCCCCTCCTCGTCCTCGCTTCCCTCGGCAGGAGGATCGGGGTGGAGGCGGTCGCCGTCATCGTCGAGCCTGGACAGGGCCTTGGCCATGGCCCTCCAGGTATCGGCACGATCACCCCGCTCCCTGAGCCTGCCGTCCCCGCTCCGCCCGAAGGCAGCCGTCGGCGCCCACCTCTACCCCTTCCTCCACCAGCCGCTCCCGCACCAGGTACTGGAAGATGGTCCAGCCGCCCTGGCCCGCCTCGAACATGCGGTAGACCTGCCACTCGCTGAGGAGCGAGGGATCGCGGCGGCGAGCATGGGCCCAGTCGGCGAACCGGGGCAGCCTGCCCAAGACTCGAGCCAAGGCGACCCCCTGCTCTACTGCCCGCTTCAGCCGCTCCTCCCCCACCGGCACGTCGAACCCCGCCTCCCGGAGGGCGTTGGCCAGCGACCCGAAGGTATGCCAGTACAGCGACTTGGAGGGGACGAGGCCGCGGTGGGCGTCGAGATCCCGGGCCGTGGGCACCCGCCCCAGCCGGTCTGCCAGCTCGCGCAAGCAGCGGAGGAGCTCCTCCTTGGTGGCCAGCCGGCGGGGAACGAGGCCGGCCAGACGCTTAGCCCGGTTCCAGCTTCCGAAGCGCTCAACGACCGTCTGGGGATGGATCGACGTCTGCGGGTCGGAGGCGAACTCGCGCATGGTCGGGGAGCGTCCCAGGCGGTCGGCGCAGGCCCGGAGCGCAGCCAGGATGTCGTCGTCGGAGTAGCGCCGGCGCATGCCGGCCCGGAAGGCGGCCAGAGCGGCCGGGTCGACCCGGACGATGGTGGGATGGGCACGACGCCTGGCCATGGCAATGAGAATAGAGCATCCTGACAAAATCGCAAGGAGAATCGGCGCGTCCTGACGGTCTCTCTAGCAGGCGACCAGGCCGGCCGGCACGTCGGTACCGGCCACCAGCTCGGCCAGCATGACGCGGTCGAGGGCGTCCAGGCAGCGGGGGCAGAACTGAGTGCCGGCTCCCCGGCGAAGCTCGTCGAGGGCCTCCGCCGGGGACAGGGCCGGACGGTAGACCCGGGGCGTCAGCATGGCGTCGAGAGCGTCGGCCACGTGGATGATGCGGGCGCCGAGGGGGATCTCCTCGCCGGCGAGGCCGTCGGGGTAGCCGGTGCCGTCGTAGCGCTCGTGGTGATGGCGGATGGCAGGCAAGGCGTCGGCGAGGAACCCCAGGCCGCCCAGGAGCCGCGCCCCTTCCTCGGGGTGGCGTCGGATGACCTGCCACTCGTCGCTATCGAGGTGGGCGGGCTTGAGGAGCACGGCCTCGGGCACGGTCAGCTTGCCGATGTCGTGGAAGCGGGCGGCCTCCGCCAGGACATCCAGCTCGGCCTGGGACAGGCCCATCTCCCGGCCGATGGCCAAGGCCAACCGCTGCACCCGGCGGGAGTGGCCGGCGGTGTGGGCGTCGCGGGCGTCGACCACCGCCGACACGGCCTCCATGGCCGCTGTCGACCGCTGGCGGAGGAGGCGGTTGGCCCGGTCGAGCCGGAGCGCCCGGGCATGGAGGCTGTTGGCGGCCCGCCACAGCCGCTCCGCCTTCTGCCGGGCCTCGTCGGCGGAGGCCGCCTCCTGGCGGCGCCGGCGGACCAGGAGGAGGGCAGCGGCGAGGGCAGCGGCGAGGGCGACGGCGGAAAGCAGCATGTCCAGGTGCGGAAGCCCCAGGACGGCGGCCAGGGCGAGGCCGGCGGCTGCCCCCGCTCCGTACAGGAGGGAGGGCCGCAAGCGGGCAGGAGCCTCGGCGGCGGCGTCCTCAAGATGGGGAGGATGAGGAGCGGGATGCTCTTCCGCCTCGGAGTCGGCGGGCTCGGGACGGGGGCAGGCCGCCAGCCGCGGGCCTGCGGCCAGGGGATCGGAGCTGGCGCAGAAAACCCGGTTCCGCCCTTGCAGCTTGGCCCGGTACACGGCCAGGTCGGCCAGGTGGACGAGCTCGGTCGGGGTCGTGCCGTGGTCGGGGAAGGCGGCGATGCCGAGCGACAGCGAGGCGCGGATAGGTGGGCCGCCGGCGTCGCTGCGGAAGGGGGTCGAGGCCACCCGCCGGCGCAGCCGCTCGGCGATGTGGAGAGCCTGGTCGACGCCGGTGGCAGGGAGGATGGCCGCGAACTCCTCCCCGCCGAAGCGGGCTGGGATGTCGGCGGGGCGGAGCCCCCGGCGAAGGATGTCCGCTACGCCGCGGAGCACAGCGTCCCCGCCCAGATGGCCGTGGGCGGCGTTGATCTCGCGCAGGAGATCGAGGTCGGCCACCAGCACCGCCAGCGGGCGGCGAAGCGCCCGGGCCAGCGTGAGCTCCCGCTCCAGAGCGGTGTCGAAGTAGCGGGCGTTGAAGAGGCCGGTCTTGGGGTCGAGACGGGCCTGGTGCTCGAGGAGGGGGATGCGAAAGGAGCGCTGGACGAGGAGGAGCGGGGCGGCGGCGAAGGGAAGAAGCCAGGGGTTGACTTGCCACATGGCGGCCAGGGCCACCCCGAGAGTGGCCAAGACGAGCTCTGTGGGGGTTCCCAGCGCCGGAGGCCACCGGCCGGCGGAGCCTGACTCCCTCGGTACGAGTCGAGCGACGAGGGCGCGGGGTCCCCAGGCGGTGCCTGCCAAGGCCAGGCAAGCACCCAGGGCGGCCAGGGCGAATGCCTCCTCGGCCCCGAGGAAGGAGGCGGCGGCGGCCTCGATGGCCGAGGCGGCTCCCCAGGCCGCCAGGGCTCCGAGCACGTCGGCAGATAGCTCCAGCGCCTGGGGTAGCCGGGGAAAGCCCCGCTTCTGGAGTCCCCGGGGGGCGTAGAGGGCGCAGGCCGCCAGGACGACCTGCTCCGGCGGCAGGAGCAGGGCGGCCGCGGACAGAGCCACCACAGCCGCCGCTCGGTGGGAGCGCTCCCGGTCGGTCCGCCCTACCACCGCCTGGGCCAGTACCCCCAGAGAGACGAGCACGGCGAAGGTGGCCCACCGGGGGGCAGGGACGTCGAAGCGGGAGACGGCCGGCAACCCCAAGAGCGCCACCGAGCCGAAGAGAGCAAGGAGGGAAGGGGTAGGCCCGATGAATCTGGAGAGCCGGCCGCCGGCCGCCCCGGCTCGAAGCCAGCCGGAGACGGCGGTAGTCAGAGACCTGCGCTCGCCCCGGGAATGGTGTCGGGTCACGCCTCCTCCGTCGAATGGCCGCGCCATGGAGCCCTCGTCCACACGCTACGGAGAGAGCCGCCCCCTGCCATCCCCCGCCCGAGGGAAGGGGCGCCACGTTCCCTCCTTCGGGGCATCTACACTGCCCTCCGTGCGCCTGGAGCTCGAGATCGCCATCGCGCGGGCGGCCGGGCGCCTCTCCCGGCTGGCCCGGCGGGGAGGTGGCACCACCCTCCCCGGCAGGCTTCTCAGTCTCCTCGACCGGGGGGCTCTTCCCGCCCTGGCCGCCCGGCTTCCTCAGGGGAGCGCTCTCGTCTCCGCCACCAACGGCAAGACCACCACCGCCTCCCTGGCGGCAGAGATTCTCGCTCCCCGGCTGCGGCTGGCCAGGAACAGGGCCGGGGCCAACCTCGTCTCCGGGGTCCTCTCCGCCCTCGTGGCCGCGCCTGCGGCCGAGCTAGGGCTGTTCGAGGTGGACGAGGCCGCCTTGCCTCACGTGGCTCGGGCCCTCCGCCCCCGCCTCCTCTGTCTCGGCAACCTCTTCCGCGATCAGCTCGACCGCTACGGGGAGCTGGAGGTGGTGGCGGAGGGATGGCGCGGCGCCGTGGCCGACCTCCCCGCCGATGCCGAGCTCGTGGTCAACGCCGACGACCCCCTCCTGGCCGATTTGGCGGAGGGAAGGGCGGGGACGGTGACCTTCGGCCTCGACGATCCTGCCTGCGCGGGACCCGCAGTCGAGCACGCCGCCGACTCCAAGTACTGCCGGAGGTGCGGCGTCCCCTACGCCTACACGGCCGCCTACGTGGGCCACCTGGGCGACTACCGCTGCCCCGGCTGCGGGCACGGACGCCCGCCGCTCGTCGTGGCCGCCCGCGGCATCGACTTCGACGGGACGCGCAGCGTGGCCTTCGACCTGGTGACGCCCGAGGGCGCCTGCCGCGTCCGCCTCCCTCTCCCCGGCCTCTACAACGTGTACAACGCCGTCGCTGCCGCCGCCTTGGCCCGTGCTCTGGGAGCCTCTGCGGAGGAGATCGTGGCCGGGCTGGAGCGGGCCCGCCCCGCCTTCGGACGCTGCGAGCGGATCCCGGCGCGAGGCCGGACGGTCCTGCTCCTCCTCATCAAGAACCCGGCCGGGGCCAATGAGGTGGTGCGCACCCTCCTCCGGGACGTCCCCCCCACACTGGCGGTGGTCTGCCTCAACGACGAGGTGGCCGACGGCCGGGACGTCTCCTGGATCTGGGACGTGGACTTCGAGCCCCTGGCCGCCAGGCTGTCCCGGCTGGTGGCGGCCGGCGAGCGGGCGGCCGAGATCGCCCTCCGGTTCAAGTACGCCGGCATGTCGGTCGAGGCCATCGAGGTCGTCCCCGACCTCGGCCGAGCCCTCGACCGCGGTCTCGCCCTCACCCCCCAGGGAGGGGAGCTCGTCTGCCTTCCCACCTACACCGCCATGCTCGGCCTCCAGCGGGTGGTGGCGGCGCGGGGCTATGCCCCGCCGTACTGGGAGCGGGCGGCGTGAGGATCGTCATCGGCCACCTCTACCCCGAGTACCTCAACATCTACGCCGACCGGGGGAACATCGCTGTCCTCACCGCCCGGGCGGCCTGGCGGGAGATCGAGGTCTCCCTGCTCCCCATCACGGTGGGCGACCCCACCCCGGTGGGCGAGGTCGATCTCTGGTACGTGGGAGGAGGCCAGGATCGGGAGCAGGCCCTGGTGGCGGCCGACCTCGCCTCCCGCGGCGAGGCCTTGGGCGAGGCGGTGGCAGGAGGAGCGGCGCTTCTCGCCGTGTGCGGCGGCTACCAGCTCCTGGGCCGCTTCTACCGCGACCGGTGGGGACAGGAGCTGCCCGGGGCGGGCGTCTTCCCCCTGGCGACAGTGGCCGGCGACCGCCGCCTCATCGGCGACGTGCTCATCGAGTGCCAGCTCGACCCCGGCCGGCGCCGGACCGTGGCCGGATTCGAGAACCACGCCGGCCGCACCTTCCTCGATGCCGAGGCAGAGCCCCTGGGGCGGGTGCTGTACGGGTTCGGCAACGACGGCGAGTCGGGCTATGAGGGCTGCCGGGTGGCCTTCGCCGTGGGCACCTACCTGCACGGGCCTCTCCTCCCCCGCAACCCGTGGCTGGCCGACTGGCTCCTGGCCAAGGCGGTGGCCCACCGCAGCGGGCAGGAGCCCGTGCTCGAGCCCTTGGCCGACGAGCTGGAGGAGGAGGCGCACGCCGTGGCCGCCGCTCGAGCCCGGGCTCGGGGCGGCCACTAGGGCGCCCACAGGGTGCCCAGGTACGCCACCGGGTCACCCGGCTGCCAGCGCGACAGGAACCGGTGGATGGGCGGGTGCAGGACCACGTCGTCGAGCTCGCTGGCGGCGAACAGCCGATGGCCGCGGACGGCCGCGTCCTCGGACGTGACCCGCTCCAGGGAGCGGCCGCTCAGATCGCCGGCGAAGATGATGTGCACCACGTGACGGCTACCCGGAGCCCGGTCGGGAGCGATGGAGTCCACCACCGCCACCGGCCCTTCCAGGGGTAGGTCGTCGCCGATGCCCACCTCCTCGGCCAGCTCCCGATGCAGGGCAGCGAGCAGGCCTTCGCCGCCCTTCACCCCGCCCCCGGGAAGAAGCCAGTACTCCCGCCCCTCCTTCTCGTGCCGGCAGAGGAGGATGCGGTCGCCCCAACGCAAGAGCGCCGACACGCGGATGCGAGGCTCGGCGGTCACGCCCCCGACGAGCCGAAGCCGGCGCTGCCCCGGTCGCTGCCGGGGAGCTCGTCCACCTCCACCGCGGCCGAGGGCGGGACGGGAACGACCACGAGCTGGGCGATGCGCATCCCCGGCTCGACGGTGAAGGGTCGGCGCCGGTCGGTGTTGAGCAGCACCACCCGTACCTCTCCCCGGTACCCGGAGTCGATGAGGCCGGGGGCGTTGACCTGGGACAGCCCGTGCCGGGCGGCCAGGCCCGAGCGGGGAAGGACGAGGCCGGCGTGGCCGTCGGGAATGGCCACCGCCAGCCCGGTGGGTACGACCGCCCTCTCCCCCGGGCCGATGACAACCCGACAACAGGAGGTGAGATCGAGGCCGGCGTCGCCGGCGTAGGCCCGTTCCGGGAGGACGGCCTCGGGCCGCAGGCGGCGTACGGGGATCTCGATCACCCGTGGATAGAGCGCACGGCCTCTCCCCGAGCCTCGGCCACGAGGTAGGAGGCAAACCGGCGCAGCTCCCGCTCGGGCAGACGGGCCCTGATGAGGACGCCGTCGGCCCGGTCCTCGCGACGCTCGATGGGAGGGCCCAGGGCGTAGAGCTCCGACAGCGCTCCGCCGTGATCGTGGGGAACGAGGAGCTCCACCGCTTGGAAGCGGTCCTGGAAGCGGGCGGCGATGCGAGCCCGGAGGGCGTCCAGTCCCTCGCCGGTGAGAGCCGACACCTGGAGGGCGTCCGGGAAGCGGTTGGCCAACCGGCGGCGGGCGAGGGCGTCGATCCGGTCGACCTTGTTGAGGACGAGCTCCCGGGGCAGGGTATCGGCGCCGATGTCGGCCAGCACCGCTTCCACCGCCCGCACCATCTCGTCGAGACGCTCCTCGGGGACGGAGGCGTCGGCCACGTGCAGGATGAGGTCGGCCACCAGGGTCTCCTCCAGGGTGGCTGCGAACCCCTCCACCAGCTGGTGGGGCAGGCGGCGGATGAACCCGACCGTGTCCGTGATCAGGTACCGTCGGCCGCCGCAGGTGAAGGCCCGGGTGGTGGGATCGAGGGTGGCAAACAGGCGATCGTCCACCGTCACCTGGGCATCGGTGAGGGCGTTGACAAGGGTGGACTTGCCCACGTTGGTGTACCCCGCCAGCGCCACCGTGGGAGCCTGGGCCCGGCGCCGGGCCTTGCGACGGGTCTCCCGCTCGCGGGAGAGCTGCCGCAGGCGCCGCTTGAGGATGGCGATGCGGCGGCGGGCCAAGCGGCGGTCGGTCTCGAGCTGGGTCTCCCCCGGGCCCCGGGTGCCGACCCCCCCGCCCAAGCGCTCCAAGTGCTTCCACATGCCCCGCATGCGGGGGAGGTTGTACTGGAGCTGGGCCAGCTCCACCTGAAGCTTCCCCTCGGCGCTCACTGCATGCTGGGCGAAGATGTCGAGGATGAGCTGGGTGCGGTCGACCACCCGTGCCTGGAGCTCATCCTCCAGCCGTCGCTGCTGGGAGGGGTCGAGCTCGTCGTCCACCAGCAGCACTTCCGCCTGGAGATCGGCGAACAGCCGCTTGAGCTCGGCCAGCTTGCCCGTGCCCAGGTAGGTGCGGGCATCGGGGCGGTGACGGTGCTGGACGAGCTCGCCCACGGTCTCCACCCCGGCGGTGCGGGCAAGCTCGCGAAGCTCGGCCAGCTCGTCGCCGTCCCGCCCAGGGGGGAGAACGGCGATGACAAACCCGCGCTCCGGGCCGGCGCCGGGAGCCGGGTCAGGCTGGCGGTGGGTCACACGACCATTATGACCGTCGACGACAAGCCCTCCGCGCCCCCGGGCCCATCGACTAGCGTTGGGCCGTGCGCCCGTCGCCGCTCCTCTCCAGTCAGGCCACCTACCCGTTCGTCCGCCTCGATCGGGCCAAGCGGGCCGCCGCCGAGGCCGGGCAGACGGTCATCGACTTCGGCCAAGGCGACCCCCGAGAGCCCACCGATCCCCTCATCCGGCGGGCGCTGGTGGAGGGAGTGGCCGACACCATGGGGTATCCGAGGTCGGAGGGCCTGCCCGAGCTGCGCCGGGCCATCGCCGCCTGGGTGCAGCGCCGGTTCGGGGTCGTCCTCGATCCCGACCGGGAGATCGTCCCCACCCTGGGCAGCAAGGAGGCCATCTTCAGCTTCGCCCAGGTGGTGCTCGACCCCGCCGGCGGCAAGGACACGGTGGTCGTGTGCGACCCCGCCTACCCCGTGTACGAGCGGGGCGCCAGGTTCGCCGGGGGACGGGTAGCTCGCCTGCCCCTGCGGGAGGAGAACGGGTTCCTCCCCGACCTTGACCAGCTGGACGCAGCCACCCTGGCTCGCACGGCGGTGGTGTGGGTGAACTACCCGAACAACCCCACCGGCTCCGTCTGCCCCCTCTCCCTGTACGAGCGGCTGGCGGCGCTGGCCGCCGAGCACGACTTCCTCATTTGCTCGGACGAGGCCTACAGCGAGCTCTGGTTCTCGGAGCCCCCGCCCTCCGCGCTCCAAGTAGGCGATCGCTCGCGGGTGGTCTGCTTCAACACGCTCAGCAAGCGCTCCTCCATGACCGGCTACCGGTGCGGATTCGTGGCCGGCCCTTCCTGGGTGATCGACGCCTTGCGGGTGTACCGTCCCAGCGTGGGCACAGCTCCCCAGGAGTTCGTCCAGCGCGCGGCCGTCGCCGCCTGGGAGGACGAGGCCCACGTGGAGCGCGTCCGGGCGGCCTACGCCGGGAAGCGCCAGGTGCTCCTTCCCGCTCTGGAGCGGGCCGGCTGGCGGGTGGCAGGCTCGGTCGCCACCATGTACCTGTGGGTAGAGGTGCCCGGCCGGGGAAGCTCGCAGGCGGCGGCTGAGCGCCTGCTCGAGCGGGGGATCGTGGTGCTGCCGGGAGCCTACCTGGGACAGGCGGGCGAGGGGTATGTACGGCTGGCCCTGGTGCCCACCCTGGAGGAGTGTCGGCGGGCGGCAGCTCTCCTCGAGGAGGGAGCGTGATCGACGCCGGTCGCGTGGAGGAGATCGTGGCTGCCCTCGACCGAGGGGAGCGGCGGGTAGCCCACAAGGTGGGCGGCGAATGGGTGGTGGACGAGGAAGCCAAGCAGGCCATCCTCGACTTCTTCCGCTTGCGCCAAGTGGAGCCGGTGGAGGTGGGACCGTTCGAGTACGTGGACAAGATCCCCCTCAAGCGGGGGTACGCCTCGCTGGGAGTGCGGGTGGTGCCCCCCGCTGTTGCCCGCTACGGCTCCTTCCTCTCCCCGGGGGTGGTGATGATGCCGAGCTACGTCAACATCGGCGCCTGGGTAGGGCCGCGGACGATGATCGACACGTGGGCGACGGTGGGCTCCTGCGCCCAGATCGGCGCCGACGTCCATCTCGCCGGCGGCGTGGGCGTGGGCGGCGTCCTCGAGCCCGTCCAGGCGCGGCCGGTGATCATCGAGGACGGAGCCTTCATCGGCTCCCGCTGCATCCTCACCGAGGGCGTGGTCATCGGCGAGCAGGCGGTACTGGCCGCCAACGTGTCGCTCACCGCCTCGGTTCCCATCATCGACGTGACCGGCCCGGAGGCGGTGGAGTACCGGGGGTATGTGCCGCCCCGGTCGGTGGTGGTGCCCGGCACTCGGGCGAGGGAGTTTCCCTGCGGCACCTACCAGGTGGCCTGCGCCCTCATCATCGGCCGCCGCACCGAGGCCACCGACCTCAAGGTGAGCCTCAACGAGACTCTGCGCGAGCTCGGCATCGGTATCTGAGGGCAGACGGGGTCATCTGTGAGGGCAGACGGGGTCAGGTCTTGCATTAGCGCATAAGGAAGGAAAGGCATCTGCGGCTCCCGATAGAGGGTCTCGGCGCGAGCCCTCTTATGCGCTAATGCAAGACCTGACCCCGCTTTGCGACACACCTTTCGGCGGGGCCGATCAGGGTCGCCCGATCGCCGTGAAGGCGGACGCGCAAGTCGCCGCCCGGGAAGCGCACCGTCACCTCACCCCCGTCGTGGGTGGCGGCGGCCACGGCTACAGCGCCGGTGCCCGACGAGGCAGTCTCCCCCACCCCCCGCTCCCATACCCGCGCCGCCACCTCGCCCGGGCGCTCCACCCGCACCACCTCGACGTTGGTCCGGCCCGGGAAGCGGGGGTGGGTCTCTAAGACGGGGCCGATGCGGGGTAGCTCGTCGGGATCGCCGACCACCACGGCGTGGGGATTGCCCACCTCCACCGGCGTGATCTCGATCCCCGCCACCCGCTCGCGAGAAAGGACGCGCACCGCCCCCACGTCCTGCTCGACGGTGCCGTCCTCGAGCAGGCGGCAGACGACCTCCCGTCCTCCTACCCAGATCCGTATCCGAGGAGCGGCGGAGCGCCCGGCCAGCCACCGGGCGGCGATGCGCGTCCCGTTGCCCGACAGCTCGGCCGTGGACCCGTCGCGGTTCCAGATAATGACCTCCGCCCAGTCCTCCCCCGAGGCGACCACCTCCACGATGCCGTCCGCGTCGCCAACCTCGGCCTGAGCCCGCTCAGGCGTGAGCCCCGGCTCGTCGGTGAGCAGGTAGACGTTGCCGGCGGCTTGCCATGTGGAGAATCTCATCCGCGATCTCATCCGGAGGGCGGGTTCCATCCACCCTAATCAACCCGGGCAGGCGGCGCATCCACTTGCGCTGGTAGGCGGCCAGGCGGCGGGTGCGGAGAACGATCTCGATCTCCGCCCGCTCTCGAGGGAGCTCCGCCACCTCGCGCAGGCCGAGCACCTTGGCAGCCGTGCTCGAGAGGGGCCGGCGGAGGGCGCGCTGCACCTCCTCCTCCACCCCAGCCTCGAACATGGCCCGCGCTCGCGCCTCGATGCGAGCCCGGAGGGCCTCGGGCGGCACCTCCAGCCCCACGACCACAGTCGGGTGGCGTGTCTCCCCGCTCCACAGACGGTCCTTGTCGGGGCGGAGCGATGAGCCGGCTGCGGCCAGCTCCAGCGCCCGCACCACTCGGCGTCGGTCGTGGGGGTGCACCCGCTCCGCTGCCGGCGGGTCGCGCTCGGCCAGGAGAGCATGGGCGCGGGCCGGGCCGAGGCGGTCGTACAGGCGCTCCCACCGGCGGCGCTCGCCCGGTCGAGGGGGAGGAGGGGTGCAGAGGTCGGCCAGAGCGGCGCGGAAGTAGAGGCCGGTGCCGCCGACGACGATGGGGGTGCGGCCGCAGTCGAGAGCGGCGTCGATGGCGGCGTGGGCGAGGTGGGCGTACTCCACCACCGACGCCTCCTTGTCCAGAGGCCAGACGGCCACCAAGCGGGTGGGGGCGGTGGGCTGGTTGGTGAGGATGGGCAGGCCCTGATACACCTGCATGGCGTCGGCCGAGATGAGATCGGCCGGGATGCGCTCGGCCACCGCCTCGGCCACGGCCGTCTTCCCCGACGCCGTGGGGCCGAAGATGGCCAGCACCAGCCTGCCCAGGGACTGCCCTGCCACGCCGGCTAGGCTGCGGCCCGGGCCTGCTGCTCGCCGCGCAGCGTGGTGGAGGTGGCGGCGGTTATCCGCACGGAGACAATCTCCCCCGGCCGGGCGCTGCCCCGGAAGTTGACGGTGGTGTTGCGGCGGGTGCGACCGCGCAGGAGAGCCGGGTCGGTGCGGCTCGGCCCCTCCACCAGCACCTCCTCCACCAGCCCCACCCGGCGGGCGTTGCCGGCTGCGGCCACCCGCTGCACGGTGGCCACCAGCCGCTGGAGCCGCTCCCGCTTCACTTCCTCCGGCACCTGGTCGGCCATGGCCGCCGCCTCGGTGCCGGCCCGGGGGGAGAAGAGGAAGGTGTACGCCCCATCGAACCCCACCTCCTCCACCGCCGACAGGGTGTCCTGGAAGTCCGCCTCCGTCTCGCCGGGGAAGCCGACGATGAGGTCGGTGGTGACAGCCAGGTCGGGGATGGCCGCCCGCATACGCTCCACCAGCGCCAGGTAGCGCTCGCGCGTGTACGTGCGCCGCATGCGCTTGAGGATCCGCGATGAGCCCGACTGGAGAGGCAGGTGGGCGTGCTCGCAGACAGACGGGCACTCGGCCATGGCCCGGATGACCGGCTCCCGGAAGTCCTTAGGGTGGGGGCTGGTGAAGCGGATACGCTCGATTCCCTCCACTGCGTCCACCGCCCGTAGGAGGTCGGCGAAGTCCATCCTCACCTCGGGCGCCAGGTCCCGCCCCCAGGAGTTGACGTTCTGACCGAGTAGGGTCACCTCCTTGACGCCTTGGCGGGCAAGCTCGGTCACCTCGGCCACGATCTCTCCTGGCCTCCGGCTGATCTCGCGGCCGCGCACGGCCGGGACGATGCAGTAGGCGCAGGCTGAGTTGCAGCCCATGGAGATCTGCACCCAGGCCTGGAACGGGCGGTGGCGGCGGGCCGGGAGCTGAGCGGAGAACCGGCGCTCGCGGCCGGTGCCGAACGCCGACCGGGCCACTCCCTCCCCTCCTGCCCCCAGCCACGATCCCAAGTGGTGGATCGTCCCCGGCCCGAAGGCCACGTCCACGAACGGGTAGCGGTGGAAGATCTGCTCCCGCTGGGCCTCGGCGTAGCATCCGCCCACGGCCACCACCAGGTCGGGGCGCCGCTCCTTGCGCGCTTTCGCCTGGGCCAGGTGCGCCGCCAGCCTGCGATCAGGCTTGTCGCGGATGGTGCAGGTGTTGAAGACGAGGACGTCGGCCTCCTCGGCGGAGACGGCCTCGCCCAAGCCCAGCTCCTCCAAGAGCCCCCGGATCCGCTCCGAGTCGTGGGCGTTCATCTGGCATCCGAAGGTGGTGACGAAGTACCGTCTCACGGACAACCAGTGTACGCCGGCCCGCCTGCCCCGCTCAGCGGGCGTAGTCGACAGAGCGGGACTCCCGGATTACCGTCACCTTGATCTGGCCGGGGTACTCCAGCCGCTGCTCGATCTCGCGGGCGATCTCGTGCGCCAGCAGGGCCGCCTCGTCGTCGTCGATGTCCTCGGGCTTGACGATGACGCGGATCTCCCTTCCTGCCTGGAGGGCGTACACCCGCTCCACCCCCGGCTTGCGGGCGGCGATCTCCTCCAGGGCCTCCAGCCGCTTGATGTAGGCCTCCAGGCTCTCCCCCCGGGCTCCGGGCCGGGAAGCGGAGATGGCGTCGGCGGCGATGAGGAGTACCGCCTCCACCGTCTGCGGCTGCACCTCGTAGTGGTGGGCCTCCACCGCGTGCACCACGCCTTGCGACTCCCCGTAGCGGCGGGCGTAGCGGGCGGAGATGAGGGCGTGGGAGCCCTCCTCCTCATGGGTCAGGGCCTTGCCCAGATCGTGGAGGAGGGCAGCCCGCTTGGCCGTCTTCACGCTGGCGCCCAGCTCGCTGGCCATGATGCCGGCCAGGTGAACCACCTCCAGGGTGTGGCGGAGGACGTTTTGCCCGTAGCTCGTCCGGTACTTGAGGCGGCCCAGGATCCTGACCAGCTCCTCGTGGAACTCGCCGCAGGCGGCCTCGAGCACGGCCTGTTCTCCCGCCTGACGGATGAGATCGTCCACCTCGGCCTTGCTCTGGTAGAAGATCTCTTCGATCCGGGCCGGGTGGATGCGCCCGTCCTCGAGCAGCCGCTGGAGGGTGAGCTTGGCCACCTCCCGGCGGATCCCGTCGAAGGAGGACAGGACCACTGCCTGGGGGGTGTCGTCGATGATGAAGTCGACCCCAGTGAGGTGCTCGAGCGCCCTGATGTTGCGCCCCTCCCGGCCGATGATGCGGCCCTTCATGTCGTCCGAGGGAAGCTCGATGATGGACACTGTCGTCTCGGCGGCGTGGCTGGCCGCCACCCGCTGGAGGGAGTCGGCCACCAAGTTGCGGGCCCGTCTGCGCGCCTCGGCCTGCGCCTCCTCATCGAGCTGGCGCACGCGGCGGGCCAGCTCCCGCCGTACCAGCTCCTCGGCCCGGGCCAGTACCTCGGCCTTGGCCTGCTCCACGGTGAGCCCCGAGATCCGCTCCAGCTCGCGCAGCTCCTCCGCCCGCTTCGCCTTCAGCTCCTCCTGGAGCTGGCGGACGTGGGTCTCCCGGTCGGCCACCCCCTGCTCGCGGCGCTCCAGCTCCTGAAGCCTCCGCTGCGCATCCGCCTCCCGCGCCCGCAGCCGCTCCTCGACCTGGATCGCCTCCGCCCGCTTGGCGCTCAGCTCCCGCTCGATCTCTCCCCGCAGGCGCACCCCCTCCTCCCGGGCAGCGATCTCGGCCTCGCGGCGCAACGCCTCCGCTTCCCGGCGGGCCTCGGACAAGATGAGGTTGCGGGTGCGGCGGGCGGCGGCGAGCTTGGACTCGGTGAGGTAGGAGATCAGCACCCACGCCGCCACCAGGCCGGCGGCCAGGCCGATCAAGCTGCCTATCACGTATGCCACGGGCGCTCCTCCGGTCGCCTCCCCGCGTCAGGCGACGCGGGACGACTCGGCACCTAGCCCGCACGGGCGCTGCCCGCGAATCGAGTACGAGGCGGTAACCCGCCCCAGGGCCCTACCTCAGCCGGCTGCCGCTCTGGTGCTTCTCCTTGTCGTCGGTCGCCTCACGGCGCTCCCCGCTGTCTCTGTCTCGGTCTCGATTCGTGAAGTGGCGTCTATGCAGGCAAAGTGTCGGTCGTAGCCACCATCCTAGCGGCGGTCAGGGCCGGTCGGCAACGGCCGAGCCGGCCACGCGCTCCACCGTCTCCTCGGAGAAGCCCCGACGCCGCAGGGCCCGCAGCCCCTCCGCCCCGCCTCCCAGCCGGAGCCACGCCGCCGCTGCCCGCTCCTCCTCGGGGGGAAGGGCGGCCAAGGCAGCCTCCACCGCCTCGGCGGGAGCACCCCGGGCTTTCAGGTCGGCGCGCAGGAAGGCGTCTCCGTACCCCCGCCGGCAGAGTACCCGAGCCCGCTCGGAGGCCGCCCGCTCCTCGCTTAGGTAGCCGGTCTCGGCCAGACGGCTCAGGGTCCGGTCGATGGTCTCCTCGGAGACGCCGGCCCGCCGCAGGCGCCGGCGCAGCTCCTCAGCCGTGAGCTCGCGCCGGGCCAGGGCTCGTTCGGCCAGGCGGAGAGCGTCGTCCACCGGTCAGCCCCCGGCCAGGGCCTCCTCCTGGGCATGACTCGCTCCGGCCGCCTTATGCCCGGAGTCGGCGGTCGGCGCCAGCAGGCGGGCGGAGACGATCTGGTCGGGCCCGGCTGCCGCCTGGATCCGCTCCAGGAGGGCCCGGCAGACGTCCGGGTGCTCGCGCAGGAAAGCGGTGGCGTTCTGGCGGCCCTGGCCCAGCCGCTCGTCGTCGAAGCTGAAGTAGGAGCCGGACTTCTGGACGATCTTCTTCTCCAGGGCCACGTCCAGGACCGTTCCCTCCCAGGAGATGCCGGAGCCGAAGAGGATGTCGAACTCGGCCTGCTTGAAGGGGGGCGCCACCTTGTTCTTCACCACCTTGACCCGCACCCGGTTACCGATTGCCTCCACGCCCTCCTTGATCGTCTCCACCCGGCGGATGTCCAGCCGCACCGAGGCGTAGAACTTGAGCGCCCGCCCCCCGGGGGTGGTCTCGGGGGAGCCGAACATCACGCCGATCTTCTCGCGAAGCTGGTTGGTGAACAGGGCCACCGTGTCGGTGCGGTTGAGGGTGCCGGCCAGCTTGCGGAGAGCCTGGCTCATGAGCCGGGCCTGCAAGCCCACGTGGCTGTCCCCCATCTCGCCCTCGATCTCCGCCCTGGGCACGAGCGCGGCCACGGAGTCGATGGCCACCACGTCCAGCGCCCCCGACCGGATGAGGAGCTCGGCGATCTCCAGGGCCTGCTCGCCGGTATCGGGCTGGGACACGAGCAGCTCGTCGATGTTCACCCCGATCCGGCGGGCGTACTGGGGGTCGATGGCGTGCTCGGCGTCGATGAAGGCGCAGATGCCGCCCCGCCGTTGAGCCTCGGCGATGACGTGGTAGACGAGGGTCGTCTTCCCCGACGACTCGGGTCCGAAGATCTCGACGATGCGGCCCCGGGGCAGGCCGCCGATGCCGAGGGCCATGTCCAGGGCCAGGGAGCCGGTGGAGATGGCGCCCACCGATACCTGCGGCCGGTCGCTCATCCTCATCACCGAGCCCTTGCCGAACTGACGCTCGATCTGGCCCAAGGCCGCTTCCAGAGCCTCTGTCCGATCCACCGTTATCAGCCTCCTAACGCCACCGAGTCGAGAACCTCGTACCGCGCTCCGCCGGGTCCGAGGAGGGAATGGTAGACAGCCGCCCCGGACGGACTGAAGTCGCCCAGCTCGGGGAGAGACGGGCGGAGCCGGGGTGGCCGCCGGAACCGGAGAACGGTGACGTGCGGCAGCCACGGCCGCAGCTCGCGCCGGTACACGCCCAGGTCCTCCAGGCGCTCCTGCACGCCCTCGGCCAATTGAGCCGCCCGCCCACCCTCGTCGGCGAGGACGAGCATGCCCACGCTGCGGGTCTCCCGATAGGCGCGGGGCCGCAGCACGGGGATCGCCGCAGCAGCGGCCACCGCCGCCCGCACCTCGGTCGCCACCGGGGCGACGTCCGCTGCCGGCCGGCTGCCGAGGAAGGCCACGGTGATGTGCAGGTGCTCCCGGGGGACGAGTCGGGCAGGCCCGGCCAGCTCGGCCTGTTGCCACGCCTCCAGAGCCGCCAGCACGGTCTCGGGAAGGGTGAGGGCCACGAACAGTCGCAGAGTGGCACGGCCCTCGACGGTAGCAAGCGGGCTCACGCCGGTTCGTGCCCGCTCTGTGTCAGAAGCCTGCGCACCAGGTGCAGCCCGGCCACCGCCGCCCGGCGGCGGATCGACTCTCGGTCGGCGGGGTAGGTGAAGCTCGCCCCTCGGCCGGCGGTGGGGGTGAGGGCGTGGAGGTAGACAAGACCCACCGGCTTGTCGGCGGTGCCACCGCCCGGGCCGGCGATGCCGGTCACGGCCAGGGCCACATCGGCGGCCAGCTGCTCGCGAACGCCGGCAGCCATGGCGGCCGCCGTCTCCGCCGATACCGCTCCATGCCGGCGCAGGATCTCCGCCGGGACGCCCAGCTTCTCCTCCTTGACGGCGTCAGCGTAGGCGACGACAGCTCCCACGAACACGTCGCTGGCGCCGGGGACGGATGTCAGCCGGGCCGCCACCAGGCCGCCCGTGCACGACTCGGCCGCAGCCAGACGCAGGCCCTGGGCCCGGCACAGGGCGAGGACGATCTCCTCCACCGGCCGGGCGTCCTCGGCAAACAGGTAGGGAGCCAGCTCCCGGCGAAGGGCGGCGGCCAGGGCATCGGCCCGCTCCTCCGCCCCCGGCTCGACCAAGAGGTCGACGTGGATCTCGAAGTCGCGGGCGCAGACCGTCGCCTCCACCCCCTCCCCCTCGCCGCCGGCCCGGGCTAGGGCCTGGGCCACCGCCGACTCGCTGGCCCCGTAGAAGCGGAGCAGCCGCCGCTGCGGCGGCCGCGCCCGGGCCAGCACCCGGCGCACAGGGTCGCTGGCGAGCGCCCGCGGCCACAGCCGGCGCAGCTCGGCGGGAGGGCCGGGGAGGAGAACGACCACCGCCGTCTCCGTCTCCACCACCAAGCCGGGGGCGGTGCCGGCCAGGCCTACCGACACGGCTCCCGCTGGGAGGGTGGCCTGCTTGCGGACGCCGGGCGCGAAGTCGGCGTACGGCCGCCGGAACCGGGCGGCGGCCGCCCGCGACACGGCCTCGATCTCCGCCTCCAGCGCCCGATCGACGACGAGCTCCAGCCCTGCCACTCGGGAGAGGAGCTCCACGGTACGGTCGTCGTGGGTGGGCCCCAGGCCGCCGGAGACCACACACAGGTCGTGGGCCAGGCCTTCTCGGAGAGCCTCGGCCAGCTCCTCCGGCCGATCGCCGACTACGGTGATCCGGGACGGCTGGAGACCGAGGGAGACGAGCTCTCGGGCCAGGAAGGGGCCGTTCAGGTCGGCCCGCTCCCCCCGGGCAAGCTCGCTGCCCGTGACGACGATGGCCGCCCGCGGCCGCCCCTCGCGCCTGGTCACGGCTCAGCGGCAGCTGGCCGTGGACGTCACCTGCCGCCCGGTGACGACAACGACCTGAGGACAACGGCGGCCCAGATCGGCCGGCCGGCCGTTGAGCATCACCTCCAGGTTCTCGGGAGCGCTCACGTGTAGCCACAGACGCCGCTCCACGAACCGCTGGACTTGGCCGCGCTCCAGGGTGCCGGTGTAGAGGACGGGGCCGGACGGGCCGCCCCGGCGCACCTCCAAAAGCGACGCCCCGCCCACCGCCCGCACCGCGAGGTGGGCGGTCCGCCCCGCCGCCGGCCTCTGGCCGGGAAGGGAAGGCGGGGTGGAGACGGCCGGCTCGCCGCTCCCCCCGAAGTTCCAAGCAGCGATGACGACCGCCGTCAGGGCGGCGATACCCACGAGGGCCAGCATCACCATCCTCCGCTCGGCCCGCCGGTGCCGGCGCTCGCGGACGCGGACGCGCCGCGCCCGGCGGCCGTGCTCCTCGTCCACCCAGAACCGGGAGATGTACTCGTCCACGAACAGCCGCCCGTCCAGGCCCAGAAACTCGGCGTAGAAGCGGAGGAACCCGGTGACGTAGGTCTGGCTGGGGAGGATGTCGAACCGCTCATCCTCCAAGGCGCGCAGGTACTTGGCGCGGATCTTGGTCGCCCGCTCCGCCTCGAGCACGTCGATGCCCCTGCGCTCCCGCGCCTGCCGAAGGGTGGGCCCGATCTCGAACATGAGGCGGCCCGATTGTACGGGCTCGATCAGTCGGCGAACAGGGTCAGGAGGCCGTAGAAGGCCACCGCCAAGGCGGCGGTGACAGCCACGCACACCCCCGCCAGGCCCAGCAGCCGCCCCGCTCGGGCAGCCGCCATCCCCCCCGCCCGGCCCAGCGTTCGCTCCGCCGTCTCCCGGCCGCGACGAGCAAGGAGGAGGGCGCTCCCCCCTAGCACCAGCCCCGGGCCGGCCGAGGCGATGGACTGGAGCAGGGTGACGGCGTCCGAGTAGCGGGAGAGGACGATTCCCCCCGGCACGGCCAGCACCGAGGCCAGCCCGGTGACCAAGGATGCCCGCGCTTGCGGGTTGCGAGCCGGGGGCAGGCCGGCCGGCGGCCGGCTACTGCTTGACGTACGGACGACCAACGGCAGCAGGAGGGACGGTGCGGCCAATGACTCCGGCCACGGCGACGAGGGTGAGGAGGTAGGGAAGGGACTGGAAGAGGGTGCCGTACACCGCCCACGACTCCACGTTCTCCAGCTCGGGAGCGAGAGCGGTGGAGAAGCCAAAGAGGAGGGCGGCGGCGAGGGCTCCGCCCGGCCGCCAGTTTCCGAAGATGAGGGCGGCCAAGGCGATGAACCCCCGACCCGAGGTCATCTTCTCGGTGAAGGAGTGGTTGAAGCCGATGGAGAGGTACACCCCGCCCAGGGCAGCCAGCACCCCCGACGTGACCACCGATGCGTAGCGGAGCCCGTACACGTTGATGCCGACCGTGTCGGCGGCCCGGGGGTGCTCGCCGCAGGCCCGGATGCGAAGGCCGAGGGGAGTCTTGAACATGACCACGTACGACACCACCACCAAGGCCAAGGCGAGGACGGTCATGAGGCTGACCTGGCCGATGGAGTCCTCCAGGAAGCCTCCCACGGCGCCGGGGGGGATGCTCCCCAGCCAGCCCAGGTTGACGTCGGGGACGTTGGGCAGGCAGCGGGGCTCGGCCGGACAGGCGGCCGGCGTCCCCGCGTCACCGTAGATGTCGTTGTACAGGTAGCCGGTGATGCCGTAGGCGAGGAAGATGACGGCGGTGCCGCTCACGATCTGGTCCACCCGCAGATGGATGGAGAAGAAGGCGTGCACCAACGCCAACAGGCCGCCGGAAAGGACGCCGAGGCCGAGTCCCCCTACCCAGCTTCCCGTCACCTCCGCTCCCCAGGCGCCGAAGAAGGCGCCCATGAGGAGCATCCCCTCCAGGCCGATGTTGACCACCCCGCTCCGCTCCGAGAACATGCCGCCGATGGCGGCGAAGGTGAGCGGCGTGGCATACACGAGGGCCAGGGAGACGAGGGACGACCAGGTGACGACGGCGTCCAGGTGCTCGGCGCTGGCCTGGGTGGCCAGCGCACCGAAGGCGATGCCGGCCAGGCCGCTGGCTACCGCCCCGTAGCCCACCCGCCGCTGGCCGCGGCTGGCCGCCCAGATCCCGCAGGCGGCGGCGGCGACGCCCACGGCCATGGGAAGGGTAGGAGTGCGGGCGGTGACGGGAGGCAGGGCGATCCAGAACGCCACCGCCCCCAGCCCGATACCGACCATGCCCACGCCTCTCGTGGTGAGAAGCCGCGGTCCGGCCAGGCGACGGGCGGTCTTGGTGCCCACGGTCACGGCCGGGCCTGCCTCCGCGCCGGCAGGCGCAGCCTGCGTCCTGCCTGCCACAGGTAGAGGACGAGGAGCTCGGCTCCCACGAGTAGGACGACGAGCCCCTGGATGATCTCGGTCAGGTTGCTGGCCAGCTCGGGTCGGAACACCTCCGGGTCGAGGTTGCGGGTGGAGGTGCCCGTCTTCAGCGCGCCGAACAGGAGGGCGGCGAGGAAGATGCCCACGGCGGTGTTACGCCCGAGCAGGGCCACGGCGATGCCGATGAAGGCGATCTGGGAGTAGCCCTGGACGAAGGTCAGATCCAGCCTCGGCCGCCAGCCGAGGATGTCCATGGCTCCGGCCAGTCCGGCGAAGGCGCCGGAGATGGCCATGGCCAGGATGTAGCTGCGGGCCACGTTGATTCCCCCGTAGGCGGCGGCGTCGGGGTTGAAGCCCACCGCCCGCACCTCGTAGCCGAGGGTGGTGCGGTTGAGGACGAGCCAGTAGACGACCAGCGCCGCCAGGGCCACGAACAGTCCCACGTGCAGGCCCTGGAGAAGCTCGCTGCCCCAGACGATGGGGAGCTTGGCCCCCGCCGCCACTGGCCTGGACACAGCCTCCGTGCCGGCGGCGGGGTCCTGCATGGGCCCGCCGAAGGTCACCAGGTAGCTGGCGACCCAGAGGGCGATCCAATTGAGCATGATGGTCGAGATGACCTCGTGGGCGCCCACGGCGGCCTTGAGCAGGCCGGCCAGGGCACCCCACAGGGCCCCCGCCAGGGCAGCGGCGGCGGTGGCCAGGAGGACGTGGGGAAGCGCCGGCATGGACTCGAACCAGATCCCCATCTGGACGGCGGCCACGGTGCCGACGATGTACTGGCCTTGGCCGCCGATGTTGAAGAGGCCGCAGCGGAAGGCAAAGGCCACCGCCACGCCGGTGAGGACGAGGGCGGTGAACTGAATGAGGGTCTGTTGGAGGCTGAGAGCCGGGCCGCAGGGGTGGGCGCAGGTCTCCCAGGGCAGAAGCCAGTTGAGACCGGTGCCCTTGAAGATGGCCTCGTACGTGGAGAGGGGGTTCTTGCCGGTCACGAACAGCACCACCAGGCCGCCGGCGAAGAAGGCGAACGCCGCCGTCACCAGGGGGGGCACGATCCCCCCGGCCCGCTGGGCGAGGGCGATGCGGGCGGCCAGGGTGGGCGTCCCCTCTGCTCCCGGCGCCTCCTTCGGGCCGGGCCTGGCGCTCACGCCGCCGTCGCCTCCACCGCCCGGCCGCCGGTCATGGCGATGCCCAGCTCCTCCTCTGTCGCCCCCGGGCCATACTCGCCCACCACTCGGCCCTCGTACATGACAAGGATACGGTCGGACAGGGACAGGATCTCGTCCAGCTCCAGGGACACGAGCAGCACCGCCTTGCCCCGACTCCGCGCATCCACGAGCTGGCGGTGGACGAACTCGATAGCGCCCACGTCCAGGCCTCGGGTGGGCTGAGCAGCGAGGAGGATGCGGGGGTCGCGGCCGAGCTCCCGGGCCAGCACCAGCTTCTGCTGGTTCCCCCCCGACAGGGCCGATGCCCGCGTCCTGGGGCCGCCTCCCCGGACGTCGAAGCGGTCGATGAGCTCGGCCGCCCGCCGCTCCAGCCGGTCGGGGAAGAGCCAGCCGAGGCGGGCGTTGGGCGGGCGGGCGTAGTCGTGGAGGGCGATGTTCTCGGCCAAGGTGAAGTCGAGTACCAGCCCTCGGCGCAGCCGGTCCTGAGGAATGTGGCCTATTCCCAGGTCGAGCATGTCCCGGACGCCGCAGCCGGAGACGTCCACCCCGGCCACGCGGACGCGCCCGCCGATGGGGCGGCGCAGCCCGGCCACCGCCTCCACGAGCTCGGTCTGGCCGTTCCCGTCCACGCCGGCCACGCCCACGATCTCCCCCGCCCGCACCTCCAGGGACACGCCCCGCACTCTCTCCAGCCCTCGGTCGTCGAGGACGCGCAAGTCCTCGACCTGGAGCAGGGGCTCGCCCGGCCTGGCCGGCGGCTTCTCCACGTGGAGGAGCACCTCCCGGCCCACCATCATCCGGGCCAGACCCTCCTCGGTGGCCCCCTGCCGGGGCACCGTGTCCACCTTCCTTCCCCGCCTGAGCACGGTGATGCGGTCGGCGATGGCCAGCACCTCGTTCAGCTTGTGGCTGATGAACACCACCGACATCCCCTGCCGGGTGAGGGAGCGAAGGATGTCGAAGAGCTCCCCTGCCTCCTGGGGCGTCAGCACCGAGGTCGGCTCGTCGAGAATGAGGATGCCCGCCTTCCGGTCGAGGACCTTCAGGATCTCCACCCGCTGCTGCTGGCCGACGGTGATGTCCTGCACCCTCGCCTCGGGGTCGATGGCGAACCCGAACGCCGCCGCCAAGCCCTCCACCCGGCGGCGGGCCGCCTCGGCGTCGAGGAGGAGGCCGTGCCGCCGGGGCTCGTGGGCGAGGACGATGTTCTCGGCGACGGTCATGACCGGGATGAGCATGAAGTGCTGGTGCACCATGCCGATGCCGTGGGCGATGGCGTCCCCGGGGGAGTGGAAGGTCACCGCCCGCCCCCGGATCCTGATCTCGCCGGCGTCGGGCCGGTACAGGCCGTAGACAACGTTCATGAGCGTGGTCTTGCCGGCCCCGTTCTCCCCCAGCAGGGCGTGCACCTCCCCCCGGCGAAGGTCGAAGTCCACCCGGTCATTGGCAACCACGCCCGGGAACCGCTTGGTGATCCCGCGCAGCTCGAGGACGGGAGCGTCGTCTGCCATCCGGTCAATCCTAGGGGGCGGGAGCACCCCCGCCCCCTAGGAGGCTGGTTCCTACTGGGTGGGCGGCTTCAGCTTGCCGCCGGCAATGAGCTTGGCCAGGGCGTCGGTGGAGCGCTTGTACGCGGCCCGCACCGCTGCCGGCAGCTTCACGCTCAGTCGCCCGTAGCCGACTCCGCCGTTCTTGACGTTGTAGATCTTGTCGAATCCGCCCTTGAACTTGGCTCCGGTCCGCTTGAAGTCGGCGATGGTGTCGTAGACGGCCACGTCCACCTTCTTGGTGGCGCTGGTGAGGACGTGGGGGCCGAGGAAGTACTGGTCGGCATCCACGCCGATGCCCCACACCCCCTTGCTCTTGGCGGCGTCCAGCGCGCCCAAGCCGCACTGGCCGGCTACCTGGAACACCACCTGGGAGCCGCGGGCGATCTGGCTCAGGGCCGTGGCCCGGCACTTGGCCTGGTCGGCGAAGGTGGGGTCGTTGGCGTAGTTCACGAGCACCTTCACGGCCGGGTTGGCCCGCTTGGCGCAGAACTTATACCCGGCGATGAAGGAGACGATGGCCGGCACCTTGTTCGCCCCCACGGCCGAGATGACGTCCGGCCCGGCAAGCCTCTTGGCCTCCAGGGCGGCGATGTTTCCCACCAGGCAGCCGGCCTCGTTCTCCTTGAACAGGAGCCCCCGCAGGTTGGGGATGCTCTTGAGCTTCGCCGACGAGACGACGAAGGCATAGGGGACGTCCACGCCGGCGAACTTCGTGTTGGGAAACTGGGGTGGCACCTTGCCCAGCGGATCGAACATGAGGAAGCCCACCCCGATGATGAGGTTGTAGCCCTGCTGGGCCGCCGCCGTCAGGTTGGGCAGCCGGTCGGCGGCAGTCTGGGTGATGAACACCCGGCCCTCCACGCCGAGCTCCCTCTTGGCCCGCTGGAGGCCGACGTTGGACAGGCTGTTGAAGCCCTTGTCGTTCAGGCCGCCGATGTCGGTGACCACGGCCACCCTTACCGCTTGCCCGGCCGAGGCACCGCCGCTGCCGGTGGCGACCAAGGCGGCCGTCGCCGCCGCCGCAGCGGCCAGGACGCCCACGACGGCCACGGTCCGTGTACGGGATCTGTCCATGTGCCCTCCCTGTCCGGTCTCTTATCGAGCCAGTGGCGATGCTAGCGCCAAGCGGGGATCCTGGCTAGGGACGGGGCATGCCGCTCCCGTCGAGGAGGCCGGCCAGGTCGACCTCCGACACCAGCACCCGCCGCGGCTTGGAGCCCTCGTAGCCGGAGATAATCCCCCGCCGCTCGAGCATGTCGATCAGCCGCCCCGCCCGCGTATAGCCCACCCGCAGGCGGCGCTGGAGAAGGGAGACGGAGGCGGTCTGGGTCTGCACCACCACCTCGATGGCCTTGTCGAGCAGGGGGTCGTGGTCGGGATCGAGATCGTCGTCCTCCTCCTCTCCGGTCCCCGGCTCCGGCGGCTCGAGCAGCGACTCGTCCAGCTCCTGCGGCCGCTGGGATCGGCACTGCTCGACGATGAGGGCGATCTCCTCCTCGCTCACGTAGGCGCCCTGGAGACGCTGGAGGCGGGAGGTGCCGAGGGGCTTGAAGAGCATGTCCCCCTGCCCCAGCAAGGTCTCCGCCCCCGCCTGATCGAGAATGACCCGGGAGTCGGTCTGACTGGAGACGGCGAAGGCGATGCGGCTGGGGACATTGGCCTTGATCATGCCGGTGATGACGTCCACCGACGGGCGCTGGGTGGCCAGGACCAGGTGAATGCCCACCGCCCGCGATTTCTGAGCCAGCCGGATGACGCAGTCCTCTACCTCTTGGGGCGAGATCATCATCAGGTCGGCCAGCTCATCGATGACCACCAACAGGTAGGGCAGGGGCGGCTCGCCGCGGGCCCGCAGGGCCCGGTTCAGCTCGGGCAGGGTGCGGGCCCGGAACAGGCTCATGCGCTCGTACCGGCGCTCCATCTCCCCCACCACGTTGGCCAGGGCGGCGGCAGCCTGCTTGGGGCTCGACACCACCGGGGTCAGCAGATGGGGGATGGACTCGTAGAAGCCGAGCTCGATCCGCTTGGGGTCGACGAGGATCATCCGCACCTCATCGGGAGTGGCCCGGAGGAGGATGGAGACGAGGATGGTATTGATGCAGCCCGACTTGCCGGAGCCGGTGGTGCCGGCGATGAGCAGGTGGGGCAGGCGGGCAAGATCGGTCCAGACGGCGTTCCCGGAGATGTCCTTCCCCAGCCACACCGCCAGCGGGCTGGCGGAGGCGGGCAGGTCGTCGAAGATGTCCCCCAGGGTGACGAGGTTGGGAGCGACGTTGGGCACCTCCACGCCCACCGCCTGCTTGCCGGGGATGGGAGCGAGGATGCGGATGTCGGTGGTGGCGAGCGCGTAGGACAGGTCGTCCTTGAGGGCCGCCACCTTGGCCACCTTGGTGCCCGGGGCGAGCTGGAGCTCATACCGGGTCACCCGGGGACCGGCGATCTCGCCCACCACCGTCGCCTCCACACCGAAGTGGGCCAGGGTGCGGACGAGGGTCTCCGCCACCGCTCGCCCGGCCTTCTCCGACGAGACAGAGGCGCGGCGGGAGGCGCGGAGGAGCGCCCGGTCGGGGAGGCGGTACTCCTCGGGAGCGGGCCGGGCGAGCTCAAGGAGAGCGGGCGGGCTCTCCGGGCTGGATTCCTCCTCCGCCGGCGCCGGCGTCTCCACGAGGTCGGGAAAGTCGTGGGCGGCGTCCACCAGGGGCGGCGGGGCGGCGGCCACCGCTCCCGCTTCCCGCCTGACTCGGTCTCCCGCCTCCTGGCGCTCCCTCCTCGGCCGAGCAGGGACGAGCTTCCCGGCGGTACCCACAGCCCGCCCCCACCGCCGGAGGAGCGCTCCCGCCGACGCCCCGCTCACGAGGAGGGCCGCCGCCAGCAGAGCGAAGGAGCCGAGGATGGCAACCCCGGTGGACCCCACGAGGGAGCCGATCGCCCGCTCCAGGCCCAGGCCCAGGTACCCTCCGCCCCGGCCGAGGACGAGGAGCAGACCCACGAGCCCCGTGGCCACGCCCAGCCGCAGGGGGCGCATGGCCGCCACCCCCGACCCGGCCACGAGGAGAGCGCCGGTCGCCGCCAGCGCCGGGGGAGCTGCGTAGACGGCGCTCCCGACGACGGCCTCCAGGCCCTCCGCCAGCCACCGGCCCAGGTACCCCCCGTTCCAGCCGCCGTACAGCACGGCAGCCAAGAAGGCGCCCGCCGCCGCCAGAGCCAGCCCGAGGAGCTCAGGCCGTTGGTGGGCGGCCAGGGTCGCGGCCCACCGGGGCCGCCGAGCCCGCCGTCGCCGCCGCACCCGAGCCGGGCTTCTCGGGCGGAGCTTCCTCACCCGTCGCTTGCCGGCCATGGCCTGGAGGTTCGACGTCCGTTCTCCCACACCTTGCCGCGCCGATCAAGTCAGCCGAGCAGGGCCAGGCGCTCCTCGACGAGGCCGAGGAAGACCTCGCTGTCGATCCCCACCGCCACCTTGGCATTGGCACGGGCGCCCGTGCGGCGGTAGAGGTCGATCACCGTCCTTCCCCGGCACAGCTCCGACGCCGTCTCCACCGCCACGTGTCTCTCCACGAGGTCGAGGAGTCCCGGCCGGACCACCTCCGCCACCGCCACAGCGTCGTGCACCGGAGGCCCCGGCCAGCCGTAGGTCTGCCGGTGGAAGCGGGCGAGGAAGTCGAGGAGCTCGGCCACCACCCGCCCCACCCGACCTGCCGATCGCAGCCGGTCGCGCCGGTCGGGGGACATGAGAGCCTGGTGGGTGACGTCGAGGCCGACCATGGTCAGGTCGAGGCCGGCCGCGAGCACCCGCGCCGCCGCCTCGGGATCGGCCCAGATGTTGAGCTCCGCCGCCGGGGTCACGTTGCCGAGGCCGATGGCCCCGCCCATGACAACCAGCCGCTCGGGCCGGACGCCCCGGTCGAGGAGGAGGGCGACGTTGGTCAGCGGCCCCGTGGCCACCAGGGTGACGCCGGGGCCCAGCCGGCCGGCCAGGAAGTCGACCGCCTGCTCGGCCACGGGTCGCGCCCGCGGAGGCGGGAGCGCGGGCCCGTCCAGGCCGCTCTCCCCGTGCACGTCGGCGGCCACGGCCGGCTCCCGGGCACGAGGCCTGGCGGCTCCCGCCGCCACCGGCAGGTCGCCTCGGCCAGCGAGCTCCAGCACCCGGATGGCGTTAGCGGTGGTCTTGTCCACCGTCTGGTTGCCGTACACGGTGGTGACGCCGATCAGCTCCACCTCCGGGCTGGCCAGGGCAAGGAGAAGGGCGACGGCATCGTCGTGACCGGTGTCGCAGTCGATGACGATGGGCGTGGGGGCCATGGGAGGAGTATCGTCGCTTCTCGTCCGGTCGGGGAGGAGGGAGCCGGTCGCCGGGCCAGGACGAGGGTGGCGACAGCGCGAGCTACCGGGCGAGGACGGCGTCCACCTCGGTTGCGGTGGGCAAGGAGGGCTGGGCGCCCGGGCGAGAGGCTGCCAGGGCGCCGGCGGCACAGGCCCGCCGCAGGGCTTCTTCCCGTGGCCGCCCCTCGAGCAGGGACACGACCAGGCAGGCGGTGAAGGCATCGCCGGCGCCGGTGGCGTCCACCGCCTGAACCCGGGGCGGCCGGGCCCGGGCTACCTCCGCTCCCTCCTCGAGCAGCCGCGCTCCCTCGTCGCCCAGCGTCACTGCCACCAGCCCCCGCGGCCGGGCACCCAGCTTCCGGTACTCGTACTGGTTGACCACTACGACGTCGGCGCGCTGGAGGAGGCTCGGCGAAAGCTCTCGGGCCGGCGCTGCGTTGAGGCAGAAGAGCCCCTTCGCCTGCCGGGCCGCCTCCTCCACCGTATCCATGGGGATCTCCAGCTGGCACAGGACCGCGTCGGCATCCCCCACCCGTACGTGTCGAGGGCGGAGGTGGGCGTTGGCGCCGGGGGCGACCACGATCTGGTTCTCGCCCCCCTCCGCCACCACCACCAGAGCGACGCCGGTGTGCTCCTCCCCCTCTCCCAGCCAGCCCACGCCGGACACGTCCACGCCCCCCTCCTCGAGGTAGGCCAGGGCCTCGTCGGCGAGGTCGTCCACCGCCACCATGCCGATGAAGCGGACCTCCGCCCCCAGCCGGGCAGCCGCCAGGGCCTGGTTGGCCCCCTTGCCGCCCGGGTGGCGCTCGAGCCGGGCGCCGGTGACCGTCTCCCCCGGGCGAGGCAGCCGCTCCACATATGCCACCAGGTCGAGGTTGACGGACCCGACCACGGCGATGCGGGGTCGCTCAGGCGGCAAGAGCCCGCAGGTCGTCCAGAGCCGAGCCGAGGAGGTTCTCGCGCAGGTCGAAGAGACCCGCCCACAGCGACCCCCGGTCGGGAACGGCGCCCATCCGCGCTCCCGCCGTCAGGCCCTCCAGGGCCCGCACGAGCACCGCCAGCTCCAGGTAGGCCTGAGCCACCCGGGAGGGACACACCCGTACCCCCGCTCGGCCCAGCACCGGCGCCCAATCGACCAGCTCCGCCTGTCCCGGCTGGCCGTACCAGGAGCGGCCCTCGGCGGCGTCGGCTTGGAGCTCAAGGAGGTAGCGGGACAGGGGCTCCTCCAGTCCGGCCAGGGCCGTCTCGGCCCGATCCGCCGCCCGGCGCAGGGCCGCTGCCCGCCGGCCGGGAGTGCAGGGATCCGCCTCTCCCCGCCCCCACCGCTCCAACAGGCGGCAGAAGGAGAGGGCAGCTGCCTGGCAGGCCCGAAGCTGAGACACCAGCCGGCGGGCGGTAGCCGCCTCGGCCGCCCCGGCCATCAAGACGTCGGCCCAGTCCCGGGCCTCGACTACGCTCATACTTCCACCACCACGGGCAGGATCAGGGGCCGGCGGCGGGTGCGGTCGTAGATGAGCTGACCGAGGCCGTCGTGGAGGTGCTCCTGGAGCAGCTTGATCTCCACGATGTCCTCGGCCAGGCAGGCGTCCAGCAGGCGCTCGGCCTCTTGGCGCAGCTCCTCCCGCATGCTCTCGGCCTCGGCGAAGCCGCGGGCGATGAGCTCCAGGGCGGCTGAGCGGCGGCCGTTGGCGCTGGCGAGGGTGGCTACGACGATGACCACCCCGTCCTCGGACAGGCGCCGCCGGTCGCGAAGGGCGACGTCGGTGATATCGCCCACCGCCAAGCCGTCCACGAAGGTGACGCCGGCCTCGATGCGGTCGACGATGCGGGGTCCGGACGACGACAGCTCGACCACGGAGCCGTTCTCGGCCACCACCACCGCCTCGGCCGGCACCCCCGCCTCCACGGCCATGCGGGCCTGGGCGGCCAGCATGCGGAACTCCCCGTGCACCGGCATCACCGCCCGCGGCCGGACGAGGGAGAGTACGGTCCGCACCTCCTCAGCGTTGCCGTGCCCCGACACGTGGACGGGCGCGATCTCCTGGTGGAGGACCTCCGCCCCGGCCCGGGCAAGCTGGTTGATGGTGTCGTGTACCCGCAGCTCGTTGCCCGGCACCGGCTTGGCCGAGATGATCACCGTGTCCCCCCGCTGCACGGTCACCGACGGATGGTCGCGGTAGGCGATGCGGGTGAGGGCGGACAAGGGCTCGCCCTGGCTCCCGGTGCAGAGGACGAGTACCTCATCGGGGCGATAGTCGCCCAGCTCCCCCGGGCGGATGAGCACCCCCTCGGGAACGCGCATGTAGCCGAGGGCGCGGGCGATGTTGAGGTTCTTGCGCAGGGAGCGGCCGACCACGCACACCTTGCGCCCGCACTCCACGGCCACGTCGATGGCCTGCTGCATGCGGTGGACGTTGGAGGCGAAGGAGGCCACCAGCACCCTCCCCTTGCGCAGAGGGATGATCTGCCGGAACGCCTCCCCCACCAGCCGCTCCGAGCCGGTAAAGCCGGGCCGCTCGGCGTTGGTGGAATCGCCCAGCATGAGGTCGACACCGAGGCTGCCGAGCTCGGCCAGCCGGCCGACGTCGGTCTTGAAGCCGTCCACGGGGGTGTGGTCGAGCTTGTAGTCGCTCGTGTGGAGAATGCGCAGGCCCCGCGTCTCCACTACCACGGCCACGTTGTCGGGCACCGAGTGGGCCATCCGCACCAGCTCCAGCCGGAAGGGGCCGACCTCGATGGGGCCGTCCTCGGGCCGGACCTCCACGAGTCGGGTACGGGAGGCGACCCCGTGCTCGTCCAGCTTGGGCTGGACGAGCCCCAGGGTCAGACGGGTGCCGTACACCTTGGGCACCTCTACCTCGCGCAGGAGGTAGGGAAGAGCGCCTACGTGGTCCTCGTGGGCATGGGTGAGGACGACGGCCTGGAGGGGGACCCGGCTCTCGGCGAGGTAGGTCAGGTCGGGCAGGACCAGGTCCACGCCCAGGTGCTCGTCGCGAGGGAAGGCGAGCCCGGCGTCGATGAGCAGGCCCCCCCGGTCGGTCTCGACCAAGGTCATGTTCTTCCCCACCTCGCCGAGACCGCCGAGGGGGATGATGCGGACGGGGGAGCTGGCCACGTCCGGATAGTAGCCCTGTCCGGGCAGGTGCTACGCCGGCGCCGGCGCCAGGACTCCCAGGCGCTCGAGGCAGCCCCGGATCGCCTCCGCCTCCTCCTGGGAAGCCTCGACCAGAGGCAGACGCAGGCCGCCCACGTCGTGGCCGAGCATGTTCAGGGCGGCCTTGATGGCGATGGGGTTGACTACCACCTTGAGGAGGTCGTAGGCGGGCTGGAGGGCCTCGTGGATACGGCGGGCCTCCGCCCGGTCGCCCGCCTTGTACAGCCGGATCATGTCCTTGACCTGGGGCCCGACGATGTGGGTGTGGACGCAGACGCCCCCCGTGCCGCCTACCTCCAGGAAGGGGAAGACGAGGTTGTCGTCGCCGGCGTAGAGATCGAGTCCCGCCTCCTCGACGATGAACCGGGCCTGGGAGAGGTCGTCGTTGGCTTGCTTCACCGCCCTCACGGTGGGGATCTCGGCCAGACGGAGCATGGTCTCCGGCTCGATGTTGATGACCACCCGGCTGGGGATGTTGTAGACGATGATGGGCCGATCGCTGGCCTCGGCCACCGCCCGGAAGTGCTCCACGATGCCCCGTTGGGGAGGCTTGTTGTAGTAGGGGGTGACGACGAGGAAGCCGTCCACGCCCAGGCGGTGGGCCTTCTCGGTGAGGCGGACGGAGTCGGCGGTGGAGTAAGTGCCGGTGCCGGCGATGACCGTCGCCCGGTCGCCCACCGCCCCCACCGCCACCCGGAAGAGCTCCAGGCGCTCGTCCTCGGACAGGGTGGGCGACTCGCCGGTGGTGCCGGCCACCACGATCCCATCCGAGCCCGTGTCCACCAGGTGGCGGGCCAGGGCGGCAAAGCGGTGGAAGTCGACGGCGCCGTCCCTCCCGAGCGGCGTCACCATGGCCGTCAGCACCTCGCCGAGCACGGGCCGATTCTACTCGTTCGGGGGATTGCGCTCCCCTGCGCCCCCGTCCAGGGTGAGAACTGTCCCGGCCGCGGAGACGCGGCCTCCCACGACAGGAAGGAGCTATGCACATGCAGCGGGCTTGGCTCTACCGCATCGCGCTCTTGGCCGCGCTCCTCGTGGCAGCGGGGGCCGGCAACAAGTGGGCCTAGTCGCCTAAAGGGCTCGGCCGGTTGAGCCGACCCTGGAGGCATGCACACCCGGCCAGCGGCGCACGCGCTGGTGGGAGGGACGGTGGCCGGCGGCGGGGCGACCCTGGCCGTCGCCGTGCAGCAGGCTTCGTCAGTCCCCACGACCACCCTGGCCCTGCTGGCGGCGGCGGTCATCGTGGCCGAGCTCCTCGAGGTCGTCCCGCCGGCCCGCTCCCTCGACCCGCCCGGCGGTAGCTTCAGCTTCTCGTCGGGCATCCACATGGGAGCCGTGCTCCTCGTGGGCCCGTGGGCGGCGGCGCTCGTCGCCGGCGCCGGCGTCCTCGGCGCCGACGGGCTCCGCGGCGCTCCCTGGCGCAAGATCGGCTTCAACGCCAGCGCCTTCGCCCTGGCCACCCTGGCCGGGGGCACGGCCTTCCTGGAGCTGGGTGGCCGGCCGGGGGCGGTGAAGCTGCCCCACGATCTCCCACCCATCCTCGGCCTCCTGGGAGCGTACGTGGGCGTCAACGCCCTCCTCGTCAGCTTGGCCGTCGCCCTCCACTCGGGCGATCGACTCGTCTCCGTCCTCCGCTCGGCCATCCACCCGGCCGCGTCGTTGGCCGAGTGCGCCATCGGCGTCTGCCTGGCCCTCCTCGCTGAGCGGAACCCTTGGGATGTCCTGGCCTTGGTACCCCTCCTCATCGTTGCCTACCAGGCCCTGGCCCGTCTGGCCCTCCTCCACGCCGAGACGGCCCGGGCTCTGGAGACCCTGGCCAACGTCGTGGACGAGCGCGACCCCTCTACTTTCCGCCACTCGCAGCGGGTGGCAGGGTACGTCCGCTCTCTGGCCCAAGCCCTGGGCCTCTCCGCCGCCCAGGCGGCCCGCCTGGCCTGGGCGGGACGCCTGCACGACTTGGGAAAGATCGCCGTCGACGTGGCCGTCCTCCGCAAACGGGGGCGGCTCGATCCGGCCGAGTGGGAGCAGGTCCGGCGGCATCCGCGGGTGTCGGCCCGCCTGCTCCGCCACTTCAGCCTGGTCGCCCGGGAGACCCGGGCGGTGGAGTACCACCACGAGCGCTTCGACGGGCAGGGGTACTACGGCGTCGGCGCCGGTCACCTCCCCCTGTCCGCCCAGATCGTGGCTGTGGCCGATACCTTCGACGCCATCACCTCCGACCGCCCCTACCGGGCGCCGTTATCGGAGGAGGACGCCCTGGCGGAGATCGAGAGGGGATCAGGAGGTCAGTTCCATCCCCTTGTCGCCCGGGCCTTCGTCGCCCTGCGCCGGGGAGGGGATCTTCGCCGCCACCTGTCGCGGGCGGAGCGCCGCTTTCTCGCCCACACCCTGCGGGGGAGCCTCCTTCCCGACCCCCTCCTGCTGTGGCGTCTGGCTCGCGAAGGCACCACCCTGGCCGTGGTCGTCGCCGGCCTTGTTCTCGCCGGCCTCGAGCAGCGGGTGCTGGGAGGCTCCCTCCTCGGCGGCGCCGCCGCGGCCGTGGCCGTCCTGCGCCTCAATGGCTGGCGCGGCCGTCGGCTCGGCCGCCGGCTGAGACAGATCTTGGAGGGATCCCCCGATCCTCTCTCCCGCTTCGGCCAGGCCGTCGACGTCTTGGCCGATCATGCCCCCGTCCGCTGGGCGGCGGTCATGCGATGGGACGAACGGCGCCTGGACGGGGCCCTCGTTCGGGAGTGGGGCTGGCCCGCCGGCCGGCCCGACTGGCTTGCTCTGACGAGCTGGCTCATCCGTGACGCCGAGCAGGACGACGACCTCCTGGTCGCCCCGGGATCGCAGCTCGGCCGCGCCGGGACGTACGTCGCCCTCCCGCTACGTTCCGGGGTCGGAGAGGAGGTCCGGGGATTCTTCCTCCTGGCGCTGCCTCGGCCCCTCTCCCCATGTGTCGAGGCGGCGCTGCGCGTGTGCGCCGGCCTGCCTGCCGACACCCTCGAGCGGTCGCGTCCCGCCCCGGTGCGGGACGCAGAGCCGGTCGCCCGCCCGGCCGCGGGAGAGAGGCCCAGCTAGGATGTTCCTCCTCCCCAGCCTGGGAGTGGGCCTGGCTTTGGCCGTGCTCTTGGGAGGACGACTGAGCCGGCTGCGAACGTTGCCCGTCCGCCACGGCTGGCTCGTGCTCGTCTCCCTGGCCGTGCAAGTGGTCATCTTCTCCCGGCTCGGCGCCGGACTGGCCGACGGTACCCGCTCCACCCTCCACCTCCTCACCTACGGCCTTCTCCTCCTCTTCGCCGCCGCCAACGCCCGTACCCTCGTCTTCCTGCCCATGTTCGCCGGGCTGCTCCTCAACGCCGTGGCCATCGCCGCCAACGGCGGGCGCATGCCCTTGTCCGACGCGGCCGCGCGAGCGGCCGGACTCGACGATCCGGGCGGGAATGTCTCCGCCGGCGCCGACCGTCTCAGGTTCCTGGGGGACGTGTTCGCTCTCCCTCGGCAACTTCCCTTGGCCAACACCTTCTCCATCGGCGACGTCCTCATCGGCATGGGAGTGATCTCCCTCATCGTGCTCGCCACCCGCCCGGCCGGCGACGAGCCGTCGCTACGGCTGTCACGGTTGGCCCGCCCCTTCCGCCGTTCCTCCTACCGCCGGCTGGCGGCAGCCAAGCTCCTCTCCCACCTCGGCTCCTGGCTCACCCTGGCAGCCCTGGTGGGCTGGATGTACCACGAGACGGGGTCGACAGCGGCCTCGGCCGGCCTCCTTCTGGCCCGACTGGCCCCGCCCCTCCTGGGAGGAAGCGTGGCCGCCGCCATCGTCGACCGCCTGCCCAAGGCCCGCTTGCTGGCGGCAGCCGAGCTGGCGCGCGGCCTAGCCATCGGCCTCGCCCTGGCAGGCGTTCTCGTCGGCGCCCGCCCGGTGGTCTTCGCCGCCATCGCCCTGTCCGGGGCTGTGGCCGCCCTCTCCAACGCCGCCGTCCCTGCCCTGGTGCCGAGCATCCTCCCTGCCGCGGAGCTCGCTGCCGCCAACGCCGGCATTGGGATCGCCAAGGATGCCGCCATGGCCGTGGGAGCGCTGGCTGCCGGACTGGCGGTGGAGGCGGTGGGCCCGGTCCCGGCTCTCGCTGCCGACGGGGCCACCTTCGTCGTCGCCGCCGCCCTCTTCGCCCGGTTGAAGGACAGGGACGGAGCAGCCGTCCCCGCCGGGCGCCGCGCCAGCGGCCTCCGCTACCTTCTCGGCCAGCGCGCTCTGGTGGCGTTGGTGGCCGCCTTCTCCGCCGCCACCCTCGCCACCGGGCTTGTCAACGCCACCCTTCCCCGCCTCGTCGAGGACCGGCTCGGGCTCGGCCCGGGCGGGTATGGATTCGCCGTGGCCGCCCTCGCCGGCGGCCTTGCCGCCGGGCAAGCCCTCGTCGGCCTGACGGCGGCGGGACCGCGGGCAGGGCGCTGGATCGGCGTCGGCCTCCTTACCATGGCCGCTCTCCTCGGCTTCCTCGGCCTCACCGAAAGTGCTGCCACCGCCCTACTGGCGCTGGCCGCCTTGGGCGTCATCGACGGCACCACCGACACCCTGTTCGAGACGGCGGTGCAACGCCAGGCTGACCCCGGCCGGTACGGAGCCGTGTTCGGCCTGGCGACAACGGCCATGAGCACCACCATGATGGCCGCCATCGCCGCCGCCCCCCTCGTGAACGGCGCCCTCCCCACCGAGGCAGTGATGGGGGTGGCCGCTGCTCTCGTCTGCGGGGCGGGGATCATGGCGCTGGGGCCGGCCGCAGGCATCCGGGCCGGGATGGGACGGGCGCGGGCGGGGGTGTCCTTCCTGCTCGAGGCGCCCGCCTACCGCGCCGCCGGCCCGGGGCCGGGCCCGGGCGGCCCGGATCGAGCCCCCCTACCCGGGGACGAGCGAGCGCAGGCCTAGCTTCCCAGCGAGGGAAAACCCCTTGCTCGCGGGGGCCCCCTACTCGAGAAGCCGCTCCAGCCCTACCGTCAAACCCGGGGGTAGGTCACGGACACGGTCGAGCGCCAGCAGCACCCCCGGCACGTAGGCTTCCCGGGAGAAGACGTCGTGGCGAATGGTGAGGAGCTGTCCCGGCCCTCCCAGGAGCACCTCCTGGTGGGCTACCAGGCCCGGTAGCCGCACCGAGTGAATGGGGACGTCGCCGCCCATGGCCTTGGCAGTAGCCAGAGCGGTGCCGGAGGGCGCGTCCACCTTGGCCTCGTGGTGGAGCTCGATGATCTCCGCCCGAGGCAGATGGCGGGCCGCCTCGGCGGCGAGCCGCATCATGAGCACGGCACCGAGGGCGAAGTTGGGAGCGAAGAAGACGGGCAGCCCCCGCTCCCTCGCTTCCGCGTCTACGCTGTGCGGCTCCCAGCCGGTGGTGCCTACCACGCAGGGGACTCCCGCCGCCAGCGCCGCCCGGACGTTGTCGGCCACTGCCTCCGGGCGGGTGAAGTCGACCATTGCCTCCGCGTGAGCGAGGTCGGCGACGAGCTCATGGCCGGCCTGCTCGAGAGCGGGGCCGAGAACGCTCCCCACCCGGCCCCGCCGCCCGTTGAGGACGATCCTCATGCTGCCGCCGCCCGGGAGGGAAGGCCGGGGTGGATCCTCTCCACCGCCGCCAGAAACCGCTCCTCGCTCGGCCCGATCCCGGCCGCCGACAGCCGCTCGGGAGCGAGGAGGAGGCCGGCCAGCTCGGCCACCTGGCCCGCCTCCACGGCGTCGATCTCGGCCATCAACCGCTCCACGCCCAAGAGCTCGCTGTCGGTGACGAGGGCCTTGCCGAGCCGGGTCATGCGGCTGGAGGTGGATTCCATGGCCAGTACCAAGCGGCCCTTCAGGTTCTCCTTGGCCCGATGGAGCTCCTGGGGGCGGACGCGGCCGGAGGCGACGTCGGCGATCTCCTCCGCCACGATCTCCAGGCAGGCGTTCAGGTTCTCCTCCCGGGTACCCACGTAGACGCCGATGAGGCCGCTGTCGGTGTACTGGGAGGCGAAGGAGTAGACGGAGTAGGCCATGCCCCGCTGCTCGCGAATCTCCTGGAACAGGCGGGAGGAGGCCGAGCCGCCGAGAATGGCATCGAGCAGGGACGCGGCGAACCGCCGCCGATCCGTGCGGGAGATGCCGGTAGCCCCCACGCACACGTGGTACTGCTCGGTGTCCTTGCGCTGGAAGCGGACGCCGGGAGGCGGCTCCCGCACCAACGGCCGGCGCACGTAGGTGCGCCGTTCGGGAGGCTGGGGCCGCTGCCGGGCCGCCCGTTCCAAGAGCTCGACCAAGCGGTCGTGGTCGAGGTTGCCGGCCGCCGCTAGGACGACGTTCCCGGCCGTGTACATCTGGCGGTGGTAGGCGGCCAGCGACCGGCGGGAGATGGTGGAGATGACCTCCTCCCGTCCGATCACCGGCCGTCCCAGCGGGTGTCCGGCGAACACCGCCTCGGCCAGAAGGTCGTGGACGAGATCCTGGGGAGTGTCCTCGAGGAGGGCGATCTCCTCCAGCACCACCTCCCGCTCGGCGTCCACGTCGGCGAAGGTGGGAGAGAAAACCATGTCGGCCATGACATCCAGGGCCGTCTCCAGATGGCGGTCGGGGACGCGGGCGTACACGACCGTGCTCTCCCGGGAGGTGGCAGCGTTCAGCTCGCCCCCCAGGCCGTCGAAGATCTCGGCGATGTCGCGAGCCGAGTAGGAGCGGGTGCCCTTGAACAACAGGTGCTCGATGAAGTGGGTAACGCCGGCCTGAGCGTCCGGCTCATCTCGGGAGCCGGCGGCGATCCAGAAGCCGACTGCCACCGACCGCACGTCCGCTCGGTGATGACCCGCTCGCCGGCGTCCAGCTCGGACAGGACGTACTCCTGCACGCCGGGATCGTAGCCTCCGGGGAGGGTACCACCGCCCTGGCCGTAGCCGCCCGTCCCGGCCGGGTGTGGCAATCCGGCTCTAGCCGGCACCCAAGGAGGTCCCCCGATGGCAGACGCCGGCGAGATCGTGGCCGCCGCCGTCGAGGCGCTCAACGCTCACGAGGCGGCGGCGATGGAGGCGGCGTAGGCCCCCGTGTTCTCTTCGAGGCTCCCAGCGATGCTCGTCTCCAGGGACGCCGCCAGCGAGTACGCCCTGACCCGGCAGCCTCCACTTCGATCAGGTGCAGGTGCTGACCCAGCTGGGGCTGATGCCTCAGCCGGCGGCGACCGCCTAGCGCGCCGTCCTGGAGACCAGGAGAGGGGGCAGCTCGAGGGCGATTCCCTCTCCCGGAGGCTCTACTCCGACTGCCTGGGTCCGCGGCGCGGGCCCCGTCGGCGCTGCTCGCCTCCTCTCTCCTCCCGGCGGGGACGCTCCTCCCCGCCCCGGGAGCGGGCAGCGGCGGCTCTGGCGCGCTCCACCAGCTCCTCGGGAGAGACGAGCCGCCCGTTCTCGTGCTTGGCGATGAGCCTGAGGCCGATGCGGCCGCGCTCCTTATCTACCTCCTGCACCACCACGTCCAGCACGTCCCCCCGCTCGATTACGTCCTCCATCCGGGCGATGCGGCCCGGCCCCACGTTGGACACGTGCAGCAGGCCGTCGGTGCCCTTCTTCAGCTCCACGAAGGCCCCGAACTGGGTCAGCTTGACCACCCGCCCCGTGTAGCGGTCGCCCACCTCGGGCTCCTTGACGAGCGCGGTGATGGCCCTCACCGCCGCCTCCGCCTTGGCGCCCTCGGTGGCGTACACGAGAATGGTGCCGTCCTCCTCGATGTCTACCTGGACGTCGTGGTCGGACTCGATGGAGCGAATGGTCTCGCCGCCCTTGCCGATGACCACGCCGATGTACTCGGGATCGATCTTGATGGTGGAGATGCGGGGAGCGTGGGCTGCTAGCTGCTCCCGGGAGTGGGGCATGACCTCGGCCATGATGTCGAGGATGGTCTCCCGCGCCCGCCTGGCCTGGTCGAGGGCGACACGCATGATCTCCTGGGTGACGCCGGTGATCTTGATGTCCATCTGGAGGGCGGTGATGCCCTCCCGCGACCCGGCCACCTTGAAGTCCATGTCGCCGAGGTGGTCCTCGGCGCCCTGGATGTCGGTGAGGATGACGTAGTCGTCGCCCTCCTTGACCAAGCCCATGGCGATGCCGCCCACCGGCCGCTTGATCGGCACCCCCGCATCCTGGAGGGCGAGGGTGGAGCCGCACACGGAGGCCATGGACGAGGAGCCGTTCGACTCCAGGGTCTCCGACACCAGCCGGATGGTGTAGGGGAACTCGTCGGGGGGCGGGATCATGGGCTCGAGGGCCCGCTGGGCCAACGCCCCATGCCCGATGTCGCGGCGCTTGGGTCCCCGCATGAACCCCGTCTCCCCCACCGAGTAGGGAGGGAAGTTGTAGTGGTGCATGTACCGGCGCTCCTCTTCCAAGGAGAGGTCGTCGATGCGCTGCCCCTCCTTGGCCGTACCCAAGGTGAGCAGGGTCATCACCTGCGTCTGGCCGCGGGTGAAGAGAGCGGAGCCGTGCGTGCGCGGCGATATCCCCACCTCGCAGGAGACGGGCCGGATCTCGTCCGCCGAGCGCCCGTCCGGCCGCCTCTTCTCCACAGCGATCTTCCGCCGCACCAGCTCCTTGTACACCGCCTCCGCCGCCCGCTTCACGTACTGGCGGGTGAGGGCGTCCTTGGCAGCCGCCGGCTCCCCCTCGCCCGTGGACGGGCCCACCGGGAAGGGTAGCTCCACCTCCTCCACGATCCGGTCGAGCAGGAGCTGGCGCTTGGCCGCCTTCAGCTCCTTGGAGTCCTGCTCGGCGTCGGTCAGGGCCCGCAGGTCGGCCTCGAACTGGGCCCGCACCGGCCCCTCCACGGCGGCCAGGCGGGCGTCGTCGAGGATCTGGCTGAGGCTGGAGCGCACCTGGGTGCGGCGGATGATGTCCTCCTCCGTGGAGGCCATGGTCAGGGGCGGACAGAGCTCAGCCTCGATCTCGTCGACCACTGTGGCCGCCTCGCGCAGGCCGACGCGGGCGATCTCGTCCCGAATGCGCCCTCCGTAGCGGGCCTCCAGATCGGCGGTGAGATCCGCGTCCAGCCACTTGGGCTTCCCCGCCCGCCGACGCAGCTCCTCCTGCGCCTGGCAGATCTTGCGGATCTCGCCGTGGGCGAGCTCGAAGGCTTTCAGGATGGTGTCCTCGGGCACCTCGTCGGCCCCCGCCTCGACCATGGTCAGGGCCTCCTTGGTGCCCACCACCACCAGATCGAGCTTGGACACCTCGTGCACCTCGGCCAGGGTGGGGTTGACCACCAGCTCGCCGTCGATGAGGCCGATGCGTACCGCCCCCACCGGCCCCAGGAAGGGCAGGGAGGAGACCATGAGGGCAGCGGAGGCACCGTTGATGCAGAGGATGTCGTGGGCGGCGACGAGGTCGGCGGACAGGATGGTGCAGATGATCTGCACCTCGCTGTGGAAGCCCTTGGGCCACAGCGGTCGGATAGGGCGGTCGATCATGCGGGCGGTGAGGATGGCCCGCTCCGTAGGCCTGCCCTCCCGCTTGAAGAAGCCGCCGGGGATCTTGCCGGCGGCGTACATGCGCTCCTCCACGTCCACGGTGAGCGGGAAGAAGTCGGCTCCCTCGCGGGCGTCCAGTCTCCCCTGGGCGGTGGCCAGGACCATCGTCTCGCCGCAGCGGGCAAGTACGGCCCCATCTGCCTGCTTGGCCAGCTTGCCGGTCTCGAAGACGATCTCCTGACCGCCCACGCTCACCGAGACCGACGTCACCTGCTCGGTGGCAATGCTCATCATGTCCTCCACTCGTACTCATGGAGAGTGGAGGTTTGAGTCAGCCTCACGCGCCGGTGGGGCTCGCTCAAACTTCCACTCCCCGGTCTCCCTCGGTCCTCAGCGCCTGAGCCCGAGCTCCTTGATCAGGGCGCGGTAGCCCTCGATGTTGGTGCGCTGGAGGTAGTCGAGCAAGCGCCGGCGTCGTCCGACCAGCTTCAGCAACCCGCGGCGGGAGTGGTGGTCCTTCCGGTGGGTGCGCAGGTGCTCGGTGAGGTGGTTGATGCGCCTCGTGAGGAGGGCGATCTGCACCTCGGCCGACCCCGTGTCCGCCTGGTGGCGGCCGTACTTGCCGACGATCTCCAGCTTGGCTTCCCTGGTGAGGGTCACTGTCACCTCCAATCGACTCCGCCGTCCCAGCCCGCCGCGGGGAAGCTCCGCGCGCGGCCGCGACGGCGGTCGCAGCTAGGGTAGCAGCCGTCGCCCCAGTTGTGTCATGTCCTGCCCAGCCGGACCCGGGTACGGCCGAGGCGGTCAGGTCGGGGCACGGCTAGACGGGCCGGGTGGCATGCCGGGTCTCCTCCACATCCCGGGCAATCTGGGCGACCAGCTCCTCCTCGCTGGCGAAGGCCCGCTCATCGCGGAGGCGCCGCCACAGCTCGATCACCAGCCGCTGGCCGTACAGGTCGCCGTGGAAGTCGAGGAGGTGAGCCTCCACCCGCCGCTCCCGGCCGCCGTAGTGCGGGTTGGTGCCGATGGACACGGCCGCCCGGTGGCCGTGAGCGGCGCCGGCATAGATGCCGTGGGCGGGGACGAGGAGGTAGGGATCCACGGCCAGGTTGGCGGTGGGAAAGCCGAGGGTGCCCCCGCGGGCGTCTCCCGCCACCACCCTTCCCTCCACCTCTGCCGGCCGGCCGAGAAGACGGGAGGCGGCGACCACCTCGCCGCCGTGGAGGAGACGCCGGATGACCGTAGACGACACTCCCTCGAGCAGGGGCACGGGCCGGGTCTCGTAGCCGAGGCGTCGGAGGAGGGCAAGATCGCCTCGCCGGCGGTGACCGAACCGGAACGCCTCCCCTGCCACCACCACCCGGGTGCCGATGGGAGCGAGCACGGTGTGGGCGAACGCCTCCGCCTCGGTGAAGACGAAATCGGGGGTGAAGTCCACCACCAGCACCTCCTCCACCCCGGCTTGGGCCAGAAGCTCCAGGCGCCGCTCCAGGGTGCAGAGGAGCTCCACGGCGTAGCCGAGAGCGAGGCGGGGATGGGGGTGGAAAGTGACCACGGTAGGCGTGAGGCCGGCGGCCAGCACCTCCTCGATCACCCGCCGGTGGCCCCGGTGGACGCCGTCGAAGGTGCCCACCGCCACCGCCCGCTCCCGCGGCTCGAGCTCCGACACCTGCCGGGCCACCCTCACGGCAGCACCGTCCCGTCCACGCACACGAGCTCGCCCCCGCACACCACCCGCACCCGCTCCCGCACCCGCCGGCGGCCTTGGCGGATGGCATGGGCCTCGTCCGCGTCCACCTCGATCAGGGGCAGGAAGGGGAGGGCCTCCACCGGGGGCAGGATGCGCTCCTCGTCGGCGTCCTCCACCCGGAACGGACCCACCTCGGTGCGGCGCAGAGCCCGGCAGTGGCCGCCCAGGAAGTCGGCCAAGGCCCGCACGTACGTCCCCGAGCTGACCCGCAGCTCGAGCCTCGCCACTCCATCCTCGTACCGGCGCAACACGAGCTCGTGGATGACCGAGCGGCGGAGGGGCATGGCCACTTCCTCCCCCCGCCGAGCCAGGCGGTAGGCCCGTTCGCCACCCACCTTGACCGCCGACGCCGCCGGGATGGGCAGCTCCACCTCCCCGCGCAGCGCCCGCAACCGATGGGCCAGCTCCTCCGGCGCCGGCGGGCGCCGCTCCTCCACCACCCTTCCCTCCCCGTCGCCGGTGGAGGTGCGGCGGTGGAGGTCGACCTCGGCCAGGTAGCGCTTGTCCAGTCCCACCAGGTAGCGAGCCAGGCGGGTGGCTGAGCCGAGCAGGACGAGGAGGAGACCGGTGGCAAAGGGATCGAGAGTGCCCACGTGCCCGGCTCGGGCCCCCGTCCGCCGCCGGAGGCGGTCCACCACCGCGAACGAGGACGGCCCTGCCGGCTTGTCCACCAGCACCAGCCCCGACGGCCTAAGCGCTCGCGGAGGCACAAGCCCTGGCCAGCTCGGAGCGGATGAACTCGGTGATCCGCTCGATCGGCTCCCGGCTGGAGAAGCCGGCCGCCTGCCGGTGGCCGCCGCCGCCCCGCTTGCGGGCGATGGCCGACACGTCGATCTCGTCGCTGGCGGCGCGGAGGCTGACCCGGCGGGGAGCGTCGGGCGGCTCGGGGGGCTCCCTGATTACCGCCGCTATGTGAGCCCCGTCCACCGCCCGCAGGTAGTCGATGATGCCCTCGGCGTACTCCTCCCCCACCCCGAGCTCGGTGAAGTCGCTGCGCAAGAGGTGGGACACTACGAGCTTTCCCCCCTCGTAGATCCGAGCCCGATCGAGGGCCCGGGCCAGGAGCTTGAGCTTGGCGAAGTCCACCGACTCGTAGATGCCTTGGAAGACGCGGTGCACGTCCACGCCCGCCTCCACCAGCTCGGCCGCCAGCCGCAGGGCCTTGGGGGTGGTGTTGGCGTACTGGAAGCGGCCGGTGTCGGTGACGAGGGCGATGTACAGAGCCTCGGCGATGGCCGGCGTGAGAGGCAGCCTCAGCTCGCGGAGGACGTCGCGGACGATCTCCCCGGTGGAGGAGGCGTCGGGGACGACGAGGTTGACGGCTGCGAAGCGGGTGTTGTCGTGGTGGTGGTCCACGTTCACCGAGATGGGCACCCTGTCGAGCAGGGCGGCGGCCTTCCCCATCCGCTTGGCGCTGGCGCAGTCGAGGGCGATGAGCGCCCGGCTGGCGGCGTCCTCGGGTAGCCGGCGGCGGAGGTCCTCCAGGGGCATGAAGGCGTACTCGCCGGGGGGGTCGGTATCGCCGGCCAGGTACATGACGGCCTCCTTGCCCATGGCCTCCAAGGCCAGCTTCATGCCCAGGATGGAGCCGAGGGCGTCTCCGTCCGGGTTCTCGTGCGTGACGAGGAGGAAGCGGTCCCACGCCCGGACCGCGTCCGCCACCGCCGCCAGGTCACTCGTCGTCGGCGACGAGCTCATCGATCAGCCTCGACATCCGTACCCCGCGCTCCACCGACGGATCGTAAGCGAAGGTGAGCTGGGGAGTTCGCTTGAGGCGGAGCTCGCGGGCGATGCGGGCCTGGAGCACCCCGTGGGCGGCCGTCAGGGCATCCAGGGTCCGCCGCCGGCGCCGCTCCCCTCCCAGCACGCTCACGAACACCCGGGCTCGGCGGAGATCAGGGGACGTGTCTACGCCGGTGACGGTGACGAAGCCGATGCGGGGATCCTTGAGCTCGAGCACGGCCTCGGACAAAAGCTCCCGCAGCGCCTCGTTCACCCGCCGCATGCGCTCAGGCATGGGCGGGCTCCAAGCGCAGGAGCGCCCTCCCCCAGCCCGAATGATCGGGCTGGGACGGGCACGGCCACAAGCCCGGCCGCCGCCGGCCGAGCACGTAGTCCACCTTCGTACACCTGCGCCGAAGAAGACTAGTGCTCGAGCGCCACCACCTCCCGCTCGCTGGCGACGAGCTCGAACTCCTGGCCGGCCAGGTACCGCTCGGCCCCGTCCAGGAGCTCCTGGAGCTCGCGGTGGCCGCGGGCCACGCAGGCCACCGTCAGGCGAGCCCGCTGCCACAGGTCGTGGTGGTCGACCTCGGCCACAGACGCCCCGAACCGGCGCTGGAGCTGGGTCTTGGCCGAGCGCAGGTACATGCGCTTGGCCTTGAGGGAGCCGGAATCGGGGAAGTGCAGCTCCACGGAGAGGATGCCCACGTAGCCTGCGCCCATCGCCGACAAGGGTACGCGCTCACCTCCCGATGCCGCCGACCCGGCAAGACCGGTGGCGAGGAAGGACCACCGCCCGACTGCCCCTCCCCCTGCCTCGGTGGAGGCGGCGGCCGGGCTCAGCTCGGCGACGAGGCCCCCGAGGTGGACGGGGCGGCCTCCTCCAGGCCCGTCCGCTCCACCTGGCGCACCTCGAACACCTCCAGCACATCGCCTTCCTTGACGTCGTCAAAGCCGGCCAAGTGGATGCCGCACTCGTAGCCCTCCGCCACCTCGCGTACGTCCTCCTTGAAGCGGCGCAGGGAGTCGATGGTGGTCTCGTACACGATGGCTCCCTGGCGGATGACCCGCACGCTCGCTCCCCGGCGGACAACCCCGCTCGTCACGTAGGAGCCGGCCACGGTCCCCACCCGGGAGATCTTGATCAGCGCCCGCACCTCGGCCTCGCCCAGGGTCACCTCCTCGGTCACCGGCTTGAGCATGCCCACCAAGGCCTGCTCGATGTCCTCGGTGAGCTGGTAGATGACCCGGTAGGTACGGATCTCCACCCCCTCCCGCTCGGCCAAGGCCCGGGCCTCGGCGTTGGGGCGCACGTTGAAGCCCACCACCATGGCGTTGGAGGCGGAGGCAAGCATGACGTCGTTCTCGGTGATCCCTCCCACCGCCGCGTGGATGACGTTCACCCGCACCTCGGGGTGCTCGATCTTGGCCAGCTCCGCCTGCACCGCCTCCACCGACCCGGCCACGTCGCCCTTGAGGACGATGTTGAGCTCCTGCACTCCCTCCTGCATGCGCGAGAACAGGGCCTCCAGGGAGATAGGCCGGGCCCGCTGGGCGAGCTGCTCCCGGCGGAGTCGCTCCGCCCGGGCCTGAGCCAGCTGGCGGGCCTGGCGCTCGTTCTCTACCACCCGCGCCATCTCCCCCGCCTGGGGCGGCCGGTCGAAGCCCACGATCTCCACCGGGTCGCCCGGTCTTGCCTCCCTGATCCGCTCGCCGCGGAAGTCGTACAGAGCCCGCACCCTGCCCCAGGCATCCCCGGCCACCACCGCGTCGCCTACCCGCAGGGTGCCGCGGTGGACGAGCATCGTGGCCACCGGGCCCCGCCCCACATCCAGGCGCGACTCGATGATGGGGCCGGACGCCTGGGCGTTGGGATTGGCCTTGAGCTCGAGCTCGGCGTCGGCGACCAAGAGGACCTTCTCCAGCAGGTCGTCGAGGTTGAGCTTCTGCTTGGCCGACACCTCGGCAAACTGGGTAGTCCCCCCCCACTCCTCCGGTTGCAGCCCCTCGGCGGCCAGCTCGCTCTTCACCCGGTCGGGGTTGGCGTCGGGGAGGTCGATCTTGTTGATGGCCACCACGATGGGAACCTGGGCCGCTCGGGCGTGGGCGATGGACTCCTTCGTCTGGGGCATAACGCCGTCGTCGGCGGCGACCACGAGGACGGCGATGTCCGTCACCTTGGCCCCCCGCGCCCGCATGGCCGTGAAGGCCTCGTGGCCGGGAGTGTCGAGGAAGGTGATGCGGCGACCGTCCACGTTCACCTGGTAGGCGCCGATGTGCTGGGTGATCCCCCCCGCCTCCGTCTCCACCACCGACGTCTGGCGGATGGCATCGAGAAGGGTGGTCTTGCCGTGGTCGACATGGCCCATGATGGTGACCACGGGGGGGCGGGGAACGAGGTCTTCCTCCCGATCCTCGTAGGGCTCCGGCTCCACCTCCTCCTCGGCGGCGTGCTTGATCCTCACCTCCCGCCCGAACTCGGCGGCGATGAGCTCCACCTCCTCGTCGGACAGGGACTGGGTGGCAGTGCGCATCTCCTTCAGATCCTCCATGAGGAACTTGATGATCTGAGGCATGGGCACTCCCAACGCCTGGGACAGGTCCTTGACCGTCACCCCCGAGGGGACGGTGACCGGCCCGGTGGGGGCTGCCGGCTGGGGCTGCTGACGCTCCCGGCCCGCCCTGTCCCGCGGCTGGCGGCTGTCGGGGCGGGGCCGGCCGGCGGCTTGGTCGATGACCACCCGCCGTCGGCGCCCGTGAACGCCGTGAGCGCGGGGGCGGAACGGTCTCTTGGGGCCCTCAGCCATCGCCGTCAGTGTAGAGGCCTTGCAGGCTTGCATCGACCCTCACGGGCACCCGTAGGGTACGGGCGAAGGCCCGCCGGGCCCGGGCTCGGTCGAAGCAGGCAAGCCGTCGACAGGTGTACACGCCCCGTCCGGGAGCCGAGGGCGAGGCAGGAACGAGAGCCCCCTCCCGGGCCACGAACCGGATGAGCTCCCGCTTGGGGGCACGCCGGCCGCAGCCGGCGCAGGTTCTCACGGGCTCGCTCATGCCCCAGCAGGGCCGTCCTCCTGAGGGCCCCAGCGGCCCCCGTCGCCGGGCTCTCGCTCCTCCCCCTCCACCGGAGCGGCCACCGCCTGCCGACCAGCGTCCTCCCCGCCGTCGGCGGTGGAGGGCTGAACGACCTGGTCGGAGATGTCCTCGCCCCGCCGCTCCCGCTCGGCCAGCTCCTGGTGGGCGGGGACTCCGCAGAAGCGCGACCCCGGCAGGGCGGTGTTGGGGCACCGCTTGCCGGTGGAGAGGACGGCGGCGCACCGGCCGGCGAAGTCCTCCTCGGCCTCGCCGGCGAAGGCCGCCTCCGCCTCCTCCCGGGCGAACTCGGTGTCCGACTTGATGTCGATCTTCCACCCGGTCAGGCGAGCAGCCAAGCGGGCGTTGAGGCCCTCCTTGCCGATGGCCAGGGCGAGCTGGTCGTCGGGGACGACCACCGTGGCCTCCCGCGACTCGTCGTCGATGTACACCTCCCGCACCCGGGCCGGCGACAGCGCCTTAGCCACGAACCGGGCCGGCTCCGTGTTCCAGGGAATGATGTCGATCTTCTCGCCTCTCAGCTCGGACACCACCATGCGCACGCGGGAGCCGCGCGGGCCCACGCACGCCCCCACCGGGTCCACCCCCTGCACGTGCGACTGGACGGCGATCTTCGACCGGTAGCCGGGCTCTCGGGCCACAGCCTTGATCTCCACCAAGCCGTCGGCGATCTCCGGCACCTCCAGCTCGAACAGGGTGCGGATGAGCTCGGGGTGGCGGCGGGAGAGGATGACCTGGGGTCCCTTGGTGCCCGACCGCACCTCCGTGATGACCGCCTTGATGCGGCTTCCCTGCTCGTACCGCTCTCCGTCCACCTGCTCGGATCGGGGCAGAAGGGCCTCCACCTTGCCCAGGTCGATGAGCACGTTGTTGCGGTCGCCCGCCTGCTGGACGATGCCCGTGACCACCTCGCCCACCCGGTCGACGTACTCCTCGTACATCATCTCCCGCTCGGCCTCGCGGATGCGCTGGAGGATCACCTGCTTGGCCGTCTGGGCGGCGATGCGGCCGAAGTTCTCGGGCGTTACGTCCTGCCGGCGGATGAGCTCCTCGGGCACGCCCGACCAGTCGATCTCCAGGTCGTCGTCGGAGACGAGGACGTGGGAGCGCTCTCCCGTCTCCCGCTCCATAGCCTCCAGCTCGTCGATGGCCCGCTCCCTGGCCTCGTCGAGCAGCCGCCGCTCCAACTCGGGGGGAAGCTCGATGGAGTAGACGCGGAAGTCTCCCGTCTCCTCGTCCAGCTCCACGGCAGCGTGCCGGGACGCCCCGGGAGTCTTCTTGTAGGCGGCAAGTAGGGCGTCCTCGAGGGCGTGGATCAACGTGTCGGCGTCGATCCCCTTCTCCCGCTCGATCGCCCGGATCGCCTCGATGATCTCTCGGCTCATCCTTCAGTCCACCTCGTCGATCAGGTTGCCCCGTACGATGGCCTCGTACGGGATGGACACGGCCTCGCCGTCGGTGCCGATGGCCACGGCGTCGGGGCCGGCGGCGAGCACCCGGCCGCGAAAGCGCCGCCGCCCGCCGATGTCGGTGTCGGTGCGCACCGTCACCCACCGCCCCAAGGCGTGGCGAAAGTGGGCCTCCGTGCGCAGGGGGCGGTCGAGCCCGGGCGAGGACACATCGACGGTGTACCGATCCAGGTAGTCGCGGAGGATCCCCGTTACCCGCTCGCAGAGGGCGTGGTCGACGCCGCCGGGATGGTCCACGTACACCGTGAACCGCTCCCGCCCGGACAGCTCCACCGCCAGCACCTCCACCCCGGGCAGGGCGTCCTCTACCCGGCGGGAGATGGCCCGCTGGAGCTCCCGTTCCTTGTCGTACACCTGGGTCAAGCCGCCTCCATCACGAAAAATGGGCGCCGGGCGCCCATTTCGCCGAACCGGTGAAATGTGGTCGTGTAAAGGATAGCAAGCAGGCCGGCTCCAGGTCGGCCGCGGCGGGTCGGCCGGGCGAGCTACTCTTGGCGCTACAGGGAGCCGACGGCCACCTGCCGGGGCTTCCTTCGGACTCCTCTCCCCCCGGGAAGCTCCGGGCTACGGCTGGGAACGCCTCGGCTCCCTGACCACAGCCAGAGTTTGGCCCTCTTTCCGGTGGGGCGCAACCCCCGGTCGGGTATGCCGGCTACGTGTCAAGGACGATCGTCACCGGCCCGTCGTTAACCAGCTCCACCTCCATGCGGGCACCGAAGACGCCCCGCTGAACGGGCACCCCGAGGGCAGCGAGCTCGGCGCAGACGGCCTCGTACAAAGGCTCCGCCTGCTCCGGCGGGGCGGCGTCGGCGAAGCTGGGCCGGTTGCCCTTGCCCGTGTCGGCGATGAGGGTGAACTGGCTGACCACGAGCGCCGCCCCTCCCACGTCGAGCAGGGAGCGGTCGAGCCTCCCTGCCTCGTTCTCGAACACCCGCAGGCGGGCGACCTTGGCCGCCAGGCGGGCAGCGGTGGCCCGGTCGTCGCCCTCGGCCACCCCCACGAGGACGCAGAGCCCCAAGCCGACCTCGGCCGTCGTCTTCCCGTCGACCCTGACCCGAGCCGACGACACCCGCTGGACGACAGCCCTCACACGTCGTCCCGGACGCGGACCTGGTAGCGGCGCTCGCCCGGCCGCAGGGAACGGGCCAGCTTGTAGTGGCCGTTGGCCTCTACCAGACGGCCCTGCTTCTCCAGGCACCGCCCCAGGGCGTAGTGGGCGTAGTCGTCCACCGGCGAGATCTCCAGCGCCGCCCGGAACTCGGCCTCGGCCTCGGCGTAGCGACCGAGGCGGAAGTAGGCGATGCCGAGAGCCTCCCGGATGGAGGCCTTGTCGGGAGCCCGGCGCTTGGCCTTCTCCAGCGGGACCGTGGCCTGAGCCGCCCGCCCCTGGCGCAGCCGCCTCCTCCCTTCCTGGAAGTAGTCGTACACCTCGCTCACGGCCCGCCCACCAATCCGCGCAGGTAGGGAAAGTTCCGCTCCACCAAGTCAACCGGATACGTCAAGTCTCGGGTGGGGCCGATCTCCACGGCCGCGACGCGGGCGCCTGCGTCCACCGCCTGCTGGAAGGCAACCGCCAGCTCGAAGGGCGGTCCGCTCAGGCCGGCCAGCCGCTCGTGGACGGCAGGTCCGAGGAGCCACAGGGGCGCCCCGGCGAGGGGATTGGCGGGGTCGTCGTCCACCACCCGGCGGACGAGGCCGCCCTCCACCCGCACCGCCGCCCTGCCGGGTCCCGGAGGCGGGCTGCGGCGAACGGCGATCGCTCCCTCCGCCCCCGCCGCCGCCTCCACGAACAAGCCCACGTCCCCGGAGCGGAAGACCGTGTCCGCCGCCACAGCCAGGTAGGGCGGTTGCAGACCCGCCCGGCGGACGGCGTCGGCGGATCCCTCCGGCCGGGGCTGGCGCACCAGCCGCAGGCGGGAGGAGAAGCCGTCCAGGAGGCGCTCCACCTGCTCGCCCAGGTGCCCGGTGACCACCGTGATCGGGGACACCCCAGCCCGCTCCAGCTCGCGCAGCACGAGGGCGATCACCGGCCGCCCGTCCACCGGCAGGACCGCCTTGGCGTAGCGCTCGGTGAGCGGCCGCAGCCGGCGGCCCTCGCCGGCGGCCATGACTACCGCCTCCATTCAGCCCAGAAGCTCCTCGACGGCGTCCAGCACGGCCGCTGCGATCTCGCGCTTGGGGGCGCGGCCGACCTTCCGCTCGCCGCCGCGGGTGACGAGGACAACCTCGTTCTCGTCCGCCTCGAAGCCGATGCCGGGGCGGGACACGTCGTTGAAGACGATGAGGTCGACGCCCTTGTCGGCCAGCTTGGCCCGGGCCCGGGCCAGCCCCTCCGCCCCCTCGTCGGCGGCGAAGCCCACCAGCACCTGCCCCTCCCGCCGCCGCCCGCCCAGGCTGCGGAGGATGTCCTCCGTGGGCACGAGCTCCACGTGCCAGGGACGGTCGTCCTTAGGACGCTTGGCCGCCAGGGGACGGGCGGGAGCGTAATCGGCCACCGCCGCCGCCATGACCACCACATCGGCGTCCGCTCGGCTCAGAGCCTCCCGGGCCATGGTGGCGGCGGTGGGGGTATCTACCACCTCCACGTCGGGAGGCGGGGGAACGGCCAGGTGGGCGGCGAGCAAGGTGACCCGGGCTCCCCGACGGCGGGCCTCCTCGGCCACAGCCACTCCCATACGGCCCGAGGAACGGTTGCCGAGAAAGCGGACCGCATCGAGGGGCTCCCGCGTGCCGCCGGCGCTGACGAGGACCGTGCGGCCGGCTAGGGGGCCGCCCTCCCCGAGCAGGGCGAGGGCGCGGGCGGCGATGTCCTCCGGCTCGCTCATGCGGCCCACGCCCCTCCCCCCTTCCGCCGTCTCGCCCTCCTCGGGCCCGATCACCTCCACTCCCCGCTCCCGCAGCAGGGCCACGTTGGCCTGGGTGGCGGCATGCTCCCACATGCGGGGGCTCATGGCCGGAGCGACGAGGACGGGGCCCCGGTGGGCGAGGGCTGCCTCGGTGAGGAGGTCGTCGGCCAGGCCGTGGGCCAGCTTGGCCAGGGTGTGGGCGGTGAGAGGGGCGATGACGAGCAGGTCGGCTGTCTCCAGGTGAGGGTAGAGGCTGTCTGACCGGCTGCGGCGGGCCAGGGCCAGGAACGTCTCCCTGCGCACGAACCGGTCTGCCCCGGCCGTGACCAGAGGCACTACCTCGTGCCCGGCCCGGACGAAGCGGCGGATGAGCTCGCATGCCTTGTAGGCGGCGACGCCGCCGGTCACGCCGACCAGGATCTTGGCCACGGGCCCATTGTGCCCCGCGCCGAGGCAGGCGGCTAGACGGTGTAGCGGTAGGCGATCTTGCCCTCGGCGATCTCCTCGAAGGCCATGGTCAGGTAGTTCTTCGACCGGGACTCGACCAGCGGGGGAAGCTCGTCGAAGGTCCCCTCGCCGAGCTGGTGGTGGTAGTTGTTGATCTGCCGAGCCCGCTTGGCGGCCACGATGACGAGGGCGTAGCGGGAGTCCACGTGCTGGAGCAACCTGTCGATGCGGGGGTGGATCACGGCCTGGACATGGTACCGGCGGCGGCCAGCTCGCGGCGGACGATGGCCTCCAGCTCGTCCACCGCCGTGTCCAGGTCGTCGTTCTCGACCACGTACTGGAACAGCCCCGCCTGGCGCAGCTGGCTCTCGGCCAGGTCGAGGCGCTCCCCGATCTCGCCGGCGCTCTCCGTGGCCCGCTCCCGCAGCCGCCGCTCGAGCTCAGACAGGGGAGCGGTGACGAACACGGTCACCGCCTGGGGGAGCTGCTCGGCCACCTTGAGGGCTCCCTCCGTCTCCAGCTCGAGCACGCACACCCGCCCCCGGGCGGCGATCCGATCCACCTCCGACCGCAGCGTCCCATACCGCTGGCCGGACACGTAGGTCACGTGCTCCAGGAAGTCGCCCCGGGCCACCCGGCGGGCGAACTCGCCGTCGGACAGGTAGTAGTAGTCGCGGCCCTCCTCCTCCCCCTGTCGGCGAAGGCGGGTGGTGGCCGACACGGCCAGCTCGAGCTCGGGCATGCGCTCCAAGAGCCGGCGGATGAGCGTGCCCTTGCCGGCTCCGGAAGGGCCGGTGATCACGAACACCGGCCGCCGGTGGCGGCGCTCTTCCTCCCCGCCGCGGCCGCTATCGTCCGAGGAGGCCAATCAGCTCCGCGCGCTGCCGATCCGACAAGCCACCCACCGTCTTCGACTCGCTGATCCGGCACTGGGTCAGGTACCGCTTGGCCTTCACCTGGCCGAACTTGGGCACGGCCATCAGCATGTCAAGAACCTTGGCGGTGGAGACGTAGTCGGGCGGGTCGCGGAGGATGTCCTCGAGCTTGACCCGGCCGAGCTTGAGATCCTTCTTGAGCTGCGCCCGCTTGACGCGGATGTCGTTGGCGCGCCGGAGCGCCTCCATCCGCTGGTCGAGCGACCGGCTGGGAGCCTGCGTCTGCGCCTTGGACGCGACCATCGGTGAGGCGGGATACTAACACCGGCGGGACCCGAGTAGGGGCTGCCGCGGAGGGTGGCCAGGCCGGGCCGGCAAGCCCCCCGGCGCCGGGCCGACGCCCCCGGCGTGAGCCAGGCCCACCGCCTCCTCCGGCCCGCTCAGGCCCAGGGCAGCGAGCTCGGCGGCCAGCTCGGCCCGGATGCGCCCCGGGGCGTCGAGGTCGGCCAGCAGCACCGTGCCCAGAGCCACCGCCGAGGCGCCGCAGGCCATGAGCTCGAGGGCGTCACGGCCGGTCATGACGCCGCCCATGCCGACGATGGGAAGCCCCGTCGCCCGGTAGGCGGTGTACACCGCCGCCAAGGCCAGGGGCTTGACGGCGGGTCCCGAGTAGCCGCCCGTAGCCGTGCCCAAGACGGGGCGCAGAGCGGCATCCAGGGCCAGGCCGGGGGCGGTGTTCACCAGCGACAGCCCGTCCGCCCCCGCAGCCTGCACGGCCGCGGCCAGCTCGGCCACGTTGCCACCGGGGGCGAGCTTGGCGTACAGGGGGAGGGTGGTCGCGGCCCGGCAGGCGGCGACGATGTCGGCGGCGGCGTCGGCCGCCCCCTCGACGTTGGGGCAGGAGAGGTTGAGCTCCACCGCCGCCGCTCCCGACCCCTCCAGGCGGGCGCACGTCTCGGCGTACTCGTGGGCGGCGAAGCCGCCTACCGACACCCACACCGGCGGGCCCAGCTCGAGCAGCCGGGGCAGCACCTCGGCCAGGAACCGTTCCCGGCCCGGGTTGGGCAAGCCGATGGAGTTGAGCATGCCCGCCTCTGTCTCCGCCATGCGGGGCGGCGGGTTACCCCGGCGGGGCTCGGGGGTGACCGTCTTCGTCACGTAGGCGTCCAGCGCTCGCGCCGCCTCCGGCGCCGTGAGCGCGTCCAGACAGCCGGAGGCGTTGAGGATCACGCGGCCTCCCGCAGCACCGGCCCGTCCACGCACAGGCGCAGCCACTCGCCTCCCACCTCCACCACGCACGCCTGGCAGGCCCCGTGGCCGCAGGCCATGGGCGCCTCCCAGGCGAGCTGGGCGTCCGGGAAGCGGCGCCGCAGCGCCTCCAGCATCGGCCTCGGCCCGCAGGCGAGGACATCGAAGCGGCCGTGGGGGAGGGCGTCGGTGACCGGCACCGGGTCGATCACCACCTCGGCCTGGGGAAGCAGGCTTGCCGCCTGGGCGTGAAAAGGGGAGCGGAAGCCGAGAACGGCGGGGGGCCTGCCCAAAACCTGCGACAGGTACGGCAGGGGAGCTACTCCCACCCCTCCCCCCACGAGCAGGGGGCGGCTGACCGCCGGGTCGAAGCCACGCCCCAGGGGCCCGAAGACGGCGATCGTCCGGCCCGGCTCCAGCCCGCACAGGGCTTGGCTGCCCCGCCCCACCGGCTCGATGAGGAAGGCCAGCTCCCCAGGAGGAGCAAGACATACGCTCATGGGCCGGGGCAGCAGCCGTCCCGGCGCCTCCAGCATGAAGAACTGTCCCGGGATGCCCGGGTCGAGGCCGCCCCTGCGCAGGCGGAGCAGCGTGTAGGGCCCCACCCGCTCGGCGGCCACCACGGCCAGGCGCTCACGCCGCGGCATGGAGCTCCTGGAGGCTGCGGGCCGCCTCCACCCGGGCATGGGCGATGGCCTGGACGGCGGCTGACGCTCCGGCCAGGGTCGTGATGCAGGGGATACGGGCGGCCAGAGCCGCCTCCCGAATCCGGTACCCGTCCCCCCGCGTGCCCGACCCCTGAGGGGTGTTCACCACCAGGTCGACCCGGCCCCGGCGGATGAGGTCGACCACCGTGGGGCCGGCCCCGCCCCCCGACACCTTGGCCGCCTCCTGCACCTCCACTCCCGCCGCCCGCAGCGCCGATGCCGTGCCGGCGGTGGCCACCAGCCGGAAGCCGAGATCGCGCAGCCTGGTGGCGATGCGCGCCAGGTGGGGCTTGTCCTCGTCGCGCACGGACAGAAAGGCGGTACCCCGGGCAGGCAGAGGACGGCCGGCGGCCCGCTCGGCCTTGGCGAAGGCGGTGGGGAAGTCGTCGGCGGTAGCCATGACCTCCCCGGTCGAGCGCATCTCCGGGCCCAGCACCGGGTCGCAGCCCGGGAACCGCTGGAACGGGAACACGGACGCCTTGACGCTGACCTGGGACGGGGGCCGGGAGGGCAACGACAGGCGGGCCAGGGATTCGCCGGCCATGAGACGGCAGGCAGCCTCCACCAGGTTGACGCCGATGGCCTTGCTGGCGAAGGGAACGGTGCGGGAGGCGCGGGGGTTGGCCTCGAGCACGTACAGCTCGCCCCCGGCCACCGCCAGCTGGACGTTGACAAGGCCGACCACCCCTAGGGCCGGTGCCAGCCGGGCCACGAGCGCCCGGATCTCTCCGTCCAGGTCGTCGGTGAGGGAGGGAGCAGGCAGGGCGCAGGACGAGTCGCCCGAATGGACGCCCGCCTCCTCCACGTGCTCCATGACCGCCGCCACGTACGTGTCCTGCCCGTCACAGAGGGCGTCCACGTCGATCTCCAGGGCTCCCTCCAGGAAGCGGTCGATCAGGGTCGGGCCCCGACCGCCGGAGGCGAAGGCCTCCGCCACCTGCTCGGGGCGGTAGCAGATGCGCATCGACCGGCCGCCCAGCACGTACGAGGGGCGCACCAGCACCGGGTAGCCGACGCGGGCGGCCACCGCCACCGCCTCAGCGGGGTCGGAGGCGATGCCCCACTCCGGGCAGCGGATGCGAAGACGGCCGAGGAGGGCGGCGAACCTCTGCCGATCCTCGGCCAGGTCAACGGCTTCCGGCGGCGTGCCGAGGATGCGAAAGCCGGCCTGCTCCACCGCTCGCGCCAACTTGAGCGGCGTCTGGCCGCCCAGCTGGACGACCACCCCCAGCGGCCGCTCCCGCTCGCACACCGCCACCACCTCCTCCTCCCCCAAGGGCTCGAGGTACAGGCGGTCGGAGGTGTCGTAGTCGGTCGACACGGTCTCCGGATTGCAGTTGACCATCACCGCCTCGTAGCCGAGCGCCCGAAAGGCGCGGGCGGCGTGGACGCAGCAGTAGTCGAACTCGATCCCCTGGCCGATCCGGTTGGGACCCGAGCCGACAATGACCACGCTCCGCCCCGGTGTCGGGGGCTCCTCGTCCCGCTCGCCCCAGGTGGAGTAGAAGTAGGTGGAGGCGGCCTCCACCTCCCCGGCGCAGGAGTCGACCCGCCGGTAGGAGGGGCGCAGCCCCCAGGCCCGGCGCCGGGCCTGAATCTCCTCCACCGACTCCCCCCAGGCGGCGGCCACGGCGGCGTCGGAGAAGCCGGCCCGCTTGAGAGCGGCCAGATCCCGGCTCTCTGCCAGCAGGCGGCGGGCCTGCTCGATCTGATCCCGGAACCAGGGGTGGACACCCTCGGGCACATGGTCGAGGTCGGGCCAGGGGGAGGGAGCGCCCGCATCCAGCTCCCGCGACCGCAGGGCCTTGAGGAAGGCTTCCAGGAAGGTGCGGCCGATGCCCATGGCCTCGCCCACCGACTTCATCTGCGTCCCCAAAGAGCGGTCGGCACCAGGGAACTTCTCGAAGGCGAAGCGGGGGAACTTGACCACCACGTAGTCGAGGCTGGGCTCGAAGCTGGCCGGGGTCGTTCCGGTCAGGTCGTTGGGGATCTCGTCCAGGGTGTAGCCCACGGCCAGCTTGGCCGCCACCTTGGCGATGGGATAGCCGGTAGCCTTCGAGGCGAGGGCGGAGGAGCGGGACACCCGCGGATTCATCTCGATCACCCGTAGCTCTCCCGTCTCCCGGTGGCGGGCGAACTGGATGTTGGAGCCGCCGCACTCCACCCCCACCGCCCGGATGACGGCGCAGGCGGCGTCGCGCAGCTCCTGGTAGGCCTCGTCGGACAGGGTCATCTGAGGAGCCACGGTGACCGAGTCGCCCGTATGCACGCCCATGGGATCGAGGCTCTCGATGGAGCACACCACCACCACGTTGTCGCGGGCGTCGCGCACCACCTCCAGCTCGAGCTCATCCCAGCCCCGCACCGATTCCTCCACGAGCACCTGCCCGATGGGGCTCTCGCGCAGACCGATCTCCACCTGCCGGCGCAGATCGTGGGCGGTGGCGGCGAAGCCACCGCCGTGCCCTCCCAGGGTGAAGGCAGGCCGCACCACCGCCGGCGGGCTCACTCCCTGGAGCTCGGCCAGGGAGGTGACCGTCCGCGACGAGGGGGCGCGTAGCCCCGCCTGCCGGACGCACTCCCGGAAGAGGCCTCGGTCCTCGGCCCGGCGGATAACCTCCAGGCCCGCTCCCAAAAGCTCGATACCGAGGGCGTCCAGGATGCCCTCCTCGGCCAGCGCTCGGGCCAGGTTGAGGGCGGTCTGGCCACCCATGGTCGGGATGAGGGCGTCGGGTCGCTCGCGGGAGAGAACGTCCGCCACCCCCTCCAGGTCGAGGGGCTCCAGGTAGGTGCGGTCGGCGAAGCCGGGGTCGGTCATGATGGTGGCCGGGTTGCAGTTGACGACGATGGTGCGGAAGCCCTCCTGGCGCAGCACCTTGAGCGCCTGGCAGCCGGCGTAGTCGAACTCGCAGGCCTGGCCGATGACGATGGGCCCGGAGCCGATGAGGCAGATGGAGCGGATGTCCCGCCTAGGCGGCAGTGCCCACCTCCTCGACCCAGGCGGCGATGAGAGGCCAGCCGTCATGGGGCCCCGGGCCCGCCTCGGGGTGGAACTGGAGCGACCGGGCCCGCAGGTCGGGGAAGGCAAGCCCCTCCACCGTGCCGTCGTACAGGGATACGTGGGTCACCTCCTCCCCGTCGGCGGCGGCCACGGCGAAGCCGTGGTTCTGGCTGGTGACGAGGACGCGGCCGCTGCGCCGATGGAGCACGGGATGGTTGGCTCCCCGGTGGCCGAAGGGGAGCTTGTAGGTCCGGTGGCCGGTGGCCAGGGCCAGGAGCTGGTGGCCGAGGCAGATGCCGAGGATCGGCACCCGGCCCAGGAGCGCCTCTACCACTGCCCTCTCGGCCCGCAGAGGCTCGGGGTCGCCGGGGCCGTTGGAGAGGACGACCCCGTCGTAGCGGGCCAGCTCGTCGGCGTCCACGTGGTGGGGATACACGGTGACGGCGGCCCCGGCAGAGGCCAGCCGGCGGAGGATGGACCGCTTGCAGCCGTAGTCGACCACCGCGATCCGAGCCCGGCCGGCGCTGCTGTACACGTACGGCTCTTTGCTCGACACGCGGGCGGCCAGGGCCCGTCCCTCCATGGGCGGTTGGGCCCGCACCGCGGCCCACGTCTCGGCCACGTCCCCCTCACCGGCCACGATGCCTGCCCGCATGCTCCCTGCTCGACGCAGGTGCAGGGCCAGGGAGCGGGTATCCACTCCGGCCAAGGCGACGATGCCCCGGTCGGCCAGCCAGTCGGTCCAAGCCGGACCCCCCGCCTCCCGCATGACCACCCCCCGCACATGCGCCCGCCCCGACTCGCACCGTTCCTCCGCCACGCCGTAGTTCCCCACCATGGGGGTGGTGAAGCAGAGGATCTGCTCGGCGAAGCTGGGATCGGTGGCCAGCTCCTGGTAGCCGGTCATGGAGGTCACGAACACCGCCTCGCCGAAGGCAAAGCCGGGGGCGCCCACGGACCGGCCGGGGAAGGACAGGCCGTCCTCCAGCACCAGGTGGCCGGTCATGCCTCGTAGGCCACCCGGCCGAAGGCCACGGTCAGCCGCACCCGGCCCTTGAGGGTCGCTCCCAGAAGCCAGGAGTTGGTGGAGCGGGAGCGGAAGGAGGCTTCCTCCACCCGCCACACGGCTTTGGTATCGAGGAGGACGAGGTTGGCCGGGGCGCCCTTGGCGATGCGGGGCGGCTCCAATCCGTAGACGAGGGCCGGGCCGGCCGACATCCGCTCGATGAGGGTGGCCAGCGACACCAGCCCCGGCTCGACGAGGTGGGTGTAGAGGGCGGCAAAGGCCGTCTCCAGGCCGATGACGCCGAAGGGGGCCTCCTCGAAGGGCACCTCCTTCTCCTGGCGGGCATGGGGGGCGTGGTCGGAGGCGATGGCGGCGATGGTGCCGTCGCGCACCGCCTCGATGAGGGCTGCCCGGTCGGCGGCCGCGCGTAGGGGCGGGTTCATCTTCAGGTTGGGGTCGAGGCTGCGCACGGCCTCGTCGGTGAGGCACAGGTGGTGGGGGGTGACCTCGGCCGTCGCCTGCACTCCCTCCGCTTGCGCCCGACGGAGGAGCTCCACCGACTCCCGAGCCGACAGGTGGAGGAGGTGGACGGGACGGTGCTCGTATCCGGCCAAGGCAAGGTCGCGGGCCACCATGACGGTCTCGGCCACGGACGGGTAGCCGGCGAAGCCGAGCTCCGCCGACACCGCCCCCTCGTGTATCTGGCCGCCCCGGGACAGGGTTGGCTCCTCACAGTGGGCGGCCACCGGGCGTCCGGCCACGGCGCTGTACTGGAGGGCCCGGCGCATGAGCCCGGACGAGACCACCGGCCGGCCGTCGTCGCTGAAGCCGACGGCGCCGGCGTCGGCCAGCTCGGCCATCTCGGTCAGCTCCTCCCCAGCCTGCCCCTTCGACACCGCCGCCAGGAAGCCCACCGCCACCTCGGCCTCGCTGCGCGCCCGCTCCACGAGCGCTCCCAACACCGCCGCCGAGTCCACCACCGGGTCGGTATTGGGCATGGCCAGGACGGCGCAGTAACCGCCGGCGGCGGCCGCCTGGGTGCCGGAGGCGATGGTCTCCTCGTCCTCGCGGCCGGGAGTGCGCAGGTGTACATGGGGATCGACGAAGGCGGGGGCGAGCACTAGGCCCTCCCCCTCCACCAGCCGGTGGCCGTTCCCAGGAAGCCGCTCCCCCACCTCAGCGACGATGCCCCTGTCCACCCGCACGTCCACGATCTGGTCGATGCCGGACAGGGGATCGAGGACGCGGGCGCCTCTGATGAGAACGTCGGCCCCCGGCCCCTCCCGCACCACCAGCATCAGGCCACCTCCGCCACCGCCATCCGGGCCACGGGCTGGGGCGGGTGGGTGAGGAGGTCGTAGAGCACGGCCATGCGCACCACCAAGCCCGCCCGTACCTGGGCTTGGACGAGGGCATCGGCGGTCTCGGCTACCCGGGGGTCGATCTCCACCCCCCGGTTCATGGGACCCGGGTGCATGACCTTCTGTCCGGGCCGCAGCCGTTCCCGGGTCACTCCCCAGCGGGCGGCGTACTCGCGCAGGCTGGGCACGTAGTTGGCGCCCGGGAGCATCCGCTCCCGCTGCATGCGGAGGACGTAGACGACGTCGGCGTGGCGGATGGCGCCGATATCGAAGGAGATCTCGCAGCCCATGGCCTCGATGCCGCGGGGGATGAGAGTAGGCGGCCCGACCAGGGTTACCCGAGCGCCGCAGAGGACGAGGGCCTGAATGTTGGACCGGGCCACCCGGGAGTGGAGCACGTCCCCCACCACCGCCACGTGGATCCCGTCCAGGCGACCCAGGGCCCGACGGATGGTGTACAGGTCGAGGAGGGCCTGGGTGGGATGCTGGCGCTTGCCGTCGCCGGCGTTCACCACGTGGGCGTCGGTGACGGAGGCCACCAGCTCGGGAGCGCCGATGGAGGGATGGCGGATGACGATGACGTCGGGGCCGTAGGCGTTGAGGGTGAGGGCCGTGTCCCGCAGGGACTCTCCCTTGTCTACCGACGAGCCGGCCGCCTTCAACGACATGACGTCGGCGGACAGACGCTTGGCGGCCAGCTCGAAGCTGGACGAGGTGCGGGTGGAGGACTCGAAGAAGAGGTTCACCACCGTCCTTCCCCGCAGGGTGGGGAGCTTCTTCACCTCCCGGTCGAGGGCGTTCTCGAAGCTCTCGGCCGTGGTCAGCAGCCGCTCCACGTCCGCCCGGGTCAGGTCGGCCACCGACAGGAGGTGCCGCCTGCGGGCGGGAGGGGGCGGCAGATCGTCTCGGAGCACGCGGATGTTGGTCATGGCATCGACTCCTCCTCGGGAGCAGCGATGAGCAGGACCCGGTCGACCTCGTCCACCTCCACCAGCTCCACCTGGATCCGCTCGGAGCGGGCGGTGGGCAGGTTCTTGCCCACGTAGTCGGGGCGGATGGGCAGCTCGCGGTGACCGCGGTCGCAGAGGACCGCCAGCTGGACTCGGGCCGGGCGGCCGTAGTCGAACAGGGCGTCGATGGCGGCCCGGATGGTCCTGCCCGTGTAGAGGACGTCGTCCACCAGGATGCAGGTCCGTCCTTCCAGGGGGAAGTCGAGGGAGGTCGCCCGCACCACCGGCTGGTGGTGCCGGGGCGCCTCCCGGCCGCGCACGTGCACATCGTCCCGGTGGAAGGTGATGTCCACCGTGCCCAGGGCCACCCGTACCCCGGCGAACTCCTCCACCAATCGCCGCAGCCGGCGGGCCAGGGGCACCCCCCGAGTGTGGATGCCCACCAGCGCCACCGACTCGAGGTCGGGGTTGCGCTCGATGATCTCGTGGGCGATGCGGTGGAGGGTGCGGGCGAGGGCCTCAGCGTCGAGAAGCACCCGCGGATCGGCGGGGGCGCGCACGTCCTTGCTCATGCAACTCCTTTCCGGCCTCACCGGACCGGGTTAAAGGGGTACAAGTCAGGGCAAGGCTAGCGGACCGGGCGGACGGCGCCCGTGCGGAAGCGCCCGCGGCTATCCCGGTGAGCGGGCGTAGCCGGTGCGGACGAGGAAGGAGCGCAGGGCCCGGAGGTAGGCGCGACCCTGGGGCCAGCCGGCCAGCGCCGGCCGCGGCCCCAGATCGCCGCGGCGATAGGCCTGCTCCAGCCTCCGCCAACCCTCCTCCTCCCGGCCGAGGAGGTGCATGTCGGCGAGCCAGGCAGCCAGCACCCCGCGCGGGTCGCCGGACGGGCGGTTACGGCTCTCTAGGTACGCCCGCCACAGGCGATGGGCTTGAGCGCGGACGAGAGCGGGAAAGCGGCGGGTGACGTCAACCGTGCGACCGTGGTCGAAGTGGACGATACGGAGGGGAAAGGCAGAGGCAGCGTAGGAAGTGAAGAGGTAGGCGAAGCGGTCGTCGCCGCCCTCGAGCTCGGGGCGCCCGTCCCGGTCCAGGTCGGCCAATCGGAAGCCGGCGTTGCCGAACGGGTGCCGGCTTCCGGCGTAGGCCCGGCGGCGGGGGAGGTAGCGGTACACGACAGCATCCGTGCAGCAGTGGGCACCGCCCGTGTACACCTCCAGCAGGACCTCCGGCTCCCGGTCGGCGTCCAGGTCGCGGACGGTCACGCGCACCACTCGTACGCCCGGTCGCTCCAGCTCGGACAGTCTCCTGTCGACCAGGGTGCGGCCGTTGCGGACGATACGGAGGCGCGCGCGCACGTACGTCCCCTCGCTCGTCCGGTAGGTGAGCGCCGCCCGCACCCGCACCCCGTCCCCCTGCTCGCCCCCGCGGACCGGCGCCGCCGCCACCGCGGCCAGGGCCAACGCTGCCACGAGGAAACCCTTCACCGAGGCAGCACCGGCGGCTGGAGGCAGTCGGAGGGGTGGAGGAGGAAGGCGAGAACGGCCGCCCCTCTCCAGCCGGAAGGGGGGAAGGGTCCCCTCTCTCCCCGGGAACAGGCGCGGCTGATCGTCTGCGCCCACGCTGCTAGAAGCGGCCGCAGCCCGTCGTTGCGCACCGCCGGGGAGCCGAGCTCGACCGCGCTCGTCAGTCGGCCGTCATGCCCTCCGGGTCGGTCATGGCCTCGATGGCGTGCATAGCCGCCTCCAGCGACGATTCCGGCACCAGCACTTTCTGGGGAGCGTCCTCGGTGGCCGCGGGGTGGTGCTCGACGGCCGTCTCCAGCTCCGACGGGATCCCGGCGGCGGCCAGGATCGACTGAATCTCCTGCGCCTCGGCGATGTCCTCGGCCAGAGCCACCTGGACCATCCTGGTCACGGTACTCGCTCCTCCCCCACACCAACTGTCGCCAGCGGGACATCCGCCGGTCGCCGGTAGGCTGCCCCGCCCCTGACGAGACGGGGGCCGCCCCGCTCCCGGAAGGCCACCTCGATGGTATCGAAGTCGCGGGGGACGACAGTGTCGGGGAACACGGCTCGGGCCTCCCGAGCCACCTGCCGGCCCGCGTAGCGGGTGGAGAGATGGACGAGGGCGAGCAGGGCCACCCCTGCCTCCCGGGCCGCGACAGCCGCCTCCACAGCCGTGGAGTGCCCCGTCTCCCGGGCCCTCTCCCGCTCCTCGTCGAGGAAGGTGGCCTCGTGCACCAGCACGTCCGCCCCCCGTGCTGCCTCCACCACCGACCGGGCCGGCCCCGTGTCGCCGGTGAGCACGACCTTGCGCCCCGGGCGGGGAGAACCCAGCACCTGCTCGGGAAGCACCGTCCTGCCGTCGGCCAGAGTCACCGGCTGGCCCCGTTGCAGGGCCCCCCGCTCGGGCCCGGCTGGGACGCCGAGGGCATCGGCGGCCTCCACGTCGAACCTGCCCGGCCGCTCGTCCTCGATGAGGGCGTAGCCGAGAGCCGGGACCCCGTGCTCCACGGCGAACGCCCGCAGCCGGTAGCCGTCCCGGCGCAGCTCGTCGCCGGCAGAGAGCTCGCGCAGCTCGTACTCGTACGTGAGCCGGCCGAAGATGCGGCGCAGCGCTCCGAAGAGCTCCCGCAGGCCGCGGGGCCCGTAGACGGTGATGGGCGCTTCCCGGCCACGCAGAGCGAAGGTCTTGAGCAGCCCCGGCAGGCCCAGGTAGTGGTCGGCGTGGTAGTGGGTGAGAAACACCTCCCGCAGCTCGATCAACCCCACCGAGGAGAGGAGGAGCTGGCGCTGCGTGCCCTCGGCGCAGTCGAAGAGCAGCCGCTCTCCCCCCCGACGCAGGAGAACCGCCGTCGGCGCCCGCTGGGCGGTGGGCATAGAGCCCGAGGTGCCGAGGAAGACGAGGTCGAGATCCACGGGCCGATTCTAGAGGCGGGGTCAGGTCTTGCATTAGCGCATAAGGAGAGCGGGGCTCGGATCTCCCCCCAAAGCGGGGACCTTATGCGCTAATGCAAGACCTGACCCCGCCTTGGAAGGAGGTATCTTGGCTTCGTGCCCGAGCGGGTTCAGGGGGGGCGGCTCGTTGCCCAGGCTCTCCGGGCAGAGGGCGTGGATACGCTCTTCACCCTCTGCGGCGGACACGTCATGCCGATCTATGAGGGGTGCCGGCGGGAGAGCGTGCGCGTCATCGACGTCCGGCACGAGCAGGCCGCCGCTCACGCCGCCGAAGCCTGGGGCAGGATGCGCCGGGCCTGCGGCGTGGTCGTGGCCACGGCCGGGCCGGGGGTGACCGGCACCGTCACCGCCGTGGCCAACTGCTCCGTCGCCCAAACGCCCCTCGTCGTCTTGGGCGGAGCCCGCCCGCTCACCCTGGCCGACCGCCGCGCCCTCCAGGAGCTCGACCAGCTCGCCTTCTTCCGGCCCCTCGTCAAGTGGGCGGCCCTCTGCTCCCAGGCCGAGCGCATCCCCGAGTACGTGGCCGCTGCCTTCCGTCACGCCCTCGCCCAGCCCCGCGGCCCCGTCTACCTGGAGCTACCGATGGACATCCTGTTCCAGGAGGCAACGCCCGACAGACCGGCCGGCCCGGCCCGCGGCTCCGGGCGCCTGTACGGCGACCCGGACGACCTGGCCCGGGCGGCCCGCCTCCTCGACCAGGCCGACCGGCCGGCCCTGGTGGCGGGCAGCGCGGTCTGGTGGGACGGCGCCTGGGACGCCCTCCGACGGCTGGCGGAGAGCGCCCGTCTACCCGTGTTCCTCCAGGGGTCAGCCCGGGGAGCCCTCCCTCCCGGCCACGAGCTCCTCTTCCAGCACGCCCGGGGCGAGGCGCTGGCCGCCGCCGACGTCGTCTGCGTGGCGGGCACGCCGCTCGACTTCCGGCTGCGCTTCGGCCGCTTCGGCGACGAGGCCAGGCTCATCCACATCCACGCCGACGCCGCCGAGCTCGGCCGTAACCGGACGGCGGACGTGGCCGTTGTGGCCGACTGCGCCGCCGCCCTGGAGGCGCTGACGGATTTGATCTCCCGTCCCCCGTCCGCCCGCCAGGAGTGGCTCGACCGCCTGCGCCGGGCCGAGGCCGCCTGGTGGGAGGAGCACCGAGCCGAGATCGAGTCCGACGCTTCCCCTATCCACCACTACCGACTGGGGGTGGAGCTGGACCGGATCCTCGACCCGGACACGGTCGTGATCGGCGACGGGGGCGATGTGGTGGCCGCCGTCTCCCGCGTCCTGCGGGTGCACCATCCCGGCCACTGGCTCGACCCCGGCCCCTTCGGCTGCCTGGGGATAGGCCCTCCCTACGCTCTGGGGGTAAGAGCGGCCCGGCCGGACACCCCGGTGGTGGTGGTCGCCGGGGACGGCGCCTTCGGCCTCAACGGCTTCGAGCTCGACACTCTGGCCCGCTTCCGCCTGCCGGCGGTGTTCGTCATCGGCAACGACGCCGGCTGGGGCGAGATCCGCATCCCGCAAATCGGCCTGTACGGGGAGGAGGGCCAGGTAGCGACGGCCCTCGCCCCCACTCCCTACGAGCGGCTGGCCGAGGTGTTCGGCGGGCACGGGGAACGGGTGGAGCGCCCGGACGACATCGCTCCGGCCCTCGAGCGCGCCCTCGCCTCGGGCATGCCGGCCGTGGTCAACGTCATGCTCGACCCCTCGGCCATGAAGGGCCACCCCTACCGGGGCATGTAGAGCCCGGCCTCGCCCGCCCTCAGCGCCGCCAGCACCGCCTCCAGCAGCTTGGCCGCCCCGAACCGCACCGGGTCGTCGGCGGGAAGCCCGGTCTCGGCCTCGACCGCCGCCAGCGCAGCGCGCGCCTCCTCCAGACCCAGGAGGCGGGTATTGAGCGCTACCGCCGCCACCCGCGCCGGCCGCGCCGGCAGCGACACCCGCTCGTGCAGGTCCACCAGCTCGGTCAGGGACGGGATGGGATGGCCGGGGCAACCCTCGATCTCGCTGCTTCCGGCCAGGTGGCAGAGAACGAGCACGTGGGGGGCGCTCCCGTGCAAGAGACCGAGGGTGACGCCGGAGTAGAGGGGGTGGCAAAGGGCTCCCTGGCCCTCCACAAAGAGAAGCTCCCCCCCTCGCGCGACTCCCTCCGCCACCAGCCGCTCCGCCGCTCCGGCCAGGAAGTCGGACACCACCGCGTCCACGGCGATGCCCCAGCCGGCGATGGCGATCCCCGTCTGGCCGGTGGGAACGAACTGGGAGCGCAGGCCCCGGGCCCGGGCCTCGCGGTCGAGCTCCAAGGCCACCGACATCTTGCCGACGGCGCAGTCGGAGCCCACGGTGAGGACGATCTTGGCCGGGAGGCGCAGGTTCTCTCCGGTGGGGACGCCGAGGTCGGCAGGCGGACGGCGCAGGTCGCGCAGGGCCACCCCGTGCCGGCGGGCGAGATCGCTCAGCTCGGGATCGTCTCCGATCAGCTCGTGCAGCCCGCTCTCCACGTCCAGGCCGTGGGCGATACAGCTCTTGAGGAGGTCGCGCCACCGGGGCGGGAAGCGCCCTCCCTGGGTGGCCACGCCCACCACAGCGGTGGTGGGGGCCAGCTCCATCGCCTCCGCCACCGAGCCGACGATGGGGATCCCCTGCTCGGTCTCTCCCGCCCGGGTGGAGTCGAGGACGGCCACCACCGGGTGCCGCCCGTACCGGATGATGCCGCGAGCCGTCTTCCCGTAGTGGGGATCGGCCGAGTGCTCCTCGGCCAGGACCAGGTACCGCTTCTCCTCCACAGCGGGAAGACTACGCGGGGGCGACCCCCAGCCCCGGCCGCTCCGGCGGCACCTGCACGCCGTCCACCAGAGCCAGGCCGGGGCAGGGATCACGGGCGAGAAGGAGGTTCCCATCCAAGTCGACGTAGTCGAACAGGCTGGCTATGTGGACGGCCGGGGCGATGCCCAACCCCGACTCGACCATGCAGCCGAGCATGACCCCGAGGCCCATGGCCCGGGCAGCCCAAGCCATCCGCACCGCCTCCCGCACGCCTCCCGACTTGGCCAGCTTGATGGTGATCCCGTGGGCGATGGCGGCGCAGGAGGAGAGATCGGCCAGAGTGTGGCAATCCTCGTCCACATAGATGGGGAGCGGCGAGCGGCGCCGTAGCTCCTCCCCGCCCGGATCCCCTGCCGGCAGAGGCTGCTCGCAGTACTCGACGCCGAGGGCGGCGAGCTGGGGGAGGGCGTCCAGAGCCTCCTCCAGGGTCCAAAACTCGTTCACGTCCACCTGGAGCGGCACCCCGGTCACCTCCCGCACCGCCCGCACCCGCTCCACGTCCAAGCCGTCCCGGCCGCCCAGCTTCAGCTTCAGCCGCCGGAACCGATGCCCTGCCCGCTCGGCCTTGCGGGCCATGTCGTCGGGATCGCCGAGGCCGATGGTGAACGAGGTGGGGGGGCCCATGCGGCGAAGCCCGAGGAGGCGGTACAGGGGCAGGCCGACGAGCTTGCCGCAGAGATCGTGGAGGGCGGCGTCGACGGCGGCGCGAGCGGCCGCCTCCCCGGGCGGGAGACGGGCATGTACCTCCTCCAGCGCCCATGGATCGTCCCCGAGCAGGGGCTCGACCTGTTCCAGGTAGGCGAGAGCGGAGGTCGCGCTCTGGCCGTACCGCGCGATCGGAGCCGCCTCGCCGAGCCCGCTCAGGCGGCGGTGCCGGATCTCCACCTGCACCACCTCCACCGTGTTTCGGGCCTCGCGAGCGATGCGGAACGTCTCCGCCAGAGGGAGGGTGGCGATGCGGGCACGCAGCTCCATGCCTGCAACCCTAGACGGCGAGCCTCGCCGACGACCCCGCCTTGTACGGTCCTGCCCGTGGACGAGACCGCCTCCCCGCCCCCCTCTCCCGGCGGGAGCGATCCGCCCTCGCGGCCCCCGAAGAGGAGGCGCCCGGCTCGTGCCCTCACCCTCCTCGTCGGCTTGGCCGTGGTGGCCGGCATCTACGCCTTCGCCCTGCCCAGGATCGCCGACTACAGGGACGTCTGGCAGGTGGTGTCGGGCCTCGCCTGGCCTGGCCTCGTGGCCCTGGCCGCCGCCACCGTCGTCAACGTCGTCACCTTCGCCCCGCCCTGGATGGTGGCTCTTCCCGGCCTCGGCTTCCGCCGGGCCCTGGCCGTCACTCAGGCCTCCACCGCCTCCACCTACGTGGCCCCCGGCGGCGCCGCCCCCGGCATGGCCGTCTCCTTCGCCATCCTCCGCGGGTGGGGGTTCGGCCGGCGGGCGGTAACCCTGGCGGTGGCACTCACCGGCGTCTGGAACCAGCTCGTCATCTTCGGCTTCCCACCGGTGGCGCTCCTCCTTCTCGCCCTCACCGGGGCCAGCCACCCCCTCCTCCAGACCTTTGCCACCATCGGCCTCTTCGTCGTCGTGGCCCTGGCGGCCGGTCTCGCCGCCGCCTTCGCCTCCGAGGGGGTGGCAAGACGGGTGGGGGACGCGGCCGCCCGCCTCGCCTCCTCGGTGCTGCGGCTGGCCGGGCGGCGGGCGGTCGCTTGGGGCGGAGCGTCCCTGGTGCGATTCCGCGCCGACACCATCGTCCTCCTCCGCCGGCGCTGGCACCTGCTCACCGTGGCCACCCTGGCCGGCCACCTGAGCGTGTTCGTCGTCTTGGTCGTCTGCCTGCGGGCGGTGGGCGCCTCCGATGACCAAGTGAGCGGGGTGGAGGTGTTCGCCGCCTGGTCCATCGTCCGCTTGGTGGGCTCCCTTCCCATCACCCCGGGGGGCCTCGGCATCGTCGAGCTGAGCCTCACCTCCCTCCTCGTCGGCTTCGGCTCAGGCCAGGCCGAGGCGGTGGCCGCCACCCTCCTCTACCGCTTCCTCACCGTCATCCCCACCCTGCTCCTCGGCTTGGCCGCAGCCGCCACCTGGCGGCGGCACGGAGCGGCCGGCAAGGCGGCGGTAGACTGAGGGCACGCGCCTGTAGCTCAGGGGATAGAGCGTGCGCCTCCGGAGCGCAAGGCCGCAGGTTCGAATCCTGCCAGGCGCATTCGGGCGGCTTGGGCGGCGAGGAGGGCCAGCCACAGGAAGGCCAGGGAGATGCCCGCCCGCTGAAGCGCGCCCTCCCAGCCGGCGATGGCCTCCGTGCCCCCCAGGGAGAAGAGGACGGCCAGGGCGGCTGCTGTGGCCAGCGAGGCGGCCCGGGCCCGGCGGGAGCGAAGGCCACCCCGGGGGGAGAGAGCGAAGACGGCCGGGGCGAGGACGGCCGCCCCGATGACGGGAACGCTGAGGGCGTCGTGGGCCAGGTGGTGCCACGACACCTCGCCCGCCTCCACCCGCGCCCGGCAGGCCTCGGTGAGGCTGGAGCAGTCGTTACGGAGGGCGGCCAGCCCCACCATACCCAGGCCCACGAAGCCGAGCAGGGCCGGGCCCAGCCTCCATCCCTGTCGGCGCCACAGGCCGGCCGCGAAGGCCACCGTCAGGAGGCCTGACACGGCGAGGCCGACGATGACGATCCAGGGGTGGTCGGCCGTCTCCGCCGCCAGCGCGCTGACATCCTCCCGGCGCAGGCTGTAGCGCTCCTGGACGAGGCCGCCGGCGATCCAGGCGGCGGTCAGGGGGATGGGGGCGACTACCCCACAGAGGAGGAACCGATGCCACACGGCCCATGATGGCTCCTGACTAGGGTGCGCCGGTGGCCTCGCCGCCCTCGCCGCTCCGAGCCCTCATCCCCGACCTTCCCCGCAGCGTGTGGACCCTGGAGGCAGGCACGCTCGTCAACTTCTTCGGCAGCGGCATCGCCTTCCCCTTCCTCCTCCTCTACCTCCACAACGTGCGCAGCATCGACCTGAGCACGGCCGGCCTGGTGGTGGCATCCATGGGGGCGGTGGGAGTGACGGTGGGCCCCGCGGCGGGACCCGTCATCGACCGGGCCGGGGCCAGGCCCACCCTGGCCTTGGCCCTCGTAGTGTCCGCCCTCGGCTACGGGTTGCTACCCCTCGTCTACGCCACCTGGCAGGCGTTCCTCGTCGCCGCCGCCATCGGCGTCGGCACCGCCACCTTCTGGCCCAGCGTGAGCGTCCTCCTCACCGGCCTTGTCCGGCCGGAGCAGCGCCACACCACCTTTGCCCTCCAGCGGGTGGCCCTCAACCTGGGGGTCGGCTTAGGCGGCGTCGTCGGCGGCCTCGTCGCCGCTACCGAGGAGACGGGGAGCTTCACCGTCCTCTTCGCCGTCGACGCTGCGACCTTCCTGGCCATGGCTGCCCTCCTGCCGCTAGTGCCGGAGCCGCCGCCCCAGGTCGGGAAGGGAGCAGAAGAGGGCTACGGGGCGGTTGTCCGCGACCGCCTCTTCCTCTCCCTCCTCGGGCTCAACGTCGTCTTCATCGCCGCGGGCTACGCCCCCCTCGAGCTCTTACCCGTGCTCGCCAAGAACGAGACGGCCGTGTCCGAGCGCTGGATCGGCGTCATCTTCCTGGCCAACACCCTGACCCTGGTGCTGGCGCAGCTTCCGGTGGCCAAGCTGTTGGAGGGCCGCAGGCGCATGCGGGCTCTGGCCGTGATGCCGGCTGGGCTGGCCGTGGCGTGGCTCGTGGTGCTGGCCGGGGCGGCAGGGCTGGAGTCGACGGCAGCGGCCCTCGTCCTCGTCGCCGCCGCCTCCCTGTTCGGCTTCGCCACCTGCTTCCACGGTCCTACCCAGGCCGCCCTCGTGGCCGACCTCGCCCCCGCCCGGCTGCGGGGCCGCTACCTGGCCCTCGCCTCCGCGTCCTGGGAGATCGGCTTCGTGGTCGGGCCGGCGGTGGGAGGGGCCGTTCTGGACGCCCTGCCCCTCCTCCTGTGGCCGGCTGCCGCCGGCGCCTGCCTGTTGGCGGCAGCCTGGACGCTGGCTCTGGAGCGGTCCCTTCCCCCCGCCCTCCTCCGCACCCCGACCTCAGCCCCCACCCCGGCCGGGGCTACAATGGCCGAGTGATGGCTATCCGACCCGACGACCCGCTCAGTACGAATGCTCAGCCTTCCCCGCATCCGGCGAGTAAGGCGGCGGGCGCGTGCCGGCGAGGTCGCGGTTCGGCCCGAGCCGCAGGTCGCCGAGCTCTCCGCTGACGGCCTCACCTGGATTCACGTCGCCGCGCCCACCCCCAGGCAGGCGGAGGCCTTGGCCGCCCGCTTCGGCTGGCATCCCCTCGACCTGGAGGACGTCCTGTCCAAGCGACAGCGGCCCAAGGTGGACGAGTACCCCGAGTACCTGTTCGTCGTCCTCCACTTCCCCGTCTACGACAAGGCCGTGCAGCGCCTGAACGCCGCCGAGCTCGACCTGTTCCTGGGCCCCGACTACCTCGTTACCCTGCCCACGGTCGAGCTCTTGCCCATCACCCGGCTCTTCGCCCGCTGCCGGGAGGACGGGGAGCTGCGGGCGAGCCTGTTCGGGAAGGGATCGGGCTACCTCCTCTACCACGTTCTCGACGACCTGTTCGACTACTGCTTCCCCATCCTGGACAAGATCGCCCACAAGCTGGACCGCATCGAGGACGAGATGTTCGAGGGCCGCTCGGAGGAGATCGTGCGCGACATCTCCAACGTCAAGCAGGAGATCATCTCCTACCGCAAGATCATCAAGCCCGAGCGGGCCACCCTGCGCGTCTTGGAGCGCCACACCCAGCGCTTCCTACCCGAGAATCTGGAGCTCTACTTCGACGACATCGTCGATGCCTCCGAGCGCGTCTGGGACCTCCTGGACAACTACAAGGAGGTGGTGGAGGCTCTGGAGCACACCAACGAGTCGGTCATCTCCCACAAGCAGGGGGAGGTGCTGCGGGTACTAACGGTCATCGCCACCCTCATGCTGCCCTTGACTCTCATCTCCGGCATCTTCGGCATGAACGTCCTCTTCCCGGGCGAGGGGACGCGGGAGGCCTTCTGGGCCATTGTGGGCGTCATGGTGGTCGCCTTCGCCGGAATGGTGGCCTACTTCCGCTACAAGCGCTGGCTGTAGGCTCGGACCCGTGACACGGCAGCTGTGGGCCCCCTGGCGCCTGGAGTACGTGACCGGCGCCGACGAGCAGGAGGGGTGCTTTCTCTGTCTGGCCGCCGAGGGCGACGAGGAGGAGCGGCTGGTGGTTCACCGGGGCAGGCGCGCCTTCGTCCTCCTCAACCGCTACCCGTACACGAGCGGCCACATGATGGTCGCCCCCTACCGCCATCTGGGAGCCTTGGCCGACCTCGACGAGGGCGAGGTGGTGGAGATCCACCGCCTGGCCACCCGGGGCATGGCTGCCCTGGAGGAGATCGTCGCCCCCCACGGCTTCAACCTGGGCTGGAACATCGGTCGAGTGGCGGGGGCGGGCGTGGTCGACCACGTCCACCTCCACCTCGTGCCCCGCTGGGCAGGGGATACCAACTTCATGCCCGTGCTCGCCGACGTGCGCGTCCTGCCCCAGCACCTGATCGAGACGCGGGCCAAGCTGGCCGCCGCCTGGCCGCCGTCCCCCGCTCGCCCGGAACCCTCGTCCCTTGGTCAGGAAGGAGAGCGATGAACAGGTTCTTCCGTCGCCTCGCCCAGTTCGGCAAGCGCTACTCTGCCCGGCGCAGCCACGGCCAGATGGCGAGCACCGAGGATGCCCTCTTCCGGGCCGGCACGCCCCCGGACGTGACCAGCGTGCGGGCGAAGAGCTACCGCCACGGCAAGTCCACCGCCGACAAGTGGAACCAGTGATCGCGGCAGGCTGACGCCGACGGTTCCGGACAAGGCTCGGTTGCCACCCCGCCGGCCACTCCGGCATCTGTGGCAGGAAATCACGACTCGCACCCCACCCCGTCCCCGTCGCCGTCGAAGCGGTGCGGGTCGGGATCGGCGACGTCGTGGCGCACCGGGAAGCGGCGGTAGGGAATCTGGTGGCAATCGAGGTCGGGCGGGGCGGGCGGAATGCAGACGGTGGGGTAGGAAGGGTGGCACTTGCCGCTCGCCGGCGGTGTCTTCGCCGCCGGCCCGCTCTCACCGGTGGTGGCAGGGGCGTAGGGGTCGAGCCTCGTCCCTGGACATGCCCGCCACAGGCCGCGCTTCTCAGTCCTCGCCACCCGTGCCGCCTGCATGAGGAGGTCTGCGTACTTACCCTGCTCCCCCCGGTAGAAGTAGGGGGTCGCCGCGCCTCGCCGGACGAGCTCGAGGTTGACGTTCACGCCTTGGCGCCAGACGTAGCGGAGCAGCCTCCCGTAGCGGTCTCGCCGGTCAAGGGTGGGATCCGCCTCCAGTCGCACCCGACTGCCCCCGGGCGCCAGGCGGAGGAGCTCCGCCCTTGCCTGCCGCGAGTAGCACTCGCCCGAGCCGAGCTCGGGCGAGTCGATCTGGAGCAGGCGGACTCGGCGGCCGTCGGCGACGCCCACGGTGTCGCCGTCGTACACGGAGGCGATCACGGCCGCGTCGGGTGGGGCGGCGCCGGCTAGGCCGGACAAGGCGAGAGCGCCGGCGAGGGCGACGAGGAGCATCAGGCGTCGCCGGTGCTGCCCGCCCGCTCGCGGAGGGAAGCGGGGAGCGCGGCCGGGCGAAGGGATGAGGAGCACGCCTCTCCACCTGTCTCATTAAAGTCATGGCCGTCGAGGACCAGTCTTACGCTACGCGGTCCCTTCCGCCTACTCGCCGGGGAATCGGACAGGAGCACGGCCGGGTTGCCACCCCCGGCCCGACACAGTCCAGGAGCCGGGCGCGCCGACCCAAGCGGACGACGGGACTCGAACCCGCGACACCCGGCTTGGGAAGCCGGTGCTCTACCAACTGAGCTACGTCCGCGCTACCTCAACGATAGCGAGGATGACAAAGAGGGCGCGATCCGGTTACCATCCCCCGGCGGGGGAGCGGCTATGCGGCGGTCGCTCCCCCTCTCGCCCTCCTACATGCGCTCCGGCGCCGCCACCCCGATGAGGTCGAGGGCGCGGGCGATGACCGTCTGGGTGGCTCGACAGAGGCCGAGGCGGAAGGGCTGGGCAGGACCGCTTCCCAGCACCCGATGGCGGTGGTAGAAGCGGTGGAAGTCGTCGGCCACCCGGATGGCGTAGGTGGGGAGGGCGTGGGGCGCCCGCCGGTCGGCGGCCTCGGCCACCAGGCGGGGGAACTCCACCAGCCGCTTGACGAGCTCCCGCTCCTCGGCCGCCAGCTCGCCGGGCGGCTGCGCCGACACCTCCGCCCCGCCGGCGCGGCGCATGATGCCGGCGATGCGGGCGTGGGCGTACTGGACGTAGTAGACGGGGTTCTTCTGGGTCTGCTCGGCAGCCAGGTCGACGTCGATCTCGATGGTCTGGTCGTGGCCTCGGGAGACGAGGTACCAGCGGGCGGCGTCGGGACCGATCCGGTCGAGCAGCTCGGACAGGAACACCACGTCCCCCCGGCGCTTGGACATGCGCTTGGCCTCCCCCCGCTCGGTCAGGTGCACGAGCTGGTAGATGAGCACCTCCACCCGGCCGGGGTCGAAGCCGAGCATGGCCGCCGCCGCCTGGAGCCGGCGCACGTAGCCGTGGTGGTCGGCCCCGAGGACGTAGATGATGCGGTCGAAGCCGCGGGCGATCTTGTCCTTCAGGTAGGCCACGTCGGCGGCGAAGTAGAGGTAGCTGCCGTCGGAGGAGCGGACGAGGGGTCGATCCTTGTCGTCGCCGTAGGCGGTCGTCCGCGCCCACACCGTCCCGTCGGCCTCGTAGGTGTCCAGCTCGGCCAACGCCGCCGGTACTTGGGCCTCGATGTCGGCTTGGCGGACGAAGCTGTCGAACCGGATGCGGAACCGCTCCAGCTCGCTGCGGATCTCCTCCATCATCAGCTCCACCGGGTCGCCCGGGCGGCGGGCGAGCTCGTCCACGTAGGTCCCCCGGTAGCCGTCGGGAGGCGGCTCCTCGCCCCGCCGGCGGGCCTCCACCGACCCCCGGAAGAGGTCGACCTGGCGACCCACGTCGTTGTAGTAGTACTCCCGCTCCACGATGTGGCCGGCCAGCTCGAGCAGACGGGCCACCGAGTCGCCGTAGGCGCCGTTCCGGGCCGAGCCGACGGTCAGGGGGCCGGTGGGGTTGGCGGACACCATCTCCACCTGAATGCGCTCGGGCGCCTCCGCCCACCCGGCCCCGTAGGCGGCCCCCGCCTCCAGCATCTCGGCCAGAGCGTCCCCGTACCAGGCTGGGGCCAGCCACAGGTTGACGAAGCCGGGGCCGGCCACCTCCGCCCGCTCCACCTCCGGCAGCGTCTCCGCCCGCGCCGCCAGCTCGCCGGCCAGGTCGCGGGGCGACCGTCGCCGCTCCTGGGCAGCGCGCAGGGCGGCGCTCGTGGCCAGATCGCCGTGCTCGGCCTTGGTCGGCCGCTCCAGCTCCACCGGCGTGCCGGCCAGGCCGGACAGGGCCGCCTCCAGCCGGGCCAGGGCGCGGGGACGCCGACTAGCCGGCAAGGGCCTGCTGGGGCGCGAACAGCTCTTCCAGGGCGCGCAGCTCGGACTCGGTGCCCATGGCGATGAGCACGTCGCCCGGCTGGAGGGCCAGGTCGGGGTCGGGGGTGACCTCGAACGCTCCGTCCGGGTGGCGCAGGCCGACGATGAGGGCGCCGGTGGTGGCCCGGATCCTGAGGTCGCGAATGGACTTGCCGCAGTGCCCGCACGCCTCGCTGACCTCGATCTCCTCGAACCGGAGATCGGGCCCGCCGTGGGAGGAGACGATCTCCAGGAAGGCCGCCACCTCCGGCTTGAGGACGAGCTTGGCCATCTCCTGGCCGGCGGTGGTGTAGGGCTGCACCACTCGGTCAGCCCCCGCCCGCATGAGCTTGTGGGCCGCGTCCTCGCTGGCCGCCCGGGCCACGATGAGGAGGTCGGGCCGGAGAGCCCGGGCCGACAGGACGATGTACAGGTTGTCCACGTCCGAGTCGCTGGAGGCGACGAGGCCCTTGGCCCGCGCGATACCGGCGGCGGCGAGGTTCTCGTCCTGCGTGCCGCTCCCCTCCACCAGAAGATCGTCCCGCTCCCGGGCAGCGGCCACGGCGTCGGGATTGAAGTCCACCACCACATAGGGCACCCCGGCCTGGCGGAACTCCTGCCCCACCCGCCGGCCCACCCGGCCGTAGCCGCAGATGATGCAGTGGTCGTGTAACCGGTCCACGCGCTTACGCATCCTCCGCCTCTGCCACGCCCCCTCGATCGTCCCGCTCACCGCCAGCTCGATGACGAGGGCGAAGACGTACAGGAAGATTGCCACACCCCAGACGACGAGGAGGATGGTGAAGAGCTTGCCGGCCACGGACGCGGGAGCGCTCACCAGGCCGGCTGTGTAGACGGTGATGACGGTTCGGTAGAGAGCGTCGAAGGGGCTCTCGTGGAGGATGAGGGCGAACCCCGCCGTCCCCGCCACGAGGAGCAGGGCGAAGGCGGCCGTGGCAATGACCGCCTGCCGCACCCGCGCCGTCTCTCTCACGGCTCCATCCTAGGTAGCGCCAGGGGGCGGGCGCGGGGATGGCGCTGCCGCCAGGCCCGGGCCATGGCCACCCGCTCGAGGAGCGAGGGATGGCTCTCCAGGAGCACGTAGGCCCAGCCCGGCGGGGTGGGGTCGGCGAGGGCGGTCTCGGCCAGGCGCCGGAAGAGGCCGCTGGCGGCGTCGGGGTCGCGGGCCGCCCGGAGCGCCTCCCAATCGGCCTCCGCCTCCAGGCGGCGGGAGATGAGGTTGTGGAGGGGCGAGGCAGCGAGCGTCAGCGCCGCCAGCACGAGGAGGGACAGGGGCACTGCCTCCGCCCGAGCCATGCCCCCCCGGCGACGGGTGGCAAGGGCGATCAGGTAGGTGCCGGGGACGGCGAGCAGGGCGTACCAGGCGATCCCCTTCCACAGGTGGCCTCGGGCGTGGTGGGCGAGCTCGTGGGCGAGGACGACTCGGATCTGGGAGCGGCTGAAGCGGCCGTCGAGGAGCGTATTCCACAGGAACACGCTGCGGGAGGGGCCGAGGCCGGTGGCGTAGGCGTTGGCCGCCGACGTGTACCGGTCCACCTCCTCCACCCGTACCCGCAGACCGCCCACGTCCTGCCGGGCGGCCAGCTGGCGGACGTCGGCGGCGAGCGGGCTGCGCTCGCTGACGGGGCGGGTGTCGGTGACGAGGTAGGGCATGAGGAAGAGGAACAGGGCGGCCAGGCCGACGAAGACCGGCGCCGCGGCCATCCACCACCGCCCTCCCAGGACGCCGGCCAGGCCCATGACGATGAGGACGGCCAGGGACAGGAAGAGAAACTGGGCCGCCAGGGCCAGGTAATCGCCGAACAAGAGCTCCAGGTAGCCCAGGCGCGACACCCCGTGCCGACGGTCCCACCAGTTAGCGAGGAGGCGGAAGGGGGCCTCCACCAGCCAGGCCAGGGCGAAGCCGAGCATGGCCAGGAGCATGCCCGTCCCGATCCGGCCGGCGGCCGACTCGCGGGCGAATCGCCCACCGCGGAGGGCGTAGTAGCCGAGCACGGCCAGGAGGCTGACCGTGGACAGGATCCACAGGAGGCGGTGGAAGCGGGCGTAGCCCTCGGCCCGATGGATCAGGCTGGGGGCGAGCACTTGGTCGGCCCGCAACTCGGGTAAGCGGAGGCCGTCGGGGACGGTGGACTCCCAGAGGGCGAGGGCCGCTACCGACCAGGCCCCGGCCAGGAGGAGTAACGTTGCCACCGCCAGCCCCCTCCGCATGCGCATCGCCGTCATCTCCGACGTCCACGGTAACCTCCCTGCCCTCGAGCAGGTGCTGGCAGCCGTCGAGCAGGAGCGCCCCGACGCCGTCTGGTGCCTGGGGGATACCGTCGGCTACGGACCCTGGCCGGTGGAGTGCTGCCGGCTCGTGCGCGAGCGGGCCGCCGTCTGCCTGGTGGGAAACCACGACTTGGGGGCCCTGGGGGAGCTCGATCTGGGCGACTTCGCCCCCGACGCGGCCGCCGCCGCCAGGTGGACGGCAGACGTCCTCGACTCCTCCAGTCGGCAGTGGCTCAGGTCCCTACGGCCGAGCGCCGACCTCACCGCCGCCTCCCTCTACCACGGCAGCCCCCGCGACCCGGTGTGGGAGTACGTCCTCTCGGCCGACGCCGCCTTGGCCGCCCTCACGGCCGCTGCCCGGCCCCTCGTCCTCGTCGGCCACAGCCACGTACCCCTGGCCCTGCGACTGGACGAGCGGGGCCTAGTCGGCGGCCACTCCCCAGACGGGACGACCAGCGACCTCCTCGCCGGCCGCTGGCTCCTCAACCCGGGATCGGTGGGCCAGCCCCGCGACGGCGACCCGCGAGCGGCCTGGCTCCTGCTCGACCTGGCCGCCGGCCGCGCCTACCACCGGCGGGTGGCCTACGACGTGGCGGCGGCGCAGGACGCGATCCGCCGGGCCGGGTTGCCGGAGACCCTGGCCGCCCGCCTGGCCGCCGGCGTCTGAGGTAGCTACTCGCCCTCGACAGCTGCCGCGGCCGCCTCCGCCTCCGCTCCCGGGGCGGCAGGAACGACGATCCCCTCCCGAGCCAGGAATAGCTGGACCTCCTCCCGGGCCTTGTGGATCCGCCACTTGACGGTGGCCAGGGTCACCTCCAAGGCGTCGGCGATCTCGAGGTAGGAAAGGCCGACCACGTCCCGCAGGAGGAGGGCCATCTTCAGGTCGGGATTGAGCTGCGCCACCGCTCGCCACAGGGCGTCCATGGCCTCCATCCGCTCCGCCGCCGGCTCCACCAGCTCCAAGGGGGCCGTCTCCTCCAGGGGAGCGAGGACGCGGGGCCGCCGCTCGGCAGCCCGCAGCTCGTCCAGCACCCGATTCTTGGCCACCTGGAAGAGCCAGGTGGTGAACCGGGAGCGGAGCGAGAACCCCGGCAGACCCTGGAAGACGCGCAGGAACACCTCCTGGGTCAGGTCCTCCGCCAGCGTCCGGTCTCCCACCAAGCGGAGGATGTAGTTGAAGACCGGCGTCTCGTAGGCCCGCACGATGATGGAGAAGGCCCGCTGGTCTCCCCGCTGGGCCTTGCGGAGGACGCCCGGATCTGGTTGCGGGAGAGACAAAGCCGGGCGAGTATAGCTCCCCCGTCCCCACCCTCGGCTCGACCGGCGGCGATTCTTACCGGGCCCTTACGAGATGGCGGCCGGTCATGGCCGGAGGAGGATCGAGACCGAGCAGCCTGAGGACGGTGGGAGCGAGGTCGGCCAGCTCCCCGTCCTCCCGCAGGACCGCGCCGGGGGCGGTCACCACCAGAGGCACCGGGTTGGCGGTATGGGCGGTATGGGGGCTTCGGCCGTCCTCCTCCAGGAGCTGCTCGGCGTTCCCGTGGTCGGCGGTGACGAGGCTGACGCCGCCCAGCCCCTCCACCGCCTCCACCACCCGGCCCAGACAGGCGTCCACCGCCTCCACCGCTGCCACCACGGCCGGGATGACTCCGGTGTGGCCGACCATGTCAGGGTTGGCGAAGTTGACGATGCCGAACTGGTAGCCGGCGCCGATGGCCTCGCAGAAGCGGCGGGCCACCTCGGGGGCCGCCATCTCCGGCTTGCGGTCGTAGGTACCCACGTCGCGGGGCGAGGGCACCAACACGCGCGTCTCGCCATCCCAGGCCTGCTCCCGGCCCCCGTTGAGGAAGTAGGTGACGTGGGCGTACTTCTCCGTCTCGGCGACGTGAAGCTGGCGCCGGCCCGCCCGGGCCAGCACCTCCGGCAGCGTGTCCGCCACCTCCTGCTCGGGGAAGGCCACCGGGCAGTCGAGGTCGTCCCGGTAGCGGGTCATGGTGGTGAGATCGACCCCGGCCTCCAGGAGCCGCTGGGAGAGCTGGCGGGCCCGGTCGGGCCGGAAGTTGACGAAGATGGCGGCGTCCCTTCCCGGCCGCAGGCGGGGGCGGCCCTGGAGGATGACAGGCTCGATGAACTCGTCGGTCACGCCCTCGGCGTAGCTCCGCCGCACCTCCGCCACCGGATCGGACCCCGATGCCCCCTTCCCCTCCACGATGGCGGCAAAGGCTCGGTCGGTGCGCTCCCAGCGGCTGTCCCGGTCCATGGCGTAGTAGCGGCCGCAGACGGTGGCCACCCGCTGGGCCGGGATCTCGGCCAGGTCGGCGGCGGCGGCGTGGGGAGACACGTCCCGGCCGTCGGTAAAGGCGTGGACGAAGGTGCGCTCCTCCATGCCGTGGCGACGGGCGAGGTCGAGGAGGGCCCGCAGGTGGTCGATGTGGGAGTGGACGCCGCCGTAGGAGACGAGGCCGAGGAGGTGGAGGTTGCCGCCCCGCTCCTTAGCCCGCCGCACGGCCCCGACCAAGGCAGGGTTGGCGAAGAAGGAGCCGTCCTCGATGGCCTTATTCACCCGCATGAGGTCCTGGTACAGGCGGCGGCCGGCGCCGATGGTGAGGTGACCTACCTCGGAGTTGCCCATCTGGCCGGGGGGAAGCCCTACCGCCTCGCCCGAGGCTTGGAGGGTGGTGTGGGGGAAGCGGGCCCACAGGCGGTCGAACACCGGCGTCCGGGCCAGGGCGACGGCGTTCCCCGGGCCGGGGGGAGCGCACCCCCACCCATCCAGGACGACCAGGCAAACGAGAGGGAAGGGCCCGCCCTCTCTAGCCACGGGCTACGCGGGCGGCGATCCGGCAGATGTCGGCGAAGGAGTCGGGGTCGAGGGACGCCCCGCCCACGAGCGCCCCGTCCACGTCCGGCTGGCGGAGGAGCGCCTCGGCGTTGTCGGGTCTCACCGAGCCCCCGTACAGGACGGGGACGGGGAGGAGGGACTTGATGAGGGCGTGGGCCTCCTGGGCCACGTCGGGGGTAGCCGTTCTGCCGGTGCCGATGGCCCAGACGGGCTCGTAGGCCACCACCAGCCCCTCGTGGGGCTCGAGCACGGACACCTGCCGGCGCAGGACCTCCTCCGTCCGGCCCAGCTCCCGCTCCTCCTCGCTCTCCCCCACGCAGGCGATGACCCGCAGACCGCAGGCCAGGGCGTGCCGGGCCCTCCTCGCCACCGTCTCGTCGGTGTCGCCGAACCACTGCCGCCGCTCGGCGTGGCCGACGATGGCCCCCGTGGCTCCCGCATCGAGGATCATGCGGGCCGACACCTCGCCCGTGAACGGGCCCTCCTCGGCCCAGTGGACGTTCTGGGCGTAGACCAAGGGGGCATGCCCCGCTGCCTCCCGCAGGAGGGGGAAGGGAGGGCAGACGGCCACGGCGATGCCCGCCAGCTCGGCCATGCAGGGCTCGAACCGCCGGTAGAAGGCCTCCAGCTCGGCTCGGGTCTTGTGCATCTTCCAGTTCCCTGCGATGAGCACGGCCTGCGATCCTACTTCGCCAGCACCGCCTGGGCCCGCCCACGGGCGCGGACGGCCAGCTCGTCGCCGGCGACCTCCGTCAGCCACCGCTCCACCTCCCCGCGGAGGACGGCCAGGCCCGCCTGCCGAGCTTCCTCCGATACCGGCTTGTTGCCCTGGAGCTTGAGCTCCCCCTCGCTCCAGCCCTCGGGGTAGTACCAGTCCTTGAGCCAGGTGCAGCCGGCCGCGAGGAGGGCGAAGCCGACCGGGGTGACGGCGGGCGGGAACCCGCGCTTCAGACCCCGCTCCGTCTCGTCGTCGCCGTACACCACCATGAGCCTTCCGCCGGGAGGGAGGAGGTCGCCCAGGGCCCGCACCAGCTCCACGAGAAGGGACTCGTCGTCCCGCACCACCCCGGCCTCGATCCAGGGGGGAACGCCGGCGGAGGGACGGCCGGCGAAGTACTTGAGCCGGATGACCGGTCGTCCCGTCCCCTCCAGACGCACCACGGCGTCCTGCTCCTCGGGGAACCGGCCCGGCCGCACCTGGGCCAGGCGGAGGATCCCCCGGCAGGTGGCGAGGCCGTCCAGCCGCTCGAGGGTCATGGCCGCCAACGATACGGCCCGCGGACGAATATCCTCCCCGGGGAACCGAACGGAGGTAGAGAGACATGGCACGGATCACCATCAGCGCCATCAAGGCCGACGTGGGCGGCTACGTCGGTCACTCGGACGTCCATCCGGACATGATCGCCGTGGCCGAGGAGAAGGTGGCCCAGGCTGTGGCCGAGGGCCTGCTCGTCGACGGCAAGGTGAACAAGGCGGGGGACGACCTGAACCTGGTCCTCTCCCACCGCCACGGCGTGGACGCCGAGGACGTTCACCGCTTCGCCTGGGAGGTGTTCGCCGCCGCCACCGAGGTGGCCAAGCGCCTCCACCTGTACGGGGCAGGCCAGGACCTCCTCGCCGACGCCTTCTCCGGAAACATCCGCGGCGCCGGGCCGGGGGTGGCGGAGATGGAGATCGAGGAGCGCCCCTCCGAGCCCATCATCGTCTTCGCCGCCGACAAGACCGAGCCGGGGGCCTGGAACCTGCCCCTGTACAAGATGTTCTGCGACCCCTTCAACACCGCCGGCCTCGTCATCGACCCCAAGATGCACGCCGGATTCGTGGTGGAGGTGCACGACCTGTTCGAGAACAAGGCGGCCATGTTCGAGTGCCCCCAGGACCTCTACGACCTGCTCGTCTACATCGGTACCCCGTCCCGGTTCGTCATCAAGCACGTGTTTCGCAAGGACAACCGGGACGAGCCGGCCGCCGTCACCTCCACCTCGCGGCTGGCCCTCATCGCCGGGCGCTATGTGGGTAAGGATGATCCCATCATGATCGTCCGCTGCCAGTCGGGGCTGCCGGCGGTGGGCGAGGTCCTGGAGCCCTTCGCTTTCCCCCACATCGTGGCCGGCTGGATGCGCGGCTCCCACCACGGCCCGCTCATGCCCAGTGCCCTCGACAAGTCCACCCCGGCCCGGTTCGACGGCCCGCCCCGGGTGGTGGGAATGGGCTTCCAGGTGGCGGACGGCAAGCTGGTCGGCCCCCGCGACATGCTGGGCGACGTGTCGTTCGACCGGGCGCGCCAGATCGCCCTCGAGATCACCGACTACATGCGCCGTATGGGGCCGTTCGAGCCCGAGCGGCTGCCGTTGGGGGAGATGGAGTACACCACCATGCCGGAGGTGGCGGAGAAGCTGGCCGCCCGCTGGCACCCGCTGGAGGCGGTTCCCGGCCAAGAGGCGGTCGTGGCGGCCCCCGCCGCCGACGTCGAGTAACGGGGAGGGCGGCGGCGGCCGCCCTCCTCCCCTACGAGCTGGGAATGACGGCCACGCCGGGAAGCTCCTTCCCCTCCAGGAGCTCCAGGGCGGCGCCGCCGCCGGTGGAGATCCAGGAGATGCGGTCGGCCACGCCCAGCTCGTTGACAGCCCGCACGGAATCGCCGCCGCCGACCACGGAGTAGGCGTCCGCCTCGGCCACCGCCTCCGCCACCGCCCGCGTCCCCTCGGCGAACCGGGGCCACTCGAACACGCCCATGGGTCCGTTCCAGAAGATGGTGCGCGCCTCGCGGATGCGGGCCGCGAACGCCCTTCGGGTCTCCGGCCCAATGTCGAGAGCGAGCCACCCCTGGGGCAGAGCGTCGGCGGCCACCACTCGGGTGTCGGCATCGGGGGAGAGCTGGGCGGCGGCCACCACGTCCACGGGAAGCACCACCTCCACCCCCGCGAGCGGGGCCCCTTCGGCCACCTCCGTGGCCAGCTTGCCGCCGAGGAGGACGGCGTCGGCCCGCGCCCCCAAATGGCGGAGCACTCCCACCTTGTCCTCCGCCTTGGCTCCCCCCACCACGACCAGGAATGGGCGCTCCACCTCCCCCAACAGCCGCCCCAGGTGCTCCAGCTCGGCCAAGAGCAGAAAGCCGGCGTAGGCGGGGAGGAGGGCGGCCACGCCCACGGTGGAGGCATGCGCCCGGTGGGCGGCGCCGAAGGCGTCGTTCACGTACAGGTCGCTGCCCCGGGCCAGGCGGCGGGCAAAGGCGGGGTCGTTGGCCGTCTCGCCCGGGTCGAAGCGGGTGTTCTCCAGCACCCGTAGCCGGGGGTCGGGCACGAGCTCTCTCAGCCGCGCCCGCACGGGGTCGATAGAGAAAGCGGGGTCGGGCCCCCGCGGGCGGCCCAGGTGGGAGCACACCCTCACCTCGACGGCGCCGTGGTCGAGGAGCCAGCGCAGGGTGGGAAGGGAGGCCCGGATGCGGGTGTCGTCGGCCACGCGGCCGTCCTCGAGGGGGACGTTGAGGTCGGCGCGGACGAGGACGCGCTTGCCCTCGACCTCTGCCTGCTCTACCGACCGGGGAAGCCTCACTCCGGGAACAGACGCTCGACCAGGTCGACCAGCCGACAGGAGTATCCCCACTCGTTGTCGTACCAGCCGAACACCTTCACCAGGCTGCCCGCAGCCATGGTGAGCTGGGCGTCGAAGATGCAGGAGTAGGGGGACCCGACGATGTCGCTGGACACGATGGGCTCGTCGGTGTACCGGAGGATACCGGTCAGGGGACCCCGGTCGGCCCTGTCGGCGAACACCGCGTTCACCTCCTCGACACTCGTCTCCCGGCCCACCCGGACGACGAGATCCACCACCGACCCGTCCGGCACCGGAGCGCGCATGGCCATGCCGTCCACCTTGCCCTTCAGGTCGGGAAGGACGAGGCCGATGGCCCTGGCCGCTCCCGTGGAGGTGGGAATGAGATTGACGGCGGCTGCCCGCGCCCGGCGCAGGTCGGAGTGCGGCAGGTCGAGCACCCGCTGGTCGTTGGTGTAGGCGTGCACGGTGGTCATGAAGCCCTGCTCGACGGTGAAGGCGTCATGCAGCACTTTGGCCATGGGGGCGACGCAGTTGGTGGTGCAAGAGGCGTTGGAGATGATCCGGTGGGCGCGCGGGTCGTAGGCGTCGTCGTTGACGCCCAAGACGAGGGTGACGTCGGGGTCGGTGGCCGGGGCCGAGATGACCACCTTGTCCGCCCCTGCCGCCAGATGCGCCTCCGCCTGCTCGCGCTTGGTGAAGAGGCCGGTGGACTCGATGGCCACGGTCACGCCCAGGTCGGCCCAGGGAAGATCCTCGGGGTCGCGCACCGTGAGCTTGGCGATGCGCCGCCCGTCCACGACGATGGCCTCCTCCTCCGCCTCCACCCGGGCGTCCAGCGGGCCCAGCACCGAGTCGTACTTGAGCAGGTGAGCCATGGTGAGGGTGTCGCCGATGTCGTTCACCGCCACCACCTCGAAGTCGCCCCCCCTCTTCAGGTGAGCCCGCAGGAAGTTGCGCCCGATCCGTCCGAAGCCGTTGATACCTACCCGGATAGTCGCCATTCCTCCTCCCCCGGTCCCGTGTCCGGCCAACTCTATCCGGCGGCATGGCCGGAGCGGACGGAAGGCGGTGGTTGCCGCCTCCGGGAAGAGGGCGCATACTTCCCCCACCGGGCGGCCGGCGCGTCAGCCGCCGGCGGAGCTCGACCCCGTCCTCCGCCGATGCGGAGACGCGACGGAACCGGAGAGTCAGGCGGATCCTGGGAGCGTCCTCTCCGGCCGCCCGGCCCCGCCTCCGTCATCCAGGCGGGCGCCCATCGACGGTGGTCACTCTTTCGACACGGTGCCGTTTCCCACCGGTGACGATGCCTCCGCTAGGCTGGAAGTGGGAGGAGGCATGGGGTGGCCCCTACGAGGGTCCCTGATGAAGAGACGGCTCTTCGGCAGTAGCGCCTACGAGCTCGCGCCGGCAGCCTCGTCCTCGCCCCCCCGGGGGCGCGCCGCCGCTCTACAATCGCCCCGGTGAGCGCCCACGGCATCTTCCGCCCTCCCGCTCCGGTGAACGAGCCGGTGCGCTCGTACGCCCCGGGGAGCCCGGAGCGGCAAGAGCTCAAACGGCGGCTGGCGGAGCTGGAGGCAGAGCGCATCGACATCCCCTGCATCATCGGCGGCCGGGAGGTGCGCACCGGGAACACCTTCCCGGCCGTTATGCCCCACCGCAAGCGCCATGTCCTGGCCGACGTCCACCAGGCAGGTCCGGCCGAGATCGACCAGGCCCTGAAGGCGGCGGCGACGGCCTGGCACGACTGGTCGCGCGCGCCTTGGGAGGAGCGGGCCGCCGTCCTCTTGCGGGCCGCTGAGCTTCTGTCCGGCCCCTGGCGGGCGACCCTCAACGCCGCCACCATGCTCAACCAGTCGAAGACGGCCCACCAAGCCGAGATCGACGCCGCCTGCGAGCTCACCGACTTCTGGCGCTTCAACGTCGACTACCTGGTGCGCCTCTACTCGGAGCAGCCTCTGTCGGTGACCGGCGTCTGGAACCGCATGGAGTACCGGCCCCTGGAGGGGTTCGTGTTCGCCGTCAGCCCCTTCAACTTCACCGCCATCGGCGGCAACCTCACCACCTCCCCGGCCCTCATGGGCAACACGGTGGTGTGGAAGCCGGCCTCCACCGCCGCCTACTCTGCCTACTTCCTCATGAGGCTGCTCCAGGAGGCGGGTCTGCCAGACGGCGTCATCAACCTCGTGTACGGCCCGGGGGCGACCGTCGGCCGGCCCGTTCTCGCCAGCCCCGACCTGGCCGGCATCCACTTCACCGGCTCCACTGCCGTCTTCCAGTCCATGTGGCGGACGGTGGGAGAGAACATCGAGCGGTACCGCAACTACCCGCGCATCGTGGGCGAGACGGGAGGAAAGGACTTCATCGTTGCCCATCCCTCCGCCGACCTGGAGGCGGTGGTCACGGCCGTCGTTCGCGGCTCCTTCGAGTACCAGGGCCAGAAGTGCTCGGCCGCCTCCCGCATCTACCTCCCCCGCTCCCTGTGGAGGACCGCCCGCGACCGCCTGGCCGAGGAGGTGCGCTCCATCCGCATGGGCGACGTGACCGACTTCGAGAACTTCATGGGCGCCGTCATCGACGCCGCTGCCTTCCGTCAGCACCGCCAGGCCATCGAGGAGGCGCGAGCCGACGGCCGCCGGATCATCGCCGGCGGCGGCTGCGACGACAGCGAGGGGTACTTCGTGGAGCCCACCGTCATCGAGACCGACGACCCCGGCGACCGGCTGCTCCGGGAGGAGCTCTTCGGTCCCATCGTCACCGCCTACGTCTACCCCGACCGCCGCTGGCGGGAGACGCTGGAGCTGGTCGACAAGACCTCCCCCTACGGCCTCACGGGCTCGGTCTTCGCCCGCGACCGGCAGGCCATCGAGGAAGCCGAGGCGGCTCTCCAGTACGCCGCCGGCAACCTGTACGTCAACGACAAGCCGACAGGGGCGGTGGTGGGCCAGCAGCCCTTCGGAGGCGCCCGGGCATCGGGCACCAACGACAAGGCGGGCTCCATGTGGAACCTCATCCGCTGGGCCTCCCCACGCACCATCAAGGAGACCTTCGTCCCCCCCACCGACTACCGCTACCCGTTCATGGCTCCCGACGGAGGCTGACCGACAAGGCTTACCGCCCGCTTACTCCCTCGCCATCCTCCCTTACACGCCCCTCACAGACGGCCGCTACCGTGGCAGCATGCGTGCGCTGGTGGTGGCCGTGGGCCTGATCGCTCTCGTCGTCCTCGTCATCCCCCTGGGCGGCTGATCGCGGGAGCAGGCGGTGGCCCCCGAGAGGCGAAGCCCCCGGGGCGGACGGCGCCTACCACAGGGATCAGCTCTCGCCGGTTGCCCGCTCGGGGAGCAGGTACGCCGAGTGGAGGATGTCGGGGTTGCGCTTGAGCTCCTCCGCCGTGCCTCGGTAGCGAATCCGGCCGCCCTCGAGAACGTACGCCGTCTGGGCGAGGGCAAGCGCGATGTGGGCGAACTGCTCGATCAAGAGCACGCCCACCCCGGAGGCAGCCACAGACTCGATGGTGGGTACCAAGCGCTTGATGACGACGGGGGCCAGGCCGAGGGAGAGCTCATCGACCACCAGGACCTTGGGACGGGAGACCAAGGCCTGGGCCAGTACCAGCATCTGCTGCTCCCCTCCTGAGAGCGTGCGACCGGGCGCGCTCCAGCGGGTCTTCAGGTGGGGGAAGAGATCGAGGACGTAGGCGAGACCGGTCTTGGCCTCCTTGCTTGACAGCGAGTAGGTGGCCACCCGCAGGTTGTCCTCGACGGTGAGGGAGGGAAGAAGCCGCCTTCCCTCGGGCACGACGGCGACGCCGGCGGCTCGGATGCTCTCAGGGCGGCGACGTGTGAGATCGTGCTGGCCGAGGAGTACCTTGCCCGCCGTGGGGCGTAGTACCCCGCCCACGGCGAGGACAAGGGTCGACTTGCCGGCGCCGTTGGGGCCGAGCAGGCTGGTGATCTCCCCGGGCGGAATCTCCAAGGAGACGTCGCGGACGACCGTGCGGCCGCCCCTGGGAACCGACAGCCCCTCCAGGCGCAGCGCCGCTCTGCCGTCGGCGGGCTGGCTCAGGGTTCCTCCTCGGTGCCGAGGTAGGCGCGAATGACGTGCTCGTTGCGCAGCACCTCTTCCGTCGGCCCTGACGCGATGAGCTTGCCGAAGTCGAGCACCGCGGTCATCTCGCAGCAGCCCGACACGAGGCTCATGTCGTGGTCGACGAGGATCACGAGCGCCCCGAAGCGCTCGGGAATCTGCTTGATCACGCGGCTCAGATGCGCGGTCTCCTCGTCGGGAAGGCCCGCTCCCGGCTCGTCGAGAAGGACGACCCGGGGATGACCGACGACGGCGCGGGCGATCTCGATCAGGCGCCGCGCCCCTGCGCTCACGAGACCCACCTTCTCCTTGGCCAGCGCTTCCAGCCCGACGAAGGCCAGGGCGTCGAGCACCTCCCGCTGGCGGGATCCGCGCCGGCCGCCCGAGTGCTCGTGGATCATGGCCACGTTCTCGTACACGGTGAGCCTCTCGATGGCCTGCTCCTGCTGAAACGTGCGCCTCAGCCCCCAGCGGGCTCGTCGGTAGTCGGCCATCCGCAGCAGGTTCTCGCCAAACGCGCGTACCTCCCCCGCCGCCGGCGCCACGAAGCCGCTGAGCACGTTCAAGAAGGTCGTCTTGCCGGCTCCGTTGGGACCGATCAAGCCGCAGGTGCCGCCCGGAAACACGACGCTGACGTTGTCCAGCGGCGTCACGCCGCCGAAGCGGACAGTCAAGCCCTCCACTTCGATCACGCGGCCCGTCCCCCCCGCAGAGCGAGGCGCTGCCCGGTGGTCAAGAGGAGTCGACCGAGCCGCTTCAGATCCCGCGGAACCTGCGCCACCAGGCCCTCCGGCGCCGTCACCAGCACTTGGAGCACGCCCAGACCGAAAATCACCAACAGGAAGTCCGGGTTCTTCTGGAAGAAGGAGAACCAGTCGTTCAAGAGCGCCGGCAAGAGCTCGGACAGGGCCGCGGCCACCACAGCGCCCCACAGGCTGTAGATCCCGCCCACCAGCACCACTGCCAGCAGCTCGATGGAGTCGATGGTGGGGAACTGCTCGGCATACAGGTGGCCCTCGTTGGCAGCCAGGAGGCCGCCGGCGACGCCGGTCATGAACGAAGCCAGGGCGAACGCCCACAGCTTGTAGAGGGTGATGTTGACGCCGGCGGCGAGCGCCGCCGGCTCGCTCTGACGAATGGCCGCCCAGGCCCGCCCCGGCTTGGAGCGAACGTGAGCCAAGGCCAACAGGAACATGAGCGCGGCGACGACCACGGCGTACCGGAAATACGCCTCGTCGCTTGTGGCAATGCTCGGGCGGCGAACATCGGGGGTCCCCGCCGACGACTCGGTATGGCCGAGAAAGCCGCCGCCGCCGTTGGGAAAGTCGATGTGGGTGAGCACGATGGAGATCGCGCCGGCCAGCATGAGCGTGATGAGGGCCAGATAGACCCCGCTCAGACGGAGGGCGGGCAGCCCCACCAGCGTCCCGATCAGGCCGGTGATCAGGCCGCCGAGCACGAGTACAAGCGGGAAGGGTAGGTCGGTGGCGAAGAACAGGCGCGCCGCCACCCACCCTCCGATGGCAAGGAGGGCGATCTGCCCCAGGGAGACCATGCCCACCCGGCCGAAGAGGAGATTGAGGCCGAGAGCGACGATGGCGAAAATCGTGGTCGAGGTCAGCACCTTCACCCAGTAGACGCTCAGGAGCGGCGGAACCGCCAAGAGCAGGAAGGCGAGCAACGCGGCGATCACAGCCGCCCGCGCCACCGTGGCTCGCTCGAAGCCCCGTCCGATCCGGTGCCCCGTGGCCCGAATCCCGTTGGCTCTCACGGCGCTCAACGGTTAGTCGCCCGTCCGCGAGATGGTGATGGTGCGGCGCCGCGCCAGCCAGAGTAGGGCGATGGTGGCCAGAACGAAGGGCGTCATGCCCCTGAAGACCGACAGGGAGTACTCGTCGCTCGGCCAGAGAAGGATGGGGGTCAAAAGGGAAGTGCAAAGACCGACGACGAGACCGGCGAGCAACGTCACGAGCAGGGAGTCGAGACGCCCGATGAGCGCCGCCGCCAGCGACGAGATGACGAGGAAGGTGAGAGTCACCGCGTCCAAGGCCACGAGGTTGGACAGGAGGAGCCCGGCCGCGCCGGCAATCAGGCCCGAGCCGAGCCAGGCAGCGCCCTCGACGCGACGCACGGGCACTCCGAGCATGGCCGTGATCTCTCGGTCATTCGCCAGCGCCCGCATGGCCACGCCGAGCTTGGTGTAGCGCAGGAAGGCGCCGATGAGCACGGTGAGGAGAACGCCGAACCCGAAGCCGATGACCTGGGTGGCAGAGATCCGCACCCCGGCCAGGCCGAATCCCCAATCCGCGGTGGGGAGCAGCATGGCCCGACTCTTGGGAGGCCAGAGATACGACATGATCCCGAGCAGGATGAGAGCCAGCCCCAACGTTCCCACCGCCTTGACAAGGGGGTCGCGACGGGCTAGAGGCGGCCCGAACACGACCCCGTAGACGAAGGTGACAAGACCTCCGAAGGCGATGCAGACGAGGTACGACGCCCAGTCGGGAAACGCTGTGTGGTTGATCAGGGTCCAAGAGATCAGGGCGCCCATGGCCCCGATGGCGCCGAACGCCAGGTTCAGCACGCCCGTCGCCCGGTAGAGGACGACGAGCCCGACACCGGACATGCCGTACACGCCCCCGAGAGCGAGGCCGGTGACGAAGTACGGCTTGTAGACGTCGAAGTCGGTCGGGAACATCGTGACCTATGGGCGCCCTGAGCTCGCTCTTACCTCATCCCCTGCGCGCTACTTCGATCCCTGGAGGGGATACGGCTTGCCCGTGTTCAGCTTGAACTTCTTCTCCAGAGCCCGGACCTTGGCGATGTCCGGATCGGCTGCCGAGATGGGGAAGCACTTCTCCAGGACCACCATCTTGCCCTGCTTGGGGGTAACCGTCCAATCCCAGTTGTTGGGGATGTGGCGGGGGATCTTGCCGAAGTACCAGGGCTTACAGAGGATGTCGGTGTGGAAGTTCTTCACGTTGGCGAAGGCCTCGTTGACTCGCTTGAGCGTGTACGGCGGCTCCATGTTCAAGAGGGCCGCCACGGCGATGCGCGCTTCCACGAAGCCCATTTGGCTGAAGCTTCCCAGCCCGAAGGCGAGCTTCGGCTTCATCTTCTGGACGATCTCCCGGTACAGGCGGCTGTCCGGAGCGTTGCTGCTCGTCAGGGCCAGCTCTGCGTTCACTCGCAACTTGCCGTCCCAAACCGTACCCAGAGCCTGGGCGACGAAATCGGAGTTGCACGGCGTCGAGCAGCCCCACGCCTTGACGTCGTCCGCGATGCCCAGCTGCTGCGCGGCCTGAAGGATGACCAGCGCCTGATCGGGCGTGAAGTTGAGGACGACGCCTCCGTTCTTGCCCGCCGCTTGGACGAGCTTGAGGGCTACGGAGTTGGCGTCCTGGATGGGCGTCTTGTCCTTGAACCCGACGATGGGGATGCCGGCGGCCTTCGCCACCGCCCTTACCCCTGCGAAGATGTAGCCGGTGCCGGAAACGTCCGACTGATCGAAGACGATCTTGTCAACGCCTGCTCTAATGACCGACTGAACCGCGCCGTCCGAGCTATAGCGCGGCCCCATATTCACGGCCGAGATGTTGGACGTGGAGTAGCACTCGGGAGCGATACCCGAGCCGATCATGTAGATGCCCTTGGCCTCGTAGTACTTGTGGTTGACGGCACACTCGATGATGCTCGTGTTGCCGACCATGCCGACCACGCCGACCTTCTCGACGAGCTTTCGCGCCAGGGCGGCATTCTGACCGGGGTCGGTTTGCTCCGTCTCGATGAAGTACTGGATCCGATAGCCATGAATGCCGCCGTTGTTGTTCACGCAATCGAAGTACGCCTTGGCCATGTTGGGAATATCGGTGAAGTCGGTCCCCGGCTGCTTGGTGGCAATGGCTCCGAGCTTGATGACCGGTCCCGTCGCCTTCTTGCCCGTGCCCAGGCCGCAGACGCTGTTCTTGGCCGTCTCCTTCCCCGCTCCGACCACCGGCGCTTGGGCCGAGCTCGAGCTTCCCGCCATGGCGATGGCCGCCGTCGCCAGAAGGGCGACCAAGACGACCGGCCCCACGGCAAGCTTGCGAACCTTCATACCGCCTCCTTTCCGGCTCTTTCCCGACATCTGCTGCCACCGAGCGGGCGGCCTCGGGCCACACGGTCGGCGACGCCATTTTCCACCACGCGGAATGGCCGCGCAAGGTGGCCTCGATCCGCCCCGGGTACCACCGCCCCACGGATCAGGGGACAGCCTTGGCGGCGGGAGGCGAAGCGGGGCGGGGCGGGTCCACCGCCCGCCCTACCCCTCCCAACGTCTCGGCCCCGAGCAGAGCTCCTCCCTCAGGGCCGGCCTGCCTTGTGGAGCTGGGCGTACACGGAGCGGGCGACCTTGGCCGGCAGACCGGGTACGCCTTCCAGCTCCTCCCGGCTGGCGCTCACCACTCCCTCCACCGAGCCGAAGTGGCGCAGCAGCGCCCGCCGCCGGGCCGGACCCACCCCCTCCAGCTCGTCCAGCAGCGACTCCCGGGCCTCCGTCTCCCGGCGGCGCCGGTGGTGGCCGAGAGCGAACCGGTGCGCCTCGTCCCGCAGCCGCTGGAGGAGCTGGAGTCCCGGCGACGACCGGGGAAGGCGCACGGGCCGAGTCTGGCCGGGCACGAACACCTCCTCCCGGCGCTTGGCCAGAGCGACGGCAGCTACCCGGGGGAGGTCGTGGGCAGCCATGGCCCGGAGGCAGGCGGAGAGCTGGCCCTTGCCCCCATCCACCACCACCAAGTTGGGCACCGCCGCGAAGGACTCGTCCCAGTCGGATCGGGTGGGGTCGAGCCCGGCCCGGGCGAAGCGCCGGCCGATCACCTCGGCCAGCGCGGCCACGTCGTCCTGGCCCTCCACCCCACGTACGGTGAAGGAGCGGTAGTGGGCCCTCTTGGGCAGGCCGTCCTGGAACACGACCATGGAGCCCACGGTGGCTCGCCCCTGGATGGTGGAGACGTCGAAGCCCTCGATGCGGAGGGGCAGGATCTCCAGGTTGAGAGCTTCCCGCAGCTCCTCCAGGGCCTCCACCCGGCGGCGTCGGCTCCGCTCCACCTCGGCCCCGGCCGCTTCCAGAGCCAACCGGGCATTCTGGACGGCCAGCTCGACCAACCGGCGTCTCTCCCCTCGGGCGGGCGACCGGACCACCACCCGTGCCCCCCGCCGCTCGGACAGGAACTCGGCCAGCGCGGCTGTGTCAGCGGCCTCGGCGGGCACCAGGATCTCCGGCGGCACGCTGGGCGTGGAGCCGTAGTACTCGAGGCAGAAGGCTTCCAGCACCGAGCTCGGGTCCTTCCCCGCCACGTTGTCCAGGTGGAAGCCGTACCGGTCGACCACCTTGCCGTCGCGGAGGGGAAAGACCTGCACGGCGGCGCGGTCGCTGCCCAGGGCGATGCCGATGACGTCGGCGCTGCCCACCGCCCGGGTGGCGGCCGCCTGCCGCTCGGCCAGGTGGCGAACGGCGAGCAGGCGGTTGCGGTATCGCGCCGCCTCCTCGAACCGCTCCTCCCCGGCCGCCTGCCGCATGCGCGCCTCCAGCTCGCGCAGGATGGGCCGGCTGTCCCCGGACAGGAACCGGACCACGCCATCGATGACGCGGCGGTACTCCTCGGCCGACACGTAGCCCACGCAGGGGGCCAGGCAGCGGTCGATGTGGTAGTCGAGGCAAGGGACGCCCGACCGCCGTCCCGGCCGGGGCCCCTCGCAGGGGCGGAACTTGAAGGCCCGATTGAGCACCTCCAGCGTCTCCCGGACCTTCTTGGCGTTGGCGTACGGGCCGAAGTAGACGACCCCGCGGCGGTGCCGCTCCCGGGTGAACATGACCCGCGGGTACTCGTCCTCGACGGTGACGGCAATGTAGGGAAAGGACTTGTCGTCCCGGAGGCGGATGTTGAAGGGCGGACGGTAGCGCTTGATGAGGCTCTGCTCCAAGTGCAAGGCCTCCACCTCGCTGCCGGTGACGATGGTCTCCACCCGGTGGACGCGGCCGATCAGCTCGGCCGATCCCGGTCTCCCATCGCCCCCCCGCTGAAAGTAGCTGCGGACCCGCGCCCGCAGGGACTTGGCCTTGCCGATGTAGAGCACCGAGCCGTCGTCGGCCCGGAAGAGGTACACGCCGGGCTTGGCAGGGAGGGTCCGTAGGCTGGCCTCGACCGGCTCGGACATGGTAGATCAAGGGTAGCCAGCGGCTATCGTGGCCCCGTGCGCCCGCTTCTGCCGATGGCTCTCTTGTCCCTCGTCCTCGCCCGGCCGGCGGCGGCAGGCGGCCCGGCCATGGTTGTGGGCGCCGCCGAGGACCAGGTGAAGCAGCCCACGGTGGTGGCGAGCAAGGCCCAGCTCGAGCTCCTCCGCCTGGCCGGGTTCCGGGCCGTGCGGGTCACCTCCATCTGGGCGCCGGGGCTGCGCCAGCCGACCCCGCCCGAGCGCCAGGCCCTGGCCGCCCTCGCCACCGCCGCCCAGCTCACCGGCATGCGGGTGTTCGTGTCGGTGACCAACTTCGGCAGCGCTACCACGCCGCTCACCGAGGCCGACCAGGACGACTTCGCCGCCTACGCCGCCGCCGTCGTCCGCGACAACCCCACCATCCGCGACCTCATCGTCGGCAACGAGCCCAACCTCAACCGGTTCTGGATGCCCCAGTTCGCGCCCGACGGGTCGAGCGCCTCCCCCGCCGCCTACCTCGGTCTCCTGGCGAGGACCTACGACGCAGTCAAGGCGGTATCCCCCGGGGTCGCCGTCATCGGCGGCGCCCTCGCTCCCCGGGGCAGCGACCGGCCGCAGGGTATCCGGCCCACCCACTCCCCCACCGCCTTCCTCCGCGCCCTCGGCGCCTCCTACCGGGCCAGCGGTCGCGACCGGCCGATCATGGACGCCTTGGCCATCCACGCGTACCAGGACACCTCGTCCACCCCTCCCAGCTTCACCCATCCCCGGTCGACCACCATCGCCATCGCCGACTACGACAAGCTCGTCGCCCTCCTCGGCCAGGCCTTCGACGGCACTCCCCAACCGGGCTCGACCCTGCCCATCGTCTACGGCGAGTTCGGCGTGGAGTCGATCATCCCGGCGGACAAGTCCTCCCTCTACACGGGCAGGGAGCCGGCCACCGTCAAGCCGGTGGACGAGGAGACTCAGGGCGCCTACTACCGACAGGCCCTCGCCCTCGCCTTCTGCCAGCCGACGGTGCGGGCCGTCTTCATCTTCCACGCCGTGGACGAGGCCGACCTCGACCGGTGGCAGTCGGGCGTCTACTACGCGGACGGGACGCCCAAGACCAGCCTGCCGGCGGTGGCCCGGGCGGCGAGAGACGCCCGCGGCGGCGTCATCGCCCGCTGTCAGGGAATGGCGCTGACGCCCACCGCCCAGGTCCTCTTCCCCGCCGGAGCCGCCCTGCGCACGACCCCGCTGCGGGTGCGGCTCACCTGCGACATCGACTGCAACTACCTCCTGCGCCTGGAGAAGCTGCCCCGGGGCTCCACCACCCTGGCCAGGAGCGGGCGGGCGCGCGCCGAGACCCCCACCCAGGTTGTCCTGCCCCGGCGTCGCCTGGCCCGCGGCCTCTACCGCTTCACCCTGCGGCTGACGGCGCCCGTCAACACCGGTCCCCCGGCCACCCTCCGCAGCCCTCCCTTCACCCTTCCCTCGCCGGGCATCGACCCCGGGAGGTAGAGGCTCCCGGCCCGAGTACGGGCTTCCTTCTGGCACCGGACGGTCGGCCACTTGGGCCTGAGCCCCGGCCGGGTGGGTCGCTACCATGTCCCCCGTGACGGCCGGAGGCGGGCAGTACGTGGCGTACACCTTCTACAAGGTCGACCCGGCCTGGCGCCGCCTCCCCGTCGAGGAGCGGGAGGCCGGCAAGGACGCGTTCGCCGAGGCGGTGGAGGAGTGGGCATCCCGGCTCGACCATCTCCAGGCCTACTCGACGGTCGGTGTCCGCTCCGACTGCGACTTCTTCCTGTGGAAGATCACCCGCCGCTACCTCGACTTGGAGGAGCTGGCGACGGCCCTCAACGCCACTCCCCTCGCCTCCTGGCTCCACACCCCCTACTCCTACCTGGCCGTGGCCAAGGCGTCCCCCTACACGAGCGCCCGCCGGGCTCGGCGCATCACCCCGCGCGGCTCTCCGTACCTCGTGGTCTACCCCTTCGTCAAGGTGCGCCCCTGGTACTCCCTTCCCCTGCACGACCGACAGCGGGCCATCGACGAGCACGTGCGCATCGGCGCCGAGTACCCCACTATCCACAACCACACCACGTACTCGTTCGGCATCGACGATCAGGAGTTCATGACCGTATTCGAGTGCGACGAGCCGGCCGACTTCATGGAGCTCATGATGAGGCTGCGGGAGTCGGAGGCAAGCCGCTACACGGAGCGGGACACGCCCATCTTCGTGGGCCGTCGCATCCCGATCCGGGCCGCCCTCGACCTCCTGGACGGGACGGCGGCCAGGGTCGAGGCCTGACCTACACGTACCGCTGCTGGTCGCGCCACACGCGCACCATGGCGAGAGCGCAGAGCACGAGCACGGCCACGAAGGCGGCGGCGGCGACGCCGGTGGGCCGGTCGAGCCAGTAGGCGGCCACATCGGCCACGATGACCACGGCGGCTCCGTAGAAGGTTCCCTGGGCCCGGCCCGGCCAGGTGCCGATCTCTCCCCGCCGCTCCCGCCACGCCAGGTACAGGAAGACGGCCACCGCCAGTAGGAAGGCGACCTGAAGGAGGATGGACAGGGCCACCAACGCCTGCTCGAGCTGGAGGACGACGATGAGCGCCGCTACGAAGGCGACGATGAGGAGCCCGCGCAGGGTTGGGTTCATCGGCGCTCCACCACGGTCCGCCCAGGGTAGCCGCCGCCCCGGCGATGGCGGTAGGATTGCCGTCCATGGTGGAGGAGGGAAAGCCGGCCCCCGACTTCGAGCTGGAGAGCGACAGCGGGGAGCGGGTGCGACTGTCGTCGCTCCGCGGCCGCCCGGTGGTGCTCTACTTCTACCCCAAGGACGACACTCCCGGCTGCACCCGCCAGGCCTGCGGCATCCGGGATGCCTGGGCCGCCTTCCAGGCCAAGGGGGCGGTGGTGGTGGGCGTCAGTCCCGACCCCGCCTCCTCCCACGCCCGCTTCAAGGCGAAGCACGGCCTCCCCTTTACCCTCCTCGCCGACTCCGACCACAGCGTGGCCGAGACCTACGGCGTGTGGGTGGAGAAGACCCTGTACGGCCGGAAGACCATGGGCGTCGAGCGCTCCACCTTCGTCATCGCCGCCGACGGCACCGTGGCCAAGGTGATGCGGCAAGTCAATCCCGATACCCACGCCGACGAGGTGCTGGCCGCGCTCTCCTGACAGCCGGCCTGAGAAGGCAAGCCCCGACGGGCGGGGCCGATGCGGATGAGAGGATTTGAACCTCCACGGGGTCACCCCCACACGGACCTGAACCGTGCGCGTCTACCAGTTCCGCCACATCCGCGCCGGCCACCATTCTAGCGCCGGGCGGGAGCGCCGCCGGGGCTACGGCGGCGTACCATGCGTCGGCTTGCGCCTGTTCCTGGCATTCCTGGCCGGCAGCCTGGCCGCCCTCGCCATCGTCCCCTCCGCCCCCGGAGCGACGGCGACGGCTGAGGTGGTGGTGACCCTGGAGCCGCCGCCCCTTGCCACCGCCATTCGGGAGAGCCGCGTCCTCGCCGCCCCCGTCAAGGAGGCTCGACTCGATCTGAGGGCGCCCACCAGCCGCGCCTACCTGGCCGCTCTCGCCCGCGAGCAGCAGCTCCTGGCCCGGCGGATGCGAGCCGCCGTGCCCGGCGCCGCCGTGCGCTGGCGGTACCGGGTGGTGCTGGACGGCCTCGCCGTCTCCCTTCCCTCCCACCGGGTGGCCGACCTGGCCCGGCTACCCGGCGTGGCCCGGGTGTACCCGAACGTCCGCTACCGGCCATCCCTCGACCGCAGCCCCGGCCTCATCGGCGCCGATCTCCTGTGGGGCCTCCCCGACCTGACCACCGCCGGCGACGGCATCAAGATCGGCATCATCGACGACGGCATCGACCCCGCCCACCCCTTCTTCTCCACCGCCGGTCTCGCCTACCCACCCGGCTTCCCCAAGGGGAACACGGCCTACACGACGCCCAAGGTGATTGTCGCCCGTGCCTTTGCCCCCCCGGCGCCCGCCTGGAGGTACGCCCGGCTCCCCTTCGACCCCCTCTACTCCGAGCACGGCACCCACGTGGCCGGCATCGCCGCCGGCACCTACAGCCCCGGGGCCGTGGACGGCGCCACCCTCGTCTCCGGCGTCGCCCCCCGCGCCTACCTCGGCAACTACAAGGCTCTCACCATCCCCACCCCCGGCTTCGGCCTCAACGGCAATGCCCCCGAGCTGGCGGCGGCGGTGGAGGCGGCCGTCCGCGACGGCATGGACGTCATCAACCTGTCGCTGGGAGAGCCCGAGGTGGAGCCCAGCCGCGACCTTCTGGCCGCCGCCCTGGATGGAGCCGCCGACGCCGGCGTGGTGCCGGTGGTGGCGGCCGGCAACGACTTCGACAGCTTCGGGCGGGGGAGCGTGTCGTCGCCGGGGACGGCCGCCAAAGCCGTCACCGTGGCCGCCGTCAGCAAGGCCGACATCATCGCCCCCTTTTCCGCCTCGGGACCGACCCCCCTCTCCCTCGCCTTCAAGCCGGACGTGAGCGCTCCCGGCGTCGCCATCCTCTCCTCCCTCCCCGGGCAGGCACGACTGTGGGGCCAGATGAGCGGTACCAGCATGGCCGCCCCCCACGTGGCCGGCGCCGCCGCTCTCCTCCGCCAGCGCCATCCCGACTGGACGGTGGCCCAGATCAAGGCGGCCCTCGTCCTGACGGGAGAGCCCGTGCTCGCCGATCTCGACCGCTCCCGGGAGGCACCGGCTACCCGCCAGGGAGGCGGCCTCGTCTTTCTCCCCCGGGCCGACCGGCCTCTGCTCTTCGCCAGCCCCAGCGGACTCTCCTTCGGGCTCCTCCGTCCGGGCACCCGGACGGCGCGGGCGGTGGAGCTCACCGACGCCGGCGGCGGGGCCGGCCCGTGGGCTGTATCCGTTCTCCTCCAGGGACAGTCGGCGGGGATCTCGGTGCAGGCGCCCTCCCTGGTGGAGGTGCCGGGACGGCTGGAGGTGGAGGTCTCCCTGGCCGTCGATGCGGTCGAGGCCGACGTCAGCGGCTTCCTCGTCCTCCACCGGCCGGGGGACGTGCGCCGCCTGCCCTTCTGGCTCCGCGTCGCCAAGCCCCGGCTCGGCCCCCCGGCCCGGGTGCTACCCGGTCCCGGCGGGTACGAGGGCGACACCCGCAGGGGCCGAGCTCGGGTGCGCTCCTATCGCTACCCCGACTCGCCCCAAGGGGCGGGCGTGTCCAACAACCTTCCCGGTCGGGAGCAGGTGTTTCGCATCGTCCTACGCCGGCCGGTGGCCAACCTGGGGGCGCGGGTGGTGGCCACCGGTCGGGGCGTGCGCGTCAGCCCCCGCCTGGTTCTGGCCGGGGACGAGAACCGCCTCACCGGCTATGCCGGCCTGCCCCTGGACATCAACCCCTACCGGCCCGTCTTCGGCAGCCCGGTACCGGTGGTGGGGGCGGTGGCTCCCGCTCCCGGCGCCTACGACCTCGTCTTCGACACCCCGTCGGCGGCCCGTCCGGGACCCTTCTCCTTCCTCGTCTGGGTCGACGACACCACGCCTCCCCGCGTTCGCCTGCTCGCCCGGTCGCTACCGCGCCAGGCCCGCCGCCTGCTCCTGTCGGTAACCGACGGGGGGGCAGGAGTAGATCCCTCGTCCTTCGAGGCGAGGGTGGACGGCCGGCCGGCAGAGGTCTCCTTCGATCCTGCCCGGGAGGAGGCGGCGGTCACCCTGCCCCCGCTACGGCCCGGCCGCCACCGCCTCCTGCTCCGGGTGGCCGACTACCAAGAGACGAAGAACATGGAGACCGTGGGCGCCATCTTGCCCAACACGCGGGTGGTGCAGGCCGCCTTCGTCGTCCGCCCCCGCTGACCCGCGGGCACGCCCTCGGCAGCCCCAGCCGGCTTGGCCGGCAACCTCGGCGTGGCCGCTCGCCTCGCCCGAGCGAGCCGCCTCCACCGCCGTCAGGCGGAGCTCAGATAGCCGCTGGCATCGGTCTGCAAGTGCTCAGCCAGGCGCGTGGCCAGGGCCATGATGGTCAGGGACGGGTTCACCGACAGCGTGCGCGGGACGAGCGAGCCGTCCCCCACGTACAGCCGCCTCACTCCATGCACCTGGCCGTTGCGGTCGACGGCCGACCGGTCGGGATCGTCCCCCATCCGGCACGAGCCTTGGACGTGGGTGGAGGCCAGGCCCGACCAGACGAGCTGCCGAGCTCCCGCTGCCAGGAGCACCTCCTTGCTGAACTGAAGCGCCCGGTCGATCCGCTCCTGCTCGTGGGGCTGGAAGACCACCTGGAAGCGCTCCCGGCCGTCCTCGTCGACGAGGACGGCGGAGTTGTTGTCGTCGTTGCACATGGCCAGGAGGCCCACCCAGTAGCGGAACTTGCGCACCGCCTCCACCAGCCGCCCGCCCCACAGCGGCCCGTCGTCGTCGCGGAGGGAGGTGGCGAAGGAGATGGGGTCCTGGATGGTGGTGGCCTCGATGACGTAGCCGCCGTCCTCGTCGTGCTGGTAATCCATGCAGTGGGCGGTGATGGGGTAGACCATGTGGGCGTCCTGGGGCTCGTCGAACAGGCCGTACACCAACCGGACCGGGTGCAGGCCCAGGTGACGGCCGATGGGCGCCGCCCTCAGGCCGGAGCGGATGAGGAGCTGGGGTGTGTTGAGCGAGCCGGCGGCCACCACGACCACCTTCGCCCCTACCACGTGACGCCTGCCGGCACGGTCGACGTACTCGACGCCGGTCGCCTGGAGACCGTCGGCAGTGTCCTCGATGAGCACTCGCTCCACCGTCGACTCGGCCCGAAGCTCGAGCAGGCCCCGGGCGAGGGCGGAGTGGATGTACGTGTTCATGGTCGACTTGCCGCCGTTGGTAGGGCAGCCCTGAAGGCAGGAGCCGCTGCGCAGGCAGTTGGCATCGGTGTAGGAGCGAACCGGCTCCAGCCGGGCCCCCACGGCCTCGAACCCCTTCTGGACGGTGAACACGCTCTTCGTCCAGTCGCTGCGCTCGCGCACGCCCAGGTAGTCCTCCACCCGGTCGTAGTACGGGTCGAGATCGGCCCGGCTGAAGGGATCTCCGTGCTCGTTGGTGAGCCCCGTGGCCGGATACCACTTGGCCACGTCCCGCTCGTGCGCCCGCAGGGCCACCTTGGTGTTGATGGTGGTGGTGCCGCCCACGCAGCGACCGGCGAGGAAGGCCACCACATCGCCGTCGGGGAGCGGCGCCAGTCGGGTCGGCCACCACAGGTCGTGGGTGGCCTTGGCCTCCCAGCGGACGAAGTCGTCGGCGGTCCGGTGCGGTCCCGTCTCCAGCAGCAGGACCGACCGCCCGCACTGGGCGAGCTCGCCGGCGACGACGCCTCCTCCCGCCCCCGACCCCACGACGACGACGTCGTACCGATCCTTCACGAGATCCCCAGGTACGACCAGTCCTTCCGCAGACGCAGGGCCAGCGGCGAGTTGAAGTCGATCTCTGCCCAGGCGCCGGGGACATCCCGGCCCGGCTCCACGAAGTCGCTGTAGTAGGCCTCGATGGCGAGCGCCCGTACGAGCGCGAACTGGGGGGTCCGCTCGTGCTCGGCCAGAGCCTGGGCGCCTCTCGCTGCCGGCTCGGCCAAGGCGTCGATGGCCGCCAGCGCCTCCTCCTTCGCCTGCGGCGGCATCCTCGTCAGCAGAGCGTCGACGTAGACCACTGGGCCGACCCGACGGGAGCCGGGAACGATGAGCTCGCACAGCGCCTCCATCGCCTCGGCGCGCCGCTTGTCCAGCGTCTTGAGACCCATGGCGCGTCCGTAGACGCTACAACAAAGCCGCTCCATCCGTCCACCGACGGGGCGGGGGGAGCCGGAGACGGAGCAGGCCCGCTCGCCGGGCGGAGCTCGCCGGAGGCGGAGGGGGGTCGCTCAGGGGGCGAACTCCTCCGTGGGCCTCACGACCACATCGAGGACGAGCGGCTCCTCCCGCTCTGCCAGCGTGGGCACCACCTCGTCCAGGGCCGCCTCCAGCTCCTCCTGCGTCTCGATCCTACGGGCGGGGCAACCGAAGCCGCGAGCGATGGCGGCCACCTGGACCTCGGTGAACGCCGGCCAGGGGGCGGGGGCGCCCTGCCGCTCGGCCAGCCGGTCGAGCACGGCGTAGCGCTGGTTGGAGAGCACGATCCACACCACCCCGATCCGGTAGTGGGCACCGGTCCAGAAAGCCGGGGCGCCGTAGATAGCCGCACCGTCCCCCACCACCGCCACGATGGGCCGCTGGGGCAGCGCCATGCGCAGCCCCAGCGCCGCCGGCACGGCGAAGCCGAGACCCCCGGTGGCGGCGCTGAGGTAGCCGAGCGGCTCCCGCGCCGGCAGCCGCCGCTGTAGCTCGGGCCGGTCGACCGGCGCCTCCTCTACCACCACCGCCTGGCGGGGAAGACGGTCGGCCAGAGCGGCGAGGACGTGGGCGCTGGCCAGGGGCTCACCCGGCGGCGGTGGCGGCGGCGGAGCCGCAGGCGGCGGAGGAGGGGTGGGCGGCGGCACAGCCCTGGGCGCAAGCCGGCGGGCCAGCTCTCGGCAGGTGGCCGAGAGAGGAGCGAGCACAGCCAAGTCGGCGGGGCTTCGGTGCGCTTCCCCGGGATCGTCGACGACGAGGGCGACGCGCGTTCCCGGCGGGACCAGGCGACCGGGCGCGAAGACGGCTTGGCGGAAAATGGGAGCGCCGACCACGAGCAGCGTATCGAAGGGCTGGAGGCGCTCCCGGAGGCGGGCACGATCGGCGGGGAGAATGCCGGCGAACAGCCGGTGGTCCTGGGGAAAGCCGGCCCGCGCCCCGAACGACTCCTGGAAGACAGGGGATCCCAGCCGCTCTGCCAGCTCCACGAGGGCGGCCCACGTGGCCGGCTCGTCGGCGGCTGCTCCTACGACGAGCGCCGGAGACTCGGCTGCGGCTAGGAAAGAGGCCAGCGCCTCCACGGTCTCCGGCGAGACGGCCGCGCTCCGCACGACCGAGCCCACCGCCGCCGCCGGCTCTCGGTCATCGTCGCCGGAAGCCTCCCAGTCGTCCATGGGCACGATCACGAGGGCCGGGCCCCGCCCCGTGACGGCGGCGTGGAAAGCCCGCTCAACGGCCGCGGGCACGTCCTGGGCCGAGACGGGTTGGTCGACGCTGACGGGGTACTCGCCGGCGAGACCGGCCAGCCTCCCGGCCAAGAAGGGCCCGTAGGCCAGGTGGCGGCGGTCCTGCTGGCCCACCACCACCACCAGGGGCGCCCGGTTCTCCCGCGCCGTGGCCAAGGCGGAGACCGCGGTGCCCAGGCCGGCCGTGGTGTGGACCACCGCCAGCGCCGGCCGCCCGCTCCCGATCGCCAATCCGCTTGCCAGACCCACCACAGCGCTCTCGTGGAGCGCCAGCACGAACCGGAAGTCGGCAGGCAGCCCGGCCAGAAAGGGAACCTCGGTGGAGCCGGGGTTGACGAAGAGGGTAGTGAGCCCGCGACGTCGGAGGACGTCGAAGGTGAGGTCACGCACCGTGCGGGCCAAAGCCGGCTACCAGCCCTGAACCGGAAGGGTCATGGGCGGGGTGTATACCATGCTGGGGCCGGCGAGCTCCCAGGGGACCTGCGAAGATGGGGCCGTGACGAATCCCGCCGACTTGGGGGTGGCGGAGGCAGCGGCGGCCCTGGCCGGGCGCCACCTCTCCGCCCGAGAGCTCGTCGAGGCCTGCCTCGCCCGCATCCGGGAGCGCGACGGCGACCACAGCCACGACGGCGATCCCCACTCCATCAACGCCTGGGTGCGCGTGTACGAGGAGGAGGCACGGGCCGCGGCCGCCCGCGCCGACGAGCGGCGGGCGCAAGGAGACGGCCCGCCCTGTGCGGCATTCCCGTGGGCCTCAAGGACCTGTACGCGGTGGCCGGCAAGCCGCTCACCGCCTCCAGCCGCGTCTTGGCTGACGTACCCGGCCGCGACTGCGACGCCTGGGCACGGCTCGCCGCCCAAGGCATGGTGCTCATCGGCCACCTGCACACGCACGAGCTCGCCGCCGGCGGCACCACCGACCAGGTGGGGAATCCCTGGGCCCTCGACCGATCTCCCGGCGGCTCCAGCGGCGGCTCGGCGGCGGCCCTAGCCGCCGCCATGGTGCCGGCTGCTACCGGCACCGACACCGCCGGATCGCTGCGCATCCCCTCGGCCATGTGCGGTACGTCCACCGTCAAGCCCACGCGGGGACTCGTGTCTGTGCGCGGCATCGTGCCGCTCGCTCCCACCCTCGACCACGCCGGCCCCATGGCCCGCACCGTCCCCGACTGCGAGCTCCTGCTGGCAGCCTTGGCAGGCGTGGATCCGCCCGCCCGCCGCCGTCCCCTGCGGCGCCTGGCGGTGTCGCCCCGCATCGGCGACCTCGACCCGGATGTGGCCGAGGGGCTGGACCGGGCGCTGGCGACGCTGGCGGCGCTGGGAGCCGACGCCGTGGCTGCGCCCACGCCGGAGGCCCCGCTCGACCTGGGCGGGGACTTCATCGACCTCGTCTGCTCCGAGATGCTCGCCTACCACCGCCAGTTCGATGACCGGCGGCACCTGTACCGGCCGTCTGTGCGGGGGTTCCTCGAGTACGGAGAGCGGCGCGCCATGAGCGCCGAGGAGTACGTGGCCGTGCAAGCTCGCCGAGCGGAGCTGACGGCCGTCTGGATCGACTGGCTGGAGGAGCAGCGGATCGATGCCATCGTCGAGCCCACCGTCCCCATCGTCGCCCGGCCCCGCGGCCACGGTTACGACGAGCCCTTCACCGACGTGGCCGAGATCTCCCTCACCCACTATTGGGACTGGACCGGCTTCCCCGTGGTCACCCTCCCCTCCGGCGTGGGCCGACGCAGCGGTCTGCCGGTGAGCGTGTCACTCATCGGGGCGCCGGGGTCCGACTGGGATCTCTTGGCGGCGGCGGCCGCCCTCCAGGCGGAGCTGGGAACGGTGACCCCGCCGGCCCTCGGCGACCCCGGCCCGGCCTCGGACAGCCCCTCCCCGCGCCCAGGGAGTGGGCGCTAGCCCTGCTGGCCCAGCCGTCGATAGAGCCGGTCGACCAGGTCGGGCATGCGCCGCAGCCGCTCGGTGATGGTGCGGATGCGGTACTCGAGGAAGTGCTCGGGCTCCACCCCCAGGGCCTCGGCCAGGCGGGCGATCACCTCGTTCCTGGGCACCGGCCGGTTGCCGTGGACGATGTGGTTGAGGTATCCCGCGGACAGGCCCGTCTTGGCGGCCAGCCCCCGGTAGGTGAGACCGGCCTCCTCCATGAGGCGCACCACCGTCGGGCCGAACGGCTCCTCGCTGAACTTCCGTCTCCTTGCCGTCACACCGTCACCTCCTCGATCGCAACTCGCCTCTCGGCGCCGGTGACCCGATCGCGGACGTCGACGGCACCGTCCTCGACCGTCTTCCTCCCCACGGTGATCCGCACCGGGCAGCCGATGAGGTCGGCGTCGGCAAACTTCTCCCCCGCCCGCAGGTCGCGATCGTCCACCAGCACCTCCACCCCCTGCTCCTCCAGGCGGCGCTCCACCTCGGCCGCCGGCTCCTCCAGGCCGGGCAGAGCGACCACGTGCACCTGGTAGGGAGCGATGGAGGGGGGCCAGGCGGCGATGCCGCGGTCGTCGTGGTTCTGCTCCACAGCCGCCGACAGGATCCGCCCGGGACCGATGCCGTAGCTGCCCATGACGATGGGGTGGGCCCGGCCCTGCTCGTCCAGAAAGCGGGCTCCCAAGGCCTCCGAGTAGCGGGTGCCGAGCTTGAAGATGTGCCCCACCTCGATGGCCACCTGGAAGGTCAGCCTCCCTCCGCAGCGGGGGCAGGCGTCGCCCTCCCGAGCCTGGCGGATGTCGGCGAAGCGGGGCGCGTAGTCGCGGCCGGCCTGGACTCCGAGCAGGTGGCGTCCATCCCGGTTGGCCCCGGCCACGTACTGGCCCTCCCGGAGAGCCTCGTCGGCGATCACCTCCACCTCCACCCCTACCGGCCCCAGGGAGCCGCCGCCGGCCCCGAACACCGCCCGGATCTCCTCGTCCGTGGCCGGACGGTAGCCACCCCCCAGCACCGCCGCCATCTTGCCCTCGTGGAGCCGGTCGTCGCCGCGGATGAGGCCGAGCACTACCCGCCCCTCCGCCGTCACCACCGGCATCGCCTTGGCCGTGGCCGCCGGGTCGATGCCCAGGAGCTCGGCCAGGGCGTCGATGGTGGTCACGCCGGGGGTCTCCACCTCGCGAGGGGCGTCCAGCGGGGGCGGGAGCTGGGGACGGCGGGGGATGCCCCGGGCCACCTCGGAGTCGGCGGCGTAATCGCCCCGGTCGCAGGTGACGAGGACGTTCTCGCCCGACCCGGCCGGGGCCAGGTAGTCCTTGCTCTCGCTACCTCCCATCATCCCCACCTCCGCCTCCACCTCGTAGAAGCGCAGCCCGCAGCGCTCGAAGATGCGCCGGTAGGCCTGGGCGTGGAGCTGGAAGCTGCGGTCGAGACCCTCCTCGTCGCGATCGAAAGAGTAAGAGTCCTTCATGATGAACTCGCGCACCCGCAGGAGCCCCCCGCGGGGGCGCGGCTCGTCCCGATCTTTGACGGCGAAGTGGTACCAGATCTGGGGAAGCTGACGGTACGAGCCGAGCTCGCGGGCGTGGAAGGCCATAGTCTCCTCGTGGGTCATGGGCAGCACGAACTCGCGGCCGGCCCGGTCCTTGAGCCTAAATACCTCAGGGATGGCGTAGCGTCCGGTGCGCTGCCACAGCTCGGCCGGGGTTAGCACCGGGCACAGCATCTCCTGGCCGCCGATCCGGTTCATCTCCTCCCGGATGATCTGCACCACCTTCTGGTGCACCCGCCATCCCAGGGGCAGGTAGGTCCACACCCCCGCCGACACCTGGCGGACGAAGCCGCCCCGGACGAGAAGGCGGTGGCTGGCAGCCTCGGCGTCAGCCGGATCCTCCCGCAGGGTAGGCAGGAAGAGGCGCGACGCCCGCATCGGCAGGACTCTACCCGGCGGCTAGTCGAGGGGAATCAGAGACGCCTCGGCCATGGCCAGGGCCGCCGGCTTGGCCATCTTCAGACGGCGGGGCCGGCGCATGCCGTCGGCGATCCAGCGGTCGATCTCTCGGAAGAGCTCATCCACGAGGACGTCGGCGGACACTTTCCTCACCACCCGGCCGTGGGCGTAGATGAAGCCCACATCCCGCCCCCCGGCGATGCCGAAGTCGGCGTCTCCCGCCTCCCCGGGGCCGTTGACGGCGCATCCCAGGACGGCCACCTCGAAGGCCTGCGGGTAGGCGCGCAGCCGCTCCTCCACCTGGGCGGCCAGGGTCTCCACGCCCACGTTGTCCCGGCCGCAGGAAGGGCAGGCGATGAGTACCGGGCCCCGCTCTCTCAGGCCCAGGGTCTTGAGGATCTCCCACGCCACCCTCACCTCCTCCACCGGATCGGCGGTGAGGGACACCCGCAGGGTGTCGCCGATGCCGTCGACGAGGAGCGCCCCCATGCCCACGGCGCTCTTGATGGCGCCGGAGAAGGGTGGGCCCGCCTCCGTCACCCCCAAGTGGAGGGGGTAGGGAACCTTGGCCGCCAGCATCCGGTAGGCCCGGATCATGGTCGGCACGTGGCTGGACTTGACGGAGATCTTGAAGTCGTAGAAGCCGAGCCGCTCGAGCAGCTCCACCTCCTCCAAGGCGGCCGCCACCAGGGCCTCCGCTTGGTCGCGGCGGGCGAGGTCGCTCAGGTGCTTGGGCAGGGAGCCCGAGTTGGCGCCGATGCGCATGGGGATACCTGCCCGCTTGGCTGCCTCCACCACCATGGCCACCTTGTCCGGGCCGCCGATGTTGCCGGGGTTGATGCGCACGGCGTGGACGCCGGCGTCGATGGCCTTGAGGGCCAAGGAGGCGTTGAAGTGGATGTCGGCAATGACGGGGATGGGCGACAGACGGACGATCTTGGGCAGGGCCAGGGCGTCCTCGGTCTTGGGCACCGCCACCCGGACGATCTCGCACCCCGCCGAGGCGAGGGCGGCGATCTGGGCGGTGGTGGCCTCCACGTCGTGGGTCTTGGTCAGGGTCATGGACTGCACCGCCACCGGCGCCCCGCCGCCGATCTTGACGTTGCCTACGGTGATCTGGCGCTCGCTCGCCATGGACGGGGAAAGCTTAACCGCCCCCCAAGCGGCCCACATCGTTGGACAGGCCGATGAAGAAGAGGAGAAGCACCGCTGCGATGCCGACCGCCGACACCCGCTCGTAGATCTCCCGGCTCACCGCCCGCCGGCGCACCGCCTCCACCAGGGAGAAGGCGATGTGGCCGCCGTCGAGAGGGAGCAGGGGCAGGAGGTTGAGCAGGGCCAAGGACAGGCTGACAAAGCCGAGGATGCCGAGGTACTGGGGCCAGCCCTCCTCCGCTGCCCGGGACGACTCGCGCACGATGCCGACCGGGCCGGACACGTTCTCCCTCCCCTCGGAGCGGACGATGCTGGCCAGCGACTTGACCGTCTCCCGGGTGACCACGCCCGTGAGCCTGATCGCCCGCCACAAGGACTCGCCGGCCCCCAGCCGCTCGGCCCCCAACCGGAAGCCGAGTCGGTACACCCCCTCGTCCAAGCGGGGGCGGACCGGCCCCAGGGTCAGCACCCGGCCGTCCCGGAGCACCGTCAGGGTAAGAGGCCGGCCCTGGGAGGTGGAGATGATGCGGGTGATGTCGGCGGGCTTGACCGCCTGCCCCGCCACGGCCACGATCTCGTCTCCCGGCCTGAGACCGGCCGCCTGAGCGGGCCGACCGGCGAGCACCTTCTCCACCGTGGTGGTGGGACCTCCCCCTACCGCCAGGTACACCACGGCGAAGAGCAGCACGGCGAACACCAGGTTGGTGGCCGGGCCGGCGAAGATCACGGCGATCCGCTTCCACGGCCGCTGTCGCCAGTAGGCCTCCGGGCTCAGGGCATCGCCCAGCTCGCGCGCTCCCCGCTCCACCCCCTGCCGTCTTCCCCGCGCAGCCGCCTCTTCGACACCGGCCAGCTCGGCCAGGGCCGCCTGCTCATCCCCCGCCGCCAGAGCCCGCTTGAGCCGCTCGCACGGCCCCACGAGCTCGGGCGCCTCCTGCATGGCTCGTCCGAAGTAGAGGTCGACGTCGGCCGCAGCCGGCCGGTGCATGCCGGGGATCTTCACGTACCCCCCCAGCGGGATGGCGCGCAGGGCGTAGTCCACCCCCCGGCGGCGCACCTTGAGGAGAGGAGGCCCGAAGCCGACGTTGAAACTGCGCGGCCGCATGCGCACGGCCAAGGCGGTGAGAAAGTGGCCGGCCTCGTGGATGACGATGAGCAGGGCCAGGCCGAGGACGGCAACGGCGATGCTGATGGCTCTACCCTCCTCTCATCTCCGCCTCACCGCTGGGAGCGCCCGCTCGGCCAGGCTCCGGGCCTGGGCGTCGGCGGCCAGCAGCTCGTCCAAGTCGCGGGCCGGGGACCCATCGGCGGCGGCCAAGGCCTCCCCGACCACGCCGGCGATGTCGAGGAAGCCGATGCGCCGGTCCAGGAAGGCGGCCACCGCCACCTCGTTGGCGGCATTGAACACGCACGGGTAGGTGCCCCCTTTCTCGCCGGCCTCCCGAGCCAGGGCGAGGAGAGGGAAGGTGTCGAGATCGGGAGGCTCGAACTCGAGGGTCAGCCCCGAGGCCAGGTCGAGGGGGGGAACGGGAGTGGCCGCCCGGTCGGGGTAGGTGAGGGCATAGGAGATGGGCACCCGCATGTCCGGGTAGCCGAGGTGCGCCAGAGCGGCCCCGTCCCGGAAGCGAACGACAGCGTGCACCACCGAGGTGGGATGGATAACGACCTCGATGCGCTCGTAGGGGATCCCGAACAGGAAATGAGCCTCGATGAGCTCCAGGCCCTTGTTGGCCAGGGTGGCCGAGTCGACGGTGATCTTGGGCCCCATGCTCCAGGTGGGATGAGCCAGGGCCTGGTCGGGGGTCACCTCGGCCAGATCGGGGGCGGAGCGGCCCCGGAACGGCCCGCCCGAGGCGGTGAGGACGAGGGAGTCCACCGTCTCCGGCGCCCTTCCCTCCAGGCACTGGAAGGTGGCTGAGTGCTCGCTGTCCACGGGCAGGAGCCGCCCCCCGCCCCGCCGCCAGGCGGCCAGGGCCAGCTCGCCGGCGGCCACCAAGCTCTCCTTGTTGGCCAAGGCCAGATCGACCCCGTGCTCCAGCGCCCACAGGGTGGCGGGCAGACCGGCGAAGCCGACCACGGCGTTGAGCACGCAGTCGGGCTGGGCTCGCTCGAGGAGCTCCGTGAGGTCGCCCCCTACCTGGGTCAGGGGGGCGAGGCCGTCGATGGGCCGGGAGCCGGAGGCGGCGGCCACCAGCTCCAGCTCGGGGTGGGCGTCGATGATCTCCATCGCCTGGCGGCCGATGGAGCCGGTGGCGCCGAGGAGGGCGATGCGCTTCATGAGCTCAGTCTAGGGGCCTGCTATCGATACCCGTCCGGAGCACTGCGGATTGGCCGCCTGGGCGAGCACCCCTCTTCTCTACCTCGACCAGAACTACCTGTCGGGAATGGTCAAGGGCAAGCCGGGCTTCCGCGAGCTCCTGCCCGTCCTGCGGGCGGCCGTCGCCCGGGGAGCGGTGGCGGTGCCCGAGTCGGCTGCGCACCGCCTGGAGTCGGCTCCCCGGCCCGACCTTCCGCTCCTCGCTCTCCTCCGGGACCTGTCGGGCGGACTCCTTCTTCCCCCTTCGCCCCACCGTCGCTACTGCCTGCGCCGCCTCCAGGAGGCCCAGGAGGCCGTCCCCGGGCGGGCGGCGAGGGCCAGCGACCTGGTCGACTTGGAGGTCCTTGCCTCCGTCCTCCCCACCTGCCGGCTCGTCACCTGCGATGCCTTCATGGCCGACCTCGTCCGCCGGGCCGGTCTGGACGTCCTCTTCCGGTGCGAGCTCTACACCGGGCGCCGCCGCGACGTGGAGCGGCTGCGGCGGCGGCTGGAGGAGCTGGGCCCCTCTACCCGGTGAAGGCGAGGACGGCGAAGTACGCTGCCGGCAGGGCGAAGAGGAGGGAATCGATGCGGTCGAGGACGCCGCCGTGGCCGGCCAGGATGCGGCCGGTGTCCTTCACGCCCATATCCCGCTTGAGCATGGACTCGAACAGGTCGCCGAGAGGAGCGGCCACCGCCACCACCAGGCCCAGGGCCACCGATTGGCCGATGGACAGGAAGGTGTGTCGGTCCTCGTACAGGGCCAGAAACGCCACCACCACCGCCGCCACGCTGCCGGCCAGGAGACCCTCCCAGGTCTTGCCGGGAGAGATGACGGGCGCCAGCCGGTGCCGTCCGATCAGCCGGCCCACGAAGTAGGCCACGGTATCGTCGGCGAACACCGCCAGCATCACAGTCAGGGCGGCCAGGAAGCCGTGGTCGTCGAGATCGCGCAGGAGGAGGGCGGCGCCCAGCCCGAAGCCGATCCACGCCGGGCCGAGGACGGTCACGCCCACGGTCACCGTGGCCGAGCCGGTGGTGCCGGCGACGCCCTTGAGGAGGAAGGTCAGGGCCAGCGAGCCAAGGAGGGCGGCCACCGCCCAGGCTAGGCCCGACAGCTCCAGAGCCACCAGCACCCCGAACAGGCCGGCGTAGCCGGCGACGGCCACCGGGCGCAGGGGTCGGGTCATGGAGAAGAGCTCGTGCAGGGCCCCGGCGCCGGCGACGGCGACGAGGGCAAACAGCCACCAGCCGCCCGCCCACAGGGCGGCCACCAGCAGGGGAAGCCCGGCGGCGGCCACCAGCACCCGCGACCCGAGCGCGGTCACCGCCGCCGCCCGTCCTCACCGCCCGCCGAAGCGGCGACGGCGGCGGGCGTAGGCGGCGAGGGCGTGCGCCAGGTCGGAGGGGCCGAAGTCGGGCCAGAGGCGGTCGACGAACACGAGCTCGGTGTAGGCGATCTGCCAGAGCAGGAAGTTGGAGACGCGGAGCTCGCCCGAGGTGCGGATGAGGAGGTCGGGATCGGGCATGTCCGGGGCGTAGAGGTTGGCGGCGAACACGTTCTCGTCCACCTCCCGGGGCTCCACCCCCGACTCGATCAGGCGCCGAGCCGCCTCCACGATCTCCCCCCGCCCTCCGTAGTCAAAGGCGATCCACAGGTGGAGGCGGCTGTTCTCGGCCGTCTGCCGCTCCAGAGCCGCCATCTTCCGCTGGAGCGTCTGGGGGGCCCGGTCGCGACGGCCGATGAACCGCACCCGCACGCCCTGCTCGACCAGGTCGGGGAGCTCGCGGTCGATGGTCTCGCCGAAGATCTCCATGAGGGTGTCGATCTCGTCCCTGGGCCGCGACCAGTTCTCGGTGGAGAAGGCATACACGGCCAGGGACTCGATGCCGAGGTCGATGGCGGCCTCCACCGTCCGCCGCAGGGCCCTCGTTCCCGCCCGGTGACCGGCGGCGATGGGCAGCCCGCGCCGGCGGGCCCAGCGGCCGTTGCCGTCCATGATGATGGCCACCGAGCGGGCGAGATCGGGGAGCTCCCGGTCGAGGGCCGGCTTCAGCGTCCACAGGGAGCGGATGCGGGTCAGTAGGCTCACGGCCCGCCTACACCTCCATGATCTCAGCCTCTTTGCGCTTGAGGTACTCGTCGATGCGACGCACATGCTCGTCGGTGAGCTTCTGCACCCGCTCCTCCGCTCGGCGCTCCTCGTCTGCCCCTACCTGGCCCGAGTCGACCAGCTCCTTCAGGCGGTGCATGACGTCCCGACGGACGTTGCGAACCGCCACCCTTCCCTCCTCGGCCATGCTCCGTACCACTCGCACCAGCTCCCGCCGCCGCTCCTCGGTGAGCGGGGGCATGGGAAGGCGGATGGTCTTACCGTCGTTGGACGGCTGTAGGCCGAGGTCGGACTCCATGATGGCCTTCTCCACCGCCCTCAGGGTGCCGGGGTCGAAGGGCTGAATGGTGAGCAGGCGGGGCTCGGGCACGTTGATGGTGGCCAGCTGCTTGAGGGGCGTGGGTTGACCGTAGTAGTCGACGTGGATGCGGTCGAGCAGCGCCGCCGAGGCGCGGCCGGTGCGGACGGTATTGAACTCCTCCACCGTCGCCTCCACCGACCTGTCCATGCGCCGCTCGGCATCGCGGATGAGGTCCTCCATCATGGGCGCCCTCCCGTGGCGGTAGGGGTGGAGATGATGGTGCCGACCCGCTCGCCCCGGACGATGCGACGGACGTTGCCGCTCCTGAGGGCGAACACGTAGATCGGCAGCTGGTTGTCCATGCACAGGGAGAGGGCGGTGGTGTCCATCACCTTCAGCCCCCTCTCGATGGCCTCCAGGTGGGTCAGCTCGGGCAGAAACCGCGCCTGGGGGTCGAGCCGGGGATCGCCGTCGTACACCCCCTCCACCCGGTTCTTGGCCATGAGGATGGCCTCAGCGCCGATCTCCAGGGCCCGCAGGGCGGCGGCGGTGTCGGTAGTGAAGAAGGGGTTGCCGGTGCCGCCGGCGAAGATGACGATGCGGCCCTTCTCCAGGTGGCGGATGGCCCGGCGGCGGATGTAGGGCTCGGCCACCTCGGCCACCGTGATGGCGGACAGGATCCGGGTCTGGGCCCCCCGTCGCTCCAAGGCGTCTTGGACGGTGAGGGCGTTGAGCAGGGTGGCCAGCATGCCGGCGTAGTCGGCCGTGGCCCGGTCCATGCCGGCGGCGGCCGCCTCCATGCCGCGAATGATGTTCCCGGCCCCGATCACCAGGGCCACCTCCAGGCCGGCGCCGTGGACGTCGACGATCTCGTCGGTCAGCTCCCGGATGCGGCCGGCATCGACCCCGTACTCCCGGTCGCCCATGAGCGCCTCCCCGGACAGCTTGAGGAGCACACGCCGGAACACAGGCCGGGCAGCCGGCGCGGGCTGAGCCTGGACGGTCACGGGCCTACTCTGCCAGGGCGAGGCGGCGGAACTCAACCACCTCCAGTCCCTCCTCCCCCACCGCCTGGGCCACCGTCCGGCCGGGGTCGTGGATCCAGGCGTGCTCCAGGAGGACGACCTCGGCGAAGAGCCGCTTCGCCAGCATGCCGTCCACGATCCTCGCCCGCACCGGCTCGGGCTTGGACAGCACCTCCGGCTGCTTCTCGTAGATCGCCCGCTCGGCTGCCACCTCCTCAGCCGGCACGTCCTCCCGGCGGAGGAAGCGCGGCCGGGCAGCGGCCACGTGCATGGCCAGCCGTCGGGCCAGCGCAGGCGAGCCGCCCCGGTAGCGGACGAGGGCACCGATCTTGTGCGCCGGGGGGTGCACGTACTCCGCCAGGCTCTCGCCCGGGCCGGCCGTCATCCTGACGGCGCCGCGCACGGCCACGTTCTCGCCCAGGCGGGCGACCAAGGACAGGCGCTCCTCCTCCAGAGAGGCGAGGGCCTCGGGCCCTCCCTCCTCCACGGTCTCCAGCGCCCGCTCGGCGAAGGCGAGGAACTCCGCGTTCCTCGCTACGGGCTCGGTCTCGCACCCTACCGCCACCATGGCCCCCACCCTGTCGGCGATGGTGACCAGGACCATCCCCTCGGTGGTGGCCCGGCCGGCTCTCCGCTCGGCCCGGGCCATGCCCCGCTCCCGGAGCAGGGTGCGGGCCGCCTCCAGGTCCCCTCCGGTTTCCTCCAGCGCCCGCTTGCAGTCCATCATCCCCGCCCCCGTCCGGTCGCGCAGCTCCTTCACCAGGCCGGCGGGAATGGCCACGCTCATCGGCACACCTCGGGAAGAGCGGGAAGGGAGGCTGGCAGGAGGGACATCATGAGCCGGCCGTCTCCTCCACGGCCTCGACGGCATCGCCGCCGGCGGCGGCGACCGGGGCCGTCGCGGCCGGCTGGGCGTCGAGGGCGTCCCCCGAGGGGCTCTCCTCCTCTCCCTCGGCGGCGGTGGAGGCAGCGGCGACCATCTCCGGAGCGGTGAGGTGGGCCCTGCCGGCGGCGATGCCGTCGGCCACGACCCGGGCGACGAGGGAGCAGGAGCGGATGGCGTCGTCGTTGCCGGGGATGACGTAGTCGGCCTCGTCGGGATCGGCGTTGGTATCGACCAGGCCCACGATGGGGATGCCCAGCCGCCGCGCCTCCCGCACGGCCAGCTGCTCCTTGCGCAGGTCGATGATGAACACGGCATCGGGATGCCCGCGCATCTCCACCACCCCGCCCAAGGTCGCTTCCAGCTTGGCCAGCTCCCCCTCCATGTGAATGCGCTCCTTGGGCGGCAGGAGGTCGAGCTGGCCTTCCTCCTTGAGGCGGCGCAGCTCGTGGAGGTGCCCGATGCGCTCCGAGATGGTGCGCCAGTTGGTCAGGAGGCCGCCCAGCCAGCGGTGGTTGACGTAGGGCATGCCTACTCGGCCGGCGTGCTCCCGCACCGCGTCCTGGGCCTGCTTCTTGGTGCCCACGAACAGGACCGTTCCCCCGCGGGCGGCCACGTTGCGAACGAACTCGTAGGCCTGCTCCAAGAGAACGATGGTCTGGGTGAGATCGATGATGTAGATGCCCCCCCGCTCGGCGAAGATGAACCGCCTCATCTTCGGGTTCCAGCGTCGGGTCTGGTGGCCGAAGTGGACTCCAGCCTCCAGAAGCTCCTTCATGGACACCACGGGCACGGGCACGAACCCCCTTCGTTCTCGGTTACGTCGGTGCGCCGGCGGCGTGCGGGGGAACCGGCTCAGAGCCGGCACCGCCCCCGCCACCCTCCACCGGGTCGGGTTTGTCAGGGCCGGTAGATGGTACCAGCGCCTCCGGAGGCTCGTGCTCGTGCGTCACGTGGACCGGCTTCAGCCCGCTCCAGAGCCCGGCGGAGGTCGTCGGGGAGGGGCGACTCCACCTCGATCCGCTTCCCCGACAGAGGATGGGAGAAGGCCAGGCGGGCGGCGTGCAGGAACGGCCGCTGGAGGTCGAGGCCGGGCACCCCGTACACCCGGTCGCCCACCACGGGGAGGTCGATGGCGGCCAAGTGGACCCGGATCTGGTGCGTCCGCCCCGTCTCCAGGGTCACCCGCAGGAGGGCGTACCCGCCCAGGAGCTCCACCACCTGGAAGTGGGTCACCGCCGGCCGGGGGACGTCGGTGTCCAGGGACTGCCGCGTCGGCTGCCGACGGTCGCGACCGATGGGCGCCTCGATCCTCCCCCGCCAGGACTGGGGTCGGCCCCGCACCAGGGCCAGGTACTCCCGCTCCAGGCGACGCCGGCGCACGAGCGCTTGGAGCCGCCGGTGAACCTCCTCGCTCCTCGCCACCACCAACAGGCCCGAGGTATCGCGGTCGAGGCGGTGGACGATCCCTGCCCGCTCGGGCGGCCCTCCGCGGGCGCCCAAGGCAAGCAGTCGATCGAGGAGGGTGCCGCTGGCATGGCCGGCGCCCGGGTGGACGACCAGTCCGGCCGGCTTGTCCACCACCATGAGGTAGGGGTCCTCGTACCGCACCTCCACCGCCGGCGTCTCCGCCGGCGGCGGCTCTGGACGGGCCGGGGGCTCCAGCTCCACCCGCTGGCCGGCGTCGAGGCGGAAGCTCTTGGACCGAGCCAGCCCGTCCACGCGTACCGCCCCTGCCTCCACCAGGCGGGCGGCCTCCGCCCGGCTGCCGACCTCGGGCAACCGGGCCAGGAAGCGGTCGAGCCGGGTTCCGGCCTCCTGAGGAGGAACGGTGACGGTGATCAGGGGCGAGCCGTGGATGCCCCCGGTCGGCGGCCGGGGCTGCGGTCGGCAATCACCAAGGCGCTCAGGAGCAGCGCCACCCCGGCCACGATGCACACGTCGGCCAGGTTGAAGGCCGGCCAGTACCGGAAGTCGAGGAAGTCGGTGACGTGGCCCAGCCGGACCCGGTCGACGAGGTTGGACAGGCTGCCGCCGCCGAGCAGGCCCAGGGCCACCGGCAGGGTAGGGTGGCGGGCGCCCGCGCGGGCGAAGAAGAGGAGCATCCAGCCCAAGGCGACGGCGGTGAGGGCGATGACCACGGCGGTGGCGCCGGACAGGAGGCCGAAGGCGATGCCGGTGTTGTGGACGTGGTGGATGGAGAAGGGTCCCACCACCCCCACCTCGGCGTTGAGGGCGAGCTCGCTCGCCACCAGGTGCTTGGTGAGCTGGTCGGCGGCTACGGCGGCCACGGCCACCAGGCCCAGCCCCAGCCACTGGCCGCCCTCGGCCGCCAGCGACCGCTCCGCCACCGACACCGGCGCCGGCCCGTCGCCGCCGCCCACGGGCCTCCCCGGCCCGGCACCCGACCCGGCCCTCAGCCCCGCTCGTCTCTGCGCTTGCAGTCGATGCACTGGGACGCGTAGGGCAACGCCTGGAGCCGCTCCGTATCGATGGGTCTGCCGCAGGTGGAGCAGATGCCGTAGGTGCCTTGGTCGATGCGCTCCAAGGCGGCGTCGATGGCGGCCAGCACGTGAGCGGCGTTCTCCTCCAGGGTGTAGTCGATCTCCCGATCCAGGGTCACCGTGGCCGTCTCCGCCAGGTGGTCGTCCAGGGGCACCTCCTCGGCCTCCTCCTCCAGCGAGCCCCGGTTCTCCTCGTGGAGGTAGTCAATGGCCGCCAAGATCCGGCGCCGCTCCTCGAGCAGCCTGCTGCGAAACGCCTCCACGTCGATCACCGTCATCGCCTCTCCTCCAGCCGCCGGGCCACCTCCTCGGCGCCCAAGCCTCGCAGCTCCACGACCTTGTCACGGCTCGCCCGTCCCGCCACCACGGTCACCCGCTCCACCGGCAGGCCCAGCCTGCCGGCGAGCAGCCGCGCCAGCTCCCTGTTGGCCTGCCCCCGCTCGGGGGGAGCGGCTACCCGCACCCGCCAGCCTCCGGCGCGTCGGCCGACCACCTCGCTGCGGCCGGCTCCCGGGGAGACCCGCAGGCGCAGGCGTGTCGTCGGCTCCGCCATGACGAGCCAAGTATAGGTGGCGCCGCCCTGCCGCCCGTGGCCGCCGGCGCCGGCGGCCGCCCCCCGTCAGTGGAGAGACTCGAGAATCACCCCGGTCACCACCCATTGCAGGGCGTACAGGGCGGCCACGGCCACGATGGGAGACAGATCGACGGGCCCGAGAGGCGGGATCACCTGCCGGAACAGGCGCAGGTAGGGCTCGCACACGTCCCGCAGGAAGCGCAGCACCGGGTTGGCCGAGTACGCCCCCCGAAACCAGGTGGAGATGACGTACGCGAAGATGAGCAGGGTGTAGACCCAGGTGAAGACGCTGACGAAGCTCTGTACCGAGTCGACGGCGTCCGCCACGAGCCCCACGCCTGCCCCCACCTCTGCCACAGGCACCGGCTCGCCTCCCGCCCTTCCCTTCCTCGCCGACCCGACCCGGATCAGGCTTGGTTGAAGAAGCCGCCCCGCTCCAACGCCCGGGCTCGCTCCTCCGCCGACACTTCGACGTTGGCCGGAGTGAGCAGGAACACCTTGTCGGCCACGCGCTGCATGCTCCCGTTGAGGGCGTACGTGAGCCCGCTGGCGAAGTCGATCAGCCGCTTGCAGAGCTCTTGGTCGGCGCTCTGGAGGTTGACGATGACGGGAATGGCCAGCTTGAGCTTGTCGGCGATCTGCTGGGCGTCGTTGAAGCTACGGGGGAGGACGAGGTGCACCTGGGCGGGCGGAGAGGCCGTTGGCAGCGCCTCCACCGGCCGGCCCCGCCGCCGCCCCGGCCGCGGCGGGGGAACTCCCTGGGAGACGGACGGTGGGTCGGCCACCGTCCAGTCGTCGAAGTCGTCCTCCCCCCTCCTCCGGGGCACCAGCCGCCGTACGTTGGCGGCCGAGCGCTCCGGGTACCGGGAGCCGAGGCCCGCTTCCTCCTCGCCGGTCTCCTCGTCCCACTCGTCGTAGTCCTCGGCGATGCCGAAGTAGACGAGGGCGCGGTTCCAGAGCTCGGCCAGCCCCATCGGGCCGAATGGTAGCCCTCCTCCCGGCCGGCGCGGGTCATCCCCGCCACAGCACCGACCCCACCCGGACGTAGGTCGCCCCCTCCTCGGCCGCCACCCGGTAGTCCTGAGAGGTGCCCATGGACAGCTCCCGCAGCCCCAGTCCCTCGGCCAGCCGACGCAGGCGGCGGAAGTAGGGGCGGGAGGCCTCCGGATCGGCGGCCAGGGGGGGCATGGTGGAGAGGCCGCGCACGTCGGCCGGGCAGGAGGAGAGGAAGTCCTCCAGGCTCTCGGGAGGGATTCCCGCCTTGCTCTCCTCCCCCGACAGGTTCACCTGCACCAAGGCGGGCACGGTGAGGCGCCGGGCCGCCGACTGCGAGTCCAAGGAGTGAACGAGCTCACAGGCTCCGCTCACGAGCGGTGCCTTGCGGCTCTGGAGGTGGCCGATGAAGTGCCAGCGGAAAGCGTCGCCGTACACCGCCCGCTTGGCCAGGAGATCCTGGGCCCGGTTCTCCCCCACCACCTCGATCCCCGCCTCGACCAAGACGGCCATGTCCGCCACCGACACGTACTTGGTGGCCGCCACCACAGTCACTCCTGGGCCCACCTCCGCCTTGACCCGCTCATAGCGGGCCCGCACCTCGCTAGCCGGCAACGTAGGCCACCACCCCCTGCCTCCCCGTGCCTCCCCCATCCCGGCGGTGGGAGAAGAACCGCTCCGGGCAGCAGGCGGTGCACTCGTGCAGTCCTTCTACCCGGGCCACCCCGGCCCGCCGCAGCGCCCGCTCCACCGCTCCCGGGAGGTCGAGACGGCCGTCCCGAGCCACCCCGCGGCCGTAGGCGACCCGAGCCGGCCCGGCCACCTCCTCCCCCACCTCGTAGCAGCAGGGTCCGATGCCGGGCCCCATGACCGCCGCCAGCTCGCCCCCGACCGCCCGCGCCGCCGCCTCCACCACCCCGGCCACCAGGCCCCGCCAGCCCACGTGGACCAC